>Ga0136633_1000618_pt1 | contig 27153 bp, 28 predicted proteins | sample AntDrymeUQ832206_2_FD_105494 | JGI IMG/M metagenome (GOLD analysis project Ga0136633, IMG submission 105494) | Polar desert sand microbial communities from Dry Valleys, Antarctica - metaG UQ83 (22.06) | ecosystem: Environmental > Terrestrial > Soil > Desert | place: Antarctica: Dry Valley... | reverse complement strand
GCCCTCACCAACTTCGGGGTGCGGCTCCTCCTCGACGCTGTCATCGACCTGGCCCCGTCGCCCGAGCCCCGCGACGACGTGGCCGGCCTGCCCCGTCCCATCGACTCGCCCTTCTCCGCCTTCGCCTTCAAGGTGCAAGCCAACATGGACCCATCGCATCGTGACCGGATCGCCTTCGTGCGGGTCTGCTCGGGTCACTTCGAGCGGGGCATGGTCGTCACCCACGGGCCCACCGGCAAGCCCTTCGCCACCAAGTACGCCCACTCCGTGTTCGGCCAGGAGCGCGACACGATCGAGGACGCGTGGCCCGGCGACGTGATCGGCCTGGTCAACGCCACAGACGTGACGGTCGGCGACGCTCTCTACCTCGACCAGCCCGTGGAGTTCCCTCGGCTCCCCGAGTTCGCGCCCGAGCACTTCGTGGTGGCCCGCGTGAAGGACACCGGTCGGTTCAAGCAGTTCCGGCGGGGCGTCGCGCAACTCGACGAGGAGGGGGTGGTGCAGGTTTTGCGCGACCAGGACCTAGGCGACCAGGCCCCGATGCTGGCCGCGGTGGGCCCCATGCAGTTCGAGGTGGCCGCCCATCGGCTGGAGCACGAGTTCGGCGCCCCCACCGAGCTCAGCCCCACCACCTGGCGAATCGCCCGCAAGACGGACGAGGAGTCCACCGCCGAGTTGCGAGCTCTGCACGGCGTGGCGGTGTACGCCCGTGCCGACGGCACCCGGTACGCCCTGTTCGAGAGCCCCTACTGGCTGGCTCGCGTGGAGGACGACCATCCCGCGCTGAGGTTGGACAAGCTCATCGCGGAGGGCACCGTCGGCTGAGCGTGGTTCAGAAGGCCTCCACGCCGGTGTTCCACATGAGGGGGAAGAAGACCAGGGCCAAGCCCAAGGGGAGCAGGGCGACGGCGGGAGCGAGTCCCCGGCGGCTGCGGGAGCCGTACTTCCAGCCCTCGCCGAGCGTGGCGAGCAGGAAGCAGATCACTCCGCCCAGATAGAAGAAGAAGGACACTTCGGGTTCCATGAGATTTTCCATGTCTTGGCCTCCTAGGTGAGCAGCAGGATGATGATGATGATGATGATGATCGTTCCAACACCGAAGAACATGACCGCTCCAATCCGAGGATGATTGTCCACCCTCTGTGGCCCCCTCCTTGCCCAAAGCGGCGCCAGGCGAAACCTTTGCGTCAGTCGCAGACCGTTCCGTCTTCGGGGATGATGTCGTCGACGAAGTACGCCTCCACGAGGTCGTCGATGCAGGCCTTGCCGTCCGCCACGACGGTGTGGCCGTCACCCTCGTTGGTGATGAGGATGCCGTTCTCCAGCGTCTCGGCCACGAGCACCCCTGCCTCATACGGGGTGGCCGGGTCGCCAGTGGTGGAGATCACGAGGATGGGCGGGGTGCCGGGGGCGGTCGTCGTCTCGAGGGGCACGGGCGGCGCCGGCCAGTTCACGCAGCGGATGTAGTCGTTGACGAGGGCCTCGCCGAAGTGGGGTGACTTGGCGGCGGTGGCCTTGGCGGCGGAGAGGAAGGCAGCGGGATCACCGGTGGGCCAGGCGAAGTCGATGCAGTTGACGGCGAAGTAGATCTCGAAGTCACCGATGCCGATGTAGCCGTCGGCCAGCTCCACGAGCTCGCTGCCGTCCCCGCCCCGGGCCGCCGCCAACGCGCTGTCGAGGTCCATCCAGAGGCTCTCGGAGTAGAGGGCGTAGCTGATGCCGAGGTTGGCCTCGCCGGGGCCGGCCGCCCGGTCGGCGCCGGGCGCCGGGATGCCGCCGGGCGCCTCGGCCATGGCCAGCACCTCCTCCACGGCGCCGAGCGACTCACCGGCGATCGCGCAGCCCTCGGCGGCGTCGCAGAACTGCACGAATCGGCTGAGGGCGGTCTCGAAGCCGGCGGCCTGTTCGTCCGCCAGCTCGAGCCCGGACGGGCCGAGCTCGAGCACCCCGTCGAGCACCATCGAGCGCACCCGGTCGGGGAAGAGGTCGGCGTACACCTGGCCGATGGCGGTGCCGTAGCTGAAGCCGAGGTAGCTGAGCTGGTCATCCCCCATGGCGGCGCGGACGGCGTCCATGTCTCTGGCGACGTCGCGGGTGCCGACGTGGGGCAGATAGTCGCCGTACTTCTCGCCGCAGTCCTCCGCGTATCCCCGGCTGATGTCGAGGAGAGCCGCCTCGTCCTCTGGGCTGTCGATGCTGGCGTCCACGCTGTAGAGCTCGGTGGCGTCGACGCCGCAGTCGACGGGCGTGCTGCCCCCTACGCCGCGCGGGTCGACGCCGATGATGTCGAAGTGCTCGGTGATCGCCGAGGGGAGGATCAGTGGCAGGTACTCCGCGAACTCGGCCCCGCTGGCGCCCGGGCCGCCCGGGTTGGTGAACAGAGCGCCCTTGCGCTCGCCGGTGGCGGGGGTGCGCACGGCGTAGATCTCGATCAGCTCACCGTCGGGCTCGCGGTAGTCGAGCGGCACCGCAAGGGTGGCGCAGTCCACCTCGCCGCAGTCGTCCCACACGATCGGCTCCGGGGTGAACCCGTCGGCCTCGCCGCGGGTTGTGCTCGTGCCGCGGTCAGCGTCGGTTGTGGTGGTCTTACCGGACACGACGGGATCGTCGGCCTCCGTGGCGCAGGCGGCGCCCAGCAAGGAGACGACGAAGAGGGCGACGAGGGGGCGGCGGAGCATCATCGCCATCGAGGGTAGACGGGGGGCGGCCGGTACGATCTCCGTCTGTGCCTGATGACCGTCGACGCTGGCTGACCCTGCTCGGGCTGGTGGTCGTGAGCGTGCTGGTCATCGGCATCAGCGTGAGCATCGACAACTTCGGCGGCGGCGACGGGCCCTCGGCGGCGCCCTCCTCTGGTGGCGACGACACGTCGACCACCGGTGAGCCGGTCGAGGAGGCTCACGTTCCCGAGGGGGAGTTCTTCCGCACCGACTACGACGGCCTGGCCGACCCGGCCGGGTTCACCAAGCCCTACCCCAATGCCACCGTGGAAGGGCTGCTCACCTTCCGGGGCAACCCGTCGCGCAGCTACTACGGCGCCGGGCCGGTGAGCCGCACCGCCCCGCAGGTACTGCACCGCTTCCCCGACGAACCGATGTGCCGCAGCTCGTCCAACCTGGGCACCACCAAGGTGTGGTGCGGCATGGGCTGGACCGGCCAGCCCACCATCTCCGTGCGGGACGACCGCACCTGGGCGATCTTCGGCGGCTACGACGGCAACATCCACTTCATGGACGCCGTCACCGGCGAGCGGATCCTCCCCGACGTCGAGACGGGCGACATCATCAAGGGCACCCCCACCGTCGACCCCGAGGGGTACCCGCTCGTGTACTCCGGGTCGCGTGACAACCTCCTGCGGGTCATCGCCTTCGACCGGCCGGGCCAGGCAGAGGTGTTGTGGACGCTCGACAGCGAGTCCGTGGGCCCGGTGCTGTGGAACGACGACTGGGACGCCTCCCCGCTCATCATCGGCGACTACATGATCGAGGGCAGCGAGAGCTCGCGCTTCTGGGTGATCAAGCTCAACCGCAGTACCGACGCCGCCGGCCTCGTGCAGGTCGACCCCCAGGTGGTGTTCACCACCGAAGCGTGGGACCAGGAGGTCCTGAACATCAACGGCGACGACACCGCCTCGGTGGAGAGCTCGGCCTCGGTCTACGGCAACACCGCCTACTTCGGCACGTCGTCCGGTCTGATCTGGGGCTATGACCTGAGCGGCCTGCGCGACGGCGGGGCCCCGAAGCAGGAGTTCCGTTTCTTCACCGGCGGAGACAACGACGCGTCGGTGGTGATCGACGACGAGGGGATGCTCTACGTCGCCTCCCAGTACGACCGCGACCTGGACCGGGCCAGAGAGGTAGGTCAGCTCACCAAGATCGACCCCAGCAACCTCACCAACCCGATCGTGTGGAAGCTCGACGACCAGAGCGCGCTCAAGGGCGGGATCTACGGCACGCCAGGGATCTACGGGGACACGATCTATGTGGGAACCAATGGGGGTCGGTTGATCGCCCTCGATCGTGCCACCGGTGCAGTGCGCTGGGAGAAGAGGCTGCCGCCGCCGGTGTGGGGTAGCCCCGTGATCGTCGACGGCGTGCTCCTGATCGGCGACTGCGAAGGCTCCCTCCACGCCTTCGACGTGAGCGACCCGGCCGTTGACCCGCCGGAGCTCTGGTCCGTCGAGCTGGGTGGTTGCATCGAGGCCACGCCGGCGGTGTGGGATGGCCGCATCTACATCGGCACCCGGGCGGGCCACTTGTACATCCTGGAGTAGTCGTCGTCGCTCGCCTGCGGCGAGCTCCTCCGAGCTGATCGGTGCGGCCTTCGGCCGCGCGGCGGCGTCCTCGGGGGCGGAGCCCCCTGTGGCGCATCTCTGGGGGGAGACCCCCCAGACCCCCCAGCGCCTGCGGCGAGCTCCTCGCGCTCCTGCTCACCCGGTCGTCGCTCTCGACAGCTCAACGACCCCTGGTCTCGCCGCGCTCTTGATCTGCGGGTCACGGCACACCGTCCTGGCCAGTGAGGCTCGCGAGGCCGCTCAGGGGGCGGTGGTCGTTGGGGCTGTCGTCGTGGTTGTCGTGGTTGTGATGTCGACTGGGTTTAGCTGCCAGAGGTACTCGCGCAGGGACAGGCCGGAGGCGATGACATCAGCCGACATCTCCCGGCCCACGTACCGGAGGTGCCAGGGCTCGTAGTCGTAGCAGGTGCGGTCGGACGCATCGATGGGGAAGCTGAGCAGGAACCCGTACTTGTGGGCGTTGGTGGCCACCCACTGCCCCTGCGGTGTCGCACCCCACGACTGGTCGACATCGGTGTCGCCCTCGGTGGTCACGTCGATAGCGGTGCCGAGCTGGTGCTCGGAGTGCCCGGGACGGGCGACGCGGCTCCCCGCCTGCGTGTTGCCGAGCTCGTCCACCCGCCGCTCGAAGAGGTCCGCTTGCTGGGCGTGGCTACGGTAGGCGGCGAGGATGCTGAGCGGGGTGCCGTTGTCGGCGGCGGCCTGCCGCAGAGCGTCGAGGTCGGACACCATCAGTGAGCGCACGGCGAGGCCATCTGTGAAGGGGAAGCCGGCGTCGGCGATGTTGCGGAGGTCGTTCGGGCCGTAGGCGGCGGGCATGGCGCGGGCGGTGTCGACCATGACCGTCGCCCAGCTGGCGGAGGGATCTTCGAGCACCTGCACCTCTCCATCGGCACAGGCAGGGACCGGAGGGATCGTGGTGGTGGTCGACTCCGACGTGCTGGTGGTGGCCGCTCCCTCTCCTCCTTGGCCCGAGGAGCTGAGCAGGTTCAGCACAGCAAAAGCCACCACCACCGCGCCCGTGGCGGCCAGCGCGCGCCGGAGCCGGTACACGTGGGCGGGCTCACGGCGGTGGACGGGCCGATGGGTGTGCATGGCGGCCGCGAGCGTAGGCACCCTCTGAGGCCGGACCCCACTCGTGCGAGCGACAGGCTCTCACGCCACCGCTCGACCTCCAGCGGGGGTCGAGCGGTGCTTGGCTTCGAAGGCACTGACGTGCCGCTCGGCCTGCCACAGCAGGGCCTTGCCGCTGAGCCTGTTGCCAGCGGTGCGCGCGGGTGAGGGGACCAAACGGAAGAGCCGTCGAACCCGTCGCTGGGCCCGGTCGTAGCGAGCCTGCTCGCGCGGCCCCCACGTGGCGTCGAGCTGGTTGCGGATCTCCGGCGGGAGCGACCCGAGGGTGAACAGCTTCTGCAGGCGGAGGAGAGGAGTGAACGGGAGGTCGAGCCGCAGGGGCAGCTGCGGGTCGAGGATGAAGCTGGCCAGATCCTTGCCCACGTCGGTGATCTCGATGGCTGCCACTGTCTCTTCCATGTACCGCCGGAAGTCCGCCAGCGTCACGGGCTGGTGCTCGAAGCCCACTCCGAACACCTTCGCCACCCGCTTCATCTCCTGGTAGTAGGTCTCGGCGTCCTCGGGCGATAAGGGGCCCACCAGATCCTCATAGCACCGCAGGGCGGTGTCGGCGAGGGTGGCGTGCACCCAGAGAAGGTTGCTCGGGTCGTTGGCCGAGTAGCCGGGCCCCGTGACGAACTCGTGGATCCATTGGATGCGACGCCCGACGCCGTCCGCCAGCTCCTCGGAGCCGAACACCACGGCGTAGGTGGCCTCGAGGGTGCCCTGCAGGCGCTTGAACGGGTTTCGTTTGAAGTCGCTGTGATCCTGCACGCCCTGGGCGACGGCTGGATGGGCCAGCTGCAACAGCAGGGCGCGACCGGCGCCGAACAGGATGGCGGGCTCGATGTTGACCCGGCGGATCACCGAGTGGGGCGGGAAGTGGTCGGTCACGGGGTGACCAGGATCTTGCAGTGCTCGTCGGGGTCGCCGAGGGCCTCGAAGGCACCGGCCACCCCGTCGAGGTCCACCGTGCCGGTGATCAGCGGGGCGACGTCGAGCTCGCCCTCGGCGATCGACCGCAGCGTGGCGGCGAACTCCATCGGGTCATAGGCCAGGGCGAACTGGATGTTCAGCTCCTTGGCGATCCCGAAGAAGGGGTTGATGCGGTCCTGTTCCATGCACACGCCCACGACGAGCACTCGTGTCCCCTGGGGCGCGTCGCGCAGCACGTCATCGAGCATGCCGGGCACGCCGACCGCTTCGTAGACGACCAGCGATCGGCCGCCACCCGCGCGCTGCCAGGCGTCGAAGGCGGGCTCGGCGGCGGGATCGACCATCTCGGAGGCCCCCATGGTGGTGGCCAATGCTCGTCGGGTGGGCGAGAAGTCGGTGGCGACGATCGTCTCCACGCCCTTGAGCTTGAGTGCGGCGACGACGGCCAGGCCCACGGGCCCGCAGCCCAGCACGAGGGCACCGTCGCCGGGAGCGATACCCGACTTGTTGACAGCGTGGAGGCCCACGGCCATGGGCTCGGTGAGGGCGGCGTGCCCGGCGTCGAGGCCGTTGGGCACCTCGGTGATCATCGGCGCCGACAGGAGCATGCGCTCCCCGTAACCGCAGGCGACGTCGTTGCTGTAGACGATCGGCCGGATCTGGCCGGTGGGGGTGAACAGCACCGGGAGCGACGTGACGAGGGTCCCGGGCGCAGGACCCACCGTGTCGGGCCCGATCTCCAGCACCTCGGCCGAGAACTCGTGGCCCATGAAGACGTCCTGGTCGAGGTCGATGTCCGGGGCCACGCCGAGGCTCGACAGGCCGCTCATCTCCTTGGTGAGGGCCAGCATCTCGGCCCCGTGCTGGGCGAAGTGCAGGTCGGACCCGCAGATCCCGCAGGCCTTCACCTGCACCAGGATCTGGCCGAACCCGGGCTCGGGCTCCGGCAGGTCGTCCCGCACGTGGATCTGGCCGGAGCGAAGGGCGGCGGCGCGCATGTCAGAGACCTCCGAGGTCGAGCCCATCGAGGAAGCTGAGCAGTGCGTCATTGACCTCGGCTGGGGCCTGCTGCTGCACCCAGTGCCCCGCGCCTTCCACGACGGTGCTGCCGCGGTCGTCCTCCAGCCACCCGTCCATGACAGCGGCGGGGGTCATGAGCGCCACCGGGTCGGCGCTGCCGGTGACGAAGGCCGCCGGCACCGTCACCTTGGCCCCTTCGAGGTGGGCGGTCAGCTCCCAGTTGCGATCCATGTTGCGGTACCAGTTGATGCCTCCGGTGAAGCCCGTGCGGGCGAACTCGGTCGTGTAGTGGTCCAGCTCCTCCTGGCTCAGCCAGCTCGGCAGCGTCGTGACGGCAGGGAGGCGGTCCACGAAGCCCGTGCCGTCGGGCGCCGCCAGGCCGCTGAGGCCGGCGCCACCCTCGGCCGGGATGGTGAGGCCGGCCAGCATGCGCTTCATCGTCTCGCCGGGATCAGCGGCGAGGTCGGCGTCGGCCACGCCGGGCTCCTGGAAGTACACGATGTAGAAGAAGGTGTCAGCGAACACCGCCCGCATCACCTGCACCGGCGGCATCGCCCCGCGGGGGAGGAAGGGCACGCTCATGCCCATCACCCCGGCAACCCGTTCGGGGTGCAGCACGGACATCTGCCACACGATCATCGAGCCCCAGTCGTGCCCGACGAAGACGGCCTTCTCGGCATCGATGTCGTCGAGCAGGCCGAGCAGGTCGTCGGTCAGGTGCACGATGTCATAGTCGGCGATGGCCTCCGGTCGATCGGAGCGCCCGTAGCCGCGCTGGTCGGGGGCCAGCACGTGGTAACCAGCGTCGGCCAGTGCCGGCATCTGGTGACGCCATGAGTACCCGAGCTCGGGGAAGCCGTGGGCCAGCACGACGGGGAACCCGTCGCCGGCCTCCGTTAGGTGCAGCTCGATGCCGTTGGTGGCGACCCGGCGCTCACGGGTGGACGGATGGAGGGCGGGCATCGTCATTCCTCAGCGGCTCGGGGACGGGCGACGCGAACCTAGCGGCGCTCGATCGACCACACCGGCGACGCCTACGATGGGTGCCCACGGGGGCGTAGCTCAGCTGGCTAGAGCACTTGCTTTGCAAGCAAGAAGTCGTGGGTTCGAGTCCCATCGCCTCCACCGAATATCCCGGGTCAGAGGCCTCCGACCACAGGAACTCGAACATCCCGAGCTCCGCCAACCGCAACACGAGATCGGCCAAGGAGATCGGATACAGCGTCGCCGTGTCGACGAACACGCGCTCGAGTCGCGGCACAGCCCGTTCGCTCAGTACTCGGCTCCGCCGTCAACGGCTGCGTTCACCGCGTCGGAGATCAGAGCCCGCCGGTCGTCCCGGTTCTGAGCGAAGGTGACAACATCCGCTACCCGCAGCCGACGATGACGGCTACCGGGAAGGCGGCGGGCAGGCAGCTTGCCAAGCTCGATCAACCGGTCAACGTACTGGCGCGAGATTCCAAGCAGCTCGCCCGCCTCAGCAGGGGAGAGCTCCGCCTCCCCACGTAGCAGCACGACCTCACCACCGGCCGCGAACTCTGACACCGCCGCAGCAAGGAATCGCGACAGCTCCCGAGACGAGACGCGCTCGCCGTCCGGCTGCTCTACGACCACCTCGGCGCCAGCCTCGAGAGCGCGACGGAGACGATCAAGCTGAGCCTTCGGCGCTCGAAACGACGCAGCCGGGACGAACGCTGTCTTGGCCATCGAACCGACCTCCTCGTCGCCGACGATACCATTAAGTGTCCCAACTGCAACCATGCTGGCTCGACACGAGCGATGGCCGGTGGTCACAGAGGTTGGTCACGAACGACGCATACACAGAACTCCAGTACCATGGTACCATGGTGGCATGGCAAAGAACCTGACCGTTCGGCTCGATGACGACCTTGCTGCTGACACCGAGGCCCTCGCCCGAGCCGAAGGACAGAGCCTGAACGAGACCGTCAAGGCCGCGCTCCGGGAAGCGGTCGAGCGTCGCCGCCGCGACCCGAAGTTCAAGGCCCGAGTCCAGCGCATCATCGATGAAGACCGCGAGCTGCTCGAACGCCTAGCGAAGTGACCGTCGAGTACCTCGATCTCGTCGACTATCTGGCCATCGCCGCTGAGGTCACCGGCCTCGACCTCACCACGGTCATGAAGGTCACGAACCTCGACCTGGCCGACTCAGCGCTCCACGCACCCTCGGCCGGGTTTGGTGACAGCGACTTCTATCCAGACTTCGTTGACAAGGCGGCCGTGCTCCTCGTGCGACTCGTTGGGAACCACCCGTTACCCGACGGCAACAAGCGAGCAGCATGGGTTGCCATGCGCGCGTTCGTTGAGCTCAACGACTGGGGATGGGACCCAAGGCCAGCCATCGACGACGCGGAGCAGGCCGTCCTCGCCATCGCCGCTGGCGACTGGGACGAGGCGGCGACCGCCGACTGGCTCCGAGACCACCTCGCCCCATCCCGGGGAGCTGGGGCTCCGCCGACGTAGCCGCGAACGTAGCCAGCGGTCACAAGGCCACGAACTCGAACGCCATGTCAGGATCCGGGTCCAGATGGAACGGGCCGGTACAGGATGGACGGCTGAACCCCTGCCGAGCTGCGGAAACGCCCCGACACGGCTTGGTGGAGCAGGGCACGAGCCGGCACCCAACGGTACGGGCTGAACAACTCGTAGGCTGCTTTGCAAGCAAGAAGTCGTGGGTTCGAGTCCCATCGCCTCCACCGCTCCTGTGGCCTCGGGAGGCGTTCCCGTGGCGGGGCTCTGACGACTCAAGCCGGTTCCTCTACCTCGGAGACGTGATGGACAGCGATCCGCAGAAGCGGGCCAGGGGCCTTGATGTCATGGCATCGGTGTACGGCTGGCCGGAGGTGGGTGACGGCCCCGGCGACTTCTTCGGGTACACGGTCGAGCACCTCTTCGCAGAGATCTGGGAGCGGCCCGGGCTGTCGTTCCGCGACCGGCGTCTGCTGCTCATCGGCCTGCTGGTCGGCCGGGGCATGGACGACGTGCTCGGTCTTCAGCTCGACGCCGCGTTGGGCAATGAGGAGCTGTCTGTCGACGAGCTGCGCGAGATCGTTATCTTCCTCACGCACTACGCGGGGTGGCCCAGCGGCGCCAAGATGAACAGCGCCGTGGAGACGCTTATCGCCAAGGCTTCCCAGCGCGCGGCCGAGGAGTAGGCGGTCAGGGCAGGACGCCCGCCAGGCGGGTGAGGGCGTGGTGGGTGCGAGTGCCCCACCAGAGGAGGTCCCGTCCGTCGACGAAGACAGTGGCGGCAACCGTCTCGAGCTCGTCTCGATGGCGCTCGGCGAAGGGATAGGGCTCGCTCGGTGCGATGACGATGTCGGCGCCACGGGAGCGGGCGGCATCGGGATCGACCTGCGGGTAGGCGCCATCGGGGGCGGCGACGTTGGCGATGCCCAGCGCCCGCAGCACCGCAGAGCCGTAGGTCGGCTCGCCCAGCGCCATCCAAGGTCGCTTCCAGATCGGCACCCAGGCTCGCCGTGTGGGGGATGGCTCGGCGAGGAGACCGATCGGCTCCCAACTGGCACCGACGGCGTCGGCCAGGCGGTTCATCTGTGCGTCGAGGCCCGCCAGGTCGCGCACGGCGAGGACGTGGACGGCGATGCCGGCGGCCAGCAGCGCGTCGTGATCCTCACGACGGTTCTCCTCCTGGTCCACCACGACGAGGTCGGGGAGAAGATCGGTGATGGCGGCCAGATCCGGGTCCTTGGTGCCGCCAACGTGGTGCAGCTGCGGTTGCTCGCAGAACCGGGTGCAAGCCACCGGCTCGATGCCCCAGGCGATCAGTGTCTCGGTCACCGACGGCACGAGGCTCACGATCCTGGGTGTCACCACCCCACTGGCCTACCCGATCTGGACGTTGGTGGCCGAGGCCGGGAGGTGGGGGGTTCCGTCGCGCATCGGCGGGAACCGGAAGGTGGCGGCCGTCGTGCCCCGCGTCATGGTGGTGATCGGCGGCTCGTCGAGGGTCTCGTTGGCGTCGTCGATCGTGATCTCCCAGCGACAGTGCGGTACACGTTCGGCGGGCATCCGGGGTGGTCGGTGCACGTGGGTGACATGTGCCTTGGGGTTCACCGCCTGCGCGGTGGGATCGAAGGTGGCGTCCTCGATGGTGTGGCACATCCCGGTGATGGCCCGTTCGCCCCACGGCTCCACGTCGAGCAGCGCCCCGCAAGAGGTGAGCTCGAAGAACCCGTGCCGGTCGTCGACGATCTCGTAGCGCACGTCCATGTAGTGCTGCGGGAAGCCGGGGTCGAGCTGCAGCACCTTGAAGATGGCCTCCACGCCGTCGCCCTCGATGCCCATGATCTGGCGAAGCCGGTCGCCGTAGATCGGGGAGGCCCCGCGCCACTCCTCGATGGCCAGCTCCTCCACCACCTCCTGGCCGTACCGCATCCCGATGGCCGCGCACATCGAGCGGTCGAGCAGGTGGACGGTGAGCGCGTACTCCCGCACGAGCCGAACGAGTGCCTCCTTCGAGAGGTCTTCGTAGCGGAAGTCGGGATCGAAGGGGCCGGAGTAGTCGGGCCGGTTGCGGAGGTCGTGGTCGTCAGCATTGCCGTCGCTCATAGGCTCAGACTAGTGTCTGGACACATGTCCAGCACGCCGACACTGACACCCGGGCGGCGCAATCTTGGCGGTCGCCAGGCCGATCGGGTCGACGCGCTGGTCGACGCCACCGTGGCCGAGCTGCGCGAGGTCGGCTACGACGGCCTCACCGTGCGCAACGTCGCACGACGCGCCGGGGTGGCGGCGGCGACGGCCTACACCTACTTCGGATCCAAGGACCACCTGGTGGCGGAGGTGTTCTGGCGTCGCCTGCAGACCCTCGGCTCCGCCAGCTCACGCGCCCGTCTCCCCCTCACCCGGGTACAGGCGGCGCTGCGAGAGCTGGCCATGCTGATCGCCACCGAGCCGGAGCTGGCGGCGGCGTCCACCACGGCGATCCTGGCCGTCGACCCCGATGTGCAGCGCCTCCGCAACCGCATCGGTGCCGCCTTCAACGGTCACCTGGCGGCGGCCCTCGGTCCGGCCGCCGACCCTGCGGTGCTCCGGGCACTGAACCTGGCGTTGGCCGGTGCCCTGCTGCAGGCGGGCATGGGCTACTTCAGCTACGCCGATCTGGCCGATCGCATGGACGAGGTCGCCGGCCTGCTCGTGGGGGAGGGCCAGCGGTGAGCACCACCGACCTCGTCTACAGCCCCTACCTGTACGAGATCCACGAGGACCCCTACCCCACCTACGCCCGCTTGCGCGCCGAGGCCCCCGTCTACCGAAACGACGACGGTGACTTCTGGGCGCTGTCCCGGCACGCCGACGTGGTCGACGGCTTCCGCGACAGCGTGCGCTTCTCGTCGTCGCACGGCGTGTCGCTCGACCCGGCGGCCTCGGGCCCGTATGCGCACCGGACGATGTCCTTCCTGGCCATGGACCCCCCGATGCACGGCCGCATGCGCGGTCTCGTCTCCCGAGGTTTCACGCCACGGCGGGTGAGCCAGCTCGAGCCCCGGATCCGCCAGCTCGCTCGGGGACGCCTCGACGTCGCCCTGGCCAAGGGGAGCTTCGATTTCGTCGGTGACCTGGCCGGAACGCTTCCCATGGACGTCATCTCCGAGCTCATCGGCGTGCCCGTCGCCGACCGCGACGAGGTGCGGCGCCTCTCCGACCTGCTCGTGCATCGCGAGGAGGGGATGGACGACGTCCCTCCGGCCGGGGTGGAGGCGGCCTTCAGCCTCATCACCTACTACGCCGACATGCTGGTCCAGCGCCGCCGGCAGCCCACTGACGATCTCACCTCGGCGCTTCTGGCCGCGGAGCTCGACGGTGACCGTCTCACCGACGACGAGATCATGGGCTTCCTCTTCCTCATGGTGGTGGCGGGCAACGAGACCACCACCAAGCTGCTCGGTAACGCCTGGTACTGGGCCTGGCGCAACCCCGCCGAGCGGGCCAAGCCCTTCGCCGATCCCGTGCGCATCCCGTCGTGGATCGAGGAGACGCTGCGCTACGACACCTCCAGCCAGATGCTCGCTCGCGTCACCACCACTGATGTCGAGCTGCATGGCACGGTGATCCCGGCGGGCGAGCGGGTGGTGCTGATAGCCGGCTCCGCCAACCGCGACGAGCGGGTGTTCCCGAACGCCCACGTATACGACCTCGACCGGCCCGAGCGGGAGCTGCAGCAGATCGCCAGCTTCGGCTTCGGTCGGCACTTCTGCCTCGGTGCCTCACTGGCCCGACTCGAGGCGAGGGTGTGCCTGGAGGAGCTGGTGGCCCGGGTGGCCGACTACGACATCGACCCCTCGGGCATCCGCCGCGTGCACAGCGTCAACGTGCGCGGCTTCGCCACCCTCCCCACCACGGTGGTGCTGCGTTGATGCCGAAGTTCCCGGCCCATCCCGAACGACGACCGGCCGTGGTCACCGGCGCTTCGTCGGGCATCGGCCTGGCCACCGCCGAGGCGCTGGCCGCGGCCGGTCACCCGGTGGTGCTCGGCGCCCGGCGGGTCGACCGGCTCGAGGAGGCCGCCGCCAAGATCGTGGCCGACGGGGGCGAGGCGATCGGGCTCGCCCTCGACCTCTCTGACGATGGATCGATCGACGACTTCGCCGCCCGTGCCGAGGCCAAGCTCGGGCCCATCGAGGTGGTGGTGTCCAATGCCGGCGAGGTGCTGCCGGCCACCGCGCTGGGCATCGACCCGGACGACTTCGCCCGGCAGCTGCAGCTCAACCTGCTCGGTGCTCACCGGCTCGTGCGAGCGCTCGGGCCCGGCATGGTCGAGCGGCAGCGGGGCGACATCGTGTTCATCACCTCGGACGTGGTCCGCCTGCCGCGACCCACGATGGCTCCCTACGTCGCCGCCAAGCACGCGCTCGAAGGCCTCGCCCGCGCGATGCAGATGGAGCTCGAGGGCACCGGCGTGCGGGTCGGGATCGTGCGTCCCGGCCCATCGAGCACCGAGCAGGGCAGCACCTGGGACCCGGCCATCATCGACGACCTCATGGCCGAGTGGGAGCGCTGGGGTCTGATGCGCCACCCCGGCGTGCTGCGGCCCGCCGACGTGGCCCAAGCGGTGCTCACCGTCGTGTCCACGCCCCGGGGCACCCACCTCACCCTGGTCGAGGTGGAGCCCGAAGCTCCCACCGGAGGACCTGCATGACCGCCACCAGCGACCTGCGTCAGCCGCCCCGCGTCTCCGGCGAGGGCGACCCCTCAGGCACGGGCCACCTCGAAGAGCTGCGCGTCGATCCGATCGGCCTCATGGAGCGCACCCGGGCCGAGTGCGGCCATGTCGGCACCTTCCGCCTCGCCGATCGCGACGTCGTGCTCCTCACCGGGCCGGAGGCCAACGAGATCTTCTTCCGGGCCCCTGAGGAGGACCTCGACCAGGCCGAGGCCTATCCGTTCATGACGCCGATCTTCGGCGAGGGGGTGGTGTTCGACGCCTCGCCCGAGGAGCGGCGCAAGGCGCTTCACAACCAGGCCCTGCGCGACAAGTTCATGCGGGGACACGCCGAGACCATCGCCGGCGAGGTGGAGCGGATGGTGGCGCAATCCCCGCAGGGGGGTGACATCGACCTGCTCGACTGGTTCGCCGAGCTGACGATCTACACGTCCTCGGCCTGTCTCATCGGCAAGCGGTTCCGCGAGCAGCTCGACGGACGCTTCGCGTCGCTCTACCACGACCTCGAGCAGGGCACCGATGCCCTCGCCTACGTCGACCCCTACGCCGACATCCCCAGCTTCCGTCGGCGGGACGCCGCTCGCGTCGGGCTCGTGCAGCTCGTCGAGGCGATCATGGACGGGCGGGCCGGCGAGCCGACGCCCGACAAGGAGGAGCGCGACCTGCTCGACGTGCTGATGTCGATCAAGGACGAGGACGGCTCGCAGCACTTCAGCGCCGACATCATCACCGGCATGTTCATCTCGATGATGTTTGCCGGGCACCACACCACCTCGGGCACGGCGGCCTGGACCCTCATCGAGCTGCTCCGCCATCCGGCTTTTCTGGCCGAGGTGATCGAGGAGCTGGACGGGCTGGCCGCCGAGGGCCTCGAGGTGAGCTACCAGGCGCTTCGGGAGATGCCGAAGCTGGAGGCCGCCATCAAGGAGGCGCTGCGTCTGCACCCGCCGCTCATCCTCCTACTACGCATCGCCAAGGTTCCGCTCGAGGTTGGCGGTCACCTCATCCCGGAGGGCTCCCTCGTGGCCGCCTCGCCGTCTGTTTCGAACCGCGATCCCCAGGCGTTCGACGACGCCGAGGCGTTCGATCCCCGTCGCTACCTCGATCCGCGCGAGGACGACGCTGTCAACCCGTGGAGCTGGATCCCCTTCGGCGCCGGCCGCCACCGCTGCGTCGGCGCCGCCTTCGCCATGATGCAGCTCAAGGCGATCTTCTCGGTCCTGCTCCGTCGCTACGAGTTCGACCTCTCCCAACCCCACGACACCTATCGCAACGACCACTCCAAGATGGTCGTCCAGCTCGACCAACCCTGCGCCGCCCGGATGTCCCCCCGATGACCATGATCTGTGGACCCTCACGTCCGCATACCGAGCGTCAGCGTCCACAGAACCGGTGGTTCTTGGCGTGAGATGGCGGATCGTGGTGGACCGGGACCTGTGCCAGGGGCACGGGGTCTGCGAGAGCGAGGCGCCGGCCGTGTTCGAGGTGTCGAAGGCGGGCGAGCTGACCGTGCTGCAGGAGGCGCCGCGCGATGCTGAGCGCAAGGCGGTGGACGCCGCCGTCACCTACTGCCCCACCCATGCCCTGTCGATCGTGGAGGACCAACTCTGATGCCCGCATACCCGCGTGAAGAGCTCGAAGAGATGGTGGCGCGCTGGCTCCAGGCCAATAGGGACGCCGAGGCGGCGGGCGACTGGTCCGCCATGTCCCTGCTCTTCGCGGAGGACGCCACCTACGGGTGGAACTACGGGCCAGAGAACGACTTCATGGTCGTGGGCCGAGACGCGATCCGCGACGTAGCTCTCGGCCTCGAGATGGGCGGCCTCGACGGGTGGGAGTACCCCTACCAGGAGACCCTCATCGACGAGAAGAAGGGTCAGGTGGTGGGCTTCTGGAAGCAGGTTGCCCTCGCCACCCGCGCCGACGGCACCAACTACGAGGTGGCTGGCATCGGCGGCTCCTGGTTCGGCTACGCCGGCGACTTTCAGTGGCGATTCCAGCGGGACTGGTTCGACTACGGCAACGCGGCAGCCTGCTTCCTCGAGATGATGGGCGACGGCACCCTCTCCGAGGGCATGACGGCTCGCATGCACCGCTCCCTGGGCGGCGGCCTCCCCGGCCACTACGCCATCGGCCAGGCCCCCGCCCCCATCTGGCCCCACCGATGAGGGCCCACCCCACCGATTCTGTGTGCGCAGATCACCGGTATGCGGTTGCCAGCGCACACAGAACGGTTGGGGTCTGGTCGTGAGGGCCCGGTTCGCGGACAAGGTCGCCATCGTCACAGGCTCGGCCGGGGGCATCGGGGAGGCGTATGCCCGAGCGCTGGCCGGCGAGGGAGCGTCGGTCGTGATCGCCGACATGGACGTCGACAGGGGCGAGCTCGTTGCCAAGGACCTTGCCGAGGCGGCGTTGTTCGTGCGGACGGACGTATCGGAGCCCGCCTCCGCCGAGGCGCTGGCCGCCGCCACGGTCGAGCGCTTCGGGGGCATCGATCTCCTCGTGAACAACGCCGCCATCTACGGCGGCATGCAGCTCGACACGCTCCTCACGGTGGATTGGGAGTACTACCGGCGCTTCATGGCCGTGAACATGGACGGCGCGCTCGTGGTCACCCGGGCGTGCTACAAGCACATCAGCCGGCGGGGTGGTGGGGCCATCGTCAACCAGTCGTCCACGGCGGCGTGGCTCTACGCCGGCTTCTACGGCCTGGCCAAGGTCGGCATCAACGGGCTCACCCAGCAGCTGGCCGCTGAGCTCGGCGGCCGGAACATCCGGGTGAACGCCATCGCCCCCGGACCGATCGACACCGAAGCCACTCGAACAGTGGTCCCCGAGGAGATGATCGACGACATCGTGAAGGGCCTGAGCCTCAAGCGCCGCGGCACCCCGCAGGACCTCGTCGGCATGTGCCTGTTTCTGCTCTCCGAGGAGGCGTCGTGGATCACCGGCCAGATCTTCAACGTCGACGGCGGCCAGATCATCCGCTCATGAGCGACGTCGGCGCTGTCGGGTTCATCGGGCTCGGGCAGATCGGCGCGCCGATGGCCGGGCGGCTGGTCGACTGGCCCGGCGGCCTCCACGTCTACGACCTGCGCGACGAGGTCATGGTCCCGCTGGTCGAGCAGGGCGCCACGGCGGCCTCGAGCGTGGCCGCTCTAGGCGCGGTGTGCGATCTGGTCGAGGTCATGGTGCTCGACGACGACCAGGTGCGGACCGTCGTCGGCGATCTCCTCACCACGGCTCGCCCGGGCACGGTGATCGCGGTGCACTCGACGATCCGGCCCGAGACGGCCGAGGAGCTGGCCGTCACGGCGGCGGAGCACGACGTGGCCCTCTTCGACGTCCCGGTCAGCGGCGGCTTCATGGGCGCCGCCGACGGCACCCTCGCGGCCATGGTCGGCGGCGACCGGGAGGCCTACGACCGGGTGAAAGATGTCTTCGCCTGCTGGGCCAGCCTCGTGGTGCACATGGGACCGGCGGGCGCCGGCACCCGCACCAAGCTTGCCCGGAACATGATGCACTTCGTGGCGTACACGGCCGCCGGTGAGGCCCAACGGCTCGCGGAGGCGGCCGGGCTCGACCTGCAGAAGCTGGCTCGGGTCGTCCGTCACAGCGACTCCGTCACCGGCGGGCCCGGGGCGATCATGGTGCGCGCCACCACCGCGCCGATGGCCGACGACGACGGGCTCAAGCCGATCTTCGAGCACACCCGCAGGCTCGGCGAGAAGGACCTCGCCCTCGCCCTCGAGCTCGCCGACCAGTACGGCGTCGATCTCCCGCTGGCGCGACAGGCGATGGAGGACTTCGGCACCAGCCTCGGCCTGGCCCCCTGACGGCGTAGGGGACTCCCGCTGGATCTAGAGCCTCTAGCTCTACCGGGCGTAGAGCGCCTCGATCTCCTCGGCGTACTTGGCGTGGACGCCCCGGCGCTTCAGCTTGGAGGTGGGCGTGAGCTCCTCGGAGTCGGGTAGCCACTCGTCCGCGAGGATCTTCACCTTCTTCACCCGCTCGGCGTTGTTGAACCCGGCCATGGCCGCCTCGAGACCCTTGTCGATCTCAGCGATCACGTCCGGGTGCGCGGCCAGCTCGGCCAACGAGGTGTATTCGATGCCGTGGTCCTTGGCCCACACCGGGGCCACCTCGCCGTCGAGCACCACCAGGGCCGACACGAACGGGCGCTGGTCGCCGATGGCGCAGGCTTGGGCGACCAGCGGGATCATCTTGAGCTCCGCCTCGAGGTTGGCGGGGCTGATGTTCTTGCCGCCGGCGGTGATGATGAGCTCCTTCTTACGGTCGATGATCCGCAGGTAGCCCTCGTCGTCGAACTCGCCGATATCGCCCGAGTGCAGCGTGCCGTCCGCGTCGAGCGCTTCAGCCGTCTTCTCGGGCTCGTCGAGATAGCCCGTGAAGACGTTGCCGCCCCTGATGCACACTTCGCCGTCTTCCGCGAGGAAGCACTCGGTGCCGGGGAAGGCCACACCAACGGTGCCGGCCTTCACCCGCGTGGGCTCCCAGGTCATTGGGCCGGTGCTCTCGGACATGCCGTAGATCTCCGACAGCGGTACGCCGATGGCTCGGTACCAGCTGATCAGCTCGGCCGGGATCGGTGCGGCGCCCGAGATGGCGTACTCGAGCTCGTCGAGGCCGACCAGGGCGCGCACGCCGGCGAAGGCGGCGTCGTCGAGGAAGGCGTAGGTGGCAGCGTCCTCGGCGGTGGCCTCACCGAGCGTGCGCCGCTCGACGATCGGGATGGCGGCGCCCACCGCGTCGTCGAACTTGGCCTTCTTGGCGGGATCGGCGCCGAGGGCGGCCTGCACTCCGGCGTATAGCTTCTCCCAGACCCGCGGCACGCCGAACATGATCTGCGGGTGCACGTCGCGTGCGTAGGCGGCCATCTGCCCGGGGTCGGGACAGGTGGTGACCTCGTAGCCGCCCATGACGGCCAGGTAGTGGGTGGACATGCGCTCGGCGATGTGGGCCATCGGCAGGTAGGAGATGGCCCGGAACCCCACCGGCTCCACCTCGAGCAACCGGAGGTAGCCCTCGGCCGTCCAGACCACGTTGTAGTGGGTGAGCATCACGCCCTTGGGTGGCCCGGTGGTGCCGGACGTATAGATCACCGTGGCGAGGGTGTCGGGCGTGCTGTTGGCCAGCTCGGCCTCGAGGTTGAGGGCGTCGCCTTGGAACAGCTGGGCGAGCACGCCGTCGCTCGACAGGTTCAGGATCGTCTTCAGGGCCGGCAGGGCCTCACGCACCTTGGCGAAGCGCTCCTCGAAGCTGTCGTCCTCCACGATGGCCACCTCCGCCTTGCAGTGGCCGGCCAGGTAGGCCACTTGCTCGGGTGACGACGAGTTGTAGATCGAGATGGACGTGGCGCCGAGGGCGGCGATGCCGAGGACGACGAAGTGGAACTCGGGGATGTTCCGCATCATCAGCACGACGCGGTCGCCCGGACCCACGCCCAACGACCGGAGGTAGGCCGCCGCGCCAGCCACGTGCTCGGCGTACTCCGCGTAGGTCCACTCGGTGTAGGAGCCGTCGGTCTGCTTGGCTCGCAGCGCCACCTGCTCGGGGTGCGCTCGCACCGTCTCGAGGAAGCGACTGACGATCGTCTGCCCCGCGACTGCCTCGTCCAGCTCGGCTTTCGTGATCTCCGGCACCCTGGCCTCCTCAACCTGATGTGTCGTGGTGCACCATCTAAGTCGACCGGATAGACCCCCGCCCGCCGAGGTTGCAGTTCGCAGGCACCCCGGTCACACTTGACCGTCCGGTCAAGAGACCCCTGAGGAGCACACCCATGGCTACCGCCGTCATTGTCGACGCCGTCCGCACCGCCGGCGGCAAGCGCAACGGAAAGCTGTCGGGCTGGCACCCGGCCGACCTCGCCGGCGAGGTGCTGAAGCAGCTCGTCGAACGGAACCAGCTCGATCCCGAGCTCATCGACGACGTGATCATGGGCTGCGTCTCTCAGGTGGGCAACCAGGGCCTGAACATCGGCCGCAACGCCGTGCTCGCCGCGGGGTTCCCGGAGTCGGTGCCCGCCACCTCCGTCGACCGCCAGTGCGGTTCGTCGCAGCAGGCCGCCCACTTCGCCGCCCAGGGCGTGATCGCCGGCGCCTACGACATCGCCATCGCCGCTGGTGTCGAGGTGATGACGACGAACCCGATGGGCTCCTCCATGACCCCCGGATCGATTCCGTTCGGCCACCGCATGCTGGCCCGCTACACCGATCCCGGCCTCGTGCCGCAGGGCATCTCGGCTGAGATGATCGCCGACAAGTGGAGCCTGTCCCGCGAGGACCTCGACGCCTTCGGTGCCGAGAGCCAGCGCCGGGGCGAGCAGGCCACTGCCGAGGGTCGCTTCGACAACGAGATCGTGGGCGTCAGCGAGAAGCGCCTCGACAAGGAGACCGGCAACATCGTCGAGAGCGCCGACCTTGTCACCACCGATGAGGGCATCCGCCCTGGGACCACCCCCGAGACGCTGGCCAAGCTGAAGCCCGCCTTCAAGCCCGACGGCAAGGTCACGGCCGGGAACTCCAGCCAGATCTGCGACGGCGCCGCCGCCATGCTCATCATGAGCGAGGAGAAGGCTAAGGAGCTCGGTCTCACGCCGCGAGCGCGATTCCACACCTTCGCCCTGGCCGGAGTCGACCCGGTGACGATGCTCACCGGCCCGATCCCGTCCACCGAGAAGGCGCTGGCCAAGGCCGGCATGTCCGTCGACGACATCGACCTCTACGAGGTCAACGAGGCCTTCGCCTCCGTCGTGCTGGCGTGGCAACAGGAGCTCAAGACCGACCTCGCCAAGACCAACGTCAACGGTGGGGCCATCGCCCTGGGTCACCCCCTCGGCGGCTCCGGCGCCAAGCTCATGGCCACGCTGCTCAACGAGCTCGAGCGCACCGGCGGCCGTTACGGCCTCCAGACGATGTGCGAAGGCGGCGGCCTCGCCAACGCCACCATCATCGAGCGCCTCGGCTAGTCGTCGTCGCTCGCCTTTGGCGAGCTCCTCCGAGCTTGGCGGCGCGGCCTGCGGCCGCGCTGACTGCCTGCTGCTCAGGTCCGGCGGAGCCGGCCCTTCGCGGATGGGGGCTCCGGCAAGCCTCTGCCCCCCATGCCCCCCGGGCAGCCCTAGCCTGTTGGCGTGACGCGACTCTCGCTTTCGCGTACGTCGGCTCTGCTGCTCGTAGCGTTCGTCGTCGTTGCCGGGTTGCTGACCGAGGCATCAGTGTTGGCGTTGTTGACCGCGGCGGTGGCGGTGTGGCTGATGTTCAAGATCGGGTTCATGATGCTGGGCGGGCTGGCCCAACCGGTGCCGGAGCCGCCGCCCGCGGGGGAGCTGCGGAAGGTCAAGATCATGTACCGGTGCACGATCTGCGGCACAGAGGTGCGCATGACCACGGCCAATGACCAGATGCCGGATGCCCCTCGTCATTGCATGGACGAGATGGAACTCGTTACCCCGGTTGACGATCTCTGAACCCACGAAGTTGTCCACAGCCTGTGGACGACATTGGGGAGAGTAACACTCGTGTAACTCTGGCGACTTCCTAGCGTCGCCTGCCGTCTACCGGTACTGGGTGGCGGTCATGATCCCGCCGAGGATGAATCCCAGGCCCATCAGCAGGTAGCTGTTCTTCGTCTCGCCGGGCAGCACACCGAGGTAGTTGAGGAAGATCACCACGAGCCCGATGCCGAGCAGCGTGAACATGAGCACGGGTACCCACGGCGGGCTGACCTTGAGTGCCTTGGGCACGGGCGGGGTGTAGCGGCTCGACGCGTCGGGGCGGGGAGCGGGCTGCTGCCCGCCCTTGGGGGTGACGCGCCCGCCCTTCAGCTTGCGCTTCGGCGGCGGCTTGATCGGCATGGCGAGCGACACTACCCGGCACCACTCGCCAGCGCGACCAGACTGGGCGTGTGGCCACCTCCGTCGGATCCTCCAGCGAGACGCTCGCGGCGGTCGACATCGGCACGAACTCCGTGCACGGCGTGGTGGCCCGTATGACATCCGGCGAGGCCGGCCCGCGCTTTGAGATCCTCGAGCGGGAGAAGGAGATGGTGCGGCTCGGCTCGAGCGCAGGTGACATGCGCGAGCTCACCGACGACGCCATCGACCGCGCCGTCGCCGCTCTCGACCGTTTCCGACAGGTGGCGGAGGTGCACGCGGCGCCCATCACGGCGGTGGCCACCTCGGCGGTGCGGGAGGCGGAGAACCGCGACGTCCTCATCGACCGAGCCTGGGACGAGGCGCGCGTCCACGTCAACGTGATCTCGGGGATCGAGGAGGCCCGTCTCATCCACCTCGGCGTGCTCCAGGCTGTACCCGTCTACGACCGCCGGCTGCTGCTCTGCGACATCGGTGGTGGCAGCACCGAGCTCCTCGTCGGTCAGCGCGGCGAGGTGCTCGCCTCCCGTTCGCTCAAGCTCGGGGCCATCCGCCTCACCCGCCGGTTCTTCGACGGGAGGCTCACCCACCCCGGTGCCCTCGATGCATGCCGGCGTCACGTCCGCTCCACCATCGCCCCCTTCGCCCGGGAGGTGTGCCGGCTCGACGTAGAGGTGGCCGTCGGCTCATCGGGGACCATCGCCACGCTGGCTGAGATGGCGACCCTGCGGGCCACGGGCTCCCGGCCCCGGTCGGTGAGCAACCTCACCCTCACCACCGAGCAGCTCGACGGGTTGGTGAAGGAGCTGGCGGCCGCCCCCACCCCTGAGGAGCGCGGCGAGCTGCCCGGGCTCGACGCCAGCCGAGCCGACATCATCCTGGCCGGCGCCGTGATCCTCGAGCAGGTGGTGCACGAGCTGGGCATCGAGGAGCTGGTGGTCTCCGACTTCGCCCTGCGGGAGGGGGTGCTGCTCGACACCTGGCAGCGCCGCCATGGCGGGTCTCTCCACCACCTCTCGGACCTGCGGCGGCAGAGCGTTCTGAACCTGGCCGAGCTGATGGACGAGGACCCGCCGCACTCGGCCCAGGTGGCCCGCCTCGCCCTCGAGCTGTTCGATGCCACCCTCGACCGTCACGGCCTCGGCGACGACGCCCGCGAGATCCTCGAGGCGGCCGCCCTGCTCTGCAACGTGGGCATGTTCCTGTCGCACGCCCAGCACCACAAGCACAGCTACTACGTCATCCGCGGCACCGATCGACTCACCGGCTTCAACGACGATGAAGTGGAACGAATCGCCCTGGTGGCTCGGTACCACCGCAAGTCGGACCCTCGGCCCAAGCAACCCGAGTTCGCGGAGCTCGGCGACGCCGCCAAGTACGAGGTACGGGTCCTGGCCGGGCTCCTGCGGGTGGCCATCGGCCTCGACCGCAACCACGCCGCCCGGGTCAGCTCGCTCACCGTGAAGGACAAGGGCGACCGCCTCGTCGTGAAGGTCACCCCGATGCCGGGCGAGGACGTCAGCCTCGAGTTGTACGCGGCCGGCTCTCGCACCGGTCTGCTCGACGCCACCCTCGAGCTCACCATGGACATCAGCGAGGTCTGATTCGACCGGTCCCGGCACTACTGTCGACCGTCGTGGCCGCCCGGGTGCTGGTGATCGATAACTACGACAGCTTCGTCTACAACCTTGTGCAGTATCTGGGGGAGCTGGGGGCGGAGCCGCTCGTGCACCGCCACGACGAGCTCTCCCTCGATGAGATCGTGGCCCTCGAGCCCGACGCGGTGCTGATCTCACCGGGGCCCGGCCGGCCCGACGATGCCGGCGTGTCCAACGCCGTCATCGGGGCCTTCGCCGGCCAGGTGCCGGTGCTCGGCGTGTGCCTCGGCCACCAGTGCATTGGCCAGGTGTACGGCGGGGAGGTGGTACGGGCCCCGAAGGTGATGCCCGGCAAGACGTCGCTGATCCGCCACAGCAATGTCGGGGTGTTCGCCGGCCTACCCCAGCCGCTGGAGGCCACCCGCTACCACAGCCTCGTGGTCGACCGGGCGTCAGTGCCCGATTGCCTGGAGATCACGGCCGAGACGGACGACGGCATCGTGATGGGGCTGCGCCACAAGGACCTGCCCGTCGAGGGCGTGCAGTTCCACCCGGAGTCGATCCTCACCGCCGGCGGTCACGACCTGCTCCGGAACTTCCTCAGCCAGGCCACTGCCAACATCAGCTAGCGCGGCTCACGGGCTGCCCCCGGCGGTCCCGCCGTCGACGATGGGCGGGGGATCTTGGCACTCGAGCACGATCGTGACGGTGGAGCCAGGAGGCGCCGAAGCGTTGCCGTCAGGTGTCTGGTCCACGACCTCGAGATCGCTGCAGGTGGGGTCATCACCCTGTAGCTCGACCACGAACCCGTCGGACTCGAGAGCGTTGATGGCGTTGTCCCGGGCCAGCCCGACCACCGAGGTCACCCTGACCTCGGCCGGTCCGCTCGATACCACCACCGTGACGGCGGTGCCCTTGGGCCGGACCGTCTCGGCCGGCGGATCGGTGCGGATGACGATCCCCTCCTCGACGGTGCCAGAGGGCTCCGACGTCTGGGTGACGGTGAAGCCGGCCTGCCCGAGCAGGTTCGAGGCGTCGCTGAGGGTGCGCCCGGCGACGTTCGGCACCGGCCGTTCGGCCGGACCCGTGGAGACGAAAAGCCGCACCGACGAACCCTTGGGGGCCTCCTCATTGGCGCCCGGGTCCTGGTCGACCACCTCGCCCACCGGTGCCTGTTCGTCCACGGCGTCCTCGACGACCACGATGAAGCCCTGCGCGGTGAGCAGTAGGCGGGCCTGGTCGATCTGTGAGCCAATCACATCTGGCACCGGCACGGCGGAAGCCCCGGCACTGACCTTGAGCTCGACGGTGGAGCCCTCGTCCACCCGCTCCCCCCGCTTGGGGTCCTGGTCGAAGACGTTGCCCTCCGGCTGGTCGTCGTTGGCCTCCTGGGTGATCTCCACCTTGAGGCCCCGGGTTTCGAGGATCCGCTGCGCGTCAGCCACGGGCTCACCGATGACGTTGGGCACTTCGACCTGGGCGACCGCCGGGGCGTTGTCCTCCCCGAAGCCCAAGGCCTTCGAGAGCAGGAACAGCATCCCCGCCAGCAGGATCAGCAGGACGATGAGCCCAGCGAGGAAGAGGCCGGACGATCGCTTGGGTTCGTCGTCCTCGTCGTCGTAGTAGGCGGGCGCGGCCCCCGTAGCCCCACCGTCGGCGAGGGGAACAGCGGCGGTGGCCGCCACGACGCTGGTGGCCCCCGGATCGACGGGCGGAGCCATCACCGGCTCGGCCAGGATGCGAGTGCCCTCCCGGAAGCGCCGGAGGTCGGCCCGCAGGTCTTCCGCGGACGGGTACCGATTGGCCGGGTTCTTGGCCAAGCACTTGAGGATGATCGCCTCGATGGCGGCGGGCAGCTCGATGTTGAGGTGTCGCGGTGGGACGGGCGACTCGTGCACGTGCTTGTAGGCGATGGCCATCGGCGAGTCGCCGCTGAATGGCGGCCGACCCACCACCAGTTCATAGAGAACGCAGCCGAGGGAGTAGATGTCAGACCGGGGGTCGACGGGATCGCCGCGGGCCTGCTCGGGGGAGAAGTAGGTGGCGGTGCCCATCACGGTGCCCACCTGGGTGAGGTTCTCGTCCGCGTTGGCCGTGATGGCGCGAGCGATTCCGAAGTCGGCCACCTTCACCTGCCCGGCGGCAGTGACGAGCACGTTTCCGGGCTTCGCGTCCCGGTGCACCACGCCATTGCGATGGGCGAAGCCCAGTGCGGCGGCCACGTCGGCGCCCACGTCGGCGGCACGATCGGGGTGGAGCGGACCCTCGTCGCGCAAGATCTCCGACAGCGTGCGACCGTCGACGTACTCCATGACGATGAAGTAGGTGCCGTCGGCCTCGCCCCAGTCGTAGACGCCGACGATGTTGGGATGGTTGAGGTTGGCCGCCGCCGTGGCTTCGCGCCGGAAGCGCTCCACAAACGACGGATCGGTGGCGAACTCGGGGAAGAGGACCTTGACGGCCACCGGCCGGTCGAGCAGCTGGTCACGGGCGAGGAAGACCTCGGCCATGCCTCCGCGCCCGAGGCGGCGGTGCAGCTCGTAGCGGCCGTTGAAGACGGTGGGTCCGGGGTCCGACATGCCGACCTCAGACTAGTGAGGCCCCGCTCGGTGGCATCGCCACCGGATCAGGGCTGAAGGTGGGCGGCCAACACGGCCTGGGCGATGGGGGCCGCCACGCGCCCGCCCGTCTGCTCGCTGGCGCCCGGCTGGCCCTCGACGATCACCGCCACCGCGATGGTGGCCGGCTCACCCGGCGGACCGCCGAAGCCGATGATCCAGGCGTGCGACCGGGCGGGGTCGGTGCCGAGCTGGGCGGTACCCGTCTTTCCCCCCACCTCGAAGCCAGGCACGGCCAGACGGGTGGCGGTGCCCGAAGCGACGACGCCCCGCATGGCCTCCCGCATGAGGGTGGCGGTGGCGCTGTCCATGGCGGTCCTCCACACCTTGGGCTCGTAGGTGTCGACGACGTTGCCGTCACCGTCGCGCACGTCGCGCAGAACGTGGGGCACCATCACCTGGCCGTCGTTGGCCACCGCGCCGGCCGCCATCGCCATCTGGAGCGGGGTGGCGGCGACGTCGTTCTGGCCGACGGACGACTG
>Ga0136633_1000617_pt1 | contig 27163 bp, 21 predicted proteins | sample AntDrymeUQ832206_2_FD_105494 | JGI IMG/M metagenome (GOLD analysis project Ga0136633, IMG submission 105494) | Polar desert sand microbial communities from Dry Valleys, Antarctica - metaG UQ83 (22.06) | ecosystem: Environmental > Terrestrial > Soil > Desert | place: Antarctica: Dry Valley... | reverse complement strand
GTCGGTCGACGTCTTCGGCGGGTCGGTCGGGAAGAGCGACTCGAAGAAGACGACGATCGTCGATCCCGCGACGGGGACCGACACCTCCAAGGAGGTGGCCAACGCCAAGAAGCTCGGCCTCGGCGGCTACGAGTCCACCAACACGGTGACCGAGAAGAAGGGCTCGGAGACCACGACGACCGCCGGCACCTTCGGCGTCACGCGCGGCGACGGGAAGATCGGCGTCGGCGGGACGACGAGCAAGGTCAAGGGCGAGGTCGACGATGAGGGCAAGCTCGTCAAGGGCACCGAGAAGAAGGGCAACCTCGGCGGCGCGCTGATCGTCGACCCCGAGAAAGGGGTCGGCGCCGGCGGCGACGCAGGCGGCAACATCAAGAAGGTCGACGGCCCGAAGTCCTACGGCGGCGGCGGGGCGCTCAGCGGGAAGGTGCTGCTCAACGTGGTCCCCGTGCCCGGCAAGAGCCCGCCGGCCTTCGCGGCCACGCTGACGATCTCCTTCGGCATCAAGGTCAACGTGGCCGGGGGCTACGAGAAGGAGGGCAAGGACAGCCAGGACGCCAAGACCGGGACCTCGGGCTCCGCGTCGCTGTCGGGCGGGGGGAACTACGGCAAGAGCGCGACCTTCACCCGCGTGCTCGACGAGCAGACCGCCAAGCACTACGCCGAAGCCGTCCAGAAGGGCGGCGAGGGGTCCAAGCCGGACTTCCCGGAATGGCGCATCCTCGAGGTCGGCATCAAGGGCGACTGGGTCAAGGCGCGGGAGCTCTACGACTCCATGATGAGCGGCGTCAGCGCGGACGACGCCGCGAAGATGAAGGAGGGCGAGGGCGTCGAGACGACCCGCGAACTCGGCGGCGAGGGCAAGCTCGGCCTTGGCGGCAAGGGCGGTGGCATCTCGCTCGGCGCCGAATACGGCTACGCGAAGAAGGGGGCGCTGACCTTCGGCTTCAAGGTCATGCCCGGCGGCATCATGCAGGTCACGGTCAGCGCGAGCACGGAGTCCACGCACTCCGGCGGCGCGACGCTCGGCATGGGCGCCGCCGGGATGGGCGTCTCGGGCAGCTCGACCACTGGTGCAGGCCAGGCGGTCACCTTCAACCTCGACCAGAAGGACTCACAATACGGCGCGCGCTATGCCCGCATCCAGTCGGCGGGCTCGATGGAGGAGGTCCAGAAGCTCGCGGCCGACCCGGACCTCAAGAAGTCGATCGAGGAGATCCAGGAGAGCCGCAGCAAGGGCTCCACCGAGGGCGTGAAGATGACAGTCGGGCCGGCGACGCTCGAGCTCGGCGGCGCGAGCACGCTCGACGAGACGACCAAGAAGGACGCCGACGGCGCGGTCGTCTCCACGAAGGTCGTGGGCGCCTACAAGGGCGGCGGGTCCGTCGGCGTGGGCGACCTCAAGTACGGGGACTCCGAAAAGGGCGCCTACACCGGCGAGACCGAGAAGATGAAGGTCGTGGCGCCCGACGGCACGGTCGTCGAGAAGACCGTGGCCAAGGGCGACCTGACCCAGACGACCACGGCGTCCTCGTGGGACAAGACCACCGAGGGCCTCGCGAACGCGTGGAAGACGAAGTCGGTCGCTCCGCTCTTCGGCAGCCCGGTCAAGGAGGCGACGCAGACCGAGGGTCACAAGATCCACGACCAGGAGATCCGGGCGATCGTCTTCAAGGCCAAGGGGGACTGGAACACGTGGATGAAGCCCGTGGCCAGCCCGCGCCTGCGGCCCTACTGGGAGCAGACCCGCTCCGACATCCAGAACGCCTGCCCCGGCGACGACGAGTCCAAGTGGGACATCCCGGCCGTCCAGCGCGCGCTCGCCACCTGGCGCTCGGAGGCCCACAAGGGCGCCGAGCAGGCGATCCTCTCGGCCGGTGGCGGCGGCGGCTTCGCCTATCACTTCCCGGCCGGGACCGAGACCATCCAGCCGCTCTTCGAGAAGCTCGTCGGTGGCTACCCCGCGCAGAAGGCCGAGCTGCTGCAGGCCGAGGGCAAGCTCGCCGACGCCAAGAACGAGGCCGACGCGCGCGTCGGCGACGCTCAGAAGCTCTTCGACTTCCTGATCTCCAACGAAGGCAAGTTCGAGCCGTCCAAGTACTCGTCGATGCTCGACGGCGCCTTGAAGGCCAAGGCCAAGCTCGAGGCGCTCCAGAAGTCGATCGTCGGCAAGCTCACCCCGCCCAAGGCCAACAAGCCCAAGCCGGCCGACAAGGCCGAGGCGGACAAGCAGGCCGCCAACGAAGTCATCATCGACAAGGCGGCCGTCGCCGCAGGCGCGCTGAACACCTACCACGACATGGTCGACGTCTGCCGCAAGTGGCAGAGCGCTGCCCAGAAGCTCATCCGCGAGGCTGACGGCGAGCTCACCCGCGGCGAGGGCACCTTCTCCTCCAAGGCCGACCTGCCCGGGATCGTCTACCCGAAGCTCTACGCCGCGAAGGACCTGATCGGCAAGTGGGACAAGAAGTACTGGGAGGCGTTCAGGCTCATGGAGGAGCACGGCTTCGACCGCGCCTACGTCGAGAAGTTCCACACGGCGGGGACGCAGGGCGAATACGACAAGGTCTACAAGCGCTCGACGAAGTGGTAGCGCTCGGCCTACGCGACCGGGCGCAGGCCGTCATATCCGCCTACGCGAACGGGCTGGTGCGGGCCGGCGCGGGCTAGTGCGGCGACTCGCCGCGGCGCCTGGCCGCCGCGTTGAGCAACTGCTCGACGCCGAACGCGAGCCCGCTGACCAGGAACGCGATCCACACGATCGAGGTCAGCTCCAGCCCGGCCACGACGAACGCGACGATCGCCACCGCGAGCGCGATCGTCGAGATCAGCTGCCAGGTCTTCGGTCGGGCGATGATCGGACCCTACTGCCCGAACCGCAAGGTCCTCGTCCCCCGTAGAACCGGGCATCAGGTCTTCGTCCGGCGGGCCTCCCACTGCGGGAGGTCCCCGCCGCACAGCAGGCACCAGTTCGGGAACTGGCCGCAGTCCTGGACGGTCACCCAGAACTGCGCCTCGCGCTCGCGGTAGTCGTGGCCGCACGTCGGGCAGGTCACCGTCGCGGTCCGCAACGGCGAGCACTCGTCGAAGACGACCACGCGCTTCGGGAACCAGATGCGCAGGTACCCGGTGATCTTCGCCCAGCGCTCGAGCGCCTTCTCGGCTGCGACGCCGCCGCCGTGTGCCCGGAAGTCGACGATGACCTCCCGCTCGAAGCCCGAGCCGATGGTCGTCAAGTCGGCGACGCTGACTCCGGCCTGCTCGCGCGCGTCGAAGTTCAGCCGCGCGCCCGGGCCGTGCATAAGCCACGGCATCCAGTGGATGAGCGTCACCTCGTCCCCGCGCACGACGGCGCGCCATGTGGGTTCGTCGGGCGGGCCGTCGCGGTCCTGTTCCTTGGGTTCGCCATCGGCGAAGAGGTCGTCGAAGTCAAGGTCGTCGTCGTCCATGCCTTCTTGGTCGCCCACGAGGGAAGGGTTCTGACAACCGGCGAGCCCTGGCACGCCTGGACAACGCTCAGCGGGGCGCCCCAGCCTTCGCGGGCGTGCCGCCACTGACCGAATAGGGGTCGGCCCGGCCGGCCTTGACCAGCCGCTGCGTGAGCGCCTTCGTCGATTCGCGGGCGAGCAGCCCGTCGAGGTAGGTCAGCATCGCCTCCGAGCTCTCGACGCTCGGGATCGCGTTCTCGGTCATATGCATCATCAGCTGGTCACCCTTGAGCGCCGGGTTGTCCGAGCTGCGGATCGCGTCCTTGTAGTCGCCCGTCGAGCAGCCGTTGAACAGCCAGACCCGGTACTTGCGCTCGGTGATCGCCTTGGCCAGCGGGCGGTCCTGGTTCTTGGCGGCCAGCCGCATCAGGTGCGCGCCGAAGTCGTGCTTGTGCGACGTCGGCTCCGGGTTGATGCCGATGTTGCCTCCGGAGAGGGCATGGAATTCGATGACCGGCGGATTGCGGTTGCGCAGCGCCTCGAAGCCGGCGATCTTCTGCGCGTCGGAGCCCTTGATGCCGAGGTCTTTCAGCAGCTTCTCTGACGACGTGTATTCCTCGGCCTTCTTCGCGTGACCTTCCGGGATCGTGCCGTCGAAGCGGTCCCAGTGAACCGTGAACTTGTAGTTGCGGTCGAAGTCCGGCCCGGTGCCGTAGCGCGCGTGCCCGCCGTAGATGAACGCGTCGCCCTCGTTCATCCCCTCCAGCGCGGCGTCGCGGGTGGCCTTTCCCTGGCCCGCGAACTCCGGTGCCGGCGTGAGCACTCGGACGATCGCGTGGACCGGAGCCCCCTCGGCGTTCGTGCCGATGTTCTCGCGGACCATCCAGAACCCCACGCCGCCCGGCGGTGGGCGCTTGGCGGCCTTGCGCAGTTCGCCCGCGCGCACGAAGTCGTCCTTGAAGCCCCGCACCTCCCGCAGACCGCGCAGGACCTCCATCGCCTCCTCGTTCCCGAGTCCATTCTCGTCGAAGCCGCGCCCGATCGTGATGTCGAGCAGGCCATCGGACACCATCTGGTCGTAGTCGGGCTTCGCACCCGCGGGCGCTCCGCTGGACACCGGTGCCTTCGTCAGCGCCCGCCAGGTCTCGGCATCCACCGTCGCGCCCTTGGAGCCGATGCCCTTGGACTTCTTGAACTCCTTGACGGCGTGCACGGTCTCGTAGCCGAACTTCCCGTCGGCGACCAGCAGTCGCTGGCGGGCGAAGCCACGATGCCAGTTCAGCCTCAGCTGCAGCAATTCGACGTCGCTGTCGCGGAAGCGTGCGTCGTCGGATGCGGGGACCAAGTCGGCCGGGACGTCGGACTGAACGGCCGCCGGGCCCGGCTTCTCGGCCGTGGCCACCTGCCGCGCGAGCAGCAGGCGACTGACCGCGCGGTTGCCGGCGGTCGTCTGGAGGCCGAGGACCCGACCTTCGAGCGAGGTGAGAACGGGAGTCGCCCCACCGGTCGTCGGTGCACGAGCGCCCTCCGCGACTTCCGGCTCGCGAGCGCGCACGGTCATGGCGTACGTCTACCACGTCCGGGCAAGGGGATCCACCGGATTGGCGTCGGTTGCGGTACGGGGTACGCTCGTGGCAGCCGACGCTTTCCGTGCGCGCTCCGCCGTCCGCACGGCGCTCCGCGGAATCTCGCCGGATCAACCGACGCGCGCCGCGCCGCCGTTCGAGCGCCGCCGCAGGAAGCAGCCCAATTGCTCCGTCACCGGCGTGCCGTTCCAGTGGGCCTCGCGATCGCCGTGGCCGTCGCGGTCGCCGCCTCGCTCGCGGTCGCCACGGCCGCGGGGCCGGCCGGCTGGGAACGGGTCGGGAACGGAGGGACCGCCGAACTGCGCTCGCTCAGCGGAGCGGTCCGGGCCTTCGCCGTCGGCGGCGGGGGCTCCGGGGACTTGTACGTCGGCGGAGCGTTCACCGACGCCGGCGGAATCGCCGACGCCGACCGGATCGCCGTCTGGAACGGGACCTCGTGGCGCGCAGTGGCCCCAGGCCTGAACGGGGACGTCTTCGCGATCGCCCTCCACGGCGGCAAGGTCTACGTCGGTGGCACGTTCACGAACGCCGGCGGGGTCGAGAAGGCGGACTTCCTCGCGGTCTGGGATGGGGTGAGCTGGGGGTCGTTCTGCAACTCCGCCGGCACGCCGTTCGGCGGCAACGTGACGTCCCTCGAAGTCATGAATTCGATGCTGTACATCGGCGGCAGCTTCCAGAATGCGGCCGGCATCGCCCAAGCCGACTACCTCGTCGCCTGCGACCTGGCCTCCGGGACGCCGGCACCGCTGGTCGACGTCGACGGCGACTTCACGGGACCCGTGTACTCGATGGCGCAGACACCGGGCGGTGCCCTGGTCATCGGCGGGCCGTTCATCAACATGGACAACATCCCCGCAGCCGACTACGTCGCGGTCTACGCCGGTGGCGCCTGGCAGGCGCTGGGCTCCGGCCCCGGCCCGGCCTTCGGGGCGGTGACCGGCATCGTCCGCAGCGTCGCGACCGACGCCGACAACATCTACATCGGCTCCGACGGGACCGACATCGCGCAGATCCCGCAGGCCGACAACGTGGTCAGGTGGGACGGCGCCGCGTGGCGCGCCATGGGATCGGGCACCGACACGGGCGACGGCTGGTTCGAGGCCCCGTCGTCCATCAACGCGATCACGCCCATCGCGGGTGGCGTGGCCGTGACCGGGTCCTTCCAGAACGCCGACGGCAACCCGCTCGCCGACGTCATCGCCACCTTCACCGCCGGGGCGTGGCAGCCGGTCGGCTCCAACGGCGCCGGCGACGGGCCGCTGAATGCGATCAGCCACGCCCTCGAGGTCTTCCAGCAGCGCCTCTTCGCCGGCGGGAGCTTCACGGCGGCCGGCGGGGACCCGAAGGCGCAGTTCGCCGCCTCCTACTCGGAGTTCGGCACCGCGGTCCCGACGCCGACCGTGACGCAGGCGCCGCCCGTCCCCACTCCCACGGTGACGCAGGCGCCGCCCCCGGTCCCGACGCCGACGCCGACGCCGACGCCGACGCCGGCGCCCGTCGCGCCGCCCAGGCTCGCCGTCAGCCTGAACGCGCGCGTCGTGGCCGGCAAGGTCCTCGTAGCAGCCCCGGGTTCCTCGCGGTTCGTAGCGCTCAGGGCGACGAGCGCGCTTGCGCTCGGCTCAACGTTCGACACGACCGCAGGCACCGTGGCCCTCACGTTCGCCGGCAAGCAGGCCGGCACTACGCAGCCCGTCCAAGTCAGCCGCGGGCGCTTCCGCACCGCCCAGTCCTCACGCGACGCCCTGCCGACGCTGAGTGCGACCGGCGCGGCGCTGAGGACCTGCGCGACGCGCCTCCCCAGGGGCGGGGCGGCCGCCGCGCGATCGCGCTCGCTGCTGGCCAAGGCCGCTGGACCATTACGGACCCGCGGCCGGGTCAGCTCGAGCACCGGACGAGGCGCCTCGTGGCTCCAGACCGACACGTGCACCGGCACGCTCACCGTGGTGCGATCGGGGAGCGTGGTGGTGCGCGACCTGGTCAAGCGGCGCAGCGTCACCGTGAGGAAGGGCAAGCGTCACCTGGCGCGTGCCCGATGACCCATCAGCTCGGCGGACGGTAGGCCCCCTGGGCGGCCTTGCGCATCGCCTCCTGCGCCTCGTCCATGTCGAGCAGAGCGGTCGTCTCGTACTTGGCGATCGCTCCGCCGCCGCCGATCGCCATAGCCAGCGCCACCGCGGTCGCGTTGTCCGGGGCTTCCGTGATGAACACACCGTCGTACTCGCCGAGGGCCCACCAGAAGCCGATCAACTTCCCACCCAACGACTCGGCGACCTCGCTGGCGACCTGGCTGCGGTCGTGCGGGTGGGCTATCAGCGCCTTGACGGCGTCCGACGTGTAGCTGAACCGGCCGAGGAAAAGGGGCACGGGAAGGCCTCCTGTGATTGGGACCCGAACCTATCCGATCGCCTCGAACGTGAGTAGCCGAGTGCGCGCCGCCGGCCGCCAGTTGCGCGGCCAGGAAGCGAAAGGTTCGAGGTCGCTCGACTGGACTTCGCCTCCAGTTGCTGGCTAGGTCGCACCGAGGGCGACGGTGAGCCCGCCTACACCGACGGCCTCGTCGGCGTATACGGGCAGAGCTTCGGCGGCTAGATGCCTGCGCAAGGAAAACACTCCCGCGGGAACGTTTTCCTTGCGCTCGCGGGCGCCCTGGTGGAGGGTCCGGGCAGTGGACCCCGACTTCGCCGCACGGCTGGCCGCGATCGAGCACGTCAACGCGCTCTCGAGCCGCTTCGGCGACCTCGTCCCGCGCGACAAGCTTGCCGAGGGCATCGAGTTGCCCGGCCGGCGCATCGCGCTGTTCAACCCCCAGTCCGGCATCCATCGGCCGCGCTCGTTCGCCGGTCCCGCCGCGCCGACGCTCGTCACGGCCGCCCCGAAGCCGTGACCAGCGTCCACGCAGGGGTCGCTCCTCGATCACCGGTCCTGAGTTTCAGCTCCGGCGACGCCAGTGAGCCGACCGTCCCCGACCGACAGGCTCGATCGCTCCGGCGTCTCGCAACCGGGTGAGCACCTTGCCGATCAACGAGTCGCTGGCGCCGGGAACGGCGTCCCGGACATCCGCGATCGTGAACGCGGACGCGAGTCCGGAGCGGACGAACGTCTCGATCGCGGCGCTCTTGGCCCCTCGCCCTTCGCCGAGCAGTCCCACGCGCCGCTCGAACTCGCCGTAGGCGGCCAGCAGGACGCCAAGCAGGTACTCCAGCCACGGCCAGATGTCGTGCTCATCTTCATGCCACCCGTGTCCAGCAGCTTGCAGCGACTCGTAGTACGTCTCACGCGTCTCGCTGACGAGCCGTTCGAGACTGATGAACCGGCCTACGTCGTATCCGGACTGATAGAGCAAAAGCAGGGTCAGCAATCGTGCCATCCGGCCATTGCCATCGCGAAAGGGGTGGATCGCGAGGAAGTCGAACACATACGCCCCGACCAACAGCAACGGATGATGCTGGCCCGCCTCCCTCGCAGTCAGGAACCGTTCGTGCAGTTCCTCCATGGCCGCAGCCGTCGCCGCCGCCGGCACGGTCTGGAATCGGATCCGCTCGGTGCCGTCGGGCAGCTGCTCGGTGATCGCGTTCTCGCCGAGCTTCCAGCGTCCCGCGGGAACGCTCGTGAACTGGTAGAGGTCGCGGTGCAACTGCTTCACGACTGACGGCTTGAACGGAATTTCGCAGGCGCTCGCGTGGATGGCGTCGAGCACGCCGCGATAGCCGGCGATCTCGGCCTCCGAACGGTTCCGCGGAGCCACGTTCTCCCCCACCAATTCGCGGATCCTCCGACGCGGAGCGATCACCCCTTCGATCGCGTTTGATGCCTCCGTGCTCTGGATCCGCGCGGCGTCTACCAACGTCTCGAGCACCTGGGGCCGCTGGCGCCGGTAGGCCTGCTCGCGCCCTCGGGCCGTGTCGATCGCACCGAGGTCGCGAACGATTCCGGCAGGAACGAGGCCGATTTGACGATCGAGAGAGCGGAAGGTGTGCATCGGCAATCCCCACCAACAGACTAAACAGCACAACGAGACGCCGTCATTGTGCCATTCATCCCGGATGGACACGGAATGGACTCGCCCTCAGCGCACGGTGGGGTCCAGGTGTGTCAGAACACGTCCGGCGGGACGACCAACCACACCGATGCTCCACATCCACCGATCCGAGCGAGCCGACGGCCTTGCGGACGCGCTCCGCGAGATCCTCGCGGACCCGCTCCCCGACCCCTTCGAAGCTGAAGTCGTCGTCGTCCCCACGCGCGGGATGGAGCGGTGGCTGACGCAGCGGATGTCGGGGTCGCTCGGCGCGAGCCCCGGTCGCGGCGACGGGATCTGCGCGAACGTGGACTTCCCCTTCCCGCGCGTCCTGCTCGGCGACGCGCTGGCGACGGCGATGGGGGTCGACCCGGACAAGGACCCGTGGCGGCCGGAGCGCGCCGTGTGGCCGCTGCTCGAGGTCGTCGACGAGTCCCTGGATGAGCCCTGGCTGCGCACCCTGGCGACCCACCTCGGAGCAGACGAGGACACCTCCCGGCGTGCGCGCCGGTTCGCCACCATCCGCCACATCGCCGACCTGTTCGACCGTTACGGCCTGCACCGCCCGGAAATGGTCCGCGGCTGGGCGGCCGGCACGATCGACTCCCCCGACGACGCCCGCTGGCAGGCCGAGCTCTGGCAGGAGCTGCGCTCCCGGTTGGGCACCCCCAGCCCGGCCGAGCGTCTGGAAACCGCCTGCGAGCGGCTGCGCACGACACCCTCGCTGCTCGACCTGCCATCTCGTGTCTCGTTGTTCGGCCTGACCCGCCTCCCGAAGGGTCATCTCGACGTGCTGCGCGCGCTCGCCCACGGCCGCGACGTCCACCTCTTCCTCCTGCACCCGTCACCACGGCTCTGGGAGACGATCGCCGGCCACGCGCCCGTCACCCACCGCAGGCGCGACCCCACCGCCGCGCTCGTCGAGAACCGCCTGCTCGCCTCGTGGGGACAGGACGTCCGCGAGCTGCAGCTCGTGCTCGGTGACCACGAGCACCAGGGCCACCACCACCCGGTCGACCACACCGCGGGAGCGAACCTCCTCACGCGTATCCAGGCCGACGTCCGCGGCGATCGCCGGCCGGCCGGCACGCCGCTTCCCGGCCACCCCGACGAGCGACCGCCCCTCGAACGCGCAGACCGCAGCATCCAGATCCACGCCTGCCACGGCCGTGCCCGTCAGGTCGAGGTCCTGCGCGACGCGGTTCTCCACCTTCTCCAGGAGGACCCCACGCTCGAACCGCGCGACGTGATCGTGATGTGCCCCGACATCGAGACCTTCGCCCCGCTCATCCAGGCGACCTTCGGCGCCGGCGAGGTCATCGCCGAAGACGAGGAGCTCGAACCGCTGGCCCCCGAGCTCGCCCCGCCCGACCTGCGCGTCCGCCTCGCCGACCGCTCGCTGCGGCAGACCAACCCGGTGCTCGGGGTCGTGGCCCAGCTGGTCGATCTCGCGGGCCGCCGCATCAGCGCATCGGAGGTCCTGGACCTCGCCGATCGCGAGCCGGTCCGCCGCCGCTTCCGCTTCGAGGACGACGACCTCGCGCGCATCCGCGACTGGGTCGCCGCCAGCGGGATCCGCTGGGGACTGGACGCCGCCCACCGCGCCCCGTTCAAGCTCGACAGCCTCGACACCGGGACGTGGAAGTCCGGCCTCGATCGCCTGCTCGTCGGTGCGACGATGACCGAGGAAGGCCATCGGCTGTTCGAAGGCGTGCTGCCCGTCGACGACGTCGAGAGCGTGGCGATCGACCTCGCCGGCCGCCTCGCCGAACTGGTCGATCGGCTCCAATCCGCGGTTGATGCGTTTTCGAGCGCCATGCCAATTGCCGGCTGGGTCGAGGCGCTCGCCACCGCCGCCGATGCGCTCACCGCGACGTCGCAGCGCGACGCCTGGCAGCGCACCCAGCTCGAGCGCCTCCTCGACGCGGTCGCCACCGAAGCCGCCGGCTCCGACGTCCCCCTCACGCTGCCCGAGATCCGGGCCCTGCTCGCCGAGCGCCTCCAGGGCCGGCCCACGCGCGCGAACTTCCGGACGGGCCACCTGACGATCTGCACGCTCGTCCCGATGCGCTCGGTCCCGCACCGCGTCGTCTGCCTGCTCGGCCTCGACGACACCGCATTCCCGCGCAAGGCCCCACGGGACGGCGATGACCTGATGCTCGGCGACCCCCACGTCGGCGACCGCGACCCGCGCGCCGAGGACCGCCAGATGCTGCTCGACGCGCTGATGTCCGCGCGTGACCGCCTGATCGTCACCTACACCGGCAACGACGTCCGCACCAACGCGCCGCGCCCGCCCGCGGTCCCCGTCGGCGAGCTGCTCGACGTGATCGAGCGGACCGTCGCAGGCGACCCGCGAGAGCAGGTGCTCGTCCGCCATCCCCTGCAGCCGTTCGACCCGCGCAACTTCACTGCGGGCACGCTGGGCTCCGAGACGGCGTGGAGCTTCGATCGCATCACGCTGGAGGGAGCCGTGGCGATGGGCGGGACCCGCCACGAAGCCGAGCCCTTCCTGGCGGCGCCCCTGCCCCGGGACAGCAAACCCGTGATCGAGCTCGACGGCCTCGTCGCCTTCGTCCGCCACCCGGTCAAGGCGTTCCTGCGCCAGCGCCTCGGCTTTGGCGTCGGCACGTACGCCGACGAGGTCGCCGACGCGCTCCCGGTCGAGCTCGACCACCTCGAGTCCTGGCAGATCGGTGAGCGCATGCTCGGCGCCCGGCTCGCGGGCGCCACGGCGACGGTCGCCGTCCGGGCCGAGCGCGCCCGCGGCGACCTTCCGCCGGGGCAGCTCTCGGTCCCCATCCTCGAAACCATCCAGCCCGGCGTCGAGCAGATCTTCGCCGCCGCCAGCTCGCTCATCCCCGTCAGCGCGACCGACGCGGACTCGCTCGACATCAAGGTCACGCTGTCCGATGGCCGGCGGCTCAGCGGCACCGTCCCGGGCGTCCACGGAGCCCTCCTGCGCAGCGTCACCTATTCGAGGCTCAGCGCGAAGCATCGTCTCGTGTCGTGGGTGAACTTCCTCGCGCTCAGCGCCGCCTACCCCGACGGCATCTTCGAAGCCGCCACGATCGGCCGCGCGAGCCGCGACGCCGGCCGCCACGACACCGTCACGATCGCCCGGCTCGCCCCCATGGCCGCCGGCACCGCGCTCGGGCATCTCGAGTCCCTCGCCGAGCTCTACGACCGAGGCCTGAGCGAGCCGCTTCCGCTCGCCTGCAAGACGTCCGCCGCCTACGCGAAGGCCGTCCACGCCGAGCGCGCCCCGGACCGGGCCGCCGCTTCCGAGTGGACGTCCGGCTGGAACTTCCCCAAGGAGGACCGCGACCCCGAGCACGAGCTGGCTTTCGGCGGCGTCCTCACCTACGAGGAGCTACGCGCGCGGCCGGGATTTGCCGAATGCGCCCAGCAGCTGTGGGCCGGCGCACTCGCCTGGGAGCGGATCGAGCACCGATGACCGAAGCCTTCGACATCTGCGGTCCCCTGCCGACCGGCGTCACCGTCCTCGAAGCCAGCGCCGGGACCGGCAAGACGTTCACCATCGCCGCGCTCGCCGCGCGCTACGTCGCCGACGGCGTGCCGCTCGACCGGCTGCTCATGGTCACCTTTGGCCGGATGGCGACGAGCGAACTGCGCGAGCGCGTCCGCGAGCGGCTCGTCAGCGCCGAGCACGGGCTCGAGCGCGCGCTCGCCGGCGTCCCCCCGTCCGACGACCAGGTCGTCGCGCTGCTGGCCACCGGCGACGAGGAGACGGTCCGGGTCCGTCGTGAACGGCTCGCCGCCGCCCTCGCCGGCTTCGACGCGGCCACCATCGCGACCACCCACGCGTTCTGCCAGGAGGTGCTCGGCGGGCTCGGCGTCATCGGCGACGTCGAACCCGGAACGACGTTCGTCGAAGACATCACCGACCTGCGCGAGGAGGTCGTCGACGACCTCTACGTCCGCCGCTTCCACCGCCACGGCCTGCCGCAGTTCTCGCGCGACGAGGCGATGGCGATCGCCAAGGCGGCGATCGAGAACCCCGCGGCGCCGATCGAGCCCGCGGACGCGCCGGGAGACACCGTCGAGGCGATGCGCGTCCGGCTCGCGCGCGCCGCCCGGGACGAGCTCGAGATCCGCAAGCGGCGCATGGCCGTGATGACCTACGACGACCTGCTGACCCGGCTGGCCGACACGCTCGCCGGCGAAGGAGGCGACGCGGCGGCGGCGCGTCTGCGGGCTCGCTACAGCGTCGTCCTCGTCGACGAGTTCCAGGACACCGACCCCGTGCAGTGGGACATCATGCGCACCGCGTTCGGGAGCGCCGGCGGCGTCACGCTCGTCCTCATCGGCGACCCGAAGCAGGCCATCTACGCGTTCCGCGGCGCCGACGTCTACGCCTACATCGAGGCCTCCAAGACCGCCGGCGTGCAGCGGACGCTCGACACCAACTACCGCAGCGACCAGGGGGTGATCGACGCCTACGACGCGCTGTTCTCCGGCGCTCGGCTGGGTCACGAAGGGATCGGCTACCGCACCGTGCGCGCCGCTCCGGGCAACCAGCACGCGCGGCTGTCGGGCGCTCCGGACGGGGCGCCGCTGCGCGTCCGGGTCGTCCCCCGCGAGGTCGTGGGGACGACGCCAAAGGGCTACGCCAACCTCAACGGCGCCCGTCACCACGTCGCCCACGACATCGCCGCCGACATCGTCGCGCTGCTCAATTCGGGCGCCGAGATCGCGGAAGCCGGGGGAGTGTGTCCCGGTCACATCGCCGTGCTCTCGCGCAAGAACGACAACGCCGCCCGCATCCGCGATGCCCTCGAAGCCGTCGGCGTTCCCGCCGTCATCAACGGCGCCGGCAGCGTCTTCGACACCGAGGCCGCGCGCGAATGGCTGCGGCTGCTCGAGGCGATCGAGCGCCCCACCTACCCGCCGCGTGCCCGTTCGGCTGCGCTGACGTGCTTCCTCGGCTGGAGCACCGAGGCCGTGGCCGGCGCCGACGACGAGGCTTGGGAGGCCGTCCACCGCCGCCTGCACCACTGGGCGCGCGTGCTCCGCGTCAAGGGCGTCGCGTCGCTCGCCGAGGCGATCACGCTGGAAGAAGGACTGCCCGGGCGACTGCTCGCGCTGCCCGACGGCGAGCGGCGCCTGACCGACCTGCGGCACGTCGGCGAGCTCCTGCACGCCGCGGCGACGACCGAGCAGATGGGAGCGACCGCCCTGACCGGCTGGCTGCGCCAGCGCGTGCTCGAAGCCGCCGGGGACAACAGCGACGAGGAGCGCAGCCGCCGGCTCGAATCCGACGCCGAAGCCGTCCAGGTCCTGACGATCCATCGCAGCAAGGGGCTCGAGTTCCCGATCGTCTATTACCCGGACCTCTTCGAGCCCTCGCCGACCCCGCGCAAGGATCGCCTCTTCCCGGTCACCTTCCACGACGCCGACGGCGTGCGCACGATCGACGTCGGGCTCGACGGCCCGCAATGGGACGAACACACGCAGCTGCACACCGAGGAGCAGCGCGGCGAGGACCTGCGGCTCGCCTACGTCGCGCTGACGCGGGCCAAGCACCAGGCGGTCGTGTGGTGGGCAGGGTCGTGGGACAGCCAGCACTCAGCGCTCTCGCGGCTGTTGTTCTCGCGCGATGACGAGGGGAACGTGGCGTCGGCCGGGGATGGCGTGCCCACGGATTCGGAGGCATCCGAGCGATTTCTTGCGCTGGCCGCTGCAGCGCCCGGTTGTGTGAGTGTCGCTTCGGCGGTGATCGGCGCCTCGGGTTCGTGGAGGGGTTCGGTCGGGGAGTCGCAGGCGCTCTCGGCGTCCGCGTTCGATCGCGCGCTCGACTGGTGGTGGCGGCGGACGTCGTACAGCGACATCTCCGCCGGGACCTACGAGGCCCGCGTGGCGAGCGAGCCCGAGGAGCCGGTCGTCGTCGACGAGGGGGCGCAGCTCGGGTTCTTCGGGGCTTTGTCGTCAGATGACCTCGAGGTGAGCCTGCGGGCGGTGCCGTCGATGCTGGCGGCGATGCCGGTCGGAGTCGAGGTGGGAACCCTGATCCATCGCGTCTTCGAGGAGACGGACTTCGCTGCGGCGGATCTCGAAGGCGAGCTCGCGCAGCAGGTTGCCGCCGCACAGGCGCGGCGAAGGGTCGAGCTCGGGAGCGTGGAGGTGGTGGTCGCGGGGCTGGCGGCGGCGATCTCGACGCCTTTGGGGCCGGTTCTCGAGGGGTTGCGTCTGCGCGATTTCGCGTCTGCGGATCGCGTGGACGAGCTGGCCTTCGAGTTCCCGCTGGTCGGCGGCGACGATCCGCTCGGTCCAGCGCTGGACCTGTCCGCGGTGGCTGCTGTGCTGCGCACGCACGTGGGTCCTGACGACTCAATGGCAGGGTACGCGGAACGGCTCCTGGATCCGAATCTGCGGGCGAGCCTGCGCGGCTACCTGACCGGCAGCCTGGACCTCGTCGTCCGGACCCCCAGCGGCCGGTTCGCCGTGCTCGACTACAAGACCAACTGGCTCGCACCACCCGGGCAGGAGCTCACCGCCTGGCACCACCGGCCGGCCGCGCTGCGGGCCGAGATCCACCACGGCCACTACGGATTGCAGGCGCTCCTGTATGTGGTGGCGCTGCACCGCTTCCTGCGCTGGCGGGTCCCGGACTACTCGGCGGCGACGCATCTGAGCGGCGCGGCGTACCTGTTCGTCCGCGGGATGACCGGAGCCGATGCGCCGTGCGTCGAAGGGGCGCCATGCGGTGTGTGGAGCTGGCAGCCGTCGGCTTCCCTGGTCGAGGCGCTGAGCGACGTCTTCGATCGCGGGGTGTTTCTTCCATGACCGGCGTCGTGCCGGTGGTTCCGGAGCGCGACCCGTTCGACGTCCGCACCGCTCGGTCCGCGTCCGGGCTGCTGCGGGAGTTCAACGACGTGGGCGTGCTTGCGAGCGCCGACGTGCACGTCGCCCGGCGGCTTGCCGTGTTGACGGGGGAGGTCGACGAGTCGGTCGTGCTGGCCGCCGCGCTCGCCGTCCGCGCGCCCCGGCTCGGTCACGTGTTCGTCGACCTCTCGAGGATCCACCTCACCGCGACCGTCGACGCCGACGACCCAGTCGACCTCGCCTCCCTGCCATGGCCGTCTGCGGAGTCGTGGATCGCGGCCGTCGCCGCGAGTCGTCTGGTCGGTGAGGGCCGCCCGCTACGCCTGCTCGGCAGCGCCCTCTATCTGGATCGCTACTGGCGCGAGGAAGAGCAGGTCGCCGCAGATCTCGTCAAGCTCGCCGAGCCCGACGACGGGGTCGACCTCGACGTGCTCGCCGACGGTCTGGCCCGGCTCTCCGCCGGCGAGGACCCCGATCCGAGCCAGCAGCACGCCGCGGCCGCCGCGGCCCTGCGCCGCCTCGCCGTCGTGGCCGGTGGCCCGGGCACCGGCAAGACCACCACCGTCGCCCGCATCGTCGTGCTGCTCGAGGAGCAGGCGATCGCCCGCGGAGCCGATCCACCGCTGATCGCTCTCGCCGCCCCCACCGGCAAGGCCGCCGCCCGCCTCCAGGAGGCCGTCCACTCGAGTTCCGAGGCGCTCGACGTCTCGGAGCCGATCCGGGCCCGACTGCTCGACCTCCGAGCCTCCACCATCCACCGCCTGCTCGGTTGGAAGCCCGGCAGCCACAGCCGCTTCCGCCACGACCGGACCAACCGGCTCCCCCACGACGTCGTCATCGTCGACGAGACCTCGATGGTCGCCCTGTCGCTGATGGCCCGACTGGTGGAAGCCGTCCGCCCCGACGCCCGCCTGATCCTCGTGGGAGATCCCGGCCAGCTCACCTCGATCGAAGCCGGAGCCGTCCTCGGCGACATCGTCGGGCCCGCGTCGTCGGGCCCGCGCATGAGCGCCACCGGCCGGTCGGTGCTGGAACACGTGACCGGTTCGCCGGTTCCGGCTGCTCCCGAGGGCGCAGTCGAGGACGCGCCGATCGCCGACGGCATCGTCGTCCTGCGCACCGTCCACCGCTTCGGAACCGAGATCGCCTCGCTCGCCGACGCGATCCACGCAGGCGACGCCGACGCCGTCATCGAGGCCCTCTCCCTCGACCGCGACGCCATCACCTGGATCGCGGTCGACGCCGCCGACCCCGAGGTTCTCGACCAACTCTCGATCATCCGTGCCGGAGCCATCTCCAGCGGCCGCGCCGTCATCGAAGCCGCCCGAGCCGGCGACGCCTCGGCCGCCATCACCGCCCTCGGAACCTTCCGGATCCTCTGCGCCCACCGCCGAGGCCCCCACGGAGTGGCCACCTGGATGCCCCGAGTCGAGTCCTGGCTCGCCACCGAGCTCCCCGGCTTCGCCGCCGAAGGGCCCTGGTACATCGGCCGCCCCCTCCTCGTCACCGAGAACGACCACTCCATCCGCCTCTACAACGGTGATACCGGAGTCGTCGTCGCCTCCCCGACGACCGGCCATCCCGTCGCCGCCTTCGAGCGCCAGAACGAGATCGTCACGTTCAGCCCATCCCGCCTCGCCGCCGTCCAGACCGTCTACGCCATGACGATCCACAAGAGCCAGGGCTCCCAGTTCGACACCGCCGCCGTCCTCCTGCCGGACCCGACTTCCCCGATCCTCACCCGCGAGCTGCTCTACACGGCGGCTACGAGAGCGAAGAACCATCTCGTCCTCGTCGGCACCGAGGAAGCCGTCCGCAGCGCCGTCGACCGACCGATCGCCCGGGCCTCCGGCCTGAGGAACCGGCTCTGGATAGATACGTGATCACGAAACACCGCTCTCGCAGATTTGGCCAGGATTTCGGCCAGTTGGGCCTGCCCCCCAGGCCCGACCTCCTTGCGAGCCGGCGGTTACGGCCGTCGCCAGCGAGCGCTTGGTCCCGCCCCCTCGGGGAGGATCTCCTTGCTGTCGCGCAGCGCGTTGATGACCAGTCTGATCGTCGCGGGGCTTACCTCCGGTAGAGCGCGTTCGATGTCGCGCCGCCGAAACACGGCGGGCGCCTGGTCCAGGATGTACCGCCGAACCCGCTCCTGCTTGTTGGTGTCGGGTTCGTCCGCGGCGGCGACGCGTTGCTCGAAGTCCTGGTAGGCCCCGGCGACGACTTGTGCGAGGTATGTCGTCCACGGCCAGATGTCGTGCTCGGCCTCGTTCCAGCCCCGCTGTGAGCGGTAGAGCCGGTCGTAGTAGGTGTTCTTGGACTCGAAGATCCGCTGCTCGATGCTGACGTAGCGCGCCACGCTGTACCCCTGGGCGAGCAGTTCGTGGGTGGTGATCAGGCGCGCGATCCGGCCGTTGCCGTCGGCGACCGGATGGATAGCCAGGAAGTCGACGACGAGCGCGCCGATCAGCACCAGCGGGTGGGCCTGTTGGTCGGCCTTCATCTGCTCGTACCGGGCGAACAGCTCGGTCAGGAGGAACTCCGTCTCCTCCGGCGCTGGCGGTGTGAAGACGATCTTGCTCTCGCCGCTTTCGTACGAGACGATCAGGTTCTCGTCGGTCTTGAGATTAATCCCGGAGGTTATCGTGCTAACTACATCCGAGTTAGCACGATTTCGTGTGCGGGGTTAGTACGATCTCGATTCGGCTCCATCAGCCGCCGAGAGCCCGCCTGTCGCGCGCGACTCAGTCGAGGACTTCGACGCGGACGTCGAGCGCTCGGTAGGTCTCCAGCGCGCGCCGATCGCGGGTCGCCAGCACCAGCCCATGCTCGCGTGCGCACGCGCCGACGAGCGCGTCGTACACCGAGCCGCCGCTGATCTGCGCGGCCGGGAGCTCTGCGAGCAGCGCCGCCGCCGCCTCCGGGCTCAGGAACCGGCTGTGCGGGAAGTTCACCTCGAGCAGGTGGGCGACAGTGGCAGCGGTCCGTCGCGCCGGCGGCGGCAAACGCGTCAGCACCGACACCGTCTCGAAGGCCGAATGCCCCGAGAGGCCCAGCGAGCGGTCCCCCAACGCGGCGAACGTGGACTCGTGCTGCTCGTGATCGGCCACCGCGAGCGCAACCGCGACGCTGGTGTCGACCAGCACCACCCGGCTCCTACTTCTGGTCGCCATCACGCAGTGCGCGAACGAGGTCGTCGTCCACGCCCACCCCTCCGGATGGGATCACCAGCCGGTTGCCGCGGTGCTGGAGCGTCTCCCCCGCGATCGGCTCGACACGAAGACCCGCGCCGTGCGCGCTGACCTCCACCTCACCAGGACCGAGCCCGAGCTGCTCGCGGAGTGGTTTTGGAATGACCAGGCGGCCTGCCTTGTCAATGGTTGCACGCATGGTTGGAGATTACCATCGGTCACGACCGGCGCCGACGTGCAGTTCGGAGAGAGGATGGTCACGACCTGTGGATGCATTCGCGCACCGCGCCGCGTGCACGGTTACCGTTCGGTCATGTCCGATCGGGACCTCACGCTCGCCGGATGGCTGCAGGACCATCCGCCGGAGCCCAGGATGTTCCGGCAATCCGTCGCCGGGGTGTCCGAGCGACAGCGGGGCGGTGAGCCGTTCTTCGCTGCCACCCGTGACCTGCTCGACGAGCTGGCCCTCCTTCCCGGCGACGAGGCGCTGCGCTCCTCAGCGATCCGGGAGGAACCCGCGCTGACGGGAAACGCGGTGCACGACGCCTATCTGGCGGCACTCGCCGAGCACTACGCCGCTGCATGGGACCTCGAGCGCCCGCACTGGGCAACCGCCCCTTCCAGATTCCTTTCCAGCTTCTGGTTCTCGAGCGATGTACCGGGCTTCCGGGCGCTGCTCATCGCCCAGTCCCCTGCGGCCTTCCGCCGCAGAGGCCTCTTCATCAGCGCCGATTCGCTGCGGAGGGTCTGAGTGGACCGCGGCGAGATCATCGGCGCGCTCACGGCACTCGGCGACCTGCTGGCCGAGCGCGGCATCAAGGGAGAAATGTACGTCGTCGGCGGTGCCGCGATCGCTCTCGCGTTCGACGAGCGGCGTTCCACCCGCGACATCGACGCCGTGTTCGAGCCGAAGACCGCGATCTACGAGGCCGCCGAAACCATCGCCGAAAACCGCGGCCTCCCGATCGGATGGCTGAATGACGCGGTGAAGGGATTTCTGGCCGGCGACGACCCGCACGCGGCTCCGGTGCTCGAAGTGCCAGGTCTCCGGGTTCTCGCGGCCTCTCCGCGGATGCTGCTGGCGCTCAAGGTGCTGGCCCACCGCGTCGGAGAGGACGAGCAGGACGTCCGCCTGCTCGCCCGCGAGTTGAGCATCGACACAGCCGATGCCGTTCTCGCGATCGCCGAAGAGGTCTTCGGGGACCGCCTCGACCCCGCAGCTCGCTTCTTCGTGGAGCAGATCCTGGACTGAGCACGAGAGGGACGAGTCCGTGTGACGACGCTTCTCGACCTGGGAGACACCGGAACCCACGAGTTGGGAGCGAGCGCGCACACCTGCGGCGACAACTTCACCGCGACCGATGATCTGTGGCAGTGGAAGCGGGCCGTCACCGGATCATTCATGGACTACACCGAGGACGTTTGGGATCTCACCGCCACCAACTCGATCGCGCTCGTGCGCTCAGACGGGCCCGCCGGCCCGCCGGTGGCCTGCAAGTTGTGGGACGACGACTGGCTCGCGCCAGTGTGACCGTGCAGGGCTTCTAGCACCGGGGGCGGCTTGAGGCTCAAGCGCGTCGGTGCCAATCCGCACTTCGGTCGGTCCGCCCAGAACGCTCGACCATGTATGACTCTTCGCGTGGCGCGCGTGCTTCCTTCCGGCGAGGTCAGCTTCTGCTTCACGGACATCGAGGGCTCGACGCGGCTGTTCCAGCAGGAGCCTTCGCGCTATCCGCTGCTCCTGGCCGAGCACAACGCGATCGTCGAGGCGGCGGTCGAGGCGGCGGGCGGGGCGGTCATCAAGAGCGACGGCGACGCGTTCTTTCTCGCCTTCGACGACCCAGTGGCCGCCGTGAATGCCTGTATCACGGCGCAGCGCGGCCTGGCCGGTGGCGAACTGCGCGTGCGGATGGGCGTCCACACGGGCCACGCGGAGCCGAGCAACGACGACTACGTGGCGATCGCGGTGCACCAGGCGGCGCGGGTGGCGTCCGCGGCGCACGGCGGGCAGATCGTGGTCTCGGCTTCGACGGCGGCGGCCGTGGGCGATGCGGTGGCGCTGCGGGACCTCGGCGAGTACCTCCTGCGCGACTTCGACGTGCCGGAGCGAATCTGGCAGGTGGACGCAGACGGGTTGGCCGAGGCGTTTCCGGCTCTGCGCGCTACGGCCGTCATACGGCACAACCTGCCACGGCGGCGGACCCCGCTCGTCGGCCGCGAGGAAGCAGTGCACGCGCTGAGCGGCGCGATCGGCGCCGGGCGGCTGGTTACCGTGGTCGGGACCGGCGGGGCGGGCAAGACATCGGTGGCTCTGGCGACCGCGGCCGCCGTCGAGGACCGCCATTCCGATGGTGTCTGGCTGGCCGAGTTTGCCCCGCTCTTCGACGGCAGCCTGGTGGCCGCAGCGGTGGCGCAGGCGGTCGGCGTGGCCGAGCAGGGTGCGCGCATGGACGTGGCCACACTCGCTGAGCGGCTGGCAGACAAGGCTGCGCTCGTGGTGCTCGACAACTGCGAGCACGTGGTCGACGCAGCCGCCGAACTTGCCGACGCGGTGCTCGCGGCATGCCCCGGCATGTCGCTGCTCGCCACCAGCCGTGAGGCGCTCGGCGTCCCCGGCGAGCAGCTGTTCCCTCTCGACGCGCTCGACGATGCGAGCGCCGCGCAGCTCTTCGTGGACCGCGCGAGGGCTGTCCTCCCGACCTTCAACCCCAGCGGGCAAGCGGCGTCGCACGTGGCCGAGATCGTGCGGGCGGCAGACGGGCTACCCCTGGCGCTCGAACTGGCGGCCGCGAAGCTGGGCGTGATGGGGATCGCCGAGCTGGCGTCGGAGCTCTCCGACCGCCTCGACCTGCTCGGCGAGGGGGCGCGCGTGCTTCCCCAGCGCCAACGCAGCGTCGAGGCGCTCGTGCGCTGGAGCGACGACCTTCTCGAGCCGGCCGAGCGCGAGCTCTTCCACCGGCTGGCGGTCTTCCGCGGCGGCTTCGCCCGAGCGGCGGCTGAGCGCGTGGCCGGCGCCGAAGCGCGCTGGCTACGCTCGCTGGCTGCGAAGTCGCTGCTGGCGGTCGACGAGCGCGGCCGCTATCGCATGCTCGTGCCGGTCTGGCTGTATGCGCGCGAGCAGCTGCGAGAATCCGGGGAAGCGGCGCGCCGGGAGCGTGCGCACGCGGAGTGGTGCCGGGAGCTCGCGGCGCAGGCCGCGCAGGGGATCCGGACGGCGGCGCAACTCGAGTGGCTCGACCGCGTCGAGGCCGAGCAGGACAACCTGCGCGCGGCGCTGGAGTGGGCCCTCGCCGAGGATCCGGTCGCTGCCCTGGAGACCGCCACCGACGTGCTGGAGGCGCGCGCCATACGGGGCCACGGCGGCGAGGCCCGAGCGCAGCTGTTCGAGGCGATGGCGGCAGCGGGCGACCGCGATCCGCTGGCCCGGGCGCGTGCCGGGGCCACCTGGGCGCGCGCGACCGCCCTCTACGAAAACGACCCGAGAGCGCTCGAGGAGCTCCGGCGCGCCGAGGCGGTCTTCGACGCGCACGGCGACGAGGTAGGCGCGGCAAGCTGCATGACCGGGCGCGCCGAGATCCTCCATCACCTCGCGAAAGACCCGCGTGGCGCCATCTCCCTGCTGGAGCAAGCCTATTCGCGTGTCTCGGCGGCCGGCGACCGCCGGGAGGAGGGGCAGGCGCTGCTGCGCATGGCGGGCGCGTATGCCGACCTGACCGAGCCAGAGCCGGCGCGCGAGTTCGCCCTGCGGGCGGGAGCGATCTTCCGTGAGCTCGGGGACTCCCGGCTCGAGGCCGTCGCGCTGCACTCGCAAAGCCTGGCTGCCGGGGAGGCACGCGACTTCGCCGGATCGCTCGCCCTCGGCCTCGAAGCGCTGGAGATCTTCGAATCGCTCCGCGACAAACGCAGCGTCGCGGTCACGCTGCTCGCGGTGGCGGTCAGCGAGGTGGCGCTGGGCGGTCTCGAAGCTGGGCGCGCCCATCTCGCCCACAGCACGCGACTCCTCCAGGAGGTCGAGATGACGGCGCACCTGTATGAGTGGCTGGACGCTGCGGCCTGGTACTGCTCGGCTTCGGGCTCAGCAGACGCGGCGCAGTGCCTTGCGGCAGCATGTTCGCGCCATCCGGACGAACACGTGACCGGACTCGAGCAGGAGATCCGGCAGCAAGTGCGAGCTTCGCTCCCCGCGTCCGAGCGGGATGCGCAGGGCGCTTCGCTCAGCGACGCCCAAGCGATGGAACTGCTCGTGCGAATCTTCTCTCGATCATGACTATCGGCTAGCGGCGCTGGTCCCAAATCCGGCCACAAATCGGCGCACTTGCGGCTCAAAAGCGGAGGAGGAGGGAGGGCGTGCCACGGGGGCTACGAGGCGCGGCCGCCGCTGTCCGAGCGGTGTGTCAGTTGTCGCGGTGCAGGCGTTCGGCGAGCTGGCGTAGTGCGGGCAGGACTGCGCGGTCCTTGATGCGGTCGGCGGCCTGCTTGGAGCGGATGATGTCCTCGACGCTCGCGACGCAGATCGTCATGTCGTCGGCGAGCTGCTCGTGGTGTGCGGCGCGAATGAGGTCCGGGTAGCCGCGCGTGCCGTCGGGGAGCATGACGACGTCGAGGTTCCCCGCGTTCGTGACGAATGCGACGGAGGTCATGGCGGTGAACGTGCGCTCATCGATGCCGCCCGGTGGCGCGAACCCGTCGGGGTACTCCTCGATGCGGAAGCGCGCGTGCAGCTCGCCGAGCGCGTCGGCGAGCCGGCGTAGGTTCTCGAGGCTCGCCTCGGGCGTGATGTCGATGTCGTCGGTGTCATGGATGGCGCCCTGGACGACCGCGGCGAACATCCCGACCGCGACATACCGCACACGGTGGCGTTCGAGCACGGCGACGATCCGAAGCGGGTCGGTGATCACATTCGGCCCCCGCGCGCCTGTGCCTGGCGCATCCGGCGCTTGAACTCGGTGCGCTGCTGCATCGCTGCGACGCGCTCGGCGGGCGTGAGCGCAAGCCGCTGCTCGACGAGCGGCGCGTACGAGTCGTCGCGCCGCGCCAGCTGAAGATCGAGGTCCAGGCCGCACGCGCGCGCGACCTCCCGCAGCGTCTCAAGGCTCGGTTGCGAGCGTCCCTGCTCCCATCGCGAGATCACCTGCTGGCGGCGCCCGACCCGTTCAGCCAGTGCGGCCTGACTGAGCCCCGCCCGTAGCCGGGCTTCACGGACAAGCATCCCGCTCACCATGCCTACAACTTATCAGTTGTGACAAAGGGGCGGCCAAGGCCGTTCCTGACGCCACGAGCGGAGGGGGAGGGATTCGAACCCTCGGTAGGGGGGTTACCCCTACAACGGTTTTCGAGACAGCGGTAGCTGATCGCTGTTTTGGCTCTACGCGGGGGTTTGCGGGCCTTCGGTGAGGGCCATGGGGAACGATTTGGGGAACGGGCCTCTTCGAGGCCCTGTTCTCCGATCGCTTAATAGCGCCGGCCGTTATTCAACGTTCGGGCGCTATCGCTTAATAGCGGCTCGAACGCGCGGCCTACTCGAGCGTCGCCCGCAGGTCCTTGAACAGCAGCTGCAGATTGAACGGATCCGTAGGCGACGGGTCGAATCCGAAGCGCTCGTAGAAGCCGCGAGCGTCCTCGTCGATCGCGTAGACGAGCATCGCTCTGATGCCCATCGCCTCCGAAGCGCTGAGTGCCCGGACCATGGCATCTCGCAGCAACCACGCACCAAGCCCGCGCGCCTGAACGGATCGGTCGACCGCAAGGCGGGCCAGCAGGACGGCTGGAATCGGGTGCCGCGGCATGCCCTTGCGGACGCGGCTGGTCGCTTGCTCGTGCGCGACCGCTGCGGCAGCCAGCGCGTAATAGCCCACGACTCGATCCTGGTCGGCGTCGGTCGTCACGAACGTACGAGCCGAGCCCGCGGCGGCGGCTTGCCGGGCGTGCTCGGCCAGCCACACGTTCAGCGACTCTCGGCCGCAGTCGAAGCCGTCGAGCCTGTGTCCGCGGTCGAGGGCCTCGGGGTCCCCAAAGCGCGGCATCAATCAGGGCGCGGGCGCTCAAACAACTCGCGCAGCGCCGGCTTGACCTGCGCGGGCCGATCCAGTGCCGCGCAGAAGCTGTCCCACGAGGCGGCATCCAGCACGAACCGAGTCCGGTCCGCAAGCAGACGCTCGGCGCGCTCGCGCCCACTCTCCACCAGAAACTCCGACAGAGACTCACCCAGCAGCTCGGCGGCCTGGCGCAGCAACGCATCATCGGTCGGCGCGACGCGGAAGTTCACCGTCTTCGTCTTTCGGTTCTTCGTTGTGCTCACATGGCAGATTGTACTGACAGAGTACATACAGCTGTCAAGGGCTCTCGGCAGCCTTCTCTCGGATCTCGATCGGCCCGAGAGCGTCGCCGGGCCATGCTGACGATCAGCTCGATCGAGGTCGCGGTCGACGGCTCGGCCGGGGCCGCGGGGGTAGCGGACTACGTGCTGGCCCGCGCCTTCGGAGCAGCAGCGTTCGCCCGAGGCGACTACTACGTCGGAGACGACGACGTAGATAGCGACGCGCCGACGCTGTGGCACGGGCCGCCGGCGGCCCTCGGCCAGCTCGGCGTCGAGTCGGGCCGGGAGGTCGAGCGCGACGAACTCGTCGCGGTTCTCCAGGGCCGACATGTGAAGACCGGCGCTCAGGTCCGGCATCCAGGCTGCCGGTCGGTCGAGCGCGACGGGGTGACGTGCGTCGAGAAGGTGATCAAGTCGGTCGACCTCACCTTCAGCGCACCGAAGTCGGTCTCCGTCGCCTGGTCGCAGGCAGGCCCGGAGGAACGAGCACGGATCGAGGCGGACGTGCTCCAGGCCGCACGCGAGACGATCGACTTCATGGCCACGACGAAGAACTGCGTTCACCGGCGCACACCTGACGGCGGCCGCGTCCGAGAGCCGGCCGCGGGCGTCGCCGCCGCGCTGTCGCTCCACGCCACCGCACGCCGAGCAGCGGACGACGCAGCGCCGGCGCCGCAACTGCACGTTCACGGTGTCGTCGTCGGCCTGCTCCGCCACGACGGAAGGCTCGTAGCCCCCGACCCCTGGAAGTGGTTCCGTGACGGTGCCGCCCGTGAAGGCGGGGCGCTCGGCCGTGCCGTGCTCGCCGACCGGCTCGCCGCACGCGGCTACGACATCGAACCCGAGACGGGCAAGCACCACCGCTACTTCGAACTGCGTGGTGTCCCAGTTACGTTGCGCGACGCCCTGTCCGGTCGAAGCCGCGAGGTCGCGACCCGAGCAAAGGCACTCGAACTCGCGCTCGGCCGACCGGTCCGCGGCGCAGCACTCGCCGTACTCGCCAAGGAGACGCGGACCGGCAAGTCTGAACTCGATCACGACCAGGTCACCGCGTGGTGGGACGCCGTCGCCCACGAACACGGCTTCGATGAGACCGCCGCCGAGCGACTCCGCGACCCATCGCGTCACCTCGACCCCCAGCACGGCGAGCGCGCACTCGCCACATCGATCATGCAACGGATCGCCGGCGAGGGCCCGACCGTCAGCTCCGCCGAAGCGCGCTCGATCACGCTCGAATGCGCAGCGGGGCGCGCGACACCTGATCGGGCCATGGCCATCCTCAGCCAGCTCCAAGAGATCGGCATGGTCATCGCGCTCGAGCAAGACCGCGTCACCACGAAGCCGATCCGCGAGCTCGAGAAGCAGGTTCTCCGAGTCGCGCGATCAGGGGCCAGCTTCGGTGCCGATGGGCTACCGGAAGCGAGCATTACGGACGGGATCGCGGCCGCCGACCGCAGCCTTGGCGGAGGTCGCACGCTCGATCGCGAGCAGCGCGAGGCCGTCGCCACGATCTGCGCCGGCGCGCCCTGGACCAACCTCATCGGCCGAGCCGGCACCGGCAAAGGCCCGGCGCTCGAAGCCGTCTCCCACGCTTACCGTCACGCCGGCTGGCAGGTCCTCGCCTGTGCCGTCGACGGCACCACCGCCCAACGCCTCGCCGCCCAGGTCGACGGCCCCGGCTACACCATCGACGGCCTCACGACCCGCATCCACCACGACCGCCTCACCCCCACCGAGCAGACGCTGATCATCGTTGACGAGGCCTCCAAGGTCGACACTGG
>Ga0136633_1000616_pt1 | contig 27181 bp, 24 predicted proteins | sample AntDrymeUQ832206_2_FD_105494 | JGI IMG/M metagenome (GOLD analysis project Ga0136633, IMG submission 105494) | Polar desert sand microbial communities from Dry Valleys, Antarctica - metaG UQ83 (22.06) | ecosystem: Environmental > Terrestrial > Soil > Desert | place: Antarctica: Dry Valley... | reverse complement strand
CGTGACGTTTGCGCCGCCGACGGGTGGGACGTTCACGAACATCCCGACGCCGCCGACGACGCTGACGCGCCCGACGGATGCCCAGGGCAACTGGACGGCGTCGGTGACGACGACCAATCCCAATGATCGAGGGACGTGGACGGTGTCGTCGAGCTACGCGGGCGCGAGCGGCTATCTGCCCTCGCAGGCGACGCCGTGCCAGTTCCCCGTCCAGTCGCCGCCGCCAAGCTAGGCGAGGCCGATCCAGCGAGGCCCGGTTCCCGCCGCGCGGGGGCCGGGCGCTGGGTGCTAGTGCGTGTCGAGCACGCGGTCGATGAGGCCGTATTTCACGGCCTCGTCGGGCTTGAAGAAGCGGTCGCGCTCCATGTCGCGGTGCACTTCCTCCTCCGAGAGCCCGGTGTGCTTGGCGTAGATCTCGTCCATGCGCTTGCGCGTCTTGAGGATCTCGCGCGCCTGGATCTCGATGTCCGTGGACTGCCCCTCGAAGCCGGCCGACGGCTGGTGGATGAGGATCCGGCTGTTGGGCAGCGAAAAGCGCTTGCCCTTGACGCCGGCCGTCAGCAGCAGCGATCCCATCGACATCGCGATGCCCATGCACATCGTCGACACGTCGGGCTTGATGAAGTTCATCGTGTCGTAGATCGCCAGGCCGGCGGTGATCGATCCGCCGGGCGAGTTGATGTACAGCGAGATGTCCTTGTCGGGATCCTCGGACTCCAGGTGCAGCAACTGGGCCACGATGAGGTTCGCGATGTGGTCGTCGACCGCGGTGCCGAGAAAGATGATGCGCTCGTTGAGCAGGCGCGAGTAGATGTCGTACTCGCGCTCGCCGCGCCCGGTGCGCTGGACGACTGTGGGAACTAGGGGCATGCCGCCATCCTTCCAGATCGACCGCGCCGGCCCGTCTCGGGGCCACGAGCATCGCGGGTAGCCTGGAACGGGTGCCCTCCGCTCTGAGTATCCGCGGCCTGACCAAGCGCTACGAGGATTCGCGCGCCGACCGCCGCCTCGCCCTGCGCAAGGGCAGCACGGCCGCGGACGCCGGATCGTTCTTGGCGCTCGAGGACTTCGACCTCGAGGTGCCGGCGGGCGGCTTCTTCGGGCTGCTCGGTCCCAACGGCGCGGGCAAGACGACGCTGATCAGCGCCGTCTGCAACATCATCCGCGTCACGGCCGGCGAGATCGACGTCTTCGGCGAGCCGCATGACACGCTGGCGGCGCGGCGGATGGTCGGTCTGGCCGAGCAGGACGTCAACCTCGACCGCTTCCTCGACGTCGAGGAGACGCTGCGCTATCACGGCGGCTACTTCGGCATGAGCCGCGCGCAGGCGCGGCGGCGAGCCGGGGAGATGATGGACATCTTCGACCTGCGCGCGAAGGCGGGCGTACGGGCGCCGAAGCTGTCGGGCGGGATGCGCCGTAGGCTGCTGCTCGCCCGCGCGCTCATGCACGAGCCGCGCCTGGTGATTCTCGACGAGCCGACGGCGGGCGTGGACTTCGAACTGCGCATCGAGCTGTGGGCCTACATCCGGCGTCTGCACGACCTCGGCACGACGGTGCTGCTGACGACGCACTATCTCGAGGAGGCCGACGAGCTGTGCGAGGAGATCGCGCTGATCCGCGGCGGCCGCGTCATCGCGCGCGACTCCGCGGACGGGCTGCGCCGCACCTACGAGGCGGACTCGCTGGCCGACGTCTACGTCAAGGCGATGGCGGGCGGAGAGGTTGGCGCACTCGACGTGGAGACTTAGAAGCCGAGCCATTGGGTAAAATCTCGCGCAGGGTGCGCCGGTGGGGCAGGCATAGGGGTGCGCGGAGCCAACCGAAGGGACGAGATGACCTCAAAGGGTGCGGGGCTGCTCGCGATCGTGATCGCTGCAGCGGTGTTGTGGACCATGCCGACGGCGTCCATGGGCAAGTCGGCGGATCTTGACAAGGCCGGCGACGCGCTTCGCCAGGTGACGCAGGGCGTCGGTGAAGCGGTCGACAAGACCGTCGCCAGCACCGAGGCGGAGCTGCGCAAAGCGCGCGAGCGGGCGAAGGCCGCCGCCGCCAGGGCCAACCAGTCCAAGGCCGCGCCGCGCGTGACCGCGACCGATCCGGCCCGCCAGCCCCCGCTGCACGGCACCAACCCGCACGGTCAGGGCACGGTCGGGGTCGTCGACACGAACCCGAGCTCCGAGCGTCCGCTCGGCAGCGCGCCCAACGGCAGCGACGCCGGCGAGGACGCGATCATCGGTCGCGCCCGCGGCGAGCAGGTCAACGGCGCCTACCGGGGCCACATCACGATCCTCGCGCTGCTCGGCCAGGAGATCTCCGGCGTGGATACCGGACCGGGCGAGACGAAGAACGGCCCGCTACAGCCCGTCCAGACCGGCATCCTGGATCCGCTCTGCACGAATACCAGCGGCCAGGCCTGCCTCAGCGTGCTGACGGCCAACTCGACGAGCACGGCGACGGGCTCGACCAACGACTTCGCGCTCGCGCGGGCGTCGGTGCTGGGCCTCGGCGTCGGTGCCGCCCAGAGCAACGGCACGATCGCCCAGGACGCCAACTGCCAGACGGCCGTCGGTTCCGCCAGGGCGGCCAACGTCACCTCTCCCGGTGGCGGCGCCGTCGCGCAGGCAGCCAACTCGAGCAGCACGTCGAAGTCCTGCCGCGGCGCGGCGCCGGTGGTGACGAACACCTCGCAGGTGATCGGGCTCGGCGGCATCCAGGTGCCGCTGCCCGCCGCCGGGTGCGCGAACGGCACGCCTGACACGGTGAGCGGCATTCCCGCCGTCCTGCCGATCGTCTGCAACGCCGACGACATCGCCGGCGCCGCAGGCGTGCGCGAGGCGCTCGACGTCTTCGTGCTGCAGGTCGGCGGCACGTCGCTGGCCAAGGAGACGACGGCCGCGGCCGAGTCGCTCAGCGTGGCTCCGGCCGCCGAGACGACCAAGCCGCAGTGTTCGGACGGCCTTGACAACGACGGCGACGGCGACGTCGACGCCGACGACCCCGGCTGTCACGCGGGCGGCACGCTGTCGGGTGCCTACAACCCCAACGACAACGACGAGTCCGACGACGACACCGGCGGCTCGAGCCGGCCGGAGTGCTCGGATAACCGCGACAACGACGGTGACGGCAGGACCGACCGAGACGATCCGGGCTGCCACGAGAACAACGACATCAACCAGCCGTTCAACCCCGACGACGACTCCGAGGACAGCGACGACGGCGGCGACGACGGCGGCGGCAACGGCGGCGGCAACGCTCCGACCGGCGGCCAGAGCGCCGACGGCGACACGCTGCCGTTCACCGGCACGGACGTCATCGGGCTGAGCCTCGCCGGCCTGCTGATGCTTGCGGGCGGTCTGCTGTTGCGCCGGCGGGAGGGCCCGCATCCCGCGTAGGGCTCGATGTCCGGCAGGTTGTCCGAAGCGCTGACAGGGCGCCGCCTCGGCGGCGCCCTGTTCGTGCTCGGTGGCATCGTCGTCGCGGCGATCGTGCTGTGGCCCTTCGGCGACCCCGAGCCGTCAAAGCGGGGTATTCAGCCGGTGCGGCTCGTGTCGGTGCCGCAACTCGGGATCGCGTTCGCCCATCCGCGCGCTTGGTCGCGCAGCATCGCGGGGCGCGTGATCCGGCTGCGCAGCCCCGATCGCGCGGCCACCCTGACGGTCGCGTCCCCGCTCGCGGGACGCCACACGCGGCAGGTCAAGGGCGACCTGCGGGCCACCCTGCGCAACGCCCTGCGCCCCGCGAAGATCGTGCGCGACGGCCCCGCGAAGATCGGCCGGCGTCCCGCCACGAGCTTTGAGCTCACGGGCACCGCTGCCCGCAAGCCGATACGGATGCTCGTGCTCGTCGGCAGCTCGCGGTATCGCACCTATGCGATCACGCTGCTGACGCCGCGGCGCCCGTCGGCCCGGCGTCTGGTGGAGGTGCAGCAGATCCTCGCCACGGTGCGGCTGACCAAGCCCGGCGCGGCAAGGCTACCCTCGAAGCGGTGACCGAGCTCCTGCGGCGCCATCGCGGCCTGATCGCCCTCGCCACGCGCGAGGCCGCGCGCGTGCTGAAGCTCTGGACGCAGACGATCGTGGCGCCGGTGCTCGCGTCGATGCTCTTCATCGTCGTATTCGGGCTGTCGCTCGGCGAGCGCATCCGCCAGATCGGGGGGGTGGACTACGACATGTTCATCGTCCCGGGGCTGATCACGATGGCGATGGCGCAGGCCGCCTACTCCAACAACTCCTCGTCGGTCTTTCAGGCGCGCAACGACCGCTACCTGCACGACGTCCTGTCTGCGCCGATGCGCGCCTGGGAGGTCAACCTCGGGCTGTCGATGGGCGGCGTCGTCCGCGCGCTGGCGATCGGCGTGGCGCTGCTGGCGATCACGGCGCCGGTCACCGGGGTGCCGCTGCGCCACCCGCTCGTGCTCGCCGCGGCGCTCGTGCTCGTGCTCGTGCTGTTCTCCTCGCTGGGAGTGATCGTCGGCGTGTACGCCGAGACGTGGGACCAGGCCGGCTTCGTCAACAACATCGTGATCCTGCCGCTGAGCTTCCTCGGCGGCGTCTTCTACTCCGTCGATCTGCTGCCGTCGCCGTGGCAGGAGGTCAGCCACGTCAACCCGATCTTCTTTCTCGTCAACGCCGTGCGCTACGGGTTTCTGGGGACCAGCGACGTCCCGATCGCCGTCGCGCTCGCCGTCACAGCGCTGCTCGCCGCGGCGACCGTCGCCTGGAGCGCGGCGATGTTCAGATCCGCAAAGCGCCTGAAGACCTGACACCGTCCGGACCGGCGTTCGGTTTAGGCTGCGGGGGTGTTCGAGCTCAATCTGCCGAACGTGCTGACGATGCTGCGCATCCTGCTCGTCCCGGTGCTCGTCGTCGCGCTGCTCAACGAGACCGCGAACGGCGACCTCCTCGCGGCCGGCGTCTTCGCGCTCGCGTCGCTGACCGACGCGATGGACGGGTACATCGCCCGCGCGCGCAATGCGATCACGACGTTCGGCAAGCTCATGGACCCGATCGCCGACAAGCTGCTGATCATCGCGGCGCTCGTCGCGCTTGTGTCGCTGGACCGCCTGGCCGCGTGGGTGGCGATGGTGATCATCGCGCGCGAGGTGGCGGTCACGATGACCCGCATGCAGGCCAGCCAGCAGGGTGTCGTGATCGCATCGAACTGGTGGGGCAAGGCGAAGACGATCGTGCAGGTTGTCGCGATCTTCTTCTTGATCGTCGTTGGATCGCCATCGCCTGCGTGGGTCGACGGCCTCGTCTACGCCGCGGTGGCGATCACGATCATCAGCGGCGTGGACTACTTCTTCGGCCTGCGGCGGGTCCTGCGCGAGGACGACGAGCGGCGCGAGGCGGCGGCGACGCTGCCGTCGTAACGGGCCGCCGCCTCAGCCTGGGATCCGGCTCAGCGCCCGGCGGCTTGGAGCCACTCGCGCAGCGACGTCTGATGCGCGGCGTGCTCGCCCGTGGCGAGCTCGTGGCGCAGCTCGCCGAGCAGGCCGAAGCGCTCGCAGACGACGTTGTGCTGGTGGATCGTCTCGAGGTTCTCCTGGCGGGCGCTGACGAAGTGATCGTCGGAGAGACCGGTCAGCTGCGCGACGACGGCACCGATCATCTCGCGCACGCAGTCCTCGGCGAAGCGCGGGCGGCGATGGGCCTTTTCGACGACCGCGGCCTCGTCGGTGCGCTTCATGAGCTCATAGATCTCCGACGACATCGAGCCCTCGACGATGTTCAGCAGCGTTCGCGCCTCGATCTCGGTGCCCGCGCTCTCCGGCACGCCGATCCGCAGGGTCCCCAGGCCGCGCTGGTTGTGCGTCGCGACGGGGACATGCTCGAAGATCCGCCGGACCTCGTCGTCGGAGAAGCCGTCGTCATGCAGCCGCTCGCGCGCGCTGCCCATGACGAGCTGCTGCGCGCACGGGCACGCCGTCATCCCCTGGGCGGCGACGCCGACGAGGCGCCGGGTGCCGAGCTGCGACGCGACGGCCGACCCGTACAGCGTGTAGATCTCCTGGGTGAGGATGCCCGAGACCGGCGCGGGCTTGTGCTCGGGATAGCGCGCCGTCACCGTGACCTCCGCGCGCTCGGCGCCCTGGCGCTCGCGCACGAGCTCGGCGATGCGCTGCGCCAGCTCCTCGGCTTTGAACGTCCGCTCGCCGAGCACGACCTCGCCGATGACCTCGTTGACGACCTCCTCGAAGCGCGACATATGCGCGCCCTTCTGGTCCTGGCCGAGGTCGACGAAGCACTCCAGGCGCGCCGAGAACAGCTGCCCGGTGGGGCCCTCGCCGAGGCGGACGATCTTCTCGACCTCCGTCACGCCGACGCGCGACAGGCTCACCCGCAGCGAGGGAGGCTGGGCCTGGACGTCGAGTTGGGCGGAGCTGACGCCGTGCGGCATATGCCTGAGGGTACCGACCGGTCCCGTTCAATTGAGCTGACTGCTCCGGATGCTTGTGCTATCAATCACGAAACGACGTTACGTGTTCCGGGAACTCAGGCGTTGCCGGTGCAGCACGCATGGAAGCAGCGGCTCTGAGGGGGGCTGAACGATCAAGACAGAAGTTCTTCTGGCAGACGAGGCACCAATCCACGAGTTGGATGAGCTTCGAACATTGATCGCGGACGGCCAGGAACGCGGCGTTCTGACCTTCGAGGAGATCTCCACCGCGCTGGAGGAGGTGGACGTCACCAAGGAACAGCTCGGCGAGCTGCATGCCTACCTCTCCGAGCAGGGCATCGACGTCGTCGGCTCCGACGGGCGCAGGGCGCAGTCGGAGGGCGCGAAGGTCGAGGCCGCGGCCGAGGCGCGCAAGGCCACGGCCAACGGCTCGCCCGAGGTCTCCAAGAAGCCCGAGCTCGATCTCTCGGTCGAGCCGAGCCTCGACTCGCTGCGGCTGTACCTCAAGTCGATCGGGCGTGTGCCGCTGCTGACCGCCGAGCTCGAGGTCTCGCTCGCCAAGCGCATCGAGCGCGGCGACATGAGCGCCAAGCAGCACATGGTCGAGGCGAACCTGCGCCTCGTCGTGTCGATCGCCAAGGGGTATCTCGGTCGCGGGCTGACCTTCCTCGACCTCATCCAGGAGGGATCGCTCGGGCTGATCCGCGCCGTCGAGAAGTTCGACCACCGGCGCGGCTACAAGTTCTCGACGTACGCGACGTGGTGGATCCGCCAGGCGGTCACCCGCGCGATCGCCGACAAGGGCCGCACGATCCGCATCCCGGTGCACATGGTCGAGAAGCTCAACAAGGTCGTCCAGGTCGAGCGTCAGCTCGTGCAGTCGCTCGGCCGCGAGCCGACACCCGAGGAGATCGCCAAGAACCTCGACTGCTCGCCGCGCGAGGTGCGCGACATCCTGCGCATGTCCCAGCAGCCGATCTCGCTGGAGCGCCCGGTGGGGGAGGAGGACGAGTCCGAGCTCGGCGACTTCGTCGAGGATCAGAACGCCGTCTCCCCGTTCGAGCTCGCCGCAGAGAACCTGCGCCGCGAGAACGTGCGCCGGGCGCTGGCCGCGCTGCCTCAGCGCGAGCGCGAGGTCATCGAGATGCGCTTCGGCCTGACGGGCGGGCGCTCGCGCACGCTCGAGGAGGTCGGCCGCGCGTTCAACGTCACGCGCGAGCGCATCCGACAGATCGAGAACCACACGCTGAAGAAGCTCGAGTCGCTGCCCGAGGCGCAGAAGCTCCGCGACGCGTCGTAGCGGGCGGCCGCGGCGCCGCCGGCACCGCCGGGGTCTCCCACCTGCAGCGGCGCAGGTGCGCGCGGCGGCGACCGGGCCGGGCGACGAGTTGCAGCGCCTGGTCGCTAGACTGCGCGACTCCCGGCGGGGTTCCCGAGCGGTCAAAGGGGATGCGCTGTAAACGCATTGGCTCTGCCTTCGCAGGTTCGAATCCTGCCCCCGCCATCGATGCCCCCGCCGTGGATCCCTCCCGCCCAGAGATGACCGTGTCATCAATGCCAGCCGCGTCCAGCGGGCCACCGGCGGACACCGTCGCGCGCAGCCTTCGCGCATCCTTGCGTCATCACTTGGCGATCGTCGTTCTTGCGATCGTGGCGCTTCCGGCGGGCGCGCTCGCGTACTCGCTGATGGCCGAGAAGCAGTACACGGCCACCGCCAAGCTCCTGTTTCGCGATCCCGGCTTTGATCAGAAGCTGTTCGGCAGCCAGATTCTGGCGCCGTCCGCCGATCCTGCCCGCGAGGCCGCGACGAACCTCGGCCTCGTGTCGCTGGACACCGTCGCGCAGCGCACGGCAGGCGCGATCGAGGGCCGCCGGCTGACCGCGGCCCAGATCCGCGACAAGGTGTCGATTGCGGCGCAGGGGCAGTCCAACGTCGTTGCGGTGAGCGCCACGGACACGAGCCCCGACTTCGCCGTGCAGCTCGCGAACACGCTCACGTCGCAGTACATCGCCTTTCGACGCGACGCCGACCGCACGAAGCTTCGCGAGGCCGTCGGGCTGTTGAGAAGCCAGCTCAAGGCGCTGACGCAGCGCCAGCGCGACGGCCGCGAGGGCCGATCCCTGCGTCTGCAGGTCGAGCAGCTGAGGGTGCTGGCGGCGTTACAGACCGGCAACGCCGAGCGGGTCCAGCCGGCCCGCACGCCGCGCTCGCCCTCCTCGCCGAAGATCGCTCGCAACGTCATCCTGGCGCTGATCATCGGCGTCCTGCTCGGCGTCGGGCTGCCGCTGCTGCTGGACCGCCTGGACCGCCGCCTGCGCGATCGCGACGAGGCCGAGTCGCTGCTGGGGCGCCCGGTGCTCGGGGTGGTCCCCGAGAGCGACGCGCTGCGCGCCGACCATGGGGACGCGCTGCATCTCGAGGGCATGGAGGCCGAGGCATTCCGCACGCTACGAGCGAACCTGCGCTACTACGACGTCGACCGCGACCTGCGCTCGCTGCTGATCACGTCGGCGGCGCCCGGTGACGGCAAGAGCACGGTCGCGCGTTACCTCGCGGCGACGGCCGCCGCCGCCGGGGTTCGCGCTGTCCTCGTCGAGGCCGACCTGCGCCGCCCGACGCTCAGGGAGCTGTACCCGCTCCTGCCCTCGGAGGGGCTCGCCGAGATCCTCACCGACCAGGTGCCCCTGACGGAGACGATCCAGCAGATACCCGTCTCCATCGCGGGCGCGCCGACCGGCCGAGCGCTGGACGTGATCGGCGCCGGCATGGCGCCGCCGAACCCGACCGACCTGCTGGAGTCCGTCAGCATGCGCACGATCCTCGCCGAGCTGCAGGTGCGCTACGACTTCGTCGTCGTCGACAGCTCGCCCGTGACGATCGTGCCGGACTCGATCCCCATCCTCAACCAGGTCAGCGGCGTGCTCGTCGTGATGCGCGAGTCCAAGACCACGAAGGTCGATGCCCGCCGGCTGCGCGACCAGCTCGCCCATCTCGGGGTTGCGCCGCTGGGGCTGGTCATGAACGGCAGCGAGCCGGTCGAGCGCGGCTACGACGGCTACTACTCCTATGCTCCGTCCGGCTCCAACGGCTCGGCATCGGACAACGGTTCGCGCCTGTCACGCGGGGTCCGAAGGGAACTCCGCCGGGCGCAGAGCGGGCACGACGAACCGGCTGCGTCCTGACGCGCGGCGACTTCATGCTCGGACTGCGGTAAGCGACAGCGACGGGCCGTGAGGAGCGTCCGGCTCGGAGCCGATCTCGATACGACGGACTGCGCGCGGGCGATGCTCCGGCCTTCGAGGACGAGCGCATGCAGTGGGTGTTCGAGCGATTCGGTTCACTCGACGGCCTCTCTGTCTTGGAGCCGGGGCCGCTGGAGGGCGAGCATGTGGGCTGGGGAGGTCGCGACGAGCTCAGATCGCCCCGCGCGTGTCGTACCCGGGCCTTGTGTCGTTATGAGTGCCGCTTCAGGCCTCGGGCGCCTCGCGCTGCCAGTAGACACCTGTCCAATCGATCCTCTTGATCGGCTCCCGCACGCCGTGTTCGGCGCGATAGTCTTGGACAGCGGTGCGACAGGCGTCTACCGAATAATCGTCGACGACCACGTACCCGCCAGGGGAAAGCCTGGGATATAGATGAATAAGCGCATCCATTGTTGACTGATACATGTCGCCATCAAGCCTGATGACGGCCCATCGGTGTTCGTGCAGGTCGGGTAGCGTTTCCTCAAACCATCCCTTGACAAAACGCACGTTGTCATCCAACAGGCCATAGCGGGCGAAGTTGGCGCGGACTTCTTCCAAACTTACGGCGAGTGGTGGGAACGAGTGCCAGGTCGCTCCAGCGTCGGCCGGGTACCGGGGGTCGGGTGATGGGAGGCCCTCGAATGAGTCGCATACCCAGACAAGACGGTCGGTGACGCCGTGTGCCTTCAATATCCCTCTCATGAAGATCGAGGCCCCGCCCCGCCAGACGCCTGTCTCGATCAGATGTCCCGGCACCTTCCTACGGATGACATCCTCGACACAGCACTGCAGGTTGTCGATGCGCGCGCGTCCTACCATCGTCTGTGCGAAGACTGGCCAGTCGATGCCCTCGAGTCGCATACGGCTTGCGCGCGGGCCGATTCTGACCGGAACGATGTGCCGCGTCCGCATCAACGTGAACAGCACTCTGCCGAGGACGTTGCGACGGTAGTTGATGCCGCCGTCGACCTCCGCATACAATGTGTGCGTCAGCGCTCCTTTGAGCAACTCCAAGTAGTCCTCAGCGAGGCTGGAAGGGGCGCTCACGAGCGCGGTAGTCTACAGCAGCGATGGCGTCGAGCCTCTCCACGATCCCGCCGTGGATCACGCAGCATTGCCAAATGAACGGCGCCTCGAGCTGATCGTGTACACAATTGCGCCGCGCCGGCGAACCAGGCTCAGTGTCATTGCAGCACTTCGCAACGTCGTCAGCGAGATCTCGCACGCGCGGCGGCTGACCGGAGACCTGTCTTCGTGCCTGCGTTGGAGCACGGACATCGTCGCCTTCAGACTCCTGCGAATCGCTCGTGTGCCGGGCTATGACCGCCGTCGTACGATCACATTGAAGAGCGGGCACCGGCTCACCTACAGGCTCAACCGCGGCGACGTACTGACGCTTCGCGAGGTCTGGATAGATGAGGTGTACCGCCTCCCACTCACCGTGCCCTGTGAGCCGCGCAGCCTCATCGATCTCGGGGCGAATATCGGGCTTGCGAGCGTGTGGTTTGCCCACACATACGGATGTGACCAGATCGTAGCTGTGGAGCCGCTGCGGCAGAACGTCGAGCTATTGCGTCACAACCTGGCGCAGAACGATATCTGCGCGACCGTTCTCGAGTGCGCGGTGGGTCCCGCGCCCGGCCAGGGGTTCTTTGCGCGAGCCAGTGAGCCCAACAGTGGGCATCTCGCACACGACGGGCTGCGAGTCGAGGTCGCATCGATGGATGTCGTGCTGCGAGAACTGGGCCCAACGGGCAGCGCCGATCTGGTGAAGATCGACATCGAGGGAGCCGAACAGGCGCTGTTTGCATCCGAGCCCGCGTGGCTCGAAAGCGTGCAGATCATCGTCATTGAGGTTCACCGAGCGATGGTGGAGGTGCCTCGACTCATCGACGCGATCGAACGAGCCGGCTTTGCGAGGATGCAGCCAGGCACCGTTCAGGAGGGGGCGGTTACGTGCTTCGTGCGTCGTGCGACCGTCGCGGATGCGGGCGCGACTGTCGGCCTCGGTGACCTCACGCATTGAGCCGTGCAGGCTCACGCAGGTCGCGGGCGAGGTGGACGGCGCGGGCGCAGACCGCGATGCTCGCCGCGAGGGCGAGCATGCCGAAGGTGCTGATCAGATAGGGATTGGTACTGCACGCGACGAGCAGGCCGCTGATCCCAGCGGCGCCGGCAGCGGCCAACGCACGCTCCTTGCGGGGTAACCATCGCATCGCCAACAGCGATTGCAGCGCGGCGAACAGCGGCACCCCAAGGAACAGGGCGAGACCGATGATCCCGTTCTGAAACAGGATTGCGTGGTACGTGAGCTCGAACGAGAACGGCTGGGACGCGCTGCGAAAGTAGCCGGAGGGCAGCGTCGCGCCGAGGCCGCTGCCGAACAACGGCCGACGCTCCCACTCTGCCAGCAGCAGCGGCCCCTGCACCAGTCGCTGCTGTGTCGAAAGGTCTGAGCGATCACCCTTGAGGAACGCGCTCGCGCCCGGATCCAGCGAGCCGAAGAACAGCAGGGCCGTGATTACACCAAGCAGTGCGATCGGCCAAGCCGACCCGATGCGCCCCGAAAGTATGGCGATCACGACGAGCATGCCGAAGACACCGATGGTGATGCCGCGCGTATGGATGGGGTAGAGCGTCGCGAGCGCGAACAGCAATCCGGCCAGCAGCAGGCGGCGCTGCCGGCGAGCGCTCTGGCCGTGCAGCCCCAACCCCAACCCCATCAGCACCGCGATCGCGGGGATTATGACGATTTGGTTGGCGAAGGCTGTGCGGCCGACGCCCTGTCCATAAGCCTCGATGACGCCGGCCAACGGTCCCCAGCGCGATCGCGCCGGGCCCTCCTCCGCGACAAAGGAGACACCCACGTCGATGCCGAGGCGGTAGTTGAGGAGGTACAGCACCCAGGTCAGCGCGCAGAGCGCCAGCGCCGGCCCGATCCACAGAGCAAGCCCGCGCCGGCCGTCGCCTTGCAGTACGGCGTCGGCCAGCGGTAGGTAGATGAGCAGGTAGACGAAGCGGCCTGCATGCTCGGTCATCAGCTGCACCGGCGAGGGCGAGTAGCCGGCGTACGGGTGCTCGTACCAGATCGCCACGAAGGACCACACGATCGGGATCCCGATCGCCACGAAGAGCACGGGTGTCGTGAACGGGATCCGGATCCGGCTGCGATACGGGTACCACGTCGCGAGCGCGAGCAGCAGTAGCAACGGCTTGATCGGAAGCGGTCCGACCGTGATCGGGTCGATCGTCGTGAGGGTCGTCCAAGCGACGAACACGTAGGTGCCCCACAGCGCATGCGCCGGAAGGGGCGCGCTGACGGTCCTCGGTGCGATTGCGATCACGGCCATCAGCGCGCCTTCTACCGGACGGTGGTCGCACGCCGCGCCGCTACGCCCGGCGGCGGTGCGTCAGCGGGCAGCTCGCCGCGCGGACGCGAACCCACGAGTGGCGGCGCAGCCGCCGAAAGCCAGCCGGCGTCGGCCGGCTGGGCGGAGAGGTGGGCATCACCCCGGCGGGCTCGCTCGCAGGGATCGCAGGGATCGTACGGATGGACAGCATCTCTACGGAGATGTGCCAAATCCAACCCCGGGCTCTTGCTTTGATGTAACCCCGTCAAGTCGCCCGATCTCTCTCCCGCACAGCAGGGCTACCGCGCCAGACGCGGCGCGGAGGTAGATGCGAGCGCCCTCCCGGTCCGCTCTCGCCCGCAGCACTGCCCTGCAGAGGCTGGTGAGGAGCATCGCCAGAGCGACAACCGCGCGGCCCGAGCGCGAGAAGTGCGTGCGCGAGTACTGAAGGACTCCATGGAAGTAGCGCGCGTGACCCTGAGGGGCGTTCAACCGCCGCGCCGTCGCGCCGCCGACGTGCCGAAACGGCGCAGCCGGCACGTACAGCGAAACGCCGTACTGCGCGAGTCGACGCAAGAGGTCGACGTCCTCGTACCAGAACCAGTAACGCTCGTCCCAGCCGCCCACGCGGTCGACGACGGAGCGGCGCACCAGCATGCACGCGCCTGCCGGCTGGTCGACCGTCACAGTGGTGCGATCGTCGAGCATCTGGCGCAGATGCTCTCCGGTCCATGGGTTGCGGGGCCAGACGCGCTCCAAGCCGAGAAGCCGACCGACCACCGTCACCGGAGACGGAAACGCCCTCGGCCGGTAGCGGTCCTGCGTCGTGAGATCGCGTTCGACGAGCCGGCCACCGGCGGCAACGGCATCCTCATTGCATTGCAGCGTCTCGAGTAGCACCCTGATCGACCCCGGCACCGCGAAGACGTCGTCGTTGACGTAGAGCACGAATGGCGCCTCTCCGAGCTCCGCGCCCCGGTTCAGGGCTGCGGCGAGGCCAGTGGAGACGTCGAGCGCGAGCACCGTCACGTCCGGATGCACGGCCCGGATCGCCTCGGCTGTGCCGTCGGTCGACGCGTTGTCGACGACGACGACGCTGGCGATCTCCGGCTCGCGCAGGTGCGCGATGCACTCGAGCGCCTGGTCGCGCGAGTTGCACGTCAGAAAGACGGCGTCGATGAGGCCAAGGGCTTCCACGCGATCCGGTGTGGCCCGTGGATCCGCTCGCGCGCTCACGAGCGCGGGTCCGATCCAGGCATTCGGACCGCGGCGTTGCGTCCGAGCGCAGCCCGTAGACCACGCGCGCGCGCCAGCTCGACCGGCCGGCGTACATGCTGTGCGCCACGGTAGCGGCGCCACTCGCGCAAGCCCTCGAGGCGCCCGCGGATCGGCGCGGTCGTGCGATCGACGAGCAGCGCGTAGACGACGTATGCCAGGTCGTAGAGAACGATCAGCGGGGCGTAGCGCAGCAGCTGCGTGCCGGTTGCGTTCTTGGCCAGCATGCGCACGCGGTTGCGCCCGACGTGGAAGTACTTGGAGTCCGAGCGGTGGCGGGTTGTAGCAGAGTGGTGGTGGCGCACGACCGCGCGCGGCTCGAGCAGGCATCGCCAGCCGGCCATCCTCGCGCGCCAGGCAACGTCCGCGTCCTCGAGATAGACTCCGAACGACGTGTCGAAGCCGCCGATGTCGTCGAGCATCGCCTGCCGGTAGAGCGCCGCGCCGCCGCTCGTGCCGAAGACCTCCGTCGTCTCGGTCTCCGCATACGCGGCGGACGCCCCCACCCAGCGGTCGACGGCGGTGCCGAGTCGGTCGATGTCGAGACCCGCGGAGTTCACGACATCGCCGTTGGAGCGGTCCGCGAACAGCATCGTTGCCGCCACCGAGCCGATGTCGTCGGCGCTACGGCCGGCCGCCAGCATCGCAACGACGGCTGGCGGCTCGATCGTCGCGTCGTCGCCGATCGTGAGAATCCACTCTCCCTGCGCGACCGCTAGGCCGGCGTGCAGGCCGCCTGCGTAGCCGCGGTTCTCCTTGAGCGTAACGATCCGCGCCTGCTGACAGAGTTCGCCGATCCGGGTGGTGGCGAACTGCTCAGGCGAGCCGTTGTCGACCACCACGATCTCCGCGGGGCAGTCCAGCCGGCTGAGCGCCTCCTGCACCGAGTCCAAGCACGCGGGCAGCAGTTCCAGGCGCTGGTAGGTCAGGACGACCGCCGACACGACGGTAGACGAAGCGCTACGGCCAGGGCCGAGGCCGATGACATCGTTCATCGTCCGCCACAGGCTACTACCGAGTGCTGGGCGCTACCGCTCGGCCGTCGCGCGCCGCGCCATCAGCCTGCCCCACGGCTCTCAACGCGTAGATCTCCTCGACGTAGCCCGTGCGAACCCACGACTGGTCGCGGCGCAGGCGCTCGAAGCCGCCGGTCTGCTCGATCAGACGAGGCACCCAGCCCTGCTGGCCGCCGAGCAGTTCGCGCATACTCTCCTGGTTGCAGCTGAAGAAGATCCCGCCGCAGCCGCTGCGCGCCCACGACAGGTACTCGAGCGCCGCCTCGCTCGGCATTTCGGGGAGGCTGTCCTTGTTGACGAGCACGTCACAGGGCGTCTGCACGTCGCCCAGCGCGGAGTGGGGGAGCAGGACGACCCGTGCGGCGTCCTCCCCGTACAGCGACACCTCAGATTCACCCAGGGCCTTGGAGAGGAAGTACCCCTGCAGCACACCGACGATCGGCAGGTCGACGATCGTGTAGCGCTGCGGCGCGGTCGCTCCGCGCAGGAACCAGTAGGCCATCGAGCCGTAGCCACCGCCGATCTCGACGACGCGCGGGGATCGTGCCGCGTCCGCCGAAAGGTGCAGGCGCAGCGCCTGCTCCATACGGATGGCGCAATAGATCTGCTCGGGGGAGTCGATCGTCAGCAGCCGGCCGTGGACCGACACGCCGTAGGGCGCTCCGACGCTGGGAAAGTCGATGGAGTACCCGAGGGTCGTCTCGACCTGTGCCACCAGGCTGCGCATCCCGTCGTCGGGCGCGCGCCTGCCGCGGCCCTGCTCCCCGTCCTGGACCGCGAGGACTCCCAGCGCCTCTGCCAGCGAGAGGAGGCCGTCGACCGACCTCACCCGCCAGATGCGCGCTCCGATGCGCGACCGGCTGTGGTCGAGCAGCGCGCCGGGCGCCATGCCGAACACGAACGTGCTGCGAAACATCGAGCCGAGCGCGAGCGCGAGTGCGGGGGCGTCGCGCGCGTCCAGGATCCGTGCGAGTGGGCGCTGGCGGGTCGCGTAGATCCAGGACCACATGCCGTTCGCCTGTTCCTCGCCGGAGCGTCCGCCGAGTGCCGCATGGTAGGCCGCGATCAGACGCTCGCAGAGCGCGACCTCAGCGTCGCCGACAGGATGCGGCTCGCGCGCTTCGAACGGCGCGCTCTGCGTCCCGCCGCCCGCCTGCAGGTGCAGCAGGCGGTGGCGGGTGCTCTTCAGCAGCCGCCAGTTGTAGGGCGTCACGCCGATGCGCGTCCCGGCGTCGACGAGGGCGTGGACAAGCGGCGTGCGCTCGCCCGGCCTGCCCAGCAGCCGGTCTGCGACGCTCACGCCGCGTCGTGCCGGAACGCCATCGGATCACACACGCGGTCCGGCACGATAACAGCACGACCTTGGCCGCCTTGCGGCCCTCGACGGCCGATCAGCGGCGGCCGGGCCGTCGGGGTGGGGCTCGCCGGCGGCGCCCGCCTACGGCTCGTGGTGATCCTCCGTGCGCGGCGACCCGCGCCGGCGGCGCCCTCGCCACAGGTCGCCCGGCAGCGACCCCGCTAACGGGCGCAGGCGGGCCGACAGTACGCCGACGAGCGCGAAGAGGCCGAGTCCGGCGGGCACCGTGCCGCCTGGCAGCAGCGATGCGCAGGCGAGCAGCCCGACCAGTAGGGCGAGGGCCATTGACCGGTCCGTGGCCGGCGCGATGTCCGGGCATGTGGCGCGAACGCGCAAGCCGAGCCCCGCCATGGTTACGAGCTGCCCGACCAGCAGTGATATCGCTGCGAGGTCGACACGGGCGCCCGCGACAACGACCGCGGCGATCGCGAGCGCCGCCGTCAGCGGGCCGCCGAGCGCGTACGGCAGCAGGGTGACCCGCTCGTGACCCCGGGCCACCATCAGCAGGGTGAACATCACAATGTTGCCGAGCGGTAGCGCGACGGCCAACGTCAGCACGAGCGCCGCGATGGACGCCGTCGTGGAGCCGCCCAGGAACGCCACTGCAAGCGGCCCGCCGAAGAACGCGCCGGTGGCTGTCGCTCCTGCAGCGACCACAGCGATCACCCCCAAGGCGACGGTCACGACGCGGCGATCGTCCGACCCCTCGGCGGCGCCCCGTGCGAACCTCGGATACAGCGACGCGGCTACAACGCCGTTGATCGCATTGACCCCGGTCAGTAGCCGCACGCACGCGGCGAAGACGCCCGCCCGGGCCGGGCTGCCCGCCGCGCTGAGCACGAGCGTTCCCGCGGCCATGCTGCTCTGCGCGATGCACGCCGGCCCGCCGATCGCGACGACGGATCGCCACGGCCCCCCGCGCGCTCCCGCGCCCAGCCGCAGGCTCGCCAGCGGCGCGCGGCCGAAGAGGAACATCGTGACGATGATCGCCGAGCATTCGAGGATCCCCGCCAGGGCCACGGGGAAGCGCGCGCCGGCGACGAGAAACGCGCATGCGACCGCGGCCAGCACGCCCGAGCGCGCGAACGTGTACGTCGCCCATGGGCGCGCGTCGCCCGACCCGTAGGGCTCCCAGACGTTCAGCGCCGCGAACAGGCCGAGCGCGACGACGAACGGCAGCGTCGCCGCGAACGACCCGCTGACTCCCGCCGCGCCGAGCGCGAGGGCGATCGGAGCCGCTCCCAGCGCAAGCGCCAGGCGCATGCGCAGGATCTGGCCGCGCTGCTGATCGCCGAGCTCCGAACGCGCCGCCATGCGCGCGCCGACGCCGTTGGTTCCGACGTCCACGATGACCTGCAACACCGCGTACAGCGCTTGGGCGGCGAGCACCGTGCCGAAGTCGGCAGCCGGCATCACGCGCACCGCGGCGGCGAGCCACACGAGCTGCGACGCGTGGCCGAGGACGGTGGCCAGGCCGAGGCTCGCCGCCGAGCGTCTCACCGACATCGGGTGCAGAACCATCGTGCTACCGCGGCTTACGCAAGACCACGCAAGCGTAGCTCGTGAGGGCGGGGACCGGATGACGGCACAGCCACGCGGCCTTGGCCTCCTCCAGCGCGCGCAGGGGCCGCATCAGCGGCTGGTTGTAATACGGGTGCCCGAAGAAGCCGCGATATTCGACGACCTCATAGCCCAGTCGCGCCAGGCGCCCGATCATCCGCGCGCTGGGGCCGCGGCTCCAGCTGTAGCGGGCGGGGAACTTGTCCTGCCGGTAGCGGTCGCGCGGGTTGAAGACGTCGAGCAGCCGGCTGGCGAGGCGCTCGGGCACGAGCCGATTGACGACGAACGGCAGCGCGTAGAGCGTCGAGAAGCAGTGCACCGCCACGCCCCCGGGGCGCAGCGCCGCGAGGATGTTGCGGTGGTAGCGCTCGCCGTCGGCCACGTGCTCGTTGACCATCCGGCTGAAGACGAGGTCAAACGCCGCCTGTGGAAGGGCCGCGCCGCTCGCCGTCGCCATGTCGAGCAGCAACGTCTCGTAGGCCGCCGGCGCCTTGGCGAGCTCGCCCGCCGAGATATCGTTGGTCGTGTAGCGCAGGCCGCGCGCTGAGACCTCGGCGGGGGGGAGGGTGGGGTTGGCGCCCGCGCCGATCTCCAGCACGGTCGCGGCCGATTCGCTGTCGATGACCGACGTGAGAAATTGTGCCGCCAGCGTCCAGCCGGGGAACTCGAGGTAGTGCCCGTAGGCGACCTTCATCGGCGCAGCGCTCCAGCGGCGCGGACGATTGCGCTGCGGGACACCGAGGCGGCGAGCTTCGCGCCGATGCCGAGATACACCACGCCATCCAGCAGCGCGTTCGCACCGCCGACATGGCGGCGGTAGAAGCGCCCCATCGAGCGGTGAAAGGCGAGGTTCTGACGCAGCCGGCGATGGGCCCCCGTCGTGGCGCCCTTGACGTGCAGCGTCGTCACGCGGCCGTTGTAGCGCACCTCCCAGCCCGCCTTGCCAAAGCGCGCGCACCAGTCCAGGTCCTCGCCGTACATCCAGTAGCCCTCGTCCAGCAGGCCCACTTCCTCGAGCGCTGCCCTGCGCACGAGCGTGAAGGCGCCGTTGACCGCGTCGACCGCGCCGGCCTCGTCCTCGGCCACGTCGGGCGCGAGGTAGCCGCTCCGCGCGCCGGTGCGGCGAAAGTAGCGCAGGGCGTCGCGCACGGATGGAATCGACCGCTTGGCCGCGTGGTCGAAGCTGCCGTCGCGACGCACGAGCCGGCAGCCGGCGACCGCAGCGTGCGGATGGTCGTCCATGTAGGCGAGCATCTCGTCGAGCACCCCCGGCCAGATCTCGGTGTCGGGATTCAGCAGCAGGATCCGCGCCGCACGAGCCTCTCGCAGCGCCGCGTTGTTCGCCGCGGCGAAGCCGACGTTCGACGGCATCTGCACGAGCCGGACCGCGGGAAACTCCCGGCGCAGCGCGGCGGCCGTCCCGTCGCGGCTCGCGTTGTCGACGACCGTGATCGTCGTCGCCGCGGACGTGCAGGGATTGGCCGCGATCGAGCGCAGGCAGGCGGCGAGCAGGTCGCGGCAGTCGTGGGAGACGATCACGATCTCCAGCGTGTCGTCGCTCTTCATCGCGGCGCGCTGCACGGACGTCGGCAGCGGACTATGGGTTGCCGGTGCCCGTGCCGGGGGTCGTGGTGGTGCCCGTGCGGGGGGTCGTGCCGGTGCCCGTGCGGGGGGTCGTGCCGGTGCCCGTGCCCGGGGTTGTGCCCGTGCCTGTGCCCGGGGTCGTGGCGGTGCCGGTGCCCGAGGGTGGGCGCTCGGACTCGTCGACCGTGACGGCCAGGCGCAGCGAGCGATCGGCGAACAGCAACTGCGCGTGTCGCAGCGTCTTGATCGCAGACGTGACGATTCCCGCTGTCTCGAAGCGCAGCGTCACGGCTGCGCGCCCGCCGCCCGCCAGGGCGTCGAGGTGAGACCGGGCGGTGTCGGCGCGCGGGTCGGTCTCGGTCCTCGTGCCCGCGACCTCCAGCACCGGGCGCTCGAGCCGCACGCGCCGCGCGCTGCGGTTCACGACGCGGATGCGAACGCTGAGCCGAGCGCGCCGGCGCTTCTCGCCCGAAGGCGTCTGAGCTTCGAGCAGCACGGCGTCCACGACATGCACCTCGACGCGGTTCAGCACGGCTTTGCTCGTCTCGGGTGGGGGCTGGTCGCCGGAGTCCGCGGCCGGCGGCCCACCGCCGCCGCCGAGCTGCGCAAGGCCGATCCCCACCCCGGCTCCGACCACAACGGCGACCGCGACCATCGCCACGATCCGCGGCCATCCGCGGCGCATCATCGCCGTCGGCGTCCCGCGGAGCCTGGCACTGCCGACGCGCGATCGCTGACGTGCAGGCCTGCGTGGGCCGCGCCGAGCAGCGATCGAGATCGCAGCGCCGCGTCCGCGCACGGGCGCGGCGCGCGGCACCTCGCGCGCTCGCGCCAAGAGCGCCGCGGACAGCACGAGCGCTGTGCCCGTCAGGGCCGGCATCTGCCAATCCCAGTCGATGCCCGCGTGCACGAACCAGACGCCGAACGCCGCGGTCACCGCCGCCGCCTCCGCGGGCCGGATCGCCGCGTCTTGAGAGAGCGCTCGACGCGCCGCGATCACCACTGCGGCGAGAAACCCGATCAGCAGCAGCATCCCGATGGCCCCGAGCTCGCTCAGCGTCTCCAGTGGCAGCGAGTGCGCGTTTCGCAGCTTGAGGTCGATCCGCCGGTCGCGCGCGTAGCGCACCTCGAAGGATCCCGCTCCCCCGCCGACGAGCGGGTGCTCCTCAAAGCCCTCGAACGCCACGCGATAGACGTCGCTGCGCTCCCCCTTGGCCGAGAGTAGGCGCGTCGTGCTCGTGCCGGGACTGCTCGCCGGCGTCTGGAAGTCCCGCCATTGACGGTCAAGCCAGCCGTTCGCGCCTTCCACTTCACCCTTCACGTCGTGGCCCGTGGCGGCGTATCCCGCGAGCGCCACCAGCACAATGGCGATGCCGGCCCCGACGAGCACGACCCGGCGGATGCCCGATACGCGCTCACCGAGGCGTGTCATGACGCGACCGGCGGCCACGGTCGCCAATGCCGCCTGCGCCGCGACCGCGAGGACGACGAGCACGACGAACTCACGCGTGAACGCGTCGCCCTGCGCCTCCTGACCGGTTCCGGCCCGCGGGTCGAGTACGAGCGCGTCATGGCCGCGCAACCTCAGGATCGCCGCAGTCGCCGCGCCGCCGGCGACCAGCAGCGTCAGCAGCAGCGTCCCGCGGTTCGGCGTGATCGCGAGCAGCACGACGATGCCGAGCACCAGCGTCAGCCACGCGCCACGCGACAACGACAGGTACATCGTCGCGACGAGCAGCGCGCAGGCGCCCGCGGCCGCCGCCCGCAGCACCGTGCTCCCGCGCGCGTCGGCAGCGAGGCCCAGCGCGAGCACGGCACCGAGCGAGGCCATCGCGCCGAGCGCGTTCCAGTATCCGAGGGGGTAGGCCAGGCGAAAGGACGTATCAAAGGGATCGATCGGCGCCTGCAGCATGTCCGGCTGCACCCGGCTGAGTAGACCCGCGCCCGCGACGACGACGGTGACCGCCAGCAGGCACCACACGAGCACTCGCGCGTTGAGCGCGGCGTTGGACGCCAGCAGACCGAGCCCCAGCAGCGCGATGTAGAGCATCGCGCGCTGCATGTCGAGCAGCGGCACATCGGGTACCGGTGACCATGCGCGCGAGAGCCCCATCCAGCACGCATAGGCGCTGAGTGCGCCGATCGCGGCGACCGCCGGCCCCGGCAGCCGGCGCACCTGGCTGACGATGAGCGCCGCGAGTGCGATGAACGCGATTGCGCCTGCGGCCGTGAACTCGGCGGGAAAGTAGCCGCCCTGCTCGAAGCTCAGCCACAACAGCACGCCCGCGATGACGGCGATGGCGGGCAGCGCGGGCCACGCACGCGCGAAGCCGGTCACCGGCATGGTCCGGCCCCCCCCGTCGGCAGCCCGGTCTGCTGAGCTGGCTCGCGGGGCATGGCCACGGCACTGTAGCGTCGCCATAGCCGCCGACGCGACGCGATAGCCTCGCGCACCGACGATGGCAGCACGCCTTCCCTCTCTGGCCGTTGCGGTGCTCTGCGCGGCGCTTGGCATCTACCTTGCCGGCCGCAGTGGCGGCGAGGCTCGTCTGGCTCGCGCGAACGCGGCGCTGCTGGCCGGCGACCACGCCCGCGCTCTCGTCGAGATCGACGGCGCGACAGGCACGCTCGCCGAGCGCGCGCACGCGGTGCGCGGCTACGCCCACTTCGCTCGTGGCCGGTATGAGCCCGCGCGCGCGGCGTTTCGCGAGGCTGTGTTGCGCGATCCCAACAACTGGGTCCTGCGGCGTGAGTACGCCGTCACGCTGCTGCGCCTCGGAGACCGCGTGCGAGCTCAGGCAATGATGCGCTCGGCCCGCGCGCTCAACCCGCGCATGCCGCTGCCCGCCGGATTCCAGGCGTCGAGGTAGCGGCAGCTCGCGTTGGCCTGCGGCGCGTGATGCGCTACAAGTAGGTGCCGCTGCCGACGTCGACTTGGAGAACCCCGGATGCGCCGCCTCTTGATCGTCCTGCTCGCGATGCTGATCGTTCCGGCTTCTGCCGCCGTCGCGCAGTCGCCGGTGTCCGATCAGTACTCGTCGCCCGTCGTGCCGGGCAGCGGCGCGACGGGCTCGCGCGGCGATGGCTCGCCCGCCACCTCGGCCGGGCCGTCGGCGAGCGCCGGCGCCGCTGGCGGAGCCGATGCGACGAGGGGTGCAGGCTCCGGGCGCCCGGCGAGCACGGGCACCGACGCGCCCGTCGGTGTGGGCGCCGGCTCGCCCGTCGGTGTGGGCGCCGGCTCGCCGGCGGACGTCGGGCGCCTGCCGGTCAGCGCGGGGATGGTGCTCATCGCGGCGATCGGTCTCGCCCTGCTCCTTCTGGCCGCCACGTTCGTGATCGTCAAGCGCAGACGCGAGGTGTCGGCCGCCGCGTAGCTCGCCCTCCGGGCGATGCTCAGGATCCGCGCAGCAGCGCGGGAACCGTGAGCAGCAGGATCTTCATGTCCAGCGCGAGCGACCAGTGCTCGATGTAGAAGTTGTCGAGCTCGACGCGTGCGGCCAGCGGCGTCTGGCCGCGAGACCCGTTGACCTGCGCCCAGCCCGTGATGCCCGCGCGGACACGGTGGCGCTCGTGGTAGCGCTCGACCTCGCGGCGAAAGAGCTCTGCGAACTCTGGCCGCTCGGGGCGCGGGCCGACGAGGCTCATCTCGCCGCGTAGGACGTTGAGCAGCTGCGGCAGCTCATCGAGCGACGTCTTGCGCAGGACCCGCCCGACGCGCGTGCGCCGGTCGGCGCCTTGCACGCCACCGGGTGCCAGCCCTTCGCTCGGCGACCAGTCCTCGTGGTCGCCGTCGCCGGTCATCGTGCGGAACTTCAGGAGGTTGAAGACGCGACCATCGCGGCCCGCGCGCGTCTGCTTGAAGAAGATCGGCCCGGGCGAGGAGAGCCGAACGGCGACGGCGACGATTGCCAGCAGCGGTGACAAGAGGGCGAGCAGGATCGCGGCCACCCCCCTGTCGATCCCATGCTTGACGGCGAATCGCCAGCTCTTGAGGTCGGTCGCGCGGAGGTTCAGCAGCGGCACCGTCCCGAGGAACTCGAAGCGGGTCTGGCTGTTGATCGTCGCCGCCAGCCGCGGCACGACGTTGGTCTCGACGCCAAGCGCGTCGCAGCGCACGACGAGCGCGAGCAGCGCGCGATGCTCGGCTTGGGGAAAGCCGATGATGACGTTGCGCACTCCATGCAGCGCCGCGACCTCCTCGAGGTCATCGAGGGCCCCGAGCAGCGGGGGCGTGCCGGGCGGATTGTCGCGGCTCGGCCCGTCGTCGAGAAAGCCGACCGCTCGCAGGCCGTACTCGGGATGGCGCTGCAGGCGGTAGGCGACGTCCAGACCGGTGACGTCGGAGCCGACGATGAGCGTCGGGCTGACGGCGTTGTCGCGGCGCCGGGCCGACCGCTCGGCGAGGCCGATCGACAGGCCGGCGAGGCTGACCGTGGACAGCGACACGAGCCACGTCGCCACGACGGTGGAGGCGATCGTGATGCGCTCGCCGTAGACGAGCAGATCGAGCCCGAGCACGAGCATCGCGGCGATCGACACGGCCCCGAAGCCGGGCGCCGCGCTCGTCAGCACGAAGTCGCGCACGCTGCGCACGTAGCGGCCGCGCGACTGCATGAACAGCAGCGCCAGCGGGACGAAGCAGACGAGCAGCCATGCGCCCTCGGACGCCGGCGTCAGGAGCAGCCCGGCGATGCACCCGATCGCGAGCGCGACGAGATCGACGGCAACCCTGACCGCCTGCCAGCCATGGCCCGACAGCAGCCGCGAGATCAGCGAGCCGCTGCGCGGCGCGACGTCCGGTCGCGGTTGCGGCGCGGACTGCTGCGCTGCGTCATGCTCCTGCATCTCACCTGTTGCGGTGCGCGGTCCGTGCCTTTCCATGAGGCCCCTCGGGTGTGACGTGCGCCGCTCGGCTGGAGGTCCGGGCCGCTCAGCGATGAGTGCAGCCCAAAGGGCTGCCCCTCCTCCGATGCCTAAATTTACAGATCCGCGGCCGGATGTTGTCGGAGAGACGCCGGGAATCGATCGTTCATCGGCTGCGGGCGACGCTGCGCAGCCGCCCGCCCGGGCGACCGCCCGTGAAGCCGACGAACGTGCGCCAGGCCGGTTTGGGTCGCCCGGCGACGTCGAACAGGCCGGTTCGAGGTCCCCACCAAGGCTCCTCGTTCGCGCGGTAGGAACGGTCCTGCAGTCCGAAGAGCGTGACGCGCTCCAGACGCAGCCGCCCGCGGGCGGCGATCAGCGCTCTGAGTGTTCGCCCGACCCGCGCCGCCTGACCGGCGCGCGTGGTCGTAAACGGCGAGCGCGGCCCACCCGTCGCCCAGCCGACCTCGGTCACCCAGATGGGCGTGTGCCGGTCCCCGTGGCCGTTCATGTACGCGCGCACGCTGTCGAGCGCGTACATGACGGCGGGTGCGTCGTCGGCATATGGATGCAGTGCGACGGCGTCGAACAGCGATCGGGCGCCGGGCTGCCGGTAGATGGCCTGCACGTAGGCGAGCATCGGGGTGCCGGCCCTGGACTCCGGCAGCCCCGCGAGGACGATCGTCGCCTTCGAGTCGACGGCGCGCAGTCGCGCGCGCGTCAGCTTCACGAGCCGGAGGTAGCCGGCGGCATCGGTGGCCGGTCGCCAGTACGCCCGCAGGTTGGGCTCGTTCCACACCTGGTAGGCCTTCAGCGGTGCGGGATCGAGCTCGGGGTTCGCCGCCCAGAACGTCCCGCCGCGGCCGTAGCGCTTCGCGACCGAAGTGACGAAGCGGCTCCAGACCATCCGACTGACGCGCGTCGTAGGCCGCTTGAGCTGCGCGTGGCCACCGGGGATGCCCAACAGCACGGGCAGCACCTCGACCCGCGCGCGTGCGGCGGCCGTCATCAGCGCGTCGTGGCGCGCCCAGCGCTCGCCGTCATCCGGCACCGCGAGGCTGGGGCCGTCGAACACCGCCCGCACCGTGCCCACCCCGCCGCGGTCGATCATCGCGACCGCCGCCGCATTGGGGACCGTCCAGGTCTGGATGCCGAAGAAGGCGCGACCGGGGCCGGCGGCGCCCGCCTGGGCGGGCACGGCGCCGGCGAGCGCGACGGCGGCCACGGCCGCCAGGAGGGTCGCCGCAAGCCGGGCGCGGATGATGGCGAGAAGAGCGATAGCCGCGAGGATATTGCGGTCGGGCGCGCCGTCGCGCTGCGTGCGGCCGGCGCGCCAACGCCGTCGCATCGCGATGAGCCGAAATCCGGACCTTGACGGATGCCGCCATCGCGTCGAGGTCGCTCGCGGGCGTTCGTGATACCTGGCACGATCACTGCTCCGCTCTCGATGCAGAAGGGGCTATGCCAATGGAGTCGTCCTCGCCCGCCCGTGTCCTCATCGTCGCGAACCGGACCGCCGCGACGCCCGCGCTGCAGCAGGCCGTCGCCGCGCGCGCTGCTCAGGGTCCGGCGGTCTTCACGCTGCTCGTGCCCAATGCGGCGCATGGGCTGCACCGCGTCGTCGATCCCGAGGACACAGACCGGGCCGAGGCCGGAGCGACGCTCGAGCTCGCCCTCCCACTGCTCGAGGAGGCGGCCGGGTCGTCGATCGACGGCATCATCGGCGATCACAACCCGTTTGATGCCATCCAGGACGCCGTCAACGTCCGCGGTTTCGACGAGATCATCCTGTCGACGCTGCCGGTGCGCGTGTCGCGCTGGCTGCGCAGCGACCTGCCGCGCAAGGTCAGCGTCCTGGGGCTGCCGCTGACGACGGTCGTGGCGCCCGGAACGAAGCGGCCGATCCCCAAGAAGGACGAGTCGAGGGCGGGAGAGCCCGCCTAGCGGCCGGCGAGCACGTCGCGCAGCGCCTGCGTCGTCGACCAGAAGGCGAGCTCGTCCCAGGGCAGCTCGTCCGGCGCAAAGGCGCGCACCTCGGTCGCCTCGTCGGTCTCGCGCGCGATGCCGAGCGCGCGGGCCGCGTAGACGACGAGCACGATGCGTTCGCCGCTGCGCGAGTAGACGCCCACGAGCGCGCCGAGCTCGATGTCGATCTCGAGCTCCTCGCGCGTCTCGCGCCGCGCGGCGTCCTGCACCGTCTCGCCGAGCTCGACGAAGCCGCCCGGAAACGTCCAGCGCCCCGCGCCCTCGTGCAGCGCGCGGCGCAGCAGCCAGATCCGGCCGTCGGCGTCACGCGGGATCGCGGCCGCGACCGGCTCGGGGCTCCACAGCGCCTTGTAGCCGCAGCTCTCGCACATCAGCGAGCGCGGGAAGACGACCTGCGCCTCGGCGGCGCAGCGCGGACAGAAGCGCACGTTCTCGAGCGCCGGATTCAGGCTGTACAGTGGGCACCTCCGCCCTCTTAGCTCAGTTGGTAGAGCACTTCCATGGTAAGGAAGGGGTCTCCGGTTCGAGTCCGGAAGAGGGCT
>Ga0136633_1000615_pt1 | contig 27251 bp, 27 predicted proteins | sample AntDrymeUQ832206_2_FD_105494 | JGI IMG/M metagenome (GOLD analysis project Ga0136633, IMG submission 105494) | Polar desert sand microbial communities from Dry Valleys, Antarctica - metaG UQ83 (22.06) | ecosystem: Environmental > Terrestrial > Soil > Desert | place: Antarctica: Dry Valley... | reverse complement strand
TCCGGGTGAGCGCGGCGCGAAAACCCTGGAGGTGCGTCCCGCCCTCCGTCGTGTTGATGTTGTTCGCAAAGGAGAACACGGACTCGACGTACGAGTTGTTCCACTGCAGCGCCACCTCGAGATTGCCCTCGTCGCTCTCGCCCTCGAGATAGATGATGTGCTTGTGCACAGGATCCTTCGATTCATTGACGTGCGCGACGAAGTCCCTGATCCCGCCCTCGTAGTAGAACTCCTCTGTCTTTCCGCCCGCGCGCTCGTCCGCGACGACGATGCGAAGACCGCGGGTGAGAAACGCGGTCTCGCGCAGGCGCTGGAGGAGCGTCGCGGCGTCGAACTCGGTCTCCTCGAAAACGTCTGGGTCGGGGAGGAAGGAGATCGTCGTTCCAGACTCGTCCTTTCCCGCCACCCCGATCGTCTGCATATCCGTGGTCGGCTCCCCGCGGGCGAACTCCTGGCGGTAGACCTTGTTGTCGCGGCGAACCTCGGCAACGAGCCACTCGGAGAGCGCGTTGACGACCGACACGCCGACGCCGTGGAGGCCGCCGGAGACCTTGTAGCCCTCCCCGCCGAACTTCCCTCCGGCGTGGAGCTTGGTGAGGACGACCGTGAGCGCGGACAAGCCCTGCTCGGGGATCACGTCGACCGGGATGCCGGCGCCGGCGTCGCGGACGGTCACCGAGTTGTCGGGATGGATGGCCACCTCGACCAAGTCGTTGCGGCCAGCGAGAGCCTCGTCGACGGCATTGTCGACCACCTCATAGACGAGGTGATGAAGGCCTCGCGGGCCCGTCGAGCCGATGTACATTCCGGGTCGAAGTCGGACCGGCTCGAGGCCTTCGAGGACAGTGATGTCCTTTGCGGTATAGGCTGCTTCGGCCATGAAAAAAGCCCTGCAAAAACCAGGTTTTGCGGGCTTCGAAAAGTGTATCAGAAACGGCGGCCGGACGAGGTCCGAGACAGGCTCGCGCGGGCGGCTCTGGCGATGAGCGCGCGGAGCTCCGGATCCTCGACTTCAGAGGTCAGCGAGGCCGCCGCCGCGTCCGCGTCCGGTGTCGGCCGAACGGCCTCCGCGGAGGCCTCGGCGGTGTCGCGGAGGTCTCCGCCGGGCTCGGGTACGGGCCCGATGCGAAAGCGGAGCTTCTTCGGGGTCGAGGGGCCGACCAGCGCGCGGAGCTGCTCCTCGATCTCCGGCGACAAGCGGTCGAGCTCGAAGGCCCACGTAGAGGACGTCGTCGCCACGTGCAACGTTCCGTCCCGCGCGACGCGCAGCGGCCATGCCTCGCGGGCGACCGCCTCCCCCACCGCCTTCGGCCACGCCGCGGTGATCTCGGCAAGCGCCAGCGCGGTGCCGCCACCGGTTCGCGAGAGCACCTTCTCGACCGATTTTCCGATTCGCTCCATTGATCGACTAGAAACGTCCTGTGAGGTATAGGAGCGAGCCTCGCCCTCGCCCTCGCCCTCGTGCGTGAGCGGAGCATAGAGGGCGACGCGAGGCTCGCTCCTACGGCAGCGTTCGGACCTCGCCCGGGGCAACGACCAGCGACTGCGACGGCTCCAGCGGAAAGGCTCGAGCTGCGGTCGCTGTGAGGACCGTCTGGCCCGCGCCCGAGACGAGCGCGGCCAGAGCGAGCCGGCGATCGCCGTCGAGCTCGGAGAGCACGTCGTCGAGAAGAACGAGCGGTCGGGCGCCGGTCCTCTCCGTGAGAGTCTCCGCCTCGGCCAGAACGAGCGCGAGAACCGCGACCCGCTGCTCGCCCTGCGACCCGAAGCTCCGTAAATCTCGACCACCCTTCTCCAGGCGAACCTCGTGGAGGTGCGGCCCCGCTCCCGTGAGTCCCCGCTCGAGGTCTCGCGAGAGACGCTCTTCGTACTCCGCCACCGTGACCGGCTCACCTTCGTACGAAAGCGTCGCTTCCGTGACACCGAGGGTATCCGCGCAGCGCGAGAAGGCAGGTGCGAGGAGAGCGATCGCCTGCTCGCGCGCGGCCACGAGCTCGGCGCCGAGCGACGCGACGGTTTCGGTCCACGGCGGAAGCGCGTCCGCTGACGAGAAGCCGGCCGCCAAGCGTCGGAGGGCGGCATTCCGCTGTCCGACTGCAGCCGCGTACTCCACAGGAAGAGCCGCCCGCGCTGGGAACAGGCGCGCGAGAGCTCTGTCCAAATACGCCCTTCGCACCGCGGGCGCGGCCTTGACGACGGCCAGGCGATCCGGTGTGAAGACGAGCGTTCGAAGCTCGTGCCGAAGCTGCTCGGCGGAGCTCAGCGCCCCGCCGTTCAAGCGAGCCCGCCTGGCCTCCCGCGGGCCAAGGCTCACCTCCGCTTCAAAGCGGTTGGCCCCGTTGACCCCCCGGAGGCGAATGCGACCCGCCGCTGCGTCGAAGCGTACGAGCTGCGCATCCGAGCGCGACCGTGGAGAGAAGCCCTGAGTTCCGACATGAAGCGCTTCGAGGAAGTTCGTCTTGCCCGCCCCGTTCGGGCCCGAGACCAGCACGACCCCGGGCTCGAGGGTGAGCTCGAGCTGGGGATACGAGCGGAAGTCCCGGAGCGTGACCTCGCGGATGATCAGCCCGCCACAGGCCTGATGCCGATCAGTCAGGGAGACGGATCGGCATGATCAAGTACGAAAAGCGCTCGTTCGGCGAGACGATCAGACCCGGGCGCAGAGGATTGATGAGCTTCAGCTGCACAGTCTCGCCGTTCACGGCCTCCAGGCCGTCCCTGAGGAAATCAGGGTTGAAGCCGATCTCGAGCGCCTCACCCGCATAGTCGATCGGGATCGACTCGTGTGCCTCTCCGACGTCCTGCGTCTGTGCCGACACAGCCAGCTCGCCTTCTGCGAAACGCAGGCGCAGGGGAGCGTTTCGCTGCGCGAGGACGCCGGCGCGGCGGATGACCTCGAGGAGGGGCGCTCGCGCTGTGGTGATCTCGGCCTCGAAGGTCTCCGGGAGCAGCTGCTTGTAGTTCGGAAACTGCCCGTCGATCCTCCGGCTCGTCAGCCAGACGTCGCCGGCGCTGAAGATGACGTGGTTCTCGTGCACGCCGAGCCGAACCTCGTCCGCGCTCCCGGCGAGACGGGCGAGCTCCTGGAGCGCGCGAGCCGGGATGATCGCGTCGAGCTCGGGGCCACTCTCCTCGAGCTGGGTCTCCTTCACCGCGAGGCGGTACGAGTCCGTGGCGGCCATGATCAGCTGGTCGCCTTCAAAGCGGACGAGGATCCCCGTCAGGACGGGCCGGGACTCGTCGCGGGACGCCGCCCGTGCGACCTTCTCGATTGTTGCCAGGAGCGCAGGCGCCGCGATCGTATGGAGCTGGATGTCCGTCGGCGGGAGGCGCGGAAAGTCCTCGGCACTGTAGACGTTCAACTTCGAAGCGTGGCTCCCGGAGGTGATGTTCAGAACACCTTCGCCCTCTTCATAGGTCAGCGTCACCGCGTCGTCCGGGAGGAGCTTTGCGAGGTCGGTGAGAAGACGGCCGGGCGCCACGACTCCACCCTCGCCGGCGATGTCGCCCGTGATCGACGCGCGCAGCGAGATCTCCATGTCGGTGGACGCCAGCATGAGCTTCCCCTCTTCGCCTCGTAAGAGGATTCCGCTCAACACCTGCACCGCGCCCCGCGTCGAGAGACCCCGCGCGACGATGCCCAGCGCGACAGCGAACTCGTTTCGAGAGCAGGTCGCGCGGATCTCGGCGGTTGCGGCTAGGTCTGTATTCATTACTTAAAGAAAAGAACTCGTAGAAGTAGTAGAAGTGTGAATCACGTGGAAGACGGGGTCATTGTGCCCTACGAGCGGGGGAATCACCGGTGTATGAAGATGTGGGTCCCCGCTGACAGGTTCCACATGGCAGACGACGGCGTCACCCAGGACCCCCACTTTCACCGGGCCTGCTTGATGCGCGCTGTCAGCTCTTGCACAAGGTTGTACACAGAGCGATCTTCGCGGATGAGGCGGGTGATCTTCGAGTTTGCGTGCATCACCGTCGTGTGGTCGCGCCCACCGAACTCCCTCCCGATCTTCGGGAGCGACGAGTCCGTGAGCTCGCGTGACAGGTACATCGCGACTTGTCGAGGATAGGCGACCGACTGGGAGCGGCGCGGGCTCACGAGCTCCTCGAGCGTGACTCCGAAACGCTCCGAGATCATCTCCTGGATTCGTGGGATCGTCACCTCTGGCGCGGCATTCCCTTGCGGGAAGACGTCCTTGAGAACGTGCTCGGCGAGCTCCACGGTCATGACGCGGTCGGTCAACGACGAGAACGCGACGACACGCGTCAGGGCGCCTTCCAGCTCGCGGATATTCGAGGCCACCCTGCCAGCGATGAACGTGAGAATTTCCGGGTCGGTGACCGCGATCCGCTCCGTGTTCACCTTCTTGCGCAGAATCGCGATCCGCGTCTCGAGGTCGGGCGGTTGGACGTCGGTGAGGAGACCCCACTCGAACCGCGAGCGAAGCCTCTCCTCCAGCGTCGCGATCTCACGCGGCGGACGATCGGACGAGATGATGATCTGCGCGCCGCCTTCGTACAGCGAGTTGAAGGTGTGGAAGAACTCCTCCTGGATCCGCTCTTTCCCCTCGAAGAACTGGATGTCGTCGATCAGGAGAACGTAGTAGTTTCGATACCTGCGCTTGAAGCCCTCGATCCGCTTGTCCCGGAGCGAGTCGATGAAGTCGTTCATGAAGGTCTCGCTCGTGACATATCGACGCGTGAGCCGCCGCGAGTGCTGGCGGACGTAGTGGCCGATCGCCTGGAGGAGATGCGTCTTTCCGAGCCCAGTGCTCCCATAGATGAACAGCGGGTTGTAGGCCTGGGCGGGCGCCTCCGCTACCGCGAGCGCCGCGGCGTGCGCAAACCGATTCGACGAGCCGATGATGAACGTGTCGAACGTGTACTTCTGGTTGAGCCCGAGCTCCGGCGAGTCGGGAGACTCGAGCTCAGCCTCGCGGGAACGGGCCGCCGCCCCCGGCGGAGGCGGAGGCCCTGCTGCGACAGCCGCGGGGTGCTCGCCGACCACGAAGGAGACCCTGAGCTGGTCCCGACCCGAAGCTTCTCGTGCCGCAACGGAGACGAACCCCCGAAAGTGGCTCTCGATCCAGTCGCGGGTGAACTCGTTCGGAACGGCGACGACGAGTCCCTGGTCTGCAAGAGACCGCGGCTCGGCATGCGCGAGCCACGTGTCGTAGCTCGTCTCGCTCAGCACCTCTCTCAGCCTGCCGGAGATCGCGTTCCAGAGACTTTCCGCAGTTGGCTCGGCCGAGTGCTCCACCCGCCTTCGAGTGTGTTTGGGGTCCAAGGAAGACGCGAGCATAGCAGCGATTCCGGCGTGGCTCAGTGCGCGTTTCCAAGGCTTGGTGGAGAAGAAGGGGCCGCTTTTGCAGGGGTTTTTCGTCTTGTGCGCAACTGGAGTTTCGTCTTCCACACAACTTTCCACAGCTGTGGACAAGGACCGATGCGTTCTCGCAAAAGACAACGACCAGATCGTCTGAGCAGGAGTTTCGGAGGCGCGTCTGAGCCTCCAGACTGTGCAAAACCTCGACCAAATTCGTCATCTATACTGCGCGCTCCGCCCGCTCCCTCTCACTCCGGACACTCAGAACTGTGAAACGCACCTACCAACCGAACGTACGCCGCCGCAAGCGACGGCACGGGTTTCGAGCGCGGATGTCGTCTCGCGGGGGCCGTGCGATTCTGAAGCGCCGCCGCGCGAGAGGACGCAAGCGGCTGTCCGCCTGAGGGCGCACTCGAGGCTTTGATGAGACTCACGGACATAGTGGCCGCGAAGCCGCCGCCTTCCGCGCGCCAGGTTGTCGGTGCGATGAGAATCCGCGCTAGCGGACTCCGGTCTCGCACAAGGATCGAATCTGCGCTAGCGGATTCCGGCTCTGCGCACTACTAACAGTGCAGCGTCGCCACAGGCTTTCCCGCTCACGCGACTTCGACGCCGTCTACCGGCGCGGCACCTCCGCCTCGACCCGGTATCTCGTGCTGCACTGGTTCCCGCGCGAGCAAGACGAGGGAGGCGATCCGCGGCTCGGCCTTGCCGTCCCGCGCTCGGTGGGCTCGGCGGTAGTGCGAAACCGGGTGAAGCGGGTTCTGCGGGAGACCTGGAGGGAGCTTCTGTCAGAGGTGCCGCCTGGGAACGACTACGTGCTGGTCGCCCGGCCCGGTCTGGCCGAGCCCGCGCAGGCACGCGGGCCGGAGTGGCTCGTCGCCGAGGTCTCAGGCGTGCTCGAGAGGGTGCGCTCGTGAGGTACCTCGGAATTGCTTTCGTCTTTGTCTGGCGGTGGACATTTGGCCTCCTCACCCCGCCGGGAACATGCAAGTACCACCCAAGCTGCTCGCAGTACGCGATTGACGCCTTCCGCGAGCTAGGCCTCGTCCGCGGTGGCGCGCTTGCGACGTGGCGGCTCCTCCGCTGTAACCCCTGGAGCCACGGCGGCGTCGATTACGCCCGCGATCAGACCGTGTTCCCGTTCATTCGCCCAAGATGGAAGGGCAGGACGTGATCGTCGGCGCCTGGTCGCCGACCGCCCCCATCGAGAACGTCCTCGAGGACGTTCTCATCTGGCTGCACGAGACCGGCGGCCTGACCTGGGCGTGGTCGATCGTCGCCGTGACCGTGATCGTGCGGATGCTGCTCGTGCCGGTTGCGATCCGGCAGATCCATTCGATGCAGAGCCTGCAGATCCACGCGCCGGAGATGAAGGCGATCCAGCAGCGCTACAAGGGCGATCGCCAGAAACAGTCGGAAGAGCTGATGAAGTTCTACAAGGAGAACAAGATCAACCCGTACGCCTCCTGTCTCCCGATCGTCTTCCAGATCCCGATCTTCATCGCGCTCTTCTTCGTTCTCAGGGATTTCGAGGACGAGGTCTTCCCGAGGTTCGAAGAGTCGGCGCTCGAGTGGCTCAACCTCATCGACATCACCGAGCCGACGAAGGACGGATTCGGGCCGGTACTCCTCGTGATCTACGTCCTGAGTCAGCTCACGTCGACGTGGCTCATGTCGACGTCGATGCAGAGCGCAGCGCAGCGCTGGATGATCATGGTGCTTCCGATCGTCTTCATCCCCTTCATTCTCGGCTTCCCCTCCGGGCTGATGATCTACTGGCTGACCACGAACCTGTGGACGACGGGGCAGGGCCTCATCACGCGCCGCCAGATGCCACGGCCCGTGGCGCCCCCCAAGCGGTCGAGCCGGACGCCGCCGAAGGAGGCGGCCTCGGTCGAACCCGAGGCCGCCGTCGACGGCGCGCCTGCGGCGAGTGCCGTGCACACCGGCCCTCCACGACGGGTCAAGAAGAAAAAGGGTGGAGGACGCAAGCGATGACCAGCGAGGGCGACGTGCGCGTGGAAGCCACCGGTGAGACGGTGGGCGAAGCCAAGTGGTCGGCGCTCCGCGAGCTCGAGCAGCTCGTGCCTGGCCTCGACCGCGAGCAGGCCGTATTCGAAGTGCTCTCGGAGGGCGAGCGAGGCCTCCTCGGGGTCGGGTTCGCGCCTGCTCGTGTGGTGGCGAGCGTGCCCGGCGGAGCCACAGCAGCGTCGGCATTGGGCGAAGTCGCGACCGACGCCCGCGACTTCGTCGAGCGCATCGCCGCCGCGATCGGCGCGAGTGTCACCGTGTCGGCAGGCGAGCGCGAAGGGATCGTCACCGTTACCTGCACCGGGGAAGATCTCGGTCTGTTCATCGGCAAGCATGGACAGACGATCGATGCCATCCAGTATCTGGCGAATGCCGTTGCGCGCGCCGAAAGGGGTGAGTACGAGATCGTGGTGGACGCCGCGGGTTACCGAGCGCGTCGCAACGCGTCCCTCGAGGCGGTCGCGAGCCGCTCCGCGCGGCTGGCCGCCGCGACCCGCAATGCAGTGGAGCTCGATCCCATGACGCCGGTGGAGCGGAAGATCGTCCACGAGGCGCTGAAGGACGATCCCGAGGTCGAAACGCAGAGCGAAGGCTCCGAGCCGAACCGTTTCGTCGTCGTGCTGCCGCGCCACGGCGCCGATTGACATGACAGAGGATTTCCTCGAGCGCTGGCTCGAGGGCGTCCTGGCCACACCCGGTCTGACGGGACTCGTGGACAGCGCCGAAGCCCGGCGTGTTCTCCACGAGGACGCTCTCCGCGCGCGTCCGCTGATCGAGCGCACATCTGGAGCGATCGTCGATGTCGGCTCGGGGGGAGGCTCTCCGGGGATTCCGCTTGCGGTCGCGTTTCCTGACCGCTCGTTCACCCTGCTCGAGGCGGAACGGCGCAAGTGCGACTTCCTGCGTGGAATCGTGGCAGAGCTCCCGAATGTCGCCGTCGTCTGGGGGCGAGCCGAAGAGCAGACGACCGACGTTTTCGGTATCGCGCTCGCGAAGGCGCTCGCGAAGCCGCCCGTCGCCGCGGAGCTGTGTCTCCCGTTGGTTCGGACAGGGGGAGTCGCGATCCTGTGGGTGGGAGAAACTGCCGAGGTCGAGCCTGTCTCACGAGTCGCGAAGTGTCTCGCCGGCGAGCTCGAGGCGGGGCCGGAGGGACTCCTGACGCTTAGGAAGCTCAGCCCTACGCCCACCGGCTTCCCGCGGCGAGCCGGGGTGGCCAAGAAACGTCCGCTCGCATAGCGAGCGCCAAGCAACAGACTGTTCCTTGCCGCCGCCGGCGTCGATCCAGAACGCCCGATACGCGAGCTGGGGGTGCGGGTGGGGACGCTCGCTTCGACCTGAGATAGCGAACCCCAGGGCGGCGATCTCGTTCTCGAGCCACCGTGTCTCGCGTTCCTCGTTGAAAACGCCGATGACAAGTCGCCCGGCGTAGGAGAGCAAGTGCTCGACGAGGGCTGGTCTACGCGGAACGGGAACGTAGTCGACGTGCGTGCGGACGACGTCGAAGCTATGAGGCGGCCCCCACGCGATTGCGTTTCCCACCCAGATCCGGTCGGCCCACCGGGGTAGGCGGATTCGTGCGACGGCTGCAAGCTCAGGCGAGATCTCGAGCCCGTACGGCCTGATATCTCCCCAGCGGGCCATGCTCTCCATGAGGAGGCCGTTGGCACAGCCGATATCGAGGAATGTCTGACCGGGCGCGACTGCGTCGGCGAGCAGCGATCGTGCGTACTCCCAGCCCGCGGCGTCGCGACTGCTGCCCGAGCCACCCTCGACGGTGTCAGCGGTCAGATAGGCGGGGGCGATCATCGCTGCGACAGCCTCGTGCCAGCCGGCGTCGTCGAGCTCCTTCCGCTCGTAGGCAGCGTCGATGGCAGCGACCTCTCTCCAGCTGCGCTCCTTCGCCACCTCGAGCCCTTCGTCCATGCGGCCACGCTACCGGGAGCGTCCGCCCCCATCGCTACTTTGAGGCGGGTGCCCGCCCGGGTCTACGCCATCGCGAACCAGAAGGGCGGCGTCGGCAAGACGACGACCGCTGTTAACGTCGGCGCCTGCCTTGCCGAGGCGGGAGAGCGCGTGCTGCTCATCGACCTCGACCCGCAGGCGAACGCGACCTCCGGGCTCGGAATGCGCGCGAACGGCGCCTCGACTCACGATCTGCTCGACGGCACGCCGCTCTCCGCGCTCGCAAAGCCGACGCCGTTTCCGAACCTCGACGTGGTCATGGCCAAGAACGATCTCGCGACCGCGGCGGTGGAGCTCTCGACGCGCGAAGGCGGCGAGCGGTACCTCGCCGATGCACTCGGAGGCTCGCTCGACGCGTATTCGTTCGTCTTCCTCGACTGCCCGCCCTCGTTCGGCACTCTCACGGTCAACGCCCTGGCCGCCGCGAGCCGTGTGCTTGTCCCCGTGCAGGCGGAGTACTACGCGCTCGAGGGGCTTTCCCAGCTTCTCGGGACGGTCAATCTCGTAAAGGCTCGCTTGAACCGCGAGCTTGCGGTGGCGGGCATCCTGCTGACGATGGCGGACGGGAGGACGCGCCTCGCCGCCCAGGTCGAAGCCGAGCTCCGCAAGCACTTCGGCTACCTGGTCTTCACTCAGACAGTGCCCCGCTCGGTTCGCCTTGCCGAGGCCCCGAGCCACGGGCTTCCTGCAATCGCCTACGACCGCCGCTCGGCCGGCGCCGAGGCCTACTGGAAGGTGGCGATGGAGCTTGTCGAGCGTTCCTAAGGAGCGGAGAGGCCTCGGGCGCGGTCTCGAGGTGCTGCTGGGCGAGGGCGGGCAGCCGGAGCTGCTCCACCTTCCCGTCGAGACGGTTCACCCGAACCCGCGCCAGCCCCGTCGCCGCTTCGAGCCGGAGGCGGCGACCGGGCTCGCCGCGTCGATTCGCCTCCAGGGCGTGCTGCAACCGATCGTAGTACGCCGTCGCTCCGAGGGCGGCTTCGAGCTGATAGCCGGCGAGAGACGCTGGCGCGCTGCGAGAGCTGCGGGCATGCCGACGCTACCCGCGTTGGTCCGTGACGTCGAGGACGGCGAGTCGCTCCTCCTCGGGCTCGTCGAGAACGTCGCGCGGGAACAGTTGTCGCCAGTCGAGGAGGCCCGCGCCTACGCCTCCCTGGTCGACGAGTTCGAGCTCTCGTTGGGAGAGGTCTCCGAACGCGTCGGCCGCTCGAAGTCCGCGGTCTCCAACCGGCTGCGCCTGCTCGAGCTTCCGGAGGAAGTGCTCTGGATGCTCGCCCGCGGTGACCTGACGGAGGGTCATGCACGCGCTGTCCTCTCGCTTCCCGACGATGACGCCCGCCGCCGCCTCGCGCGGAGGATCGCGAAGGAGGGGCTGACCGTGCGTAGCGCCGAGCGAGCCGCCCGGGAAGGTGGAGCCCGCCGCCGGCCTCGGCGGAACCTCGCGGTCGATCCCGAATTCGCAGACCGCGCGCGGGCAGCCGCCGAGCGCCTCACCGGCCTCTCGGCGAGCGTATCGAACGGCTCGCTTCAGATCAGGTTCCGAGACGACACGGGCTTGGCGGAGCTCGTCGAGACCCTCGAGGCAGCCGCGCCGTAGAGATTTAGGGCGAGCTCGGCCAGACGGTTGATGCCACGATCTCGCGCGTCCGGATGCGCGATCTGGCGCGTCGGGGCCGAGCGGCCAGCTCGCGCCCCGGAGCAGGCGATCTCGTGGCATCAACCACCTAGCCAGAAACGCTCGAGGGCTTCTCGGTCGCAGCACGCTGGGACTGAAGCCACGAGACGGCTTCGCGGGCGCCCTGTGACTCGTAGTGAAGTTGGCGGAGGTTGTGTCTGTGCGCCTCGATCTCCCTTGGGTTGGCTGGATCGATCCGCTCGAGCGCCTCAGCCGTGATCTCGCCGTCGCGCTTGCGAAGCACGACAACGCCCTGCCCGTTCCACTGCGGCCCGAGCATGACCCCGTACTCCTCGATCGAGTCGATGTCGAACGCCCGTCCCCAGTGCTCGCGGAGCCACCACTCCGAGTGGAAGACCGTCGGCCCGCCTTCGTCCCAGGAGCGCCCGTAATTGAGCACGTTCATTCCGACGCGGTCCGCCTCGCTCCATGTCGCTGATCTCCCAACTCGTTCTTCTCGCGGAACCTTGCCCCACTCTTCCGACCTGTCGGGGCCATGGATCGTCGCGAAGAGGACTCCACCTTCTCGAAGAATGCGATGGAGTTCCAGCAGCCAGGTGGCCCACTGGTCAGCGATGTGAGTAAAGACCGAGATCGCCCAGATGAGGTCGAAGGAGTCGCTTGCGAGGGGCAGCGGAGGCGTCTCCTCATTTCGAAACACGTGGAGAGGCGGGCTCATGTTCTCCGCGAGCCAAGCGATGCTCGGGCCGTCTATGTCGCAGCCGTGAAACTCGCCGACGGCCGCCTCAGCGGCGAAGTGCCGGAGCGTGCGTCCGGCGCCGCAGCCGAAGTCGAGAACGCGCTTCTCGTCGAACGACCACCTCTCCGGAAGGCGCTCGAGGATCTCGACCCGGGTAGCCCGCCCGACCTTGTCGAACGCGTCGCCTCTGCCGACGCGATCAGCGAGCTCGAGCGGCGGAAGTGGAGGGACGTCGGGAATCGCGACACCTTCGGACGGCGTGCATGGGCGATCGTGGACTCGAACCACGGACCTCCGCCTTATCAGAGCGGCGCTCTAACCGACTGAGCTAATCGCCCGCGTGCACTGCTTTCGGGCCGCCACTGTAGCGCACGCCAGACCCTCATAACCCGTGCGCTCGGCATGGGTCACTAACATGAGCCGAGGTCCTTTGATGCGAGAGATGACCCTGTACGGCGTGAGCTTCGAGCCCATCGGGAAGCAGCCGATCGTGCTCCTGAAGACCGCTGACGACGACAAGTTCCTACCGATCTGGATCGGCCATGCCGAAGCGGCTGCGATCCTGATGAAGCTGCAGGGCGCCGCCGCTCCGCGACCGATGACCCACGACCTGCTCTCAACCGTCATCTCCGAGCTCCAAGGCGAGGTCGTGAAGGTCACTGTGACCGAGCTTCGTGAGAATACGTTCTACGCCAACATCACCATCGTCCAGGACGGCCGGGAGGTCGAGATCGACTCGCGCACCTCGGACGCGATCGCTCTCGCCGTTCGCTGCGATGCGCAGATCTTCGCCGCAGACGACGTCGTCGAAGAGTCGGGGATCGACTTCCAAACGGCGGACGAGGAGCAGCCCGGCCTGGTGACCGTCTCGAGCCTCTCCGACCTCGACCCCGCCGAGTTCCGCAAGTTCCTCGAGACGGTGACGGTCGAGGACTTTCTGACGAGTCTCGAGGAGCCTGAGGAAGCAGGCGAAGACGAAGAGGACGACGAGGACGACGACGAGGAGGAGCGGACGTAACCTGGCTCACCCGACGCCCACGCCGGCGACCGAGAGGATCAGCGCGGCCGCATTGAACGTCGAGTGGAGCAGCACCGACGGGTAGATGCTGTTCGTTCGCGCGCGGAGCCAACCAGCGGCGATACCGAAGAACGTCAGCACCGGAAGCGCGATGAGCAGGCCATGGGCAAGCCCGAAGAGGGCTCCGGTAACGAGGATTGCGACAGGCACGCCGTAGGGAACGAGAAGCGCAAAGCCGAGCCCGCGGTAGGTGAGCTCCTCCACCACGGGCGCCACGAACGCGACCACTACGAAGAAAGCGGCGAACGCGCCCACCCGACTCGAGTCGAACTCGTTCGGAACCAGTCCCTGCTCCTCGGTTGCATCCAGGAAAGGGGCGAGGATCGCGCCGACTGTCCAAATCGCGACAAGGGCGACTGCGGCAAGCCCCGCCGCTCGCCACCAGGACGCCGGCCGTCGTAGCGCGAAGAGCTCACGGACGGGAAGGCCCCGCGCGATCAAGAGCAGAATCCCGAGCATCACCGCGTACTGGACAAGCGCAGCTAGCGCGTACCCGTAGCGGAATGCGATGTCATCCGGCGGCTCCGATCCGTCGAGGCGACCGGCGTAGCCAAGCGCGGTGAGAGCGAGGACGAAGATCAGCCAGGCGACGAGGCGCCCGCGCGAGGGTTTGGCGACGTCAGGCGTTACCGCAGACTCCATTGCCGAAGTCTCGCGATTCTGAGGAGGTCGTCGCGCGCTGTCGAATTCCCACCCGTGGCGGCGAGATGCTTGATCGGGAATTCACGGCGGGCCGGAGGACGGCCACGACACGGCGCCGGATCGCCACCCTCCCTCGCCCGGCCTGGTCGTGTCCGCCCCCGGCTGCGCGCCAATTCCCGATCAAGCATCTAGCATCAGTCCATGAGCACGACTCGCGGCAGGCGCACGTCCCTCGACCCGGAGACGCTCCTCCCGAAGGGCCGCCATCACCGGGCAGCCCGACGGCGCCGGCGGAAGCACGGCGCCGTCATCGCGCTGGCGGCCATCGCGATCCTCGGTGTGATCGCCGGTATCGGAGGCGGGGCGGCGGTGTTCGCGTATGGCTCGTCGTGCGACCTGAGCTCGCTGCGATCGATCCGGATCGGCCAGAACTCGTTTCTCTACGCGGCGAACGGGAGCCTCCTGGGCTCGATCCCGGCCGAGCGGAATCGTCAGCCGGTGCAGGTCGACGGGATGTCCCCCTGGATCCGCAAGGCGACGATCGCCGTCGAGGACCGTCGCTTCTTCGAGCACGACGGCGTGGATATCGAGGGAATCGCCCGCGCGGCAGTCGCGGACGTAAAAGCCGGCCGCATCGTCGAGGGTGGCTCGACGATCACGCAGCAGCTCGTTCGAAACCTCTACATCTCTCGCGAGCGAACCGTGCAACGCAAGGTGAAGGAGGCCTGTCTCGCCACGAAGCTGGACGGCGCCTGGACGAAGCATCGGATCCTGACCACGTATCTCAACCAGGTGTACTACGGCAGCCAGGCCTACGGGATCGAAGCTGCGTCGCAGACGTTCTTCTCCCGACCCGCGCTCGAGCTGACGCTCTCCCAGTCCGCCCTTCTCGCCGGGCTGACGCAGGCGCCGTCGAGCTATAACCCGTTCACGGCGCCGGGCCGCGCCCGCGCCCGCCGAGCGCTGGTCTTGCGAGCGATGCTCGAGACGGGTGTCATCACCAAGCGCCAGCACACCCGGGCGGCGAAGTCGAATCTCGGGCTCGAGCCCGGAAGGCTGTACAGCCAGATCCGCGAGCCGTACTTCTTCGGCTACGTCCGCGACCGTTTGATCGAGGAGTACGGGCCTGCCGTCGTTCGCTCTGGTGGGCTCCGCGTGTACACCACGATCAAGCCCCGCTACCAGCGGCTCGCGGAGCAAGCGATTAGGAACACGCTGACCGAGCCAACCGACCCTGCGGCGGCGCTCATCTCGATCAGCCCGCGTACGGGCGCCATCCGAGCGATGGCGGCGGTGATCCCCAATCGCCCCAAGAACGAGTTCAACTTGCTCTCGCAGGCGCGACGCCAGCCGGGCTCGACGTTCAAGACCTTCGTCCTCGCGGCGGCAGTCGAGATGGGGATCAATCCCGACTCGACCTACTACGTGTCCGCGCCCTTCACGTATCGGGTGCATCCGGCTGGCAACTGCGACGACGGAAGCTGGTGGTGCGTGCACACGTACGCAAACGACTACTACGGCTGGAGCTCGATTAGAAGCGCGACGATCCGCTCCGACAACTCCGTGTACGCGCAACTCACCCTTGATGTGACTCCCGAGCGAGTAGCGGAGACGGCACGCAAGATGGGAGTGCAGACGCCTCTTGCGAAAGTCCCCTCCATCGGGCTCGGGTCGGTCGCGGTCTCGCCTCTCGATCTCGCCTCGGCCTACGCGACACTCGCCGCGGAAGGGGTGTACGCAGAGCCGATGGCCATCCGTCGTGTAGTGCTCCCGAGTGGCAGGGAAGACAAGGACGCCCGCTGGGGCGTTCCCAAACGCCGTCGGGCGATCTCGGAGGGAACCGCAGCCATCGTCACCCGAATCCTCGAGCAGAACATGCAATCGGGAACGGGAACTCGGGCCGCGTTCGGCCGCCCGGCGGCTGGGAAGACGGGCACGAACGAGGAGCACAAGGATGCGTGGTTCGCCGGCTACACGCCAGATCTCGCGACCACCGTTTGGATGGGGTACACGAAGGCCGAGATCCCGATGCGAAATGTGCACGGAATCGCTGTCAGCGGGGGGAGCTTCCCAGCCGAGATGTGGCGGCTGTTCATGGAGCCGTCGCTGGACTCGATCGAGCCGAGTGCGTTCCCCGAGCCGTCCGTCTGGCCGACGTGGGAGCCCTTCACCCGCGGCGAGTATGCGCTCACGTACGACCCGAGCTACACACCCACCTACACGCCCGAGCCCGAGACCGAGGAGACGGAGCCCCCGAAAAAGGAGCCTGCGGCGCCGACCGTCTCACCGGGCCAGGGCCTCTAGGCCCGAGAGCTACAGTGCCCGACCTGCTCTCGCTCGAGGAGGCGCTCGCTCGCATCCTGGAGCGGTCGCAACCGCTTTCCTCCGAGATCGTCTCGCTGGAAAACGCGGTCGGGAGGGTTGTTGCCGAGCCCGGGCGTGCGCGTGCCGACCTTCCGCCGTTTCCGAGCTCGGCCATGGACGGGTTCGCCGTCCGTGGAGCGGAGACGCCGGGAACGCTGCCGATCTCGCTCAGAATCGCGGCTGGGACCCCTTTCGCGGGTTCCCTCTCCCCCGGCACAGCCTCAGCGATCGCAACCGGCGGCGCCGTCCCGGAGGGCGCTGACACGATCGTGCCGGTCGAGCAGGTGGTGGAGGAGAACGGGAGTGTGCGAATCGCCCAGCCAGCGCGAGCCGATGCGCACATACGGCCGCGGGGAGGCGACGTGCGCGAGGGAGCGGTCGTGGTCCCGGCGGGTGTCCGCATCGGACCCGCCCAGATCGGCGCGCTTGCGGCGGCCGGGGTTGCCGACATTCGGTGCTTCCGGAAGCCTCGCGTTTCCGTGCTCGCGACGGGCGACGAGCTCCGCACGCCAGGAGAGACGCTCGAACCAGGACAGATCTTCGAATCGAACCGGCCCACGATCGCGGCCGTGCTGGAGGCGAGCGGAGCCGAGGTCCAGCTTTTACCTGTCGTCCGAGACGAGGAGGCGGCTCACCGCGACGCGCTCGCGCGGGGTCTTGCCGCTGACGTGCTCGTCTCCTCGGGAGGGGTGTCGATGGGACCTCATGACCTGGTTCGGCGCGTGGCAGCGGAGCTCGGCGTCGAGGAGATCTTCTGGGGGGTGGCTGTGAAGCCGGGTAAGCCGCTCTCGTTCGGCGTCCGGAACAAGACGCTTGTCTTCGGACTCCCGGGCAATCCCGTTTCCGCGCTCGTCGGCGCGCTCGTCTTCGTTCGTCCGGCGCTCCTCGCTCTGCAAGGCCTTGCCGACCCGAGACCGCGCTTCCAGGTCGGGCGGGTCGAGACCCCACTTCGCCGGAACGAGCACCGGGACGAGTTCATCCGCGCTCGGCGGACGGTCGACGACCGGAGCGTCCTCCTCGAGCCGGTCACTGGTCAGGAGTCACACATGATCGTGCGCGCAGCGTCCGCGGACGCGCTCGTCCACGTGCCGCGTGGCGTGGGTGAGATCGCTGCGGGGGATGCAGTGCGTTACCTCGATCTCTAGGCCCCCCTAGTCCTGACCATGCCCTCGCACCGTCCACCCAAGGCGAGACACGCGTGTGTAGGGGCCGTAGCGACCGAACGCGAGCGCGGCCAGCTGCGCAGCTGCGGCTAGCCAGGCGATCGTGAGGACAACCGAGAAGAGCGACACGTACCCGACGGTCACAAGGCCGGCGATGTACAGCGCTGCGTCGGCCGGCCCGAGGCCGAGCTCGTGCCCGAGCAGAAGAATTCCGCCGATGGGCCCGAGCAGCCCGATCACGTAGATCCCAGCACGCTGCCACCGGCCGGACCGCAGCGGAAGCCATAGCCAGGCGTAGAGCGACGGAAGGACGAACGCGAGCGCGAACGGCCTCGTGAGCGCGATGACGAACGCGACCACGCCGAGCCACGTAAGCGCGCAGGTGTAGCCGGCCAGGCGCTCTTCCGGAGTGGTCCGTCCCACAGGGATGAGCGGACGACGCGCGACGAGCCAGCCGACGACGAACGCCAAGGCCAGCACGGCGAGGCCCGCGACGTTCGGGTCGACGACGAACGACGAGCTCGCCGGGAGCGGTAGCGCGGCTCCGACCGGAAGCGCTCCGGTCAGTGCGCCGATCCAGAGGAGAGCACCGGCCCACAGCCACACGAGCAAACGTGTCCGGAGCGCACGCATAGCCGGGATGAACGGAAGCCCACGTCGTCGCCCCCCGGCGACCAAGTCCAGGATGCCGAGGGCGAACGGCACGATGGCGACGATGAGCAGGAGCCGAACGGTCCAGCCACTTGCCGCGCGGTCTTCCAGAAAGACGGCGTCGGGAGTCTGAAACGCGACCCCGACACTCATGTCGATCGAGCCGAGAAGCGCCTCGGTGGCGCGACCGAGCTGCCCGAGGCGCTCTTCCGGAAGAACGCCGGGGAGGTCGCCGGCTGCGCGGCTTGCGTCGGTCGTAAGCGAGATCGCGGCGATTCCCTCGGCGATGAACGGCTCGTGCTCGGCGGCGGCGTACGGAACGGCGAGGTCGACGAGCTGCGTGAGAACCGAAGGCATCGACGGCGTCCGCCCGACCTGTTCCGAGACTCGCGCGGAGGCCGTGTTGACCAGCGTGCGCGCCGGGGAGCTCGCGCCAGTTCCCGCGATTGCGAGCCGGGGTCGTCCTCCGCCTCCCAGACCATCGAGGACGATTGCCGCAAGCGCCTCGGGAGCGTGCGGAGAGGTACGGGCAAAGCGGACGGCTCCGGCGCCCCCGTACGCGCCGGCGTCGGTCGAGACGAGAATCAACGTCCGGTTCGGGAGCGGAGCCGACGCCGCTCCCTGCGGCGCGAATCCGCGCGCGAGCTCGATGAGCGCCGCGGTGCCGGATGCATTTTCCCCTCGTGCTCGTCCGGTGCCCGCGTTGTCTCGATGGGCGACGAGCACGATTGCCTCCTGCGAGCGCCCGGGCACCACGGTTACGAGATTTCGGAGCTCGACCTCGCCGAGATCGACCAGATCGGCGCTCCAGACGTCCTCCTCCACTTCGAGCCCGAGCGCCGAGATCGTCTCGCTGTACCAGCGCGCGGCGCTGGCCGCCCCGTCGCTACCCGGCACACGTGACGGGAACTCGGTTGAGAGCTCCGCCGCAAGCGCGGCTGCGGCGGTGGCGTCGAAGACCGGCTCGAGCTGAGAACGGGGCAAGGCCGTAGTTGTCGAAATAGAGAACAACAACGCGAGGATCGCGGGCGCCAAGACGAGCGAGCCGACTCGGACGAGGCGCGTGTTGAGAGGTCTGTCGACGGTACCGCGACGCTCCCGTCGCCTGTGCCCACGGGGCCGAGCCGCTTCCATCGCGGGGCTATAGTAGGCGGGCGGGCTGCCGCACGGCAGCGCCTAAGAGCCCTGATGCCGAACGCCTCGACCATCCTTCTCGTAGACGACGAGGAGTCGATTCAGACGCTGCTCACGTTTCCTCTCGAACGCGACGGCTACCGCGTCGTTCAGGCTCGAGACGGAGAGGACGCGCTGCGCCGCTTCGACGACGAAGACGTCGATCTCGTCGTCCTCGACGTGATGCTTCCACGGCTCGACGGCCTCGAGGTCTGCAAGCGTTTGCGTAGTCAGAGCAGCGTCCCGATCATCATGCTCACCGCTCGGGGAGAGGAGCTCGACAAAGTGCTGGGCCTCGAGCTCGGCGCCGACGATTACATCACGAAGCCGTTCTCGATCCGCGAGTTTCGGAGCCGCGTGCGGGCCCTGTTGCGACGCGCCGCGGCCCCGCACGTCGGACGCGATCGCGTCGAGGTGATCGAGCAGGCCGAGCTCAGGATCGATCTGCCGCGACGAACGGTCGAGGTCCGCGGCGAGAATGTCCAGCTCACCTTCATCGAGTTCGAGATGCTCGTGCTTCTGGCCTCGAGCCCGGGCGTCGTGTTCTCACGACGAGAGCTGTTGGAGCGCCTGCGTGGCGGCGCCGACTACCGCGAGCCGCGGACCATCGATGTCCACATTCGACACTTGCGTGAGAAGATCGAAAGCGACGCGAGCCATCCGGAGCTGATTCTGACCATTCGCGGCGCCGGGTACCGCTTCAGAGCAGAGTGAGGAACGCGCGCCTCCGGCTCGCGTTCGAGGGGAAAACCATGTTTCCCCCTCGTACCCCCTTCTTCCTGAGAACGTGGGAAACCTTCCGGTTCCCCACACCCCTCCCCCCTCATGAGCCAAGGATCGGCTCATGAGGATCCCCGGCGGGATCAGGGTCCGCCTGACACTCGGGCTGGTCGCGATCGTCGCCGGAGCCCTTGGAACCGCGTATCTCATCGTGGTTCCGTCGCTCGAGAAGCGGCTTGTCGACGCGCGGCTCGACGAGCTGGAGAAGCAGGCTGTGCCGCTCGCCGGCGACCTTCCCGCGGACACGCTCCTGTGGAACGACAGGGTCGAGGGGTTCGCCCTGGAGGCGAACGCCCGCGTAGTGGCGTTCCGCGTCCTCGAGGCCAGCCCGCCAGGGCTCGCTGTGGTGGCCGACTCTCGCCAAGGACAGAGCTCACGCGACGTCGCCCGGAACGTGACCGCGCTGCGCGCGGCGGAATCGGATGGTGTCGAACGTGGCCGGGTCGTGGACGCCAGCGGTGACTACGCGGATGTTGCGGTCCCCCGCGCCGAGGACGCGGTCGTTCTTTTCCGCGCGTCACTCGCCGACTCGCTCGCGACGGTTCGGCTCGTCGAACGGCGGCTTCTGGTGGCGACCGCTTTCGCGCTCGTCTTGGCGCTCGTTCTCGGCCTCACCGCGGCTGGAATGTTCGCGTATCGGCTGCGCCGCCTGGAGGCAGCCGCAGAACGGATTGCCGGCGGGAGCTTCGACGCGCCGATCGTCGACCGCGGAGACGACGAGATCGGACAGTTGGCGGTCACGTTCGATCGGATGCGCGTCCAGCTGGCGCAGCTCGACGGTGCACGGAAGGAGTTCGTCGCCAATGCCTCGCACGAGCTTCGCACGCCGCTGTTCTCCATCGGCGGGTTTCTGGAGCTCCTGGCGGAAGAGGACCTGGACGAGGAGACACGCCGGGAGTTCGTGTCGACGATGCGAAGCCAGGTCGAGAGGCTGACCAAGCTCTCGACCGATCTCCTCGACCTCTCGCGGGTCGATGCGGGCCAGCTCAGAGTGGAACGGGAACTCGTCGACCTCTCGGCTGTGGTCATGACTCTGGCTCGGGAGCTCGAGCACATGGCGGTCGCGTCTGGGCACGTGCTCGACACCGAGGCCGATGGAGATGCGTGGTGTTCGGCGGACGAGGAACGCGTGCTCCAAATCGGCCGCGCTTTCGTGGTGAACGGGCTCGTGCATACGCCCGCAGGCACGCGGATCGTGGTGCGGGCTCGCGGGCGCGGAAGCCGAGCCGAGCTCCAGGTCGCCGACGATGGCCCTGGCATCCCCGACAGGCAGCGTGAAGCGGTGTTCGAGCGCTTCTACCGTGTCGAGGGAGGCAAGGCCTCGGGGAGTGGCCTCGGGCTGGCGATCGCGAGAGAGCTGGCGCGGTTGATGGACGGCGCGGTGCGGCTCGAATCGGGCCGTGCGGGCACGGTCGTCACCCTCGATCTTCCGGGCGCCGAGAACGCCGAGCCGGCGCCCGTGGCCGCTCGAGCGTTTTCACGTGAAAACGACTCCGACGGTGGATGACACGTTCGCCTGTCTACGATCCACACATGAGCGGGCTTTCACACGTGGGCGAGGCAGGCGAGGTGAAGATGGTCGATGTGGGCGCGAAGCCGGTGTCGAGGCGACGCGCGGTCGCGTCGGCGAGCGTGCATATGGCTCGTGCGACCGCGGAGACCATTCGCGCGCTCCCGAAGGGTGACGCGCTCGTGACCGCGCAACTTGCGGGAATCATGGCAGCGAAGCGCACGGCGGAGCTCATTCCGTTGTGCCATCCGCTTCCTCTCACCCATCTCGACGTTCGGCTGGAGGTCGGCGATTCGACGGTGGAGATCGAGGCCACCGCCGAGACCACCGCCCAGACCGGCGTGGAGATGGAGGCGCTCGTCGCGGCGACCGTCGCCGCCCTGACGATCTACGACATGGCGAAAGCCGTCGACAAGGAGATGCGGATCGAGGCGGTGCGTCTGGTCGAGAAGACGAAGGAGCCGATCTGAAGGCCGCGGTGCTCACCGTCTCCGACGGCGTGCACGCGGGCGAGCGAGACGACGTGAGCGGAGCGGTGCTGGAAGAGCTGCTCGAGGGCGACGGATTCGCCGTCGTTCGGCGCGTCGTTCCGGACGATCCCGATCGGATCTCGAACGCCATAGCCGAGCTCGCTTCCGAGGCGTTGCTCATAGTGACAACGGGAGGAACGGGGTTCGCACCGCGTGATGTCACTCCCGAAGCGACGCGGACCGTGCTGGATCGCGAGGCTCCAGGCATCGCCGAGGCGATTCGTGCGGATGCGCTCACCCGAACCCCGCACGCGCTCCTTTCACGCGGAACCGCAGGCCTTCGGGGCGAGACGCTCGTCGTGAATCTTCCGGGCTCACCCGGTGGCTGTCGTGACGGGTTTGCCGTGATCCGCCCTGCACTCCGCCACGGGCTGGAGCTGGCGGCCGGCGACAAGGCGACCCTGCACCGGCAAACGTGACGGCTTCCGCCGTTCCCCTGCCTCGCCGCCTGGCGTCGCTCGTTCGGATCGAGCACACGGTATTCGCATTGCCGTTTGCGTACGCGGGCGCGTTTCTCGCGACTGTTGACTGGCCGGGGTGGAGCGATCTCGTGTGGGTGACGGTGGCCATGGTCGGCGCCCGCACTCTCGCGATGGCGTTGAACCGGCTGATCGACGTCGAGCTCGACGCGCAGAACCCGCGTACTGCGAGCCGGGAGCTTCCGAGCGGAACGCTCACGCGCTTCCAGGTGCTCGGGCTCAGTGCCGGCGCGCTTGCGGTGTTCCTGGTCGCAGCCGCTCAGCTCGACCCGGTCGTTCGCTGGCTGTGGCCGATCCCGGTAGCGATGTTCGTCGTCTATCCCTACCTGAAGCGGGTCACCTGGCTTTGTCACCTCTGGCTCGGTGCCTGCCTGGGGTTGGCGCCGGTGGGTGCCTGGCTCGCCGTTTCGGGGACGGCCCCGTGGGAGGCGTGGACGCTGGGAGTGGCAGTTCTCCTGTGGGTCGCCGGCTTCGATCTCTTCTACTCGCTTTTCGACCTCGAGCACGATCGTCGAGAGGGCTTGCGCTCTTGGGCGACGCGGTTCGGGGAGCGCGGAGTGTTCTCCGGTGCGCGGGGGTTCCACGCCTGCACGGTTCTGCTGCTCACACTCGCTGGGCTGGGGCTCGAGAGCGGAGCGTGGTACTGGGTCGGAGTCGCCGCCGTCACGGCGCTGTTGACGTATGAGCATCTGCTCGTCAGCCCGGGGGATCTCCGCCGGCTGGACTCCGCGTTCTTCACCGTGAACGGCGTCATCAGCATCGTGTTCTTCGCCTTTGTCGCGCTGGACGTTTTCGTCGCGTGATTCGCGCTCGCAGCCTGGAGAAGCGCTACGGCTCTCGTCGCGTCTTGCGGGGAATCGACCTCGAGCTTCCTCGGGACGGATTTCTCCTCGTGACAGGGCCGAACGGATCTGGGAAGACGACGCTACTTCGTGTCATCGCGGGCCTTGCCGCGCCCACTCGCGGGAAGGTTGAAACCGACGTTCATCGTGGACAAATCGGCTTCCTCGCCCACGAGCCCCTTGTATACCGGGAGCTCACTGCGCTCGAGAATCTCGACCTCTTCGGCCGGCTCTACCGCGTTCCGGAGCGCCGTGAGCGGATCGGAATGCTGCTCGAGCGCTTCGGCCTCTGGGATGCCCGGTCTGAGCGGGTCGCGGACTACTCACGCGGCATGAGCCAGCGCCTCGCCCTGTGTCGCGCCCTTCTCCACGACCCCGACCTCCTCATTCTCGATGAGCCCTACGCCTCTCTCGACGAGCAAGGCGAAGCGCTGCTCGATCGCGAGCTCGGCGAGCTGGCAGGAGTCCGCACGCTCGTCGTGTCTACGCACGATCCCGCACGTGTAGAGCCGCTGGCGACCCAGCGGCTGGTGCTGACGTGAGCTATCTGGCAGATGTGGCGGCGCTTACCCGCAAGGACTTGAGGGTTGAGCTCCGCGCCCAGGACACGCTTCCTGCGATGCTCCTCTTCGTTCTTTCGACGTTGGTCGTCTTCCACTTCGCTCTGCCGGAGGGGACCGGCGAGGACGCTGCGTACGGCCTGCTCTGGGTGGCAATTGTCTTCACAGCGCTGCTCGGTCTCGCCCGAGCGTGGGTGCCGGAGCAGGAGCACGGCGTTTTCGACGGGCTCGTTCTCGCTCCCTGTGACCGCAGTGCGATCTGGGTCGGAAAGACCGTGGCCACGCTCGCGTTCCTGCTCGCCGCTCAGGCCGTGGCACTGCCGGCGTTTGCCCTTTTCTTCGCCCCGCTCGACGCCGTCGCTCTAGTCGGGGTGCTGCTCGCGGACATCGGGATCTGCGCGGTCGGCTCGTTGCTGGCGGCGATGGCGGCCGCCGGCCGCGCGCGCGAGCTGCTCCTCCCGTTGCTTCTGCTTCCGCTCTCGATTCCGCTCATCGTCGGAGGCGTCGGCGCCGCCATCTCGACCGAGCCGGGGCGCTACCTCCTGCTTCTCGCGTTGTACGACGGGATCTTCGCGGTACTCTCGTGGGCGTCCTTCGAGTACGTCGTGACCGAGTCATGAGCAGCGCTTTCCTCCGGATCCAAGGCCTTCCCGCGCTCGCCGTGCTTGCCGCGGGGCTGATGGGGCTCGCGCTCCTGCTCTCCTTCTTCATCGCACCGGAGGACGGCGACCAGGGCATCTCGCAGCGGATCTTCTACATCCACGTGCCGATCGCCCTGACTGCGTACTTCTGTTTCGGTCTCGGCGCCTGGAAAGCGCTGCTCCTGCTCTGGCGAGGCGACGAGCGGCACGACTTGGAGAGCTATGTCGCGATCCACCAAGGGACGATCTTCGGGACGCTGACGCTCATAACGGGCGCCATCTGGGCGAGGGCGTCATGGGGTGTCTGGTGGAGCTGGGACTCGAACCAGCTCGTCCTCTTCCTCACCCTCTTTCTCTTCTACTGCGCCTACTTCATGCTTCGCTTCTCGCTTCCGGAGGGGCCGAGGCGGGCGCGGTCGTCCGCGGTCTACGCGCTCTTCGGGGTCGCGCTCATTCCGGTCAGCTTCCTCGCGATCCGTCTTGCGGAAGATTTCATCCACCCGACGACGTTCACGCGCGACGGCCCGCAGATGACCGGCACGATGTTCGCGGCGTTCTGCGTCTCGTGGGCGGCGGTGACGCTCCTGGCCTACGTCTTGTACCGGGTCGAGCTCGTCGGCAAGCGGTTGCATACGGATCTCCGAGAGCTGCGCGAGGCTCTGGAGTGACAGGCGGGGAGTACGTCGCCGCGGCCTACGGGGTCGTGTTCGTCTTCCTGCTCGTGTACGTGGCGATCATCGCCGCCAAGCTCGTCCGCCTGCAGCGGGACACGGCCGAGCTGCTAGAGCTCGCGCGTCGACGCGAGCATCCAGACGCGTAACCGGCCGCCCATCCGACTATCCTGCGCGCGTGCGCAAGGCGTGGCGACGGGTGAGCGCGTGAGCGTAAGAGGGGCGCTAGTCGGGAGGCCGCTTCCTTTGGTCATCCCGACAGCCTTCGTGCGTATTCGGCGTCGCGGCCTGCGCGCATGCGGCGAGACGCGCACCGAGCGGGCTCGTTTCTGCTCGCCGGCGCAGGCACGTCGCCGCTGAGCGCCGCCGGGGAACACGCCGCGTTACGCTCCGCGCGTGTTCATCACGTTCCTGAGCGACTTCGGCCTCAAGGACGATTTCGTGGGCACGTGTCATGGCGTGATGAAGACGATCGCTCCGGACGCGCAAATCATCGATATCACGCACGGGATCCCGCCGCAGGCGGTGCTGGAGGGGGCGCTCGTGCTCGCGAACACGATCGCGTATATGCCGGTCGGGGTACACCTCGCGGTCGTCGACCCCGGTGTCGGCGGCCCGCGGCGTCCCCTGGCGCTCCGCGACGAATCCGGCCGTCTCTTTGTCGGACCTGACAACGGTCTCTTGCTTCCTGCAGCGACCCGTACGGGCATTGCGGAGGCGTACGAGCTTGCGAATCCCGAGTACGCGCTGCAGTCGGTCTCGCGCACGTTCCACGGCCGTGACCTCTTCAGCCCGGCCGCCGCGCACCTCGCGAGTGGTGTCTCGCTCGAGGAGTTAGGGCCGCCCCTTCATCCCGACACGCTCGTCAGCCTCGATGTCCCAGCACCCGCCTCCGAGGACGGTGTGCTCCTAGCGACCTTTCTCTACGTCGACAGCTTCGGGAACATCGCGCTCAATCTGACCCGCGAGGACGTCGACGAGCTGGGGATCGCGTCTGGGACGAAGCTCGAGCTCGAGCATGCGGGCGAGCGCTACTACGCGGTCATGGCGAGGACATTTGCCGACGCGCGGCCAGGAGACGTGATCCTGTACGAGGACAGTTATGGGAACATGTCGGTCGCGATCTCGCGGGGAAGCGCGGGACGCATGCTTCACGCCGCTCCGGGGCAGCGGATCAGAATCGCGCTTCGGCCATAGGCTCTCCTCCCGGCGGAGTCGAAATACGCTAGCGCGGATTCCGGACGTGCGAAATCCCTGAAGGCGGCCGCTGTCGCGGCCGCTACGAGATCGGCGGGCGGCGCGTCGCCCACGGTCGCGCCTCCTCCACCTGCGCTGCGAGGCGAAGCAAGAGCGCCTCGCCCGCCGGAGGGCCGATCGCCTGGACGCCGATCGGGAGACCATCGTCTGACCAATGCAGGGGGAGAGAAAGCGCGGGTTGTCCCGTGAGGTTGGCGATCGCGGTGAAGGGTGTGAACACGGTGTTTCGGCGGAGCTGCTCGATTGCTCCCTCGACGCCTTCCTCCTGCCAGCCGATCGGGACTGGGGGAAGCGCGAGCGTGGGGGTGAGGACGATGTCGGCCTCGTGCCAGAACGTGACGATGCGGGGCGCCTCGGTTTGGAGATGGAACGCAGCCTTCGCATAGTCGGCCGATGACGACCTTCGGGCGGACTCGGCGAGGCCGCGATTCAGCGGCGTCAGGAGCTCGGGATCGACGGGGTAGAGCGCGGGGCTGACCTGCCAGACGGTGATGAACGCGTCGAGCAATCCTGCTCCGGTCCACGGAGGCGTCGCCTCGAAGACCTCGTGACCGAGGCTGGCGAGAAGCTCTGCCGCAGCTTCGAGCGCAGCCACGCAGTCGGGGTGGACCGGCACGTCGAGCGGCGGCTCGGCGGTGACCGCGATCCGCAGGCGGCCCGGCGGAGTGCCGGGCTCCTCCGCGAACGGGCGCTCGGGCGGAGGCGTCCACCAGGGATCGCCCGGCTCGTAGCCGGCCAGAACGTCCAGGAACGCGGCGGCGTCTGCGACGGAGCGGGTGATCGGGCCCGAAGTGGAGAGGCCCTCAAGCGACGGGAAGGGCGCAGTGGACACGCGACCGCGCGCTGGCTTGAGGCCGAAGACTCCGCAGCAGGAGGCGGGAATCCGGATCGAGCCGCCACCGTCGGTCCCGTGCGCCAGCGGAACGAGGCCGGCTGCGAGGGCCGCCGCGGCGCCACCGCTCGAGCCGCCGGGCGTGCGCTCGGGATTCCAAGGGTTCCGCGTGGCCCCGTTCAGCTCCGACTCCGTGAATGCGACCGTCCCGAACTCCGGGGTGTTCGTCTTGCCCAGGATCACGAAACCGGCTTCGCGTACCCGCCGGACGACGGCGGTGTCGAAGTTCGGGACGTTGTCGGCGAATGCGCGGCTCGAGTACGTCGTGCGGATTCCTTTCGTCGCCGTCAGGTCCTTGACCGCGATCGGGACGCCGTGAAACGG
>Ga0136633_1000614_pt1 | contig 27252 bp, 23 predicted proteins | sample AntDrymeUQ832206_2_FD_105494 | JGI IMG/M metagenome (GOLD analysis project Ga0136633, IMG submission 105494) | Polar desert sand microbial communities from Dry Valleys, Antarctica - metaG UQ83 (22.06) | ecosystem: Environmental > Terrestrial > Soil > Desert | place: Antarctica: Dry Valley... | reverse complement strand
CAGCAGTTCTCCAAGATCGGCACCCGCAACGCGATGGTGATCGCGGTGGCCTCGTTCGCCGTCTCCCTGGACGCGACTGGTCGCCGGGTTGGCACCGGTGTCGGATCGGCGGCACCGACCCCGGTCCAGGCACGCGAGGCCGAGGCGTTCGTGTCCGACGCCCTGTTGTCGGGCGGTTTCTGGGATTCGCGCGAGTCGCTGCCCGAGCCCGTCGTACGACGGTTCGGGGAGCTCGTAGCATCAGCGGCGAGCCCGATCGACGACGTACGCGGAACCGCTGCTTACCGACGACACGCACTCGCCGTGATGGCACGACGGACACTGACGTGGTCCTGGAGCGACTACCAGGGGGCGGCCCTCGGATGAGAGTCGCCTGCACCGTGAACGGCGAGAGTCGTGTCGCTGATGACGTGTGGGCGGGCGAGAGCCTGCTGTACGTGCTGCGCGAACGGCTGGGTCTGCCGGGTGCGAAGAACGCTTGTGAGCAAGGCGAATGTGGCTCGTGCACGGTGTACCTCGACGGGGTTCCGGTGTGCGCGTGCCTCGTCGCCGCTGGTCAGGCGCAGGACCGCGACGTGGTCACGGTGGAAGGTCTCGCCGACGGCGACGAGCTCGACCGTGTGCAGCAGGCGTTCATTGCCGCAGGTGCTGTGCAGTGCGGGTTCTGCACGCCCGGACTCGTCGTGGCCGCGCACGACCTGCTGGCCCGGGACCCGGACCCGGCCGACGCTGACATCCGTGAGGCGTTGGCGGGGAACCTCTGTCGCTGCACCGGCTACGAGAAGATCCTCGACGCGGTCCGGATCGCCGCGCGCACCGAGTTGTCAGGGCGTAGTGACGCCAGGGGCGACACAGGGGCTGACAAGTCGGCGGGGGGTGCGACATGAGGACCGTCATCACGGGCTGCGCGATCGCGACCGTCGACGCCGCAGGGACCGAGCACGTCTCCGGACACATCCTCGTCGAGGACCAGTGGATCCTCGCGGTGGATGCGGGACCTGTCCCTGCCGATCTGGAGTCGGACCGGGTCATCGACGGTTCGGGTTGTCTCGCGACGCCCGGTCTGGTCAACACCCACCATCATCTCTATCAATGGGCGACGCGCGGACTCGCGCAGGACGAGAAGCTGTTCGGCTGGCTCACCGAGCTGTATCCGGTGTGGGCGGGACTCGACGCCGAGATCGTTGGTGACGTGGCCGCGGCAGGACTCGGGTGGCTGGCGCGGACCGGTTGCACCACGACGACCGATCACCACTACGTGTTCCCGCGCGAGGGCGGGGACGTGCTCGACGCGGAGATCTCGGCGGCACGGCGACTCGGACTGCGGTTCCATCCCTGCCGTGGGTCGATGGACCTCGGTGCTTCAGCAGGGGGCCTGCCACCGGACAACGTGGTCGAGGACCGCGACGCAGCGCTGACGGCGACCGCCGAGGCCATCGACCGGTACCACGACCCTGCACCCGACTCGATGTTGCGGATCGCGGTGGCACCATGCTCCCCGTTCTCGGTCACCAGTGACCTGATGCGTGAGGCGGCCGTGCTCGCTCGCGACCGCGGGGTGCGCCTGCACACACACCTCGCGGAGACAGTGGAGGAGCAGGCCTTCTGTCGCGAGAGGTTCCGATGCAGTCCCGCGGAGCACATCGAGGAGCTTGGCTGGCTCGGTGATGACGTGTGGCTTGCGCACTGCGTCCACGTCGACGACAAGACGATCGCGCGGCTCGCCGAGTCGGGGACCGGGGTCGCACACTGCCCGACCAGCAACGCACGACTCGGTGCCGGGATGGCGCCGGTGCGGTCCCTGATCGACTCCGGTGTGGCGGTCGGGCTCGGCGTGGACGGTTCGGCGTCCAACGAAGACGGCTCGATGGCGGCCGAGCTGCATGCGGCCCTGCTCATGGCACGTGTCCGCGGCGGCCCGGCTGCACTGTCCGCGCGACAGTCCCTCGCACTGGGCACGATCGGCGGTGCGCGATGTCTCGGCCGCGGCGACGAGATCGGTTCACTCGAGGTCGGCAAGCTCGCGGATCTCGCGCTGTGGCGGCTCGATGGGCTCGCACACGCAGGCATCGACGACCCCGTCGCTGCCCTGGTGCTCGGGTCCCGGCCGCCGTTGCGGTTGTTGCTGGTCAACGGTCGGCCGGTGGTGGAGGACGACGTACTCCTCAATGCCGACGAGGGTGACCTCGCGGGCGCCGCGGCGAGGTCGGCGCGTCAGTTGCTGGGACGAGCAGGCCGTACGACGGGTGCCCGATGACGAACAGGCCGATGACGAACACGTCGGGGACCCTGACCGAGGGGCGGACCGGCACCATCGCCGGCGGGGTCGGAGACAGCCCTGCACGACCGGACGGGACGCTGAAGGTCAAGGGCGAGTTCGCGTTTTCCTCCGACCTCTGGATGGACGGCATGCTGTGGGGCGCGACGTTGCGCAGCCCGCACGCGCACGCGCGCATCACTTCGCTGGAGACGGTGCGGGCAATCGCCCTGCCAGGGGTTTTCGCCGTACTCACCCACGAGGACGTCCCGGGTGCGAACGTGTTCGGGCTCGAGCGCCGCGACCAACCCGTTCTGGCAGCTGACCGGGTGCGCTACCAGGGCGAGGCCGTCGCACTGGTCGCAGCGGATCACCCCGAGACAGCACGTCGCGCGGTGGACCTGATCGAGGTCGGGTACGACGTCCTCGAACCCGTCACCGACCCGCGAGCCGCTGTTCTCGGGGAGACCGTCGCGCTGCATCCGGCCGGCAACGTGGTGCGCCATGTGCGGATCCGCCGCGGCAACCCGGCGGCCGCGGCGGACGTCGTGGTTAGCGGCGAGTACGAGGTCGGCATGCAGGACCAGGCGTTCCTCGGACCCGAGTCCGGACTCGCCGTCCCGGCACCCGACGGTGGCGTCGACCTGTACGTCGCGACGCAGTGGCTGCACGCCGACCGGGGACAGATCGCCGATGCCTTGGGCATGGACGAGGAGTTCGTCCGGATCACCCTGTCCGGTGTCGGGGGCGCCTTCGGAGCGCGCGAGGACCTGTCGATGCAGGTGCATGCCTGCATGCTCGCGCTGCGCACGAACCGGCCGGTGAAGATGGTCTACTCCCGCGAGGAGTCCTTCTTCGGACACGTGCACCGGCATCCGGCGCGGATGCAGTACGAACACGGTGCGAACGCCGACGGTCGACTGGTCTATGTGCGAGCCGAGATCGTCCTCGACGGCGGCGCCTACACATCCAGCACCCCTGCGGTCGTGGCCAATGCGGCAACGCTGGGAGCGGGGCCGTACGTCGTTCCGAACGTCTCGATCGACTGCTACGGCGCGTACACCAACAACCCGCCGTGTGGGGCGATGCGTGGCTTCGGGGCGGTCCAGGCCGCGTTCGGTTACGAGTCGCAGATGGACCGGTTGGCCGACGCGGTCGGGCTCGATCCCGCAGAGATCAGGATCATCAACGCACTGAGCGAGGGGGACCATGTGGCCACCGGACAGGTGCTCGACTCTGCGGCGCCGGTGGCCGAGCTGGTCCGCAGGGTGCGCGACATGCCTCTGCCCGGACCCGCGGGAAGCGACGTGCGCTCGATGCCGGGCGGGGTCGCGAACACCACCCACGGGGAAGGCGTGGTCCGCGGCATCGGCTACGGCATCGGGATCAAGAACGTCTGTTTCTCTGAGGGCTTCGACGACTACTCGACGGCCCGGGTAGTGCTCGAGGTGATCGCCGGTGAACCGGTGGTCCTCGTGCACACTGCCGCGGTCGAAGTGGGCCAGGGGCTGGTCACGCTACAGGCGCAGATCGCCCGAACCGAGCTCGGTGTCGAACGCGTGACGATCGCGACAGCGGACACCACGGTGGGCAGTGCGGGTTCCACATCCGCGTCACGACAGAGCTATGTGACCGGTGGTGCCGTGCAGGCCGCCTGCCGTGAGATCGGGGCCGTCGTACGCCGGATCGCCGCGGACCGCACCCACGGAGAACCAGGAGACCTCGAACTGGTGGACGGCAAGGTGGTGACCGGCGATGGCGTCCTCGTGGCCGACCTCGTCGACCTGCTCGGTGACCAAGTGATTGAGAAGACCGTTGAGTGGCGGCACCGACCGACCGCATCGCTCGACCCCGCGACGGGGCAGGCCAACGCGCACGTCCAGTTCGCCTTCGCGGCGCACCGGGCGGTGGTCGACGTCGATCTGGAGCTCGGCCTGGTGAAGGTTGTTGCCCTCGACTGCGCGCAGGACGTGGGTAGGGCGATGAACCCCGATGCCGTGCTCGGTCAGATCCATGGCGGCAGCGCGCAGGGACTAGGGCTCGCGGTGATGGAGGAGATCCAGGTCCGAGATGGTCTTGTGCTCAACCCGTCGTTCACCGACTACCTGATCCCGACGGTGCTCGACATGCCGCCGATGCGGGTGGACGTCCTTGAGCTGGCCGACCCGCATTCGCCGTACGGTCTGCGCGGGGTGGGCGAGCCGCCGACGATCTCGTCGACCCCCGCGATCGTCGCCGCGATCCGGGCCGCAACAGGTCTGCGTCTCGCCCGGGTCCCCGTCCGCCCCGAGCACATCACCGAACCCCGCTGACGGCGTGACGGCTCGCCGGTCAGAGCGGGATGTTGCCGTGCTGTCCGCGCTGGACGATGCCGGCCTCAGAGATTGCCTTCGCGAGGGCACTGCGCGTTGCTGACGGTTCCACGACCTCGTCGACCACACCGATCTCGACGGCCTTGGCGACGCCGCCGGCGAGCCGCTCGTGTTCGGCGGCGAGCTCGACCTCGACCTGCGGCCGGATCTCGGGGGCCACCTCGAGCAGCTTGCGGCGGTGCAGGACCCGGATCGCGGCGACCGCGCCCATAACGGCCACCTCTGCTCCGGGCCACGCGAACACCTTCGTGGCTCCGAGGGAGCGCGCGTTCATCGCGATGTAGGCGCCGCCGTACGTCTTCCTGGTCACCAGCGTTACGCGGGGTACGACGGCCTCGCCGAACGCGTGCAGCAACTTGGCGCCACGACGTACGACGCCGTCCCACTCCTGGCCGACACCAGGCAGGTAGCCGGGGACGTCGACGAGCACGATCAGGGGTACGCCGAACGCGTCGCACATCCGCACGAAACGCGAGGCCTTCTCTGCGGACAGGGAGTCCAGGCACCCGCCGAGGCGGAGCGGGTTGTTGGCGACGATTCCGACCGTGCGACCACCGAAGCGGCCGAGCGCGGTCACGATGTTGGGTGCCCAGCGGGTGTGCAGCTCTTGGATGGTGCCCTCGTCGAGTACCGCTTCGACGAGCGGGTGTACGTCGTAGGCCCGCTTCCGCGACTCAGGGAGCATCTGGGACAGGTCGATGTCATGGACCGCGTCCACGTCGAGGCTGCCCTGGGCCCCGAGCAGGGTCGCCACGCCACGGGTCCGGCGGAGCGCTTCCTCCTCGCTCTCGGTGAGGATGTGCACCACCCCGGAACGGCGGCCGTGCGGCTCGGGACCACCGAGGCGCAGCATGTCGACGTCCTCTCCGGTGACCGAGCGGACCACTTCTGGCCCGGTCACGAAGATGCGGCCTTCGGGACCGAGGATCACCACGTCGGTCAGAGCCGGCCCGTAGGCAGCCCCACCAGCGGCAGGACCGAGCACGACCGAGATCTGCGGGATCTTGCCCGAGGCCTGGGTCATCACGTGGAAGATCTCGCCCACCGCGTGCAGGGACAGGACACCTTCGGCGAGACGGGCGCCACCGGAGTGCCACAGACCCACGATCGGGGCCCGGTCGGCGAGGGCTCGCGCGTAGGCGTGCACCACGACCTTGCAGCCGACCTCACCCATCGCACCACCCATCACGGTGGGATCGGAGCAGAACGCGACCACGTGCGTCCCGTCGACCGTGCCCACCGCGGCCAGCATCCCGCTGCCATCGTCATCGGTGATGAGCTCCAGGCTGCCCTTGTCGAAGAACGCCGCGAGACGGAAGTTCGGGTTGCGCGGGTCCTTGTCGCGGGGAAGCTTCGCCGCCGGTGCGGGTGTACTCTGCGCCGGTGCTGCTGCGGGTGCGGCGGTCATCGATGAAACTCCTGATGATTCGTCGATGCGTGTGTCAGACGCTGCGGAAGGCAATGGCGACGTTGTGTCCGCCGAAGCCGAAGGAGTTGTTGAGGGCAGCGATGTCACCGTCGGGCAGTGCGCGCTGCTCGGTGGCTACGTCGAGGCCGATGTCCTCGGGGTCGTCGAGGTTGATCGTCGGTGGGACCACGCGGTGCTTCAGCGCCAGCACCGTCACGACCGACTCGAGCGCACCGGCGGCGCCGAGCAGGTGACCGGTCATCGACTTGGTCGACGTGAGGACCACATTGCTTGATGCCTTGCCGATGGCGTTCCTGATCGCCAACGCCTCGGCCAGGTCCCCTTGGGGAGTGGAGGTCGCGTGCGCGTTGATGTGCACCAGGTCCGATGCATCCATGTCGGACTCTCGCAGCGCCATCTTCATCGCACGGGTAGCACCGAGACCGGCTGGGTCGGGCTGCGCAATGTCGTGAGAGTCGGCAGTAACTCCGGCGCCGGCCACCTCGGCGTACACCTTGGCCCCACGCGCTGCGGCGTGTTCGGCCGACTCGATGACGAGCGCAGCGGAACCCTCGCCGAGAACGAAGCCGTCACGGCCCTTGTCCCATGGACGGGAGGCTTTCTCAGGCTCGTCGTTGCGCTTGGACAGCGCCATCATCTGGCCGAACGCAGCCATCGGAAGTGCGTGGATGGCTGCTTCAGTGCCACCGACCACGACGACGTCGGCACGACCCAGTCGAATCATGTCAACGCCCAGGGCGATGGCCTCGTTGCCGGACGCGCACGCAGAGACAGGCGTGTGTACGCCGGCCCTGGCACCGATGGCCAGCCCGACGTTCGCAGCTGGCGAGTTGGGCATCAGCATCGGGATCGCAAGCGGCGAGACCCGGCGTGGACCCTTCTCGTTCAGGGTGTCGTAGTTGGCGAGCAGCGTCGTGACACCGCCGATGCCCGACGCCATGGCGACCCCAAGCCGTTCGGGATCGACGCTGCCACCTGCGGCCTCGTCGGTGGAGAGACCGGAGTCGGCCCACGCCTCAAGCGCGGCAACCAACGCCAGCTGACCCGAGCGGTCGAGCCGACGAGCCTTGACCCGCTCCAGCACGTCGGAGGGGTCGACAGCGACCTCAGCGGCGATCTGGGTGGCGAGTTTGTCCGCCCACTCGTGCTTTAGGGAACGGACACCGGACTGCCCGGCCAGCAGTGCAGCCCACGTCGTGGGCACGTCACCACCGACGGGCGATGTCGCACCGAGCCCGGTGACGACGACTCGAGTAGCACTCATCGGTCAGCCGTTCTGGGCGCGCTCGATGAACGCGACGGCGTCACCGACCGTCTTGAGGTTCTTGACCTCGTCGTCGGGGATCTTCACGTCGAACTTCTCTTCCGCGGCGACAACGACCTCGACCATCGACAGCGAGTCGACGTCAAGGTCGTCGGTGAAGGACTTGTCGAGCTGTATGTCGTCGGTGGGGATGCCCGCGACCTCGTTCACGATCTCGGCAAGGTCGACGCGGATTTCCTCGGTGGTGGCCATCTTGGTGGTTCTCCTTCTGTTGTTTGCTGGTGCCAATTGTTGGCGCCGTTGATTGGTGCTGCTGGACTGGTCTTCTTCAGGGAATCGTGACGACCTGGGCGGCGTACGCCAGGCCCGCTCCGAAGGCGATGAGCAGGGCGGTGTCGCCGCTCCTGGCGTCGCCCTCCTCGATCATCCGGTCGAGCGCCAGGGGGACCGATGCAGCTGAGGTGTTCCCCTGCTGGGCGATGTCACGGGCGATTTTCACGTGTGGTGGCAGCTTCAACGAGCGTGCCATCGCGTCGATGATGCGCATGTTGGCCTGGTGCGGCACGAACACATCCAGGTCGTCGACGGTGATGCCGGTTTTCTCCAGGGTCGCCCGCGCGATCTTGGCCATCTCGAACGAGGCCCACCGGAAGACTGCGGCGCCCTGCATCACCAGGTGCGGCATCTCGGGACGCTCCTGCTCGAGAACGTCGCGCCAGTCCTCCTTCTGCCGGATCAGGTCGAATTGCTCCCCGTCGGATCCCCACACGACCGGGCCGATGCCGGGCACGTCGGAGGGTCCGAGGATCGCCGCACCTGCGCCGTCGGCGAAGATGAAGGCGGTGCCACGGTCGTTCAGGCTGGTGATGTCGGTCAACCGCTCGACACCGATCACCAGGACATGCTTGGCGCTGCCGCCGCGGATCATGTCCGATCCCAGCGCGACCCCGTGGCAGAAACCCGCGCAGGCAGCCGAGATGTCGAACGCAGGCGCCTTGTCGGTGCCGAGTTCATAGCCGATCGCCGTCGCAATCGCGGGAGTCTGCAACATGTGCGAGACCGTGGCGACGATGACGCAGTCGACCTGTGCGGCCACGATCCCTGCCTGGCCCATGGCCTTGCGGGCGGCCGCGACCGACATCATCTGCACGGTCTCTTCAGGCCCGGCGAAGCGACGCTCCTTGATGCCTGATCGCTGCTGGATCCACTCGTCGCTGGAGTCGATCGCGTCGACCAGTTCGGAGTTGGGAACCACCCTGCTGGGTCGGTAGACGCCGATCCCGAGGATCGCGGCGTGTTCGGCGCCCACGGAGGAAATAAGTGTGGTCATGAGGGGATCCCTTCGGGGTGCAGACGGATCAACGGCTGACCGGGTGAGACCAGGTCGCCGTCCTCTACGAGCCATTCTACGATCGTGCCGCCGTACGGCGCGGTCACTGGCGTCTCGCCACCGCGGCCCTGGACTGCGCCGACCTTGCACTCAGGGGCGATCGACCCGCCCTCGTGAAGGTCGGGTGCCTGCACGAAGGTGCCTTTGCCCGGGGACACCAGCATCCGCCAGGTGGGGGTGGTGTCGATTTGTGACGCGTCGCCGTGCTTCTCGCAGAACATGCGTGCCGCATCGAGCTGGTCGGGGGTCTTGAGCGCGAACGTCTCAACGCCCTTCATCGCCCGTTTCGCGATTCCGGTCAGGGTTCCGGCCGGTGGCATCTCCAGCAGGCCGGTGACGCCGAGGTCGAGCATGGTCTCCATGCACAGGTCCCAGCGCACCGGAGTACGGACCTGGGTGACGATCCGTTTCAGCACCGCGCGGCCGTCGTGGATGACCTGGCCGTCCCGGTTGCTGATCAGGGGAGTTCGCGGGTCGTGGGTCGACACCGAACGGGCGAGCTTCGCGAGTACGTCGACCGCGGGAGCCATGTGCTCGGTGTGGAAGGCGCCAGCCACTGACAACGGGATCAACCGGGCCTTGGCGGGTGCGTCATCGGCGAGCTTCTCGAGTTGTTCGACGGTGCCTGCCGCGACGATCTGGCCGGGGCCGTTGTCGTTTGCGGCGGTCAGTCCATGCAGCCCGAGCTTGGCGAGCACCTCGTCGCGGTCACCGCCCAGGACAGCGGTCATGCTCGTTGCGGTGACCCCGGCGGCGGCGGCCATCGCGTTGCCGCGCTCGCGAACCAGGACCATCGCCTGCTCTGCGCTGATCACCCTGGCACCTGCGGCCGCGGTCAGCTCACCGACGCTGTGGCCGGCGAGCGCGCCGACCTGGCCGAACGCGTCGGCCGGGTGCGGGAAGAGCTCGAGCGCCGCCAGCATGCCCGAGGCGACCAGCAGCGGCTGCGCCACGGCGGTGTCACGGATCGTGTCGGCGTCCGCCCGTGAGCCGTAGTGGGCCAGGTCCATCCCGCTGACCGCGGACAGCCAGGTGAGCCGGTCGGCGAACGTGGGGTCTTCTAGCCAGGGGATCAAGAAGCCGGGCGTCTGGGCACCTTGGCCGGGAGCAACAATGACAAGCACATGTCCACTCTGCCGGGCTCGAGCACAGATCGCGCCCGCGCGCCAAACGAAGATGTTCGGTGTGTTGTTGTAGGAAACCTACAAAGGCCGGGGTATCTGCGGATCCGGTGGGCTGAGGCGGCCCAGGGTCAGCGCGACCCGGTAGGTGTACGCCTGACGGGGGTCGCTCGGAGACAGTCCGGTGACTTCGGTCGCCCGTTTGAGCCGGTATCTGACCGTATTGGCGTGAATGAACATCGCCCGTGCCGTGCCCTCGATCGAGCCGCCATGATCGAGGAAGGCGGTGACCGTGTCAAGGGCTGCGGAACCCGCCTCGAGCAGCGGCACGTACACGTCGGTGACCAGCTGCCGACGGGCATGACCGTCGCCGGCCAAGGCTCGCTCGGGCAGCAGGTCGTCGCTGGTCACCGGACGTGGCGCCCCCGGCCATCCCGGCGCCGCGCGCAGGCCGGCCACGGCAGCCCGTGCAGAGATGTTCGCGTGGACCAGGTCGGGGACCACGGGGCCGATCACGACAGGTCCATCGCCGAAATGCTGAGCGACCGACGCGCCTGCCTTGTCGGGGTTGTCCACGCCGCCGAGTACGACGACGAGCCGGTCACCCTGCACCGCGCACAGGGCGTCCATATGCGCATGACGTGCGGACCGGCGTACCTCATCGATCACGCTCTCGCGGCCCGGACCGATCGCCGCATCGGGTGCCCGGCCGAGTACGACTACGACGTCGCCCCGGGACTCCCAGCCGAGGGCGCTCGCCCGGGACCGGACGGTCTCGTCGGCCTCCGCGCGGAGCACCGAGTCGACCACCAACGCCTCGAGTCGGGCGTCCCATGCACCGCGCATCTCGGCTGCCTTGGCGTACACCTCGGCCGTGGCGAAGGCGACCTCGCGGGCGTAGCGGATGATCGCGTCGCGCACCGACGCGGCATCTTCCTCGCCGACCGCGTCCGCGACGTTCTCCTCGACCACCTCGATGCTCATCCGCACCATTCCCACGGTTTGGTGGAGACTCACAACTCCGGTGAGGGCGCGCGGGGCGACGCCGAACACCTCAGCGGTGACCGGGGAGCCGGACTCAGGGTCGCGGTACCAGGTGACGAACGCGTTGATCCCGGCCTGCACGATCAGGCCGATCCAGGACCGGTCCTCGGCGGAGAGCTGGCGGAACCACGGCATGTCGCGTTCCATCCGGGCCAGCGCTGATGTGGTCAGGCTGCCCACCGACTTCTGCAGCCGCAGGGCGATCTGGGCACGGGTCCGTGGTTGAACGGGACCCTGCGACGACACCACCATCTCCCGAGCGTAAAGCCCCGGCACCGCCCAAGTGGTCTAGGTCACCGTTCGGGATTCGCCCGTTTCATGATGAAGTGGGAGATTCCATCTGCAGCGAAGATCTTCGGCAGCACCCGTGACCCTTGAGCCTACAAAGGTAACGAATCGGGTTTGCCACGATATTTAAGGCAGATGGGGGAAATTTCAGGCGGATTCCTGGCTAACATTTCGCTAACAACTCCGTCAGGAGCACAACACATGCCCAGGGCCATTGAGCTGCAGTACCTCACCATCCACGGCCACTCGCGCGCGTTCATCAAGACCGGGTCCGGTCCGGCGCTGTTGCTCCTGCACGGACTCGGGTGCGATCACACGACCTGGCTTCCGGTGCTTGCTGCTCTCTCGCGCCGCTACACGGTGATCGCGCCGGACCTGCTCGGCCATGGGAGTTCAGACAAACCGCGCGCGGACTACAGCGTCGGCGGCTACGCGAACGGGATGCGGGACTTGCTGACCGTCCTCGGTATCGACAAGGTGACCGTGGTCGGGCACAGTTTCGGTGGTGGCGTGGCGATGCAGTTCGCCTACCAGTTCCCCGAGCGCACCGAGCGGATGATCCTGGTTGCTCCTGGCGGGCTGGGTCCCGATGTGACGCCGTTCATCCGGGCGATCACCCTTCCCGGATTCCACCAGCTGATGAATCTGGCGATGCTGCCTGGTCTGCGGCACGCAACAACGGGAGCGATGAAGGCTCTGGCCACGACCGGTCTGCCACACACCCGCGACCTCGACGAGGTGGCCGCGATCTATGACTCCTTCGCCGACAAACGCGCCCGGGCCGCCATCCGGCACGTGGTGAGCGCGGTCGTGGACTGGCGCGGCCAGGTCGTCACGATGGCCGACCGCGCCTACCTCACCCACGCGATGCCGATGTGCGTCATCTGGGGGACCGAGGACGACGTGATCCCCGTGCGGCACGCCAGTCTCGTCGCCGAGCTCGCACCGGCAGCGACCGTCGAGGTGATCCCGAACGCGGGACACTTCCCGCACAAGGACCATCCGCAGCGGTTCGTGAAGATCCTGAACGACTTCATCCGTACGTCGCAGCCGGCGATCTACCATCGCGGCCGCTGGCGGGCGTTGCTGCGTAACGGTGCACCGACCCGATTGGCCGCCGTCCAGCCCGCCGCGCTGGCCGTCGTACCACCCGCCACAGCTGCCACCGCCTGACGGCTCTCCGGGGTCCTGTGACCACCAAGCGTCGTACCCACAATCGGTGCGCGACGACTTACACCTCTGGCCGGACCTGTCAGGTGTAACTTGTCGCGTCCCGTAGTTGCGGAAGCGCGCTCAGGCGTCGCCGCCCTCCTGCTTCACGTTGCGTACGGCGGTCGGGTCGTCGATGCGGTACTTGTCGAACGCCTCCTGCACCGTCTCGCGCTTGACCTCGCCCCGGTCGGCGAGTGCCTGAAGGGCCTGTACGACCACCGACTGCGCGTCGACGTGGAAGAAGCGTCGCGCCGCCGGACGTGTGTCGGCGAAACCGAAGCCGTCCGTGCCGAGGGCGTGGAAGTCGCCGGGCACCCACTTCGCGATCTGGTTCGGGACCGCGCTCATGTAGTCGGTCACCGCGATGAACGGGCCCTTTGCGTCTTTGAGCTTGGCGGTCACGTAGGGAACGCGGCCGTCCTCGGAAGGATTCAGCAGGTTCCAGTGCTCGGCTTCCACCGCGTCGCGGGCAAGCTCGTTCCACGAGGTCACCGACCATGTGTCGGCGGCCACGCCCCACTCCGCCGCCAAGAGGCGCTGCGCCTCGGTGATCCACGGGAAGCCGACGCCGGACGCGAGTAGCTGCACCCGAGGCGGGTTCGCAGAACCATCCGAGATCACCGGAGGTACGGCGAAGTGGTAGATGCCCTTGAGCAGCCCCTCGACGTCGATGTCCTCAGGCTCCTTCGGCATCACCGTGGGCTCGTTGTAGACCGTCAGGTAGTAGATGACGCTCTCGCCGTTCGGGTGCTCCTCGGTCGAGCCATACATCCGGCGCAGACCGTCCTGCACGATGTGGCTGACCTCGTGCGCCATCGCCGGGTCGTAGTGCACGACCGCTGGGTTGGTCGCGGCAAGCAGAGGCGAGTGGCCGTCGGCGTGCTGCAGTCCTTCGCCGGTGAGCGTCGTACGTCCGGCGGTCGCCCCGATGAGGAAGCCACGCGCGAGCTGGTCGGCCATCGCCCAGATCGAGTCGCCGGTCCGCTGGAACCCGAACATCGAGTAGAAGATGTAGAACGGGATCATGTGCTCGGCGTGGGTGGAGTACGCCGAGCCTGCGGCCGTCGCGGATGCCATCGCGCCTGCTTCGGAAATACCCTCGTGCAGCATCTGTCCCTGCGCGGACTCCTTGTAGGCGAGCAGCAGCTTGCGGTCCACGGACTCGTAGGTCTGGCCGGCTGGGTTGTAGACCTTCGCGGTCGGGAACATCGAGTCCATGCCGAACGTGCGGTACTCGTCGGGCGCGATCGGCACGATCCGCTGGCCGATCTCGGGGTCCTTCATCAGGTCCTTGAGCAGTCGCACGAGCGCCATCGTCGTGGCAATCGCCTGCTTACCCGAGCCCTGCTTCAGCTCGGCGTACATCTCGTCGCCGGGGAGCTTCAGGGGCTTCGCGCGCACCTCACGCTTGGGCAGGGAGCCGCCGAGCTGTCGACGTCGCTCCACCATGTACGCGATCTCGGGGGAGTCCGGGCCGGGGTGGTAGAACGGCGCGACGTCGGCGTCTTCGATCTGCTCGTCGGTGATCGGCAGGCGCAGCCGGTCGCGGAACTTCTTCAGGTCGTCCTTGGTCAGCTTCTTCATCTGATGGGTGGCGTTGCGGCCCTCGAGCGCATCGATCGTCCAGCCCTTGATGGTCTTCGCGAGGATCACCGTCGGCTGCCCGACGTGCTCGGACGCGGCCTTGAACGCGGCGTACACCTTGCGGTAGTCGTGGCCGCCGCGGGGAAGCTTCACGAGCTCCTCGTCGGACAGGTGCTCGACCATCTTGCGCAGCCGCGGGTCGCCACCGAAGAAGCTCTCCCGGATGTAGTCGCCCTTTTCGGTGGAGTACGTCTGGAACTGGCCGTCCGGCGTGGCGTTCATCTTGTTCACCAGGACTCCGTCGGCATCCTCGGCGAGGAGGTCGTCCCACTCGCGACCCCACACGACCTTGATCACGTTCCAGCCGGCGCCGCGGAAGTTCGACTCGAGCTCCTGGATGATCTTGCCGTTTCCGCGGACCGGTCCGTCGAGCTGTTGCAGGTTGCAGTTGATGACGAAGGTGAGGTTGTCGAGCTCCTCGCGAGCCGCGAGACCGATCGCGCCGAGCGACTCCGGCTCGCCCATCTCGCCGTCGCCGAGGAACGCCCAGACATGCTGCTGGCTGGTGTCCCTGATGCCGCGGTTCTCCATGTATTTGTTGAACCGGGCCTGGTAGATCGAGTTGAGCGCGGTCAGACCCATCGACACCGTCGGGAACTCCCAGAAGTCCGGCATCAGACGCGGGTGCGGGTACGACGGAAGCCCCTTGCCGACCCCGTGCTGCACTTCCTGTCGGAAATGGGAGAGCTGTTCCTCGCTCAGCCGGCCCTCGAGGAACGCGCGGGCGTAGATGCCCGGCGAACCGTGGCCCTGGATGTAGATCTGGTCGCCGCCACCGGGGTGGTCGTGTCCGCGGAAGAAGTGGTTGAAGCCGACCTCGTAGAGCGAGGCGGCGGACTGGTAGGTGGCGATGTGGCCGCCGACCTCGAGCCCTTTGCGGTTGGCCGTGGACACCATCACGGCGGCGTTCCAGCGAATGAACGCACGGATCCGTCGCTCGATGTCCTCGTCGCCGGGGAACCCGGGCTCACGCTCCGGCGGGATCGTGTTGATGTAGTCGGTGCTGCGCAGTGCAGGCACACCGACCTGCTTCTCACGCGCGCGTTCGAGAAGCTTGAGCATGACGTAGCGCGCGCGACTCTTGCCGCGTTCGTCGAGGAGTGCGTCGAGCGAGTCGAGCCACTCCTGGGTCTCGTCCGGATCGATATCGGGCAACTGGGTGGGAAGGCCCTCGTGGATCACTGACGGCGTTGTGGGGCGGTCGTTGGTATTCGACACGGTTCCTCTGCTCTCGATCAAATCAGATGAGAGGTCTCTCGGATGGCAAGATCCCTCTCCTTCATCGTGTCACGTCGACCGCCCGGACGGAATCTACCGACGGGTAGTCCTCGCCGAGGATCAGGAGCGGTTCTTGCGGCTCGTGCCGGGCAGGAATCCGGCGTCGATGACCATCTTCACGAACGGGCGCACGGCCGCGAAGAGAGCCTCGGCATCCGCGTCGGTGACGCCGACCCATACCGAGCCAGCCGCGTCGTCGGTCTGGTCCTCGATGCGTTGACGTAGCGCGGCACCGTCCTCGGTCAGCAAGGCATTGCCGTCGGCCCCGGCCGAGACAAGCTTGCGCGCTGCCAGCCGTTCGACCGTGGCGTCCCAGGCCTCGTCATCCCACTTGCGGCTCGGTTGCATCGCGACTCGCCCACGCCCGTCTGTGACCGATGACGGTTGGGAGCGGAGCTCGGCGTCGTACAGGACAAGCGACTCGAGCGGGTCGACCCCGGCGAGTGTCAGCGCCGCGATGTGACCGTCCCCGCGCCACTCGCGCCACAGAGTCGTGTCCTGCCACAGCTGCAGATGCGGTTCGGGGGGCCGGGGGAGGGCGGCGTACGCCGATGCGAGTGGCCGGCCCGCGACCGAAGCTGTCGAGATGACCTCCCGCATTCGCCGTGCCGCATCGGCCAGCGCGGGATCGTCGACCCGGTCGCCGAGCGCGTCGCGGAGCCCCACGTTGACGCAATGAGCACGGGCCGCGTTCAGGTCTTCGACCGAGTGTTTCTCCAGTGCGCTGTCCCACGCTCGCTCGATGGCGGCCGGGTTGAAGTTGAAGAAAGTCGCCGCGACTACAGCGCCCGGAACTGCTCCGAGCGCCGACCCACGCAGACCCGCGTAGCCGGCCCGCCAGCCACAACCGAGGCGCTCGTAGGTCGAGGTGACATGCGGTCCGAAGTAGGCAACGAGGTGGTAGGGCTCGAAGGCCTTGTAGGCCGCTCGAGCCAGACCGCGCTCGCGATCGCCGTACCGGAACTGCGACATGGATTCATGCATTGGCAGATCATCGGAGGTCATAGCAGTAGCCTGTCACCACGTTGCGGGGTTGCGCAGGAGGGTGAACTTCCGGTGGACTACGCGACAAGAGTGACGAGCGCGGCCCTGCGCTCGCACCATCATCGTTTGGAGGAGACAGTTGAGCGCGAGCACGGGTGGCCCTGAACGCCCCGCCACCCAGACCGTTGGTGATCGGCTGGGGTTGAAGTCCGCGATGGTCGTCCAGGAGCTCGGATGGGACGAGGACTCCGACGACGAGCTTCGGGTCAAGATCGAGGACTGTGTCGAAGGCGACATGGTCGACGGGGAGTACGGCAACGTGGTCGACGCCGTGCTGTTGTGGTGGCGTGACGAGGACGGCGATCTGGTCGACGCGCTCGTGGACTCGCTGACCGACCTGGTCGGTGGCGGCGTGATCTGGCTGCTGACGCCCAAGGTGGGACGGCCCGGTGCGGTCGACCCGGCTGACGTCGCCGAGGCGGCGCCGATCGCGGGACTGGCCACGACCACCACCGCGGGAGTCAGCAAGGACTGGACCGCGACTCGCCTGGTGGCACCCAAGACGCCACACTGATCTGTCGCACGCTCACCGGTCGCAAACTGGTTCTGAGACGCTTTCGCGCCGAGCTGTAACCGGTAGTTACAGTTGTCCGACTCAACGGAGGAGGACCCACGCGATGTTGGCGAAGGCTGCCGGTTTTTTGGCGAACGAGCTCACCACGATCCGAGTTCTCACGTCTGCGGGGGTCATCCACCCCTACCCGCCACGGGTCCTGATCGGGATCGCGAGAACCCTGCGGAAGTGGGGGCGCGGTCCCGCAGGTGGGTTCACCACGGTCGCGTTGCGGATCCCGCACCAGATCGGCGTGATCGACGAGCTCGGCTCACTGACCTTCCTCGAGATGCACGAGCGCAGCAACGCGCTTGCCCATTCCCTGCGCGAACAAGGACTCCGTGAGGGCGACAGCGTTGCCGTGCTCTGCCGCAACCATCGCGGGTTTATCGAGTCGAGCATCGCGCTATCGAAGCTCGGCGTCGACGTTCTCTTCCTCAACACGGCGTTCGCCGCACCCCAGCTCGGCGAGGTCTGTGCGCGCGAGAAGCCAGCCGCGATCGTCTACGACGAGGAGTTCACCGGGCTCATCGACAAGTCCGGGACCGACGCCCGGCGGATCCTCGCCTGGCAGGACTCCGACTCGCTCGACCTGCCGACGCTCGAGCAGCTGATCGCTTCCGGCGACACCATGGACCTGCAGCCACCGGACCACACGTCGCGTTCGGTCATCTTGACCTCTGGCACCACCGGTACGCCGAAGGGCGCGGCTCGCAGCGAGGGGTCGATCGACGCAGGCGTGGCTCTGCTGTCCCGGCTGCCGCTCAAGCGCGGCTGGCGCACGCACATCGCCGCACCGCTGTTTCACACCTGGGGCTGGGCGCACGTCAACCTGGCGATGCTGATGGGCTCCACGATCGTGCTGCACCGCAGGTTCGAACCTGAGGAGTGCCTGCGCGCGGTCACCGAGAACGACTGCGACTCCCTGGTGGTGATCCCGGTGATGCTGCAGCGGATCCTGCAGCTTCCCGAGGACACCTTGTCGTCGTACGACCTCTCGCGGGTCAAGGTCGTTGCGGCCTCGGGCTCAGCGCTTCCCGGTGACCTCGGCACGAACTGGATGAACCAGTTCGGCGACACCCTGTTCAACATCTACGGCTCCACCGAGGTCGCCTGGGCCACCATCGCCACTCCTGCTGACTTACGCGCAGCACCTGGCACGGCAGGAAAGCCGCCGCACGCCACGATCGTGAAGCTGTACGACGATCAGGGTGCCGAGGTCGTGGCCGGTGAGTCAGGGCGGATCTTCGTGGGCAACTCGATGCTGTTCGAGGGGTACACAGGAGGTGGCTCGAAGGCCATGATCGACGAGCTGATGGCCACCGGGGACGTCGGCCGGTTCAACGACGACGGGCGACTGTTCGTCGAGGGTCGCGACGACGAGATGATCGTGTCCGGCGGGGAGAACGTCTTCCCTCAGGAGGTCGAGAACTGCCTGTCGCGCCACGACCTCGTCGTCGAAGCGGCGGCCATCGGCGTGGACGACGACGACTTCGGCAAGCGCCTGCGGGCGTTCGTCGTACTCACCCCGTCGGCTGTCGTCGACGAGGATGAGCTGAAGGACTACGTGAAGGCGAACCTCGCGAGGTACAAGGTTCCGCGCGACATCGTGTTCCTCGACGAGCTTCCGCGCAACGCCACCGGCAAAGTCCTCAAGCGGGAGCTGGACAGGGAGTCGTCGTGAGCCCGAGCGTCGGCCAGCAGGCCCCCGATCTCGAGCTGCGCGACCAACACGGCCAGACGGTGTCGCTTCGGTCGTTCCGGGGTTCTAAGGCAGTGCTGCTGGTGTTCTACCCGTTCGCGTTCAGCGGGGTGTGCTCAGGTGAGCTGAACGAGCTCAGGGAAAACGTGGCCGAATTCGTCTCGGACGACGTGCAGTTGCTCACGGTGTCCTGTGACCCGATGTTCGCGCTGCGAGCGTTCGCCGAGCAGGACAACCTGACGTTCCCGTTGCTGTCCGATTTCTGGCCGCACGGTGTCGTGTCCTCGGCGTACGGAGTCTTCGACGAGAAGCGGGGCTGCTCGGCCCGTTCGACGTTCGTCATCGACAAGGACGGCGTGATCCGTTGGAGTGTGCACAACGCACTACGGGACGCCCGCGACCTCACGGAGTACTCCCGGGTGTTGGTCGAGATCACCCGTTGAGCCGCCGCTGGTAAAAATTCGTGCTTTCAGGCCCGTATTTCTGATGTTCCCCTGACACGGACCGGCGCACCTAGTTCAATGGGTGGTGCTACGACCGCTGGTGACCCGAGACGCCGGCGGTCGTACGCCTTTTTCCGGACGCTTTGTCGGGCGCGTCGTGCCTGTCGTAGGCTGTGCGTCGCTTCGGGGCGTATAGCTCAGCGGTAGAGCACCTCCCTTACAAGGAGGTGGTCGGGGGTTCGATCCCCTCTGCGCCCACCGGTACGACGTCACCAAACGCATAACGACCCCCGGCATCCTCCCAGCGCCGGGGGTCGTTATGTCGGGGGTCATTTACTTAGGGGAGCGCGAAGGGAGCCCATCTAACGAGATGGGCCGCCCTCGCGTGGCTTGAGACCGGCCGGGGGGGATTGGCTCTGGGACGGAACCGCCGGGGGGATGGCTGGTCGTCCTGGTCTCAACGCTCTTCCTTCAAGGGTTTGACCCCCTGTTAACGAGTGTCGGGCACAAATCGACGGTAGGGGGGAGATCCATGGTGCACGTCCGTGTAATGCATAGACATGCAGAATCTGCCGTCTGCGAAGGACGCTCGGGCACGGGAACTATGAAGGCCCATGGCCAATTGTCGCGAACGTGTTGACTTGCCCAGATCTGGCAGCCAGGACCGCACCAACTCTTTACTTTGACGCCCGTTTGAGTTGGGAGATTTCTGGAAACCCTTATATCATCGGCACGACCTCACCGACCTCCTAAGGGGTATCCAGCCATGATCGTCTCGCTCCGTATGTCGCACATAATCCTGGTGCTGACCACGGCCCTGCTGCCGCTCGCCTGGGCGAGCCGCGAAGGCGTACTCCTGATGCTCGCCGTCGCCTCGCTGGTGCTCGCCGGCCAGATCGTCGGCCAGTCCACGATGGCGACACCGGAGCCTCGCCGGTCCTAGCAATAGGCTCGCCAGTATGGCTCTGGCACTGCGTGACGTGATCGACCGGCTCGACCAGATGTATGACCCCTCCTGGGCCGACGCCTGGGACGCGGTCGGCCTGGTCTGCGGGGACCCGGAGCAACCGGTGCGCAAGATCCTGTTCGCCGTCGATCCTTCCCCGCTTGTGGTCGACGAGGCCAGGGAGTGGGGCGCCGACCTGATCGTCGTACACCACCCGCTGCTGCTGAAGGCGGTCAACTCGGTCGCGGCAACCACACCCAAGGGCCGCATCCTGCACGACCTGATCCGTGACGACTGTGCGTTGTTCACCGCACACACGAACGCAGACGCGCCGGCGTACGGCGTCAACGAGTCGCTCGCGCTCGCCCTGGGGCTCCAGGACCCGCAGGTGATCGTCCCCGACCCCGGCGAAGGGCTCGACAAGCTGGTCACGTTCGTTCCGCACGAGCACGCCGAGGCGGTGCGGACGGCGATCACCGAAGCCGGTGCAGGGTCGATCGGCGACTACGACAGCTGCACGTTCACCACTGCGGGAGAAGGCCGCTTCCGGCCGCTTGACGGTGCCACGCCAGCCATCGGACGGGTCGGTGAGGTCGAGGTGGTCGCCGAGTCCCGGATCGAGTCGGTCTTCCCACGGAGCAGGCGACGCCAGGTCGTGGCCGCGATGAAAGCCGCGCATCCCTACGAGGAGCCGGCGTACGACGTGTTCGAACTCGCCGACCTGCCGGGGACCGGCGACGCCGCACGGGGCAGTGGGCGGATCGGCACGCTGGCATCGCCGATGACCTTGCGCGACTTCGCGGGACAGGTGCACGCCGCCCTTCCGGCAGCGGCGCACGGGGTCCGCGTGGGAGGCGACCCGGACCGGATCGTCGAGACTATTGCGGTCACGAGCGGAGCAGGAGACTTCCTGCTCGAGACGGTGCTCGGGACCGCCGCCGACGTCTACGTCACCTCCGACCTGAGGCACCACCGGGCCGGGGAGTTCCTCGAGCACAAGGGACCGGCGCTGGTGGACGTCGCGCACTGGGCGGCTGAGTGGACGTGGCTGCCGGTGGTCGAGAGGAGATTGGTGGAAGCGCTTGCCACAGGAGGGGATACGGTGGAGACCCGCGTGAGCACGACGTGCACAGACCCGTGGACCCTGAGAATCTGAACCGGCCGAATCTAACCGGCGGAATCTAACCGGCCGAATCCTGACACCGCATGACCCGACCCGAGGAGCAGACGCTGAAAGCCGACCCCTTCGCCCAACTGAAGCTGTTGGACGTCCAGGCGCTCGACGCCAGGCTCGACCTTCTCAGGCACCAGCTCAAGAACATCCCCGAGACCCATGAGCTCGAGATGCTTCTGGGTTCGCGCACCGACCTGGCCGGTCGGGCGGGCGACGTCCGGATCCGGGTCGACGACCTGACGCGTGAGCAGAAGAAGGCCGACCTCGATGTCGAGCAGGTCAAGACCCGGCGCACGCGCGACCAGGACCGCATCGACCAGGGACTGATCAGCAACCCCAAGGACCTCGAGCGGATGCAGCACGAGATGGTCTCGCTCGAACGACGGATCTCCGAGCTCGAGGACACCGAGCTCGACGTGATGGAGCAGCTCGAGACCGCGCAGCACGAGCACACCGATCTCCTGCGCCAGGTCTCCGAGATCGACGCGAAGATCGCAGCTCTGACGGAGACCCGGGACGCGAAGGCCGGCGACGTCAGCGTCCAGCTGACCGAGGTCACCGAGGAGCGCGCGCAGACCGCGTCGGGGATGCCCGAGGACTTGATGGCGCTGTACACCAAGCTGCGCGAGCAGAAGGGCGGAGTGGGCGCGGCCGCACTGCACAGACGTCGATGTGGTGGCTGCAGTCTCGAGGTGAACGCAGCCGAGCTCGGGGTCATCGCCAAGGCGCCGTCCAACGAAGTGCTCAGGTGTGAGGAGTGCAACCGGATCCTGGTCCGTACGTCGGAGTCCGGGATCTGATGGCGCAAGAAGAGCATCGCTCGGTCGTCGTCGAGGCCGATGGTGGTTCGCGCGGTAACCCGGGGCAGGCGGCGTACGGAGCTGTCCTGCAGGACGCCACCACCGGTGAAGTCATCGCCGAACGCGCCGAGTGCATCGGGGTGGCCACGAACAACGTCGCGGAGTACCGCGGCCTGATCGCCGGGCTCGAGCTCTACAACGAGCACACCCCGAACGCCGAGCTTGAAGTGCGGATGGACTCCAAGCTCGTCGTCGAGCAGATGTCGGGCAACTGGAAGATCAAGCACCCCGACATGAAGCCGCTGGCGATGGCGGCGTACCAGCTCGCACCGTTCGGTACGACGTACACCTGGATCCCGCGCAGCGAGAACGTCTACGCGGACCGGATCCTCAACGTGGCTTTGGATGCCGCTGCGCTCACGCCGGCGAGGGCAACCCGAGCGCCGAAGCCTGTCCAGCCCGGCGAGACGGCTGCGGAGCCGGCCGCCCGGAACACGATGGTCGGCTGGAACAACGACCTCGGCAGCCCGACGACCTTGATCCTGGTCCGCCACGGCGAGACCGCGCACACCGCGCAGAAGAAGTTCAGCGGCCGCGGTGGGGACGATCCCGGACTCAATGCCGACGGCCGGGCCCAGGTCCGTGCACTCGCCGACTGGCTGGCGCCGTTGGCCGATGAGATCGACGCGACGGTGAGCTCTCCGCTGCGGCGGACCCTCGAAACCGCGGAGATCCTTGCCGAGCATCTCGGCCAACAGTTGGTGGTCGAGGAAGGGTTGGCGGAGGCAGCGTTCGGCACCTGGGACGGCCTCACTTTCGGGCAGGTGCAGGAGCAGCACCCCGACGACCTCGATGCCTGGCTCGGTTCGATGCACGTCGCACCCGGTGGCGGCGACTCGTTCGCCGAGATGGACACGCGGGTACGACGGGCGCGTGACCGCCTCATCAAGACGTACCCCGGCAAGGCGGTGCTCGCTGTCACTCACGTGACGCCGATCAAGCTGATGGTGAAACTGGCCCTCGGTGCACCGCTCGAAGCGGTCTACCGGATGGAGCTGGCGCCCGCCTCCGTGACGGTGATCTCGTGGTTCGAGGACGGGCAGGCATCGTTACGGATGTTCAACGCGCGCCCGATGGAGTCCGCCTTCATCGGGCGCTGACTCTGGTACACGCGCTCAGAGGTCGGCGACGACCACGTTGAGCGGCGTGCCGTGCTTGCCGGGCTCGCCCAGTTCGACGTGCCAGCCGAGGTCCTGGACGTGCGCGGCGAACTTCTTGGGAGACGACGGGTTCCCGCCGTGCTCGAGCAGGCTTCTCACCAGACGACCCTTGGTGGCCTTGTTGAAGTGCGAGACCACCTTGCGCGTGCCGTCGACCTCGTGCAGCACGCGTACCGTGACGACACGTTTGGCCATCTCGGGAGCAGGCCGCCAAAACGTTGCGTAGGTCGAGGAGCGCAGGTCCACGACAAGGCCCTTCCCGGCCGCCTCGCGCACCGGCTCGTCGAGGTGCTCACGCCAGAAGCTCGCCACGTTGCCGATTCCAGGCAGCGTGACATCGCCGGAAAGCCGGTACGCCGGGATGTGGTCGCCGGGTCGGACGAGTCCGAACAGGCCGGACACGATCGCCAGCCAGGAGTTCGCGCGACGCTTGGTGGACCCCTCGAGTGAGGCCAGGTCCAGGGCGTCGTAGAGCACTCCGGTGTAGACCTTGTCCGCCCTCGTGGCGTGGGCTGTGTCGAGCTCGGCGTTGCGGGCCACTTCGTGGGACAGGGTCCTTCCGACTCCGAGCACGTCCACGGCCCGGTTGAGGCCGGCCGGGTCGTCCGTCGTACAAAGGTCGACCAATGCGGCGAGGACCTTGGCGCGTGCCGGGTGCAGGACCGGGGAACTCAACCGCTCCGGCGCGATGGGCCTGCCGCGGGCGGGGGAGGTCTTGCCTTCTGACGGGGGCAACAAGATCAGCACCGGCTCACCCTATGCTGAAGAAAGTTGGCAACTACCTTGAGGAGTGAGCGGTTGTGCCGAGACGAGTTGTGCGCCTTCACCACGCCGATGGTGTGACCCTGAGGAACGGGATCGCCGCGATCCAGAAGGAACTCGGCGTCTCACCCGAGTTCCCTGCGGAGGTTGAGGCTGCCGCGCAGGACGCTGCGATGAGTCCGAAGCTCCCCGAGCTGGACCGCACCGACATCCTGTTCGTCACCATCGACCCGGAGACGTCGATGGACCTCGACCAGGCGATGCACATCGAACGTGACGGCAGCGGCTACGTCGTGCACTACGCCATCGCGGACGTGGCGGCGTTCGTCGATCCGGGTGGCCCGATCGACCTGGAGGCGAACCGACGCGGGGAGACGTTGTACGGCGCGGACACCCAAGTACCGTTGCACCCGAAGGTGCTCTCCGAAGGCGCCGCCTCGTTGCTGCCCGACGAGGTGCGACCGGCGCTGCTGTGGACGATCCGGGTCGACTCTTCCGGCGAGGGCACGGACGCAAACGTCGAGCGTGCACTGGTGAAGAGCCGCGCCAAGCTCAGTTACGACGCCGTGCAGAAGCAGATCGACGCGGGCACCGCCGACGAGATGTTCACGCTGCTGCGCGAGGTCGGCGAGCTGCGCAAGCAACGAGAAGCCTCCCGCGGCGGAGTGTCGCTTCCGCTGCCTGAGCAGGAGATCACTATCGACGGCGACACCTGGTCGCTGGCGTTCCGCAAGATGCTCGACGTGGAGGAGTGGAACGCGCAGATCTCGTTGCTGACCGGCATGGCAGCGGCGGACCTGATGATCTACGCGAACGTCGGGCTGCTGCGGACGCTGCCACCGCCCGACCCGCGCGACGTCCAGCGGCTGCACCGCACTGCGAAAGCGTTGGGGATCGCGTGGCGGGCCGAGCTGCTGTACCCGGACTTCATCCGGGCGCTGGACCCCGCGAAGCCCAACCACGCCGCAATGGTGATCGCGTGCACCCAGCTGCTCAGGGGAGCCGGGTACGTCGGCTTCAACGGGGATGTCCCGGGCCAGCCGGAGCACTCGGCACTCGCGTCGGAGTACGCCCATGTCACTGCGCCGCTGCGCCGGCTGATCGACCGCTATGCGCTCGAGATCTGTGTGTCCCTGTGCGCCGAGACCGAGGTGCCGTCCTGGGTGCTTTCGATGCTCGAACACCTGCCGAAGACAATGCAGGACTCGGCTCGCAAGGCAAGCCAGCACGAGCGCGCAATCCACGCCATGGTCGAGGCCGCCGTGCTCGCGAAGTCGGTCGGCAAGACGTTCGCCGGAGTCGTCGTACAAGTCGATCAAGAGGACGAGACGAAGGGCGATGTGGTGATCCAGCAACCGGCGGTCGAGGCAGTGATCACCGGTACCAAGAAGTTGCCGCTCGGGACCGACGTACAAGTCAGACTCGTCGAGGCCGACTTACAAACCCGGACCGTGCGCTTCGAGCTCGCCTGAGGCGCTAGTCTTGTGCCGCGGATGAGTTGGCCGGGCGACCGCGTCGAGACCTTGTGTCTCGCCGAGGAAGGTCCGGGCTCCACAGGGCACGGTGGTGGGTAACGCCCACCCGGGGTGACCCGCGGGACAGTGCCACAGAAAACAAACCGCCACGCCGGGTTAGCCCGGTGCGGTAAGGGTGAAACGGTGGTGTAAGAGACCACCAGCGTTTCGGGCAACCGGAGCGGCTAGGTAAACCCCACCAGGAGCAAGGTCAAAAAGAGGGGGAGGCGCAAGCTTCCTTCTCGCGCGAACGTTCGAGGGCGGCCCGCCCGAGTTCGTGGGTAGACCGCCAGAGACTGTCGGTAACGGCAGTCCTAGATGGATGGTCGTCGACCGTGTTGCCGTGAGGCGCACGGGGACAGAACCCGGCCTACAGGCCAGCTCATCCGCACTCAACCGCTCGCTCGTGGGGCCAGCCGCGTCGGGCGTGCCCGCAACCGCACACGTGTGCTGGAGTAGCACGCATTCTCACCGGAAGAGTGTCCAAACAGCACACGTGTGCTGTTGTGGGGGATCGTGTTTCCCGGCGGATCAGGGCAGGGTCAGGATCTCCGCGCCGGAGTCGGTGACGAGCAGCGTGTGCTCGAACTGCGCACTGCGTTTGCGGTCCTTGGTGACAACGGTCCAGTTGTCTTCCCACATGTCCCAGTCGTAGCTGCCCAGGCACAACATCGGTTCGATGGTGAACGTCATGCCGGTCTCGATCACGGTGTCGTAGAAGGGCTCGTCGTAGTGCGGGACGATCAATCCCGAGTGGAACGATGAGCCGATGCCGTGGCCGGTGAAGTCGCGAACCACGCCGTACCCGAATCGCTTGGCGTAGGACTCGATGACGCGGCCGATCACGTTGATCTTGCGACCGGGCTTCACGGCCTTGATCGCCCGTCGCAGCGACTCCTCGGTCCGCTCGACGAGCAGCCGACCTTCCTCGTCGACGTCGCCGGCCAGGAAGGTGGCGTTCGTGTCACCGTGCACACCGTCGAGGAACCCGGTGATGTCGATGTTGACGATGTCGCCATCCTCGACCACCCGACTGTCAGGGATCCCGTGACAGATCACTTCGTTCACGCTCGTGCACAGTGATTTCGGGAAGTTCCGGTAGCCGAGGGTCGAAGGATAGGCGTTGTTGTCGCAGAGGAACTCGTGGCCGATGCGGTCCAGCTCGTCGCTGGTCACTCCGGGCGCGACGTGCTTGCCGACAAGTTGGAGCGCCTGCGCCGCGACCCGGCCGGCGACGCGCATCTTCGCGATGGTCTCTTCGTCCTTGACCTCGGAACCCGTGAAGGGCGTGGGGGCGTCTTGGTCGACGTACTCGGGGCGTGGGATGTGCGCCGGCACAGGTCGGCGCGGGGAGATGGTGGCAGGGGTTATCGCAGTCACATGGTGAGTGTAGTTTCAACATGGTCGGGCACCATTACCCGTGTACGTCGACCAGAGGAGCGAGACGTTGAGTAGCGGCAAGTACTGGTTCTGCCTCACCCACAATCGCGTCGAAGGTGAGGACGGCTGCAAGCACGCCGACCGCCTCGGTCCGTACCCGACCGAGGCTGACGCTTCGCGTGCGCTTGAGAAGGTGGAGGAGCGCAACGAAGAGTGGGACGACGACCCTGCGTGGAACGACGACATCGTCGAAGACTGACAACGTGCGAGGCCCCCGCCAGCTCCCTTTGCAGGGTGGCGGGGGCCTCGCTCGTTTGCTGCGGAACTACCTCTTGGCGGTCTTCTTGGCAGCCGACTTCTTGGCGGTCTTCTTGGCAGCCGACTTCTTGGCGGTCTTCTTGGCAGCCGACTTCTT
>Ga0136633_1000613_pt1 | contig 27270 bp, 31 predicted proteins | sample AntDrymeUQ832206_2_FD_105494 | JGI IMG/M metagenome (GOLD analysis project Ga0136633, IMG submission 105494) | Polar desert sand microbial communities from Dry Valleys, Antarctica - metaG UQ83 (22.06) | ecosystem: Environmental > Terrestrial > Soil > Desert | place: Antarctica: Dry Valley... | reverse complement strand
TGTGCCTGCTCCGCGGTTCGGCCCGCCCGGTGGAACGAGCGACTCGTGAACCGAGTTCGCAAACGGTCCGGACACGATGCTGGGCCAGTGGGAGGGCGTAGTACTCTTGGTTTCGTTCGTTGCGATTGTTTCGTAGGAGGTGGCTCGGTGTCGAGTATCCGATCGGAGTCCGAGCAGGCGGCGCGGGCGGCGGGCGCGTTGGCTGGGGGTCGTGTGGTGGTGGTGCCGCGCGGTGGGCGAAAGGCACCGGTGGAGGTGCCGCCTTCGGTGGTGAGGGTGTTGGCCGACGCCCTTGACCACGTGCAGCGCGGCGAGGCGGTGCGCGTCATTGCCGATGATGAGGAGATCACCACCCAGCAGGCGGCCGATCTGCTGAACGTGTCGCGGCCGTACCTGGTGGGTCTGGTTGATCGGGGCGAGATCCCGTCGCGCAAGGTCGGGGCGCGGCGTCGACTGAAGTTGGCTGATGTGCTGCTCTATCGCGAGGTCGACCAGGCCCGCCGCCTCGAAGCGGTCGCTGCTCTCGCCGCGGAAGCTCAGGATCTGGGCCTGTACTGAAACGGTGGCTACCCCTGTGGCGTTGCTCGACGCCAACGTCGTCTACCCGGCCCGGCTCCGCGACCTGCTGGTACGCCTCGCGATCGCTGGCCTCTATCAGGCCCGATGGAGCGAGCAGATCCTCGACGAATGCTTCGGGAATCTGATCGCCGATCGCCCAGACCTGCCGATCGATCACCTGCAGCGCACCCGCCATCTGTTGAGTATCGCCGTCCCCGACGCGGTCGTCACCGACTACCAGGATCTCATCGCCACGCTCGACCTTCCTGACCCGGACGACCGACACGTGCTCGCCGCCGCTCTCGTTGCTGGGGCCGAGTTTCTCGTCACAGCGAATCTCGCCGACTTCCCTGCCCGGTCGATGCCGGCCGGGGTGGTGGCGCTTTCCCCGGACGACTTCGTGCTCCAGCTGATCGATGCCGATCCCGAAGCTGTTGCCGCGGTCATCGACGACCAGGCCGCCGCGTTGCGCAAGCCGCCCATGACCACCCCCGAGCTTCTTGACGGGCTCGAGGTCGTCGGGCTGGCCAGGTCCGTCGACGCCATCCGGGGGACGATGGGCTGATGGCGCCGACCGGTCGGCCGCGCTGTTCCCACTCAGACCAGTACGACTAGCCGCATCCGACGGGATCGGGACACCCCGTTCGCTCGCGTCTCGGAGGGCTTGGTCCGCGAGCTCGCTGATGCTGTCGGGACCGACGTTGGCTGCGGCCGGCGTTGCGCGGTCATCGGGTCGGCTCCGCTCGGCCGATCCGCAGATGCGGCGCGGTTTGATCGAGACGTACTCCGGTCGACTGCAAACAGCGCCGGCGGAGGTGGGCCTGGTGCATGCCGGGCCGGTTGGCGGCTCGGAACACGTCGATCGCAAGGTTGTGGCGGCTCGCCGCCAACGCCGACTCGGCGAGCGCGACGATGGGCATCCAATGGTCGGAGCCGAGCCGACCCGCCGCGTCGACGTAGCGGGTGTAGCGGCGACCGGCGATGTGGAGCCAGGCGACGAGCTGCACCGCCTCGTCGGCCTGGTGGTCCTGATACGCGGCATGCCATTCCTCGGCGAGGCCGAGCAGGATCGTCTCGACCAGCTCCGCCTGCCCGGCGGGCACGTGTTGGAACGGGAGCGTGTCGTGCTGGTAGGTGAGGGCGTAGACCTCGGCGACGAGGAGCTCGCAGAGGTCTTGCCACCGATGCTCGGGTGCCATGCCCGTGGCGGCCCAGTCGATCTGCAGGTAGGCCTTGAATGCCTCGAGGCGTAGGTCGCCGATGTTGCCGTAGGAGTCGTTGCCCCGCTCGGCGAACTCGACCCCGACGGTCTGGAAGGCACGGTACAGCGCGAGCCGGTCGGCGGTCTCCCGTCGTGGTCCGTCGTGGCGGGCCAGACGTTCCTGGAGTTGGCGGGTCAGATCGAAGGTGCGCCCTCTCGGTACGTGGGTTGCGGGTCGGCGGCCGGCGAGCATGTCGTACCAGCGGTCCGGGTTGACTGGGAACTGGTCCCAGTGCCCGTACCGGGCGCGCCGTTCGAGCCGGACCCGCGGCGTCTCGAACATCGCCGGGGTCATCGAACGGCCCTCGAGCGCCTGATCGAGGACCTTGCGGCGTGCCTTGGCCACCGTTGCCCTGTCAGCCTCAGTGGCCCCGGCGAGTGCACTGACCGTGAGGCCGGCCGTTTGCAGGCGAGCCCGGAGGTCGCTCAGGTGGCTGAGCTTGGCCTCGACGTCGTGGCGGCCGTGTGGCGAGCGAAGGCGCGCGACCAGATCGCGCTCGAGGGCATCGAGGTCACCGTCGAAGTCCGTGATCGTGGTCAGCGCGAACCACCGGTCGAAGTGACACCAGTCGACACCGGCCAACGTCATCCAAAGTTCGGGCCCCAAGATCGGCGACCGCGGTGGTGATTTGCTCACGTCCTGGTCCAGCGTTGGCGGGCGCGCACCGATTCGAGGCAGTCGAGCGCGCTCATCGAACCGGTCGGATCGAGCCACACCAGCGCGGTGAAGACCGCGTCGGCGTCATCCCATCGGCGTTGGCGCCACGCGCACAGCCCGAGACCGTGCAGGCACCGCAGGAACGGTTGGTTGTCGACGAACCCGCGAGGCAACACGCCAGCGAAGCCAACTGGAAGTGCCCGCTCCGCGATGGCGATCCCGGTCTCGTAGAACTCGAGGGCGGGCCCGGGCCCTCGCGTGTTGAACGCGACGAGCCCGCGGTGTCCCCAGGCGTCGACACACCGCCGGTCCTCGGCCAGCAGGCCATCCAGGAGCCGGATCGCCTCTTGGTGGTACCCGGCTCGGTGCAACTCCGCGACGTCCACGATCGGGTCGGTGTCACAGTCGTCGGCGGCGACACCGGGGATCACCTGTTCCATCTCGAAGCACTGGCGCACCCCGCCCGCGATCACGTCGGTCCACAACGCGGGTAGTGGGTCGCCGGGTTCGCCCCAGTACTCCTCGTCCGGGTCCCAGTCGCCCATGGCGACCAGCGCCAGGGGCGGGCCTGGGTCGGCATCGGGTGGCGCGAACCTCGGGTACACCCAGGGCGCGGCGGCCGAACTGGTGGCGGGAACGGGCAGCGGCTCGGCCCCCGACCACCGCCGGTACGTGTCGATCAGCTCGCGAGTGCTCAATGTAAGCGGCCCGACCGGCGACACGTCGATGAGGGACACCGTGTGCTCCCCGCCGGCGCGTCGACACCGGGCGACGAGCCCTCGGCGCTCGTCGCCGTGATAGTCCACTTCGAGGACCTCGACACCAACGCCGACCACCTGCCCGGCGAACGGAAGGCGTGCGTTGTCCTCGAACGCCTGACGGAAGGACCACAGCTGCTCGTCCTCGCCGTACGCGTCGACGAGAACCTCGTCGATCAGCTCGTCGATCCGGTCAGCCATGCCCCGACCGTATTCGGAACCCTTGGGGACCACCTGCCGTCGCATCCTGTTTCATCCCGTCGCGCCGTGCGGCACCGAGAAGTGCCGGTCTGTTGGTCGTCGCGTGCAGACTCTACGAATGATCGTCGTGCGAGGAACGAAGAAGTTCCTCGATCGAGTCGGCCGGCCGGACGCGTCGTTCGAGTCCACAGCGCCGCTCGGTGACTGGTACGCGAACGCGCTGTTCTGGCGACCTCAAGTAGTGCTGTTCGTGAACGCGCAGACGCTGCTCCCCGTTCTCGTGCCGCTCGCTCCGGCGAGCACCGTCGTGTCGCGATTGCCGGCGGCCTTCGGGGACCTCGCCCGCTGGCTCGGCGTTGGACAAGCGTCACTCGACCGGGAACTCGCTGCAATGGCCGACCACGCGCTCGCCAAGACGGCGAGCCGCAGTGTCCTCGGCGTCATGAACGAGTTCGCACACATGGCCGAGCAGCACCGCGCAGAACGCGGGACGCTCGATCTGCTCGAGGTGTCGCTGTGGTTGGCCCAAATGCCATGCAGCCCTCTCTACGGCAGCCACGTCAGCCCGGATCGGGCGCTTGTCGCCATGCTCGGGTAACCATGACGCCACCACGAGCTGACGATGAACATCGCTCTGCCGGGCCCGAATGATCGGCGGTGTCGCCGCCGGCTGAATACTGACCCCTTATATCGTGGCCTTCTCTGGCCGCCAGATCCCCAGGACCTGAGCGCCATGGATATCGCAACGGTCAACGGCGTCGAGCTGGAATACGAGGTGGTCGGCTCGGGCGAGCCCGTTCTCCTCATCAGCCCGGTCCTCCCCGACGGGTTCCTGCCCCTCATGACCGAGTCGGCCCTGACCGACCGGTACCAGCTGATCCGCTACCACAAGCGGGGCTGGGTCGGCAGCACGCGCACGGCCGGGCCGGTGGCGGTCGCCGCCACGTCGCCGACGCCGCCGCCCTCCTGCACCACCTCGGGGTGCTGTGCGCCCACGTCGCGGGCCACTCCAGCGACGCGGCGGTCGCCGCGCAGCTCTCCTTGGACCATGCCAGCACTGTGCGCACGCTCGTCCTCCTGGAGCTCTCGCTGCTCTCAGTACCCAGTGGCGAGGCCTTCTTCGCGCAGGCGGGGCCGGCGTTCGAGGATTACGGAGCCGGCGACCACGAGGGTGCGATCGCCAGCTTCCTGGGCGTCGTGAGCGGCCTCGACTCGGCCACGACTCGAACCGTGCTGGAGGACCTGTTGCCTGGCGCGTTCGCGCAGTCGGTCAAGGACGCCGACACCTTGTTCGGCGTCGAGCTGCCCGGGCTCGCCGAGTGGGGCTTTGGCGCCGAGCAGGCCGCCGCCATCGAGTGTCCCGTGCTGTCGATGCTCGGGAGCGGCACGCAGCCTCTGTGGGTCGACGTCGCTGCCTTCCTGCGCTCGTCGCTCCCGCATGTCGACGAGTGCACGATCGACGGCGTTGGCCACCTGCTGCACATCGAGCAGCCTGAGCCCGTCGCCCGCGCGATCGCGAGCTTCCTCGGGCGCCACCCCATCACCGACCGGTGACATCAGACCCACCATTCGAACCCAACCAAGGAGACACAATGCCCCTCATCCAAGTGAAGCTCATCGAAGGCGTGTTCAACGCCGACGAGAAGGAAGCGATCATCGAGAAGCTGACCGACGCGATGGTGAGCGTCGAGGGCGAGGCGATGCGGCCGGTCACGTGGGTGACCATCGAGGAGGTCGCCAGCGGCGAGTGGGGGATCGGCGGTAAGGCCCTGCACACCGGCGACATCGTCGGGATGCGCGCCGGCGGGTAGCACCCGGCACGCGCCATCGAACGAGCGGCGGCTTCGGGATCGGGTGCCGTGATGAAATCACGCGGGCTCGAGGATCGCTGTCCTGGGTCGACCGACGAGCGCCGGCGCGGTTGTGGCTGAGGCCCAGACCTGCGTTTCGAGGAAGTGCAGGAACGCCGTCGCTTGGTCTGTCGTGTCGAGGTCGAGACCGACGACGATGTAGTGAGGATCGGCGACGGGGCGAGCGACGCATTCGGCGACCCCACCCGCCTGTCGGCGAACGTCGGCAAAGCCGTCGCCGTCGCTGGCCGACCTTCCCGTGCTCATTCGGTTGAAGTACCTGACCGCCACGAACCGTTGGACCAGTCTCGGACCGGACGCGTCGGCGACGTTGGTCGAAGCAACCGGCGGAGACCGGTCGAAGAGCCGGTTCTGGGAGGAGCTTCTCAAGCGCTATGGCATGGACGATGTCGCCTCGATTAGCAACCTGCAGCTCTGCCACCGCCGTTGTCGTCGAAGGTCAGTGCTAGTTCTTGTATTGGAACTCGGCGGAATCGGGTGGAACGGATGGACTCCGGGAGACGCATCCGCGGGTCACAGACTCGAGTGAAGCGGCCAGACGCCTTCGAGAGACCATGGACATCTTCGAGGGCATCGAGCAGATCCAGCAGCTCGTGATCTAGCGAGCGATCAGCGGCCCTGCGGATCGAGTAGGCGGCTCTAGTGGATCAGTCCGCGAAGACGTCTCGGCTGTGCTGGATGAAGAACGTGTGGTCGTGCCCCTTGTTCGGATCTTCCTTGTTGTACGTCGTCTTCGTCACGCCATCCGGAACGGCCTCTTCGGTGTAGATCGCCCCGACCGGGCACACGTCGGGTTGGTAGCAGGCCGTGCACGACGTGCACTCGTCCATGTTCACGTAGAGCGTGGTGTTGCCGAAGATGACGATGGCGTCGGGGTTGGGCTGGTGCGTGTTCTCGATCTCGCCGCTGCCCGCCTCCTCCTCGGAAAAGAGGATGTTCTTGGCCGGGTCGAACTCGTAGATGCACTGCACCGGGCACACGTCCACGCAGGCCCGGTCCTTGGTGTCGATGCACGCTTCGGTGATGACTGCGATTCCAGACATGGTCGCCTCCGTCTCGGCACCAGTATCCCCCAACTCGGCGTACCGGTGGGATGCATGCATCGGCGACACCGGCCCGGTGGGCGGGAGGGCGCAGTGTTGACCGGATGATCAACGACCCCGACGAGTGCGAGACCCTGCTCACCCAGGGGAACCTGACCGCCCGCCTGACTCACGACGAGCACGTGATCATGGAGCGGGCCGGCAGGGAGTCAACGTCGAGGTTCAGGCCCTCGACCCCGCTCACGGCCGCACCGCCCATGGCGCCTTCGGCGCCGGGAAGTCTGTGGGATTGGCTCCGGTCGGCTCCTGGTGGCAACGGGAGCTTGGGCATGGAGTTCCTGTCGGAGCAACATCCGACAACGCTTGCCGCGGTCGGCTCTCTCTGATGGGAGCAGCGCGTCAAGGAGCGGGAGCGCACGGCCGGATCGAAGCCGGGTCGCCTGAGGTGGGCAAGGACCTTCGGCGCTGGGTGGGCACCGGCCCCCGTCGGGCTGACGCCGAGTGGTTGCTGGCCGAGCTCATCCAACCCAAGTAGGAGGGGGAGCCGGTCGTTGCCGAGAAGGTCACGTTGGAGGACTACCTCTTGCCTGTGGCACATTCTACCGATCGCCACCACACCCGGACCACCGACGATGGCCACGGCCGAACCGCAGCCGGCGGCCTGGCCCTACCGGGGCGACGCCAAGAACGTCGTCGTCATCGTGATGGACGATCTCGGCTTCGCCCACCTCGGCAGCTACGGGTCGGACCTCGACACCCCCGCGCTCGATCGGCTGGCGGCGCGTGGGGTGCGCTTCACCAACTTCCACACCACCGCCATCTGCTCACCGACGCGGGCGTGCCTGCTGACCGGACGCAACCACCACCGGGTGGGGATGGGCATGCTCCCCGACCTCCCGGCGAACTTCCCCGGCTACACGGGCGAGTTTCCCGACGAGGCGGGGACGCTGGCCCAGATCCTCCGTGCCCAGGGCTACGCCACGATGTGCATCGGTAAGTGGCACCTCGTTCCCCGTGACCAGCGAGCGATCGGCCCGTTCGACATGTGGCCCAGCGGGCTCGGCTTCGACCGCTACTACGGCTTCCTCAACGGGGAGACGAACCAGTGGACGCCGAACCTCGTCCGCGACCACACCCACCTCGAGCCTCCGGCCACGCCGGAGGAGGGCTACCACCTCGACGCCGATCTGGCGGATCAGGCCATCGCCCAGCTGCGCGAGCTGCGAGCGGCCTCCGCCGACCGGCCCTTCCTCCTCTGGTACGCGACCGCCGCGCCGCACGCACCGCACCAGGCATCTCCCCCGTGGATCGAGGCGTACGCCGGCCGCTTCGACGCCGGCTGGGACGCCTGGCGGGCTGCCACCCTCGAGCGTCAGAAAGACCTCGGCGTGGTGCCGGCAGAGACGGTGCTGTCGGACCGGCCCGAGTGGGTAGAGCCGTGGGACGAGATCGACGAACCCCGCCGGCGGCTCTACGCCCGGATGATGGAGGTCTGTGCCGGCTTCATCAGCCACGCCGACCATCAGATCGGCCGGGTCCTCGACCACCTCGATGCCACGGGCGAGCTCGACGACACCGTCGTCGTGATGGTGTCCGACAACGGAGCCTCGGCCGAAGGGGGCCCGCACGGCAGCTACAACCAGCTCGGCCACTACATCTCCGACGAGGCCGACGACATCGACGACGAGCTCGCCCACATCGACGACCTCGGCGGGTTCCGCTCCAGCGGCCACTACCCGTGGGGCTGGGCGCTCGCCGGCAACACGCCGCTGCGACGCTGGAAGCGCTACACGTTCGAAGGCGGCGTTCGTGACCCATTCGTCATCGCCGCGCCGGGGCTGGACGCCGGTGCGCTCCGTCACCAGTACGCCCACGCCGTCGACGTCCTCCCCACGGTGCTCGACCTGCTCGGGATCGACGTCCCCTCGACCCTGGAGGGGATCGACCAGATGAGCCTCGACGGGGTCAGCCTCCTCCCCGTGATCCGGGACGCCCACGCATTCGAGGTGCGTACCACCCAGTACTACGAGTGCTGGGGGAGCCGGGCGATCTACCACGACGGCTGGAAGGCGGTGACCAACCACGTCAACCAGCTCACCGTGAACGAGCGGAACCTCATCATCGGGTCGCACGACTTCGCCGACGATCGATGGGCGCTGTTCGACACCCGGGCCGACTTCAACGAGCGGAACGACCTCGCCGACCAGGAACCCGAACGGCTGGCCGAGCTCGTGCAGCGATGGACCGAGCTGGCCGAGGCCAACCAGGTCTTCCCACTGGACGACAGTGCCAGCGCCCGCATCATGCACCTGCGCCTGCCGTGGCTGATGAGCCCGCCGGATCCCACCTACCGGCCCGGCGACAAGATCCACGAGGTGACCGGCCCGCTGCTGGCCGGCGGCTACCGGGTCACGGCTTCGTTCGCGGAGGGCGTGGGCGCCGGCGCGAGCGGGGTGCTCTGCGAGCAGGGGGACTGGATCGCGGGTTGGGCCCTCTACCTCGCCGACGGGTCGCTGTGCTGGGCCCTGGCGGGGAAGGGTGGCGCCCACATCGTCCGAGCCGAGGTGCCCGTGTCGGCGCAGGTCCTCGCCGCCGACTGCCAGGTGGGGAAGGGCACGCTGGAGGTCACGTTGACCGCCGATGGCACGTTGATCGGTCGGCAATCGCTCGCCGCAAGCATCCCGTTGGCGTGGGCTCCCGACGGCGCCTTCCTCACCATCGGATACGGACGCCCGTTCCCAGTGGTCGACGAGTACCGACCACCCGCGCCGGCACCACGATCGTTGGTGGAGGTCCGCTTCGCCACCGGCGCCCCACCACCGATCGACATGGACGCCGAGCTGGCCCGGCTGCTCCGCCACCAGTGAGCCGAGTCCCATGAGCGCCATCTTCCCCACCAGCGAGCACGACGTCACCGCCGCGCTGCTGACCGAGATCCTCGCCGTCCGCCACGCCGGAACCATGGTCGACGGGGTCGAGGTCGTGGCGGTGAAGCGATGTGGCGAAGGCATCGCCTCCACCGCTGACCGCATGACCCTCGTGCTCGACTACGGCGACAACCCCGACGGCCTGCCCGCCCAGATGCTTTGCAAGACGATGCTGGCGTCGCCCCGGGCACCGGCCGAGATGTTCGAGACCGAGGTTCGCTTCTACGACGAGATCCGTCCGACGCTCGACATCGAGACACCGGCGTGCTTCGGCACCGGGTTCGAGCCGGCGTCGGGACAGTTCGGGCTCCTGCTCGAGGACCTCTCCCTGCGGGGTGCCCGCTTCCCTGACACCACCCAGCCGGTCACCGTCGATGAGGTCGCCGCTCTGCTCGCCCAGCTCGCACGCCTCCACAGCTGCTTCTGGCGCTCGCCTCGGTTCGCCGCCGACCTCTCGTGGGTGGCGACGCCGTACGACGGTGGCATGGCCCCGCTGCTTGACGACATCGGGCACGCCCTGATCGCCGACCAGCTGGCCCGACATCCGTTCAAGGTGGACCTGCTCGCTCCGCTCGGGCTCGGATTCGACGAGCTGTGGTCGGTGCTCCAGCGGTCCCGCGACGTCCTCGCCGCGGCGCCGGTCACCCTGCTCCACGGCGACACTCACCTGGGCAACACCTACCTGCTCCCGGACGGTGGCGGGCTCCTCGACTGGCAGCTGCAGGTCAGGGGCTGCTGGGCGCACGATGTCGTCTACCTCCTCTCGACCGCGCTCCCGCCTGAGGTGCGGCGCCAGCACGGACCGGCGCTCGTCGCCGGCTACGTCGACGAGCTCGCCCGCATGGGCGTCGCGGACGCGCCGGGTGCCGACGAGGCCTGGGAGTGGTGCCGCCGAGCGGTGATCTGGGGGCTCGTGATCGGGTGGCTCATCTGCCCGCCAGCCAACTACGGGATGGACATCACGACCGCGAACATCGAGCGCATGGTCGCCGCGGTCGCGGATCTCGATGCCGTCGGCGCCGTCGAGGCCGGCCCGCCGATCTGATGGGTCGGATGGAGGAGACATGAGCGCACGACCGACGTCGTCCGACGGGGTGGTTCCCGAGGCCGGTCGCGTCGCCGACCGGATGGCCATCGAGGACCTGGCCACGGCCTACGCCTATGCGGTCGACGATCGCGACTGGGTCCGGTGGGAGGCGCTGTTCCTTCCCGACGGCCACCTCGACTACACCGCCGCCGGGGGGATCGCCGGAACACCGGCCGAGGTGGCGGCCTGGATGCCGGACGCCATGGCGGTGTTCACGTTCTGCCTGCACACGACGTCGACGCACGAGATCCGGTTCGTCTCCGACGACGAGGCCACCGGACGGGTGCACGTCTTCAACCGCAACGGTGTGGAGTGGGAGGGCGAGGCCGAGATCCTCGATGTGGGGGCCGTCTACGAAGACGTCTACCGCCGGGTCGAGACCGGGTGGCGCATCGCCCGACGGATCGAACGGACCACGTACGTGGTCGGCGGGAAGTTTGCCGACGTCGTCCGTGCCGGCCTTCCGCCGGCGGTTGGTTAGTCCTCGGGATTGCTGCAGGTTCGTTTGACATCCTCCGACCCGGCGACGGGGGCCAGGCGGGACGCGGCGATGGATCCGGTGACGCCCGGGAGGCGCGTTCCGCGTCCTGTTCATGTTTGATGACGTCGGCGGGCACCGAGATCCGCAATGCGAGCGGGGGCCGGTCGCTCCGACTCAGCGAACCATCGCTCGCACCGGAGCTGCGCAGCCAGCCACCGTTGCGTCTCGGCGGTCTCGTAGGGAGGCGCCGCCCGCTCCTGGTCGGTGAGGAGCAAGACGACGTCGGGTCGGTCCACGTTCGTGCTCGGGCGTCGGTGCTCGTCGTGAGGCGTGCGGCTCAGGCCGCATCGAGCGAGCAGCCGTCGAGCGTGATGCGATGCATCTCCCGGCGGTACCCGCGGTAGTCGTTCTTCGCGTTGTGCCAGGTCGCTCGGTTGTCCCAGATCGCCACCGATCCCGGCTCCCACCGGAAGGTCGCGACGCCGACGGACCGGAGGACGCGGGCGTAGATCCCAGCGAGGACGGGCGCCGAGCGCACGGTCGACCAGCCCTCGAACCGGATCGTGAAGCTCGGGTTGATGAAGAGGGCCTCGCGACCGGACAGCGGGTGACGGATGACGACGGGGTGGCTTACCGTTGCGAGCGCGTCGGCCTGGTCCGTGTTCTCGGACTGGGCCTTCGGGTCGATCCACTCACGGATCCGGGACGCGGTGGTGCCGAAGGCGTGCTTGGCGGAGTGGACGGCCCGCATCTCCCGGAGGCGGTTCTGGAGCCAGCCGGGCAGGGCGTCGAACGCGTCGTAGGTGCTGAGGAACCGTGTGTCGCCGCCCTTCGGTGGCAGCTCGCGAGCGACGAGGATCGAACCGAGCGCGGGCTCGACGTCGTAGCTGTGGTCGGTGTGCCAGAAGCCGCCGACATTGAGGCGCTGGTCGGCGTCCTTGGCGACCATGGCGATCTCGGGGTAGTCGGGGTGTTTGATGAAGAAGCGGTTCAGGTTGATGGTGCCGAGCCGCTGGGCCAGGGCGACGTGGTCGGCCTCGGACAGGTGCTGGTCGCGGAGAAAGACCAAGCCGTGCTGCTGGAACAGGTCACGGATCTCAGCGAACGTGGCGTCGTCGGCAGTGCGCATGTCCACGCCGCGTACCTCGATGCCGGCGCCGGCGTGTGGGGTAGCGGTCATCGCCTGGAGCGTCTGCATGGGTCTGTCCTCTGGGGTTGGGTGGTGGCGGGTCAGCGGAGCGCGCGGTCGGACGCGGGGGCGTCGACGAGGCCGCAGCAGGCGTCGACGACTTCGGTCACGAGGGCGTCGCCGGTGAGCTCGGGAGGAAGAGCACCGACCTCGTAGGCGGCGAGGACGACGCACGCGAACCCGAAGATGGACTGGACCCGGAGCGTGCGCACGGGCTCCAGGAGGTGCACGAGGTGCGCCTCGAGCCGAGACAGCGCGACCTTGAGTGCCTGGTCGTCGACGGCGCCAAGCGCAGCGATCCCCGTGGCGGGGTCGCTGATGGCCTGGATCAGGAACCGGGCCCAGTAGCTCGGGCGTCGGGCCAGGACCGATTCGACGAGCGGCACGACGAGCACCTCGACCAGCTCGCGTGTGGACGGCGACTCAGGTAGCCCGAGGAGCATTGACAGCCGTCTCTCGCTCGCGGACGCCATGCGCGTGGCGAGTAGCGCGTTCACCAGGCCCTGGCGGCCGCCGAAGTGGTACTGCACGGCTGACTTGTTGCGTTGGCCTGCCGCGTCCTGCACCGCCTGGACGGTGAGACCGGCCAGGCCGCGCTCCGCGGCGAGGCGTTCGGCGGCATCGATCATCGCGGTGGCAGCTTGGTGCACGTTCAGAACTGTAAGGGATACACCTTAGATTGTCAAGGATCACTCCTTGCACTGGCGATTTCGAAATCGTCGACCGCCGCCTGCGTACCATATGCGGTACGGTCTCGCGGTGGCTGTGAAGACCTACGCCAAGCCGGTTCGCTCGAGCACTGCGACTGCTCGTCTCATCGAGGAGCTGGACCGGGTCCGCCGTGCTCGTGGTGAGTCCAAGGCGGAGGTCGCCCGCGGTGCGGGCCTCGGGGAGCCAGCGGTCCGTCGGCTCTTCTCCAATCGGCACGCGAACCCCACCATCAAGACCTTGGAAGCGGTGGCCGAGCATCTCGGTCTCCAGCTTGCTCTCGAATCCCAGAGCGATGTCGTCACGTCCGCGCACGGCCGGATGCGGCACATCCACGACGAAGCGATTCCGCTCGGATGAACGACCCTCGGCGCCGCCTCGACGACGTCCTCACCCGCTGTGACAACGCCTTCTCGGTCACCATCGCCTGTGAGGAGAGGAGGACCGACCTTGTGGGACTTCGAGACTGAGCCTGAGTTCCAGGCCAAGCTGGACTGGGCCGACGCGTTCGTGCGGGAGGAGGTGGAGCCGCTCGACCTCCTGTGGCCGGACCTCGTCTTCACCCCCCTCGACGACCGCCTGCGCGCCGTCGTCGACCCGCTCAAGCAGCGGGTGCGGGAGCAGGGGCTGTGGGCCACCCACCTCGGCCCGGAGCTAGGCGGCCAGGGCTACGGGCAGGTCAAGCTCTGCCTGCTCAACGAGATCCTCGGCCGCTCGGGCTGGGCGCCGGTGATCTTCGGCTGCCAGGCGCCCGACACCGGCAACGCCGAGATCATCGCCCACTACGGCACGCCCGAGCAGAAGGAGCGCTACCTCCGGCCGCTGCTCGAGGGCGAGATCTTCTCCTGCTACTCGATGACCGAGCCGCACGCCGGGTCCGACCCGACGATGTTCGAGACCCTGGCCGTGCGGGACGGCGATGAGTGGGTGATCAACGGCTGGAAGTTCTTCTCCTCGAACGCCAAGACGTCGGCGTTCCTGATCGTGATGGTCGTCACCAACCCCGACGTCAGCGCCTACAACGGCATGTCGATGTTCCTGGTGCCGACGGATACGCCGGGCGTCGAGATCGTGCGCAACGTCGGCCTGGCGGGGGAGCCCGAGGGCGAGGGCTCCCATGCACTCATCCACTATCAGGACGTCAGGGTGCCGCTCGACGCCGTGCTGGGCGGCGAGGGGCAGGCCTTCGCCATCGCCCAGACCCGCCTTGGTGGCGGGCGGATCCACCACGCCATGCGCACGATCGGTCTGGCCCAGAAGGCGCTCGACATGATGTGCGAGCGGGCGCTGAGCCGGGAGACGCAGGGCAGCCTGCTCGCCGACAAGCAGTTCGTGCAGGGCTTCATCGCCGACTCGTACGCCCAGCTCGTGCAGTTCCGGCTCTTCGTGCTGCACACGGCGTGGACCATCGACAAGCACAACGACTACCGCCGGGTCCGCAAGGACATCGCCGCCGTGAAGGTGGTGATGCCGGCCGTCTTGCACGACATCGCGCTGCGGGCCATCCAGGTCCACGGCGCCCTCGGCGTGAGCAACGAGATGCCCTTCGCCCGAATGGTGATGGGCGCCAGCGTGATGGGGCTGGCCGACGGCCCGACCGAGGTCCACAAGGTGACGGTGGCCCGCCAGGTGCTCCGCGGCTACTCGGCGAGCGACGACCTCTGGCCCACCGAGCACCTGCCCAAGAAGCGGGCGGCGGCAAGGGCCAAGTTCGCTGACCACCTCGACCTCGAAGTGGGGAACCTGTGAGCGCCACCGACACCTCCGACCCGTGCCTCGACGCCGAGCGGCTCGGTCGCCTTGGCGGGTGGATAGACGCCGCCGGGCTGCCGGGCGCGGGCGCCCCGCTCGAGTCCCGCTTCCTGTCCGGCGGCAGCCAGAACGAGATCTACGAGCTGCGCCGTGGTGACCTGCACTGCGTGATGCGCATCCCGCCGGCCACGGCGCCGGTGGACCGCGACAAGGGGATCGTGCGTGAGTGGCGGATCATCGAGGCGCTCGACGGCTCGGACGTGCCCCACACCGAGGCCGTCGCGCTGTGCGACGACCAGTCCGTGCTGGGCCGGACCTTCTACCTGATGGGCTTCGTCGACGGCTGGTCGCCGATGGACCTGAAGGGCGGACCGTGGCCGGCGCCGTTCGACGCGGATCGCGCGGCGCGGCAGGGCCTCGCCTACGAGCTCGTCGATGCCATCGCTCGCCTGTCCCAGGTGGACTGGCGGGCCAAGGGCCTCGAGGACCTCGGGCGTCCCGAAGGGTTCCACGAGCGCCAGGTCGACCGCTGGACGGCGTTCCTCGAGCGGATCAAGGGTCGCGAGCTCCCCGGCTTCGACGAGGCGGCGGCCTGGCTCCGGACGCACAAGCCGCTCGACTACGTCCCGGGCCTGATGCACGGCGACTACCAGTTCGCCAACGTGATGTACCGCCACGGCGGGCCCGCCCACCTGGAGGCCGTCGTCGACTGGGAGATGGGAACGGTCGGTGACCCGAAGCTCGATCTCGCATGGGTGGTCAGCTCCTGGCCGGAGGAGACCGTCACGGAGGATCGTGACGTCGGCGGCTACGTCGACATGCGCGGCATGCCGTCCCGAACCCAGATGCTCGCTCGCTACGCGGAGGTGTCCGGGCGGCAGGTCGACGACATCGACTACTACGTCGTCCTCGCCAAGTGGAAGCTGGCGGTCGTCCTCGAGCAAGGGTTCCAACGGGCCACCGAGGCCACGCCCGCCCTCCACGCCTTCGGGCCGATCGTGCTCGACTCGATGCGCGACGCCGCCGAGCTGGCGGCGACCACGCACTACCGCTCGTGAACGATCCCGCCGGGCTGCTGATGGGACCGTCGTGACGTGCTCCGGGATTGGGGTCAGGCGAGCGACCTGACAGGGCTGAGTCGGAGGCGGGCGAGGCGTTCTACCGAGAGGTGGATTTGGCGACATACACGGTGTTGGCGGCCTCGCCGCCCGTATGGAAGTTCGGGAAGGTGACGACGTGCGCCTCGCAGGACGCGAAGACCTCCTCCACGATGCCGATGAAGTCACGGTCGGGCGGGTCATCAGACCACAACGCGAAGACGCCTCCCGGGTGGAGACGGTGGGTGAGCCGCCGCAGTCCCTCCGGTGTGTAGAAGGGGGCGTGGTTGGGATGGAGGAGGTGCCGTGGCGTGTGGTCGATGTCCACAAGGATGGCGTGGCCCCGTTCGGGCGCGGTGGGTCCGAATCCGGCGCCTCCTGCGACCATCGCGAAGAAGTCTCCCGTGACCAGGTGGCAGCGCGGATCTGAGATCAGCTCGGTGGAGTTCGGCAGCAGCTGGCGCTGGTGCCACTCGATCACCTCACCGAGCGCTTCGACAACCAGCGCGGAGCGCACGCGAGCATCGGCCAGTACAGCTCGAGCCGTGTACCCGAGCCCGAGGCCGCCGATGACGACATCGAGGTCGGTTCCGGGCAGCTCGGCGAGAGCGAGGTCGGCCAGCGCGATCTCGGCGGCGGTGAACAGGCTCGACATGAGGTGCTCATCGCCCAGCTTCACCTCGTACACGTCGATCTGAAGCGTCGGCTCCAGCCGCCTCCGCACGCTGATCTCGCCCATCGGTGTCGTGCGCCGGTCGATCTCCTCGAAACGAGCGCTCATGGGCTCAGTGCCTCCGCCGCCGTACCGTACACATTCCCCCGCGGGCACGGAGCTGTATCCGGTGGCGGTGCTGCTCGCCGCCCGGTGAGCCACTACCTCGTCTGGACGACGACCTTGTGGTGGTGCCGCAGGCCCAAGCCGACCAGCACCAGCATGGCGCCGCCCGCTACGAAGGCGGCCATGGCGGCGATCCCGGCGATCCGGCCGACGGTCGACCAGGCGAATGCGCTCAGGAGGAGGCCACGCAGGGTCTCGCCCTTGAAGAGACTGTTGCGCTGGCCGCTGATGGCATCAGCCTCGCCCTGCAGCTCGGCGATCCGGGCGGCGCTGGCGCCGTCCGCAGTGGCGGTCTCGACGGCCGTGGCCGCCGCCCGCTCAGGGACGCCGAGGTCGGCGAAGGTAGCGCCGTCCGCGATGCCCTGGAGGTGCCCGTCGATGAAGCTGGCGTAGCCTTCGGCCTCGACACCGGTGTTGACGTCCTGTCCTGCGAACTTCAGGAGGTCGGTGCGCCCCTCTTCGGTGAGCGCGGCCGCCGGCGGGAACGCGATGTTCTGGGAGGACAGCTCGTCGTTGACGTAGTCCTTCGAGAAGTTGGCGCCCCAGGTGAGCAACCCACCAGCCACGACGAGGACGACGGTGGCGACCGCGCCGAGGCTGATGAGCAGGCTGTCAATGGTGCGGCGCTTGAGGGCCACAACCGGTTGCGTTGAGGTTGAACTGGTGCGGGCACCCACCGTGGGGAGGGGTGCGTCGCGAGTGATCGTCCTCATGGTGGGCTCCTTGGCCTTCGTTGTTGACTCTGACCTCACCGTACGGATGCACCCGCGTGCTCCACAGGAGGCGAAGGTCCCAACCCCGTGGGACCAAAGCACTTCGTCAACGCCCGACGGGGATCCGCGGTCACACTGGAGCTCATGTCGATCCGTGTGTTCTTGCTGGACGACCATGAGCTGGTGCGGCGGGGGGTGCGCGACCTGCTCTGGGCCGAGGAGGGCATCGAGGTCGTGGGCGAGGCGGGCACGGCCGAGGAAGCACTGGAGCGGGTCCCACAGACAAAGCCCGACGTGGCCGTGTTGGACGTGCGTCTGGGCGAAACGGCCGGCGGCATGGGCGGCGTCGAGGTGTGCCGGGAGATCCGATCCGCCCATCCCGAGGTGGCCTGCCTGATGCTGACCAGCTTCGCCGACGACGAGGCCCTGTTCGCGTCGATCATGGCGGGAGCGGAGGGCTACGTGCTCAAGCAGATCCGGGGCGGCGAGCTGGTCGCCGCCATCCGCCGAGTGGCGGCCGGTCAGAGCTTGTTGGATCCGTCGGTCACGGCTCGGGTGCTGGAGCGGCTCCGTCACCCCGAGCCCGCCCAGGAGGACCCGCTGGCGAACCTGTCCCCGCAGGAGCGGAACATCCTCGACCACATCGCGGAGGGGATGACCAACCGCCAGATCGGTGAAGCCATGTTCCTGGCCGAGAAGACCGTGAAGAACTACGTGTCCAACCTGCTGACCAAGCTAGGCATGTCGCGGCGCACCGAGGCGGCCGCCTACGCGGCCCGCCTGGCCGAGCGTCGGCGGACCGAGCCGAGCTGAGCTGCTCCGCCACAGCGGCTCAGGGTGGGTTGGATGGAGGGGGGCGATCAAGAGAGGACGCGGCGAGGGTGCCGTTGATGACGTCGTCGGCCACGGTGGAGAGCCGGAGGTTGTGGTTGCGGGCGTGGCGGCGCAGCATGGCGAACGCTTCTGCCATGTTCAGCCCCTCACGCTCGGCGACCATGCCCTTGGCCTGCTCGATGATGATCCGGGTGTTGAGCGCGTTGTTGAGCTGGTCGTTGACGGCCTGGGCCTCGAACGAAGCGCGGTGCTGGAGGATGGCGATGGTGGCGACGTCGGCCAATGCCTGGGCGGCGACCAAGTCATCCTGGCGCAGCTCGCCGCGCTCCACCTGGAACAGGTTCAGCGCGCCGATGAGGGTCCCCCGCAGCCGCATGGGGAGGGCGTGCACCGACTGGAAGCCAGCCGCCAACGCCTCGGCCGAGAACCGGGGCCAGTGACCGTCCGCCGAGGCCAGGTCCTGGTTCACGACTGGCTGGCCGGTGTGGTAGCACTCGAGGCACGGTCCCTCCTGGGACTGCAGCTCGAAGAGCTCCAGCACCCGCATCGCCTCGCTGGAGGAAGCCATCACCCGCAGGTCGCCGTCGGGTGCGGCGAGCATCAGACCAGCGGCCCCGACCTCGAGCACGTCGACGCATCGATCGGCCAGCAGCGTGAGCAGATCGACGACGTCGAAGTCCGCCACGAGGGTGTCGGCCAGCTCGACGAGGGTCTGGGCAAGGAGCGCTTCTCTGGGCATCGGAACTCCAGTCACATCCACCAAGGGAGCTCAAGGACTCGACCCCTCGCTATGGTATGCGGCTTCGTCGGCGGTGGCGAGCCGCTTGCTGGAGGGGACGCCTCACCACCCGGGGCCCACCTCGCCGCCGCCGACGTCGAAGCGCAGCCTCCTGGCCACCACGTCCCGGGCCACGTCGTTGACCGTGCGATCGTTGCCGAAGGCGTAGGCCCGCAACCGGGTCAGCGCTTGGCCCACGGTGACCTCGAGCTGGGCCGCCACCATGCCGGAGGCCTGGTGCGCCACGTAGTGGAAGTCGGCGCCCGCCTCCAGGCTGGCGGCCACCTGCCCGGGCGGCGCGTCGGCCTGCATCACGAGGAGGGCCTGGGCAGCTACGTCGGCCATGACCAACGCATCGGCGTGCTGGTCGGCGGTGAGCGGGCCTGGCTGGTCGCGGTACAGGTTGAGGGCGCCGAGGCGGACCGCTCCCACCTGGAGGGGGAACCCGAAGATGGCCCGCACACCGGCGTCTATGGCCGGCCCGGTGAAGGCCAGCCATCGCGGTGTGCGGGGGTTGGCGAGATCGGGCTCGAACACGGGCCGGTCGTGGTGATAGGCGTCCACGCTCGGACCCTCGCCGAGCTGGTGCTGCAGCTCCTCGATGCGATCGCTCACCTGGTTGCTGGTGCACACCGGTCCTCGGGGCACATCACCAGACATCAGCATGACCCCCGCGCCGGTCATTTCGGTGACCTCGGCGCACACCTCGCACAGCCGTTTCGTCTCCAGCTCGGGGGCCTCAGGGCCGACCAGCAGCGCGAGGATCCGTAGCCGCCGCTTGCTCGGCACAGATCACGGTCCGACGGGACCGACCAGCTCCTCGGTGGGATCGGCCCGATCAGCGGCTGGCACCGCAACCCAGGAACGGAGCGCCCGGGCGGCCGCGATCGGGGTGGCGTCGGCGGGGCGGCCGAGGTACGAACAGCCGAATACGTCGAGCACGAGCCGCGCGCACGTCGGTGGGAACCGCATAACCAGCGACCGCGAACGTTGGTGGAGGAACTCCTGGGTGCGGACGATCACTGCGACGGTTGCACTGCCCATGAAGCGCACCCCGCTCAGATCCACCACGAGATCAGCGTCGTCCGCCGCGATCGCTTCGGCCATGACCTCCGAGAGGGCGGCCACCGTGGAGATGTCGTGCTCGCCGTGGAGCCAGACGACCGTTCGATCGTCTTCACGACCGAAGAACGCCAGCGCCTCCTGCTGAGGGATCGGCTCACTCGTAGACTCGATGAGAGTCATGGCAACGTCCTGACATCAGTTACCGCGAATGATGCGCTACCAAGGTCTGGAGCACCGCCCCCGAGCCGATGTGCTGGCCCGACACGTGTGGGTGAGTTCTCGTGTTGCTCGAACCCTACACCTGTCGGAGGTGCCGCGGTCAGCGCGTGAGCGCGAGCGGCGGCGCGGATCCACGAGGGCGGGGCTGGCTACTCGGGGTTGACGGACCCTCCCCCGGTGCCAGGTTGCAACCGTCGGCGCAGCTCGACGTGGACCGATGTGCCGACCACCGCCTCCAGCTCGTGTCCGAGGGATTCGAGCACGGTGGTGTCACCGACGTAGGCCCGGTCGCCTTCGGTGCAGCACCAGGCCATGGTCTCACCCTCGGGGCCCCAGTCCGCTCGGCTCCACCGGCGGACAGTGGCCACCTCGGTGTCGCCGGGTCCCTGCTCCCAGTCCACCTTGATCGGCAGCTGCCAGCACACCGATGGCTTCCACTCGATCGGCGACTCGGAGGCATCGAGGGCGGCGAGGTGCAGGGCGCAGCCGGCCCCACCGGCGAAGTCGGGCCGGTTCAAGAAGATGCAGGCGCCATCCACCACCCGGGTCGACGATCGCCGCTTGTCGCCGTAGATCCCGGCCCGGGCCGCCTCGTCGTGGTGCTCGAAGCGATCGGGTTGGAGCATGGCGGCCAGCGCGCCGATCGTGCGAGCTTCGTCCTCGCCGTCGAGGTCGGCGCCCATCGAACAGCATCCGTGGCCGAGGTGTTCGGTGGGCTCGGGGAGGATCCCGAGGCAGCCCCGCCCGAAGATGCAGGTCCAGTTCGATTGGAGGAAGGCCACATCGAAACGCCATGTGGTGTCGCCGTCGACGATCTCCTCTATGGCGTCCATCAGGGATCGAGGGTAGGCGTCCGAGCCTCGATCCAGGCGAGGACTCCTTCGGCCGCCGCCACCCCTGTGCTGAACGCGGCCTGGAGGAGGTAGCCGCCGGTGGGTGCCTCCCAGTCGAGCATCTCGCCGGCCACGAAGGTGCCCGCCCGCCCCCGGAGCATGAAGTGGCCGTCGATCGCATCCAGGGCCACCCCGCCTGCGGTCGAGATGGCCCGTCCGATCGGCTGCGGGGCCGCGAGGCGGAGGGGCAGCGCCTTAATGAGGGCGGCGAGGTCGATCGCATCGGTCGGAAGCTGGTTGCCCGTGGCCTCCCGGAGCAGTGCGATGGCCACCGGCGCCAAGCCAGCCCGCCCCAACCCGGTGGCCGCCGAGTCCTTCGGTCGACGGCGCCCGAGGCGAGCGGCGACCTCCGCTTCCTCGGCGTCGGGGAACACGTCGAGCCGCAGGAGGGCCGGGGCGCCGGCATCGATGGTGCGACGCAGCAGCGGTGCCAGGGCGTAGACGGGCCCACCCTCGACGCCGCCGTCGGTGACCATCACGTCGCCGCGGGCGACCGCGCCGTCGTGGTGCAGGGCCACGTCCTTGATCGGCGTGCCCGCGAACCGGGCTCGGAACACCCCGCTCCAGGCGACCATGAACCCGCAGTTGGCCGGCCGGAGGGAGGTGACCTCAACCCCGACATCCTCCAGGGTCGTGACCCAGGCCCCGTCGGAGCCGGTGCGGGGCCAGCTGGCACCACCGAGCGCCAGCACGCAGGCGTCGGCCTTGACGGTGACCCGGGCGCCCTCGGCATCGCGGAATGCGAGGGCGCCGTCGTCGCCCCAGCCGACCCAGGTGTGCCGCGTGCGGAGCTCGACGCCGAGCTCGCCCAGGCGTTGGAGCCACGCTCGGAGCAAGGCCGTCGCCCGGAACCCGACGGGGAACACTCGGCCACTGGAACCCACGAAGGTCCCCTCGCCGAGCGCTTCGCTCCAGGCCCGCAGCGCCGCAGGTTCGAACCGTGCGATCGCCGGTGCCAGCGCGGCCCGCGCGGGTCCGTAGCGGTCGAGCAGCGCGTCGAGCGGCTCGCTGTGGGTGAGGTTGAGCCCGCCCCGCCCGGCGACCTGCAGCTTGCGTCCGACCGTCGGCATGCGCTCGAAGGCCGTCACCGCCACGCCGGCGCGAGCCAGCACCTCAGCCGCCATCAATCCGGCGGGCCCGCCGCCGATCACTGCGACCCGCCTCGTGCTGGTCGTGTCCGACATGCGCGTCAACGATGCCGCCACCGCCGCCCGCCCGGCGAATCCGTCCCGTCCGCCGGGTCCGAGGCCACGCCGAGCGCGGTGGAGCCGGAGGCGGTCGATAGCGTCGACGACGTGTCCGTTCCTCATCGGTTCGCCAGCGGTACGTTCGACGAGGGGACGCTGGCCGAACGGACCGCGACCGTTGCCGCCGTCCTCGTGGCTCGTAACGAGTCGGCCACGATCGGTCGCGCCCTCGATCCGTTGCGACGTCTGCTGGAGGGAGGGCTCCTCGACCGCCTGGTCGTCGTCGACGGTGGGTCCTCCGACGACACCGTGGCGCTCGCCGCCGCCGCCGGGGCTGAGGTCCTTGACGCCAGCGCCGTCCTGCCGGCCATGGGGCCGGTGCTCGGCAAGGGCGACTCCATCTGGCGCACCGTCGTCGCCGTCGACGTTGACGTGCTGGCCTTCCTCGACTCCGACCTCATCGGTCGCTACGACGACTACGTGATCGGGCTGCTCGGCCCGCTCCTCGTCGACCCCGACGTCCGCTTCGTGAAGGGGGCCTTCCGGCGCACCCGGGTAGGGGAGGATCAGCCCCGCCACCTCGATGGTGGTCGCGTCACCGAGATGGTCGCCCGCCCGCTGCTCAACCTCCTGCGGCCCGACCTGGCCGCCTTCTACCAACCGCTCGGCGGGCAGGTGGCCGCCCGCCGCGGTGATCTCGCCGCTGTGTCCATCCCCACCGGGTACGCGGTCGAGATCGACATGCTCGCCACGATGGTCGATCGGTTCGGTCACGGTGCCGTGGTGGAGTCCGACCTCGGGAGCGTCGTCAACCGGGAGCGCACGATCGAAGATCTCGTGTCCATGTCCCAAGAGGTCATGTACGGCCTCCTCCACGCCCAACAGCCCGGGCTGCGGTGGACGCCCTACGTCCGGCCCGAGCCCGGAGGAGGGATGGCCGAGCCGCTCGATCACCAGGTGGTGCACCGGCCCCCGGCCGAGACGCTGCTTCAGGTCTCCGGTGTTGGCTCCCGCCGCAAGGACATCGGCAGCTCGTAGTCCACGTCGACGTCCGCTCGGCCCTGCAGGATGTCGATGACGGCCAGCACGTCGCGGGTGGCGGCGACGTCGTGGACGCGGACGATGTTGCCCGGCTCCGCCGCCGCGTGGGCGATGGCGGCCATCGTGCCGGCCAGGCGCTGGCGGGGTGGCTTCTGCAGGATGGCGCCGATGAAGTCCTTGCGACTCAGGGCGAGGAGGAGCGGGCGGCCCAGGGCCCGGACCTCGCCCAGGTGGCGCACCACCTCGATGGTCTGCGCGGGGGTCTTCGAGAAGTCGGGCCCGGGGTCGAGGATCAGCGCGTCCTCGGGAACACCGAGCTCCATGGCCACATCGATCCTCTCGCCGAGGAAGGCGACGACGTCGGCGACGACATCGTCGTAGAAGGTCGGATCCACGAGGCGCACCTTCGGCCTCGACCGGGTGTGCATGATCACCAGCGCCGCACCCCGCTCAGCGCAGATTCGCGCGACATCGGGGTGAAGGAGGCCGCTCACGTCGTTCACGATGGAGGCCCCAGCGTCGACGGCCTGCTCCGCGACCAGCGGCTTGTAGGTGTCGACGCTGATGAGCACGTCGGGCCACGACGCGTGGATGGCTCGGATCACCGGTACAACGAGGTTGGCCTCCACCTCGGGGTCGGTCTCCTGCACGCCCGTGATGGCCGACTGACCACCGACGTCGATGACGTCGGCGCCATCCGCGATCAGCTGGTCGGCCAGCGCTACCCGAGCCTCGAGGTCGCCATGGCGCCCGCCGTCGGAGAACGAGTCGGCGCTGGCGTTGACCACTCCCATGACGAGGGTGCCGTCGACCGTGATACGGCGATCGCCGATGCGGAGCACGGGACCGACCACCCGTCGACGGTAGTTCGGGGTATCGGTGTGCGCGAACTGTCCTAGGCGACGACTACACCAGCCTCCTGGGCGTCAAGCGTGTGCGCTGCGCTACCCGCCCGGACAAGGCGACATACGTCCGACGGCACCGTCAACTCTCTCGTGCACAGGTCATGTCTGCTGAGCGGGCCCATGGGGAACACTCCGCCAACACCCCGATGCCAAGGAGGCACCCCCACATGGGAGAGAACACCGATCAGGCCAAGGGCCGCATCAAGCAGGCGGTCGGCGATCTGACCGACGACAAGGATCTCCAGAGGGAGGGCAAGATCGACGAAACGGGCGGCAAGGCCAAGGGCGTGCTGAACGACCTGCGAGACAAGGCAGAGAGCGTCGTGGACTCCGTAAAGGACAAGGTCGACGACGCCCGCAACAAGCGCTGATCGTCTGACCGGTGGACCGGGCCCCCATTGACCTCGATGGGGGCCCGGCGCGCTCGCTGACCGCACCGACCGACGACGGGCTGGGGGCCAGCCGCCGGTCGCGGCGTTGGCGTCGAGGGGTCATCACGGTGCTCAGTCTCTTCGTGCTCGCGGCCCTGACCCAGCAGCTGGGCATGCGCACCGACACGGTGCAGGGGAGCTCTGGCGACTTGGCGGTGACCATCCGTTACGCCGACCGAGCTCGCGGGGCCCTGGCCTCCGCCTTCAGCATTGACATCGAGCGACCTGGCGGGTTCGACGGCCAGATCGAGGTCCGTACCACCCAGAGCTACCTGGAGATCTTCGACGACAACGGCCTCGAGCCCGATCCGGAGTCGACGACAACCGAAGGCGGGTACGTGATCTGGACGTTCGATCCTCCGCCCGGGGACACCCTGAACATCGTCCTCGACGTCCGGATCGAGCCGGGTGTCTTCGGACGCGAGCGCGGCACCACCATCGTGTCGGCGGGCGACGAGGTCGTCACCCTCGACTACACCACGTGGGTGGCGCCCTGATGGGCATCGTCCTGCGCTCGGTCGCCATCTACGCTTTCCTCTGGATCGTGTTGCGCGCCATCGGCAAGCGAGAGCTGGCCCAGCTCACCGCCTTTGACCTCGTCGTCGTCGTAGTGATGGGCGACCTGATCCAGCAGGGTTTGACCCTGGAGGACATGTCGGTCACCGGAGCGATGTTGGCCGTCACCCCGATGGCCCTGCTCACGGTGGCCGCCGGTGCGATCTCGGTCCGCTGGCCCAGAGCCGGGCGCGTGCTGGAAGGGGTGCCGGTGGTGGTGCTTCACCGGGGGAAGGTGGTGGCGGAGGCCTTGCGCAACGAACGCCTCGATCTGGCCGACCTGTACGAGGCGGCCCGCTCGGAGGGGATCAGCGATCTGCGCGACGTGGAGTGGTGCGTGCTCGAGGACGATGGCCGCTTCTCGTTCCTCCGCAAGGACGACGAGAGCAGCTGAACCCGTAGGTTCGGGGCATGGACTTCGACATCCCGGCCGCCATCCAGGACACCCTCGACCAGCTCGACGCCTTCATCGAGGCGGAGATCGCACCGCTCCAGGCTCAGGACGACAACGAGCGCTTCTTCGACCACCGTCGGGAGTACGCCCGCACGGACTTCGAGCACGACGGCGTGCCCCGCGCCGACTGGGAGGAGCTGCTGGCCGAGATGCGCCGCCGCGCCGACGCGGCCGGCTGGCTGCGCCTCGCGCTGCCTGAGGACTTCGGCGGCCGCGATGCCAGCAGCCTCGAGATGGCGATCATCCGGGAGCATCTGGCCGAGCGGGGTCTCGGGCTGCACAACGACCTGCAGAACGAGAGCTCGATCGTGGGGAACTTCCCCACCGTGCTCATGATGCGGGACTTCGGCACCGAGGCCCAGAAAGCCGACTGGATGCCCGGCTTCCTCGACGGCACCCGCCGCTTGGCCTTCGGGCTTACCGAGCCGAACCACGGTTCCGACGCCACCTTCCTGGAGACCACGGCGGTGGCCGACGGCGACGAGTGGGTGGTCAACGGCCACAAGCGCTTCAACTCCGGGCTGCACCACGCCACCCACGACATCATCTTCGCCCGCACGTCCGGCGATCCCGGCTCGCCGGTTGGGATCAGTGCCTTCCTCGTGCCCTGCGACGCGGCCGGCTTCAACGTCGACTTCTTCTGGTGGACCTTCAACATGCCCACCGACCACGCCGAGGTCACCATGACCGACGTGCGGGTGCCCGCCGAGGCCCTCTTCGGTCGGCTCGACCACGGCCTTGAGCTGGCCCAGCTGTTCGTGCACGAGAACCGCATCCGCCAGGCGGCGTCGTCGCTCGGCGCGGCTCAGTTCTGCATCAACGAGGCGGTGGCCTACGCCAACGGCCGCACCACATGGAACAAGGCGCTGTCCACCAACCAAGGCATCCAGTTCCCTCTAGTGGAGCTGCACACCGAGGCGGCCATGCTCCGCCAGCTCATCCGGCAGACGGCATGGCAGATGGACCACCGCCACCACATGGAGCTCACCCACCAGGTGTCGATGTGCAACTACCGCGCCAACCGCCTGGCCTGCGACGCCGCCGACCGTGCCATGCAGACCTGCGGCGGCGTGGGCTACAGCCGGCACATGCCCTTCGAGCACATCTACCGCCACCACCGCCGGTACCGCATCACGGAAGGGTCCGAGGAGATCCAGATGCGCAAGGTCGCACAACACCTCTTCGGCTTCGGGACCAAGCCCACACGCACCTGAGATGGGAGGCTCTCCACATGACGAAGTGGACTGCAGCCGACATCCCTGATCAGACCGGCACGACGGTGGTCGTCACCGGTGCCAACAGCGGGCTCGGCCTGCGGTCGGCCGAGGCTCTCGCCGCCAAAGGAGCCACGGTGCTGCTGGCCTGCCGAAACGCCGTCAAGGCGGCCACGGCCTTGGCCGCCGTGCAGGCCAAGGCCACCGGACCCGATCCCGAGGTGGTGGCCCTCGACCTGTCGTCACTGGCCTCGGTGGCCGAGTGCGCCGAGCAGCTCGAAGGCGACCTCGACCACATCGACGTCCTCATCAACAACGCCGGGATCATGGCCGTACCGAAGGGGCAGACAGCCGACGGGTTCGAGAGCCAGATCGGCACCAACCACCTCGGCCACTTCGCCCTCACCGGCCGCCTGCTGCCGCTGCTCTTGGCCGCGCCCGAGCCGCGCGTCGTCTCGGTCTCGTCGAATGCCCACAGGTTCGGGCGCATGCACTTCGACGACCTCTTCTTCGAGCACAGCCACTACTCGCGCTGGCGGGCCTACGGGCAGT
>Ga0136633_1000612_pt1 | contig 27328 bp, 23 predicted proteins | sample AntDrymeUQ832206_2_FD_105494 | JGI IMG/M metagenome (GOLD analysis project Ga0136633, IMG submission 105494) | Polar desert sand microbial communities from Dry Valleys, Antarctica - metaG UQ83 (22.06) | ecosystem: Environmental > Terrestrial > Soil > Desert | place: Antarctica: Dry Valley... | reverse complement strand
GGCGGGTCGGATCGCGGCCGCGACGTGCGAGTGGCTGCTGCTTGTCGGCGAGCTGGACCGCCGGCAGCTGTGGGCCGGGGTCGGGGTCCGTTCGGCGGCGCAGTGGCTGTCGTGGCGGTGCGGGTTGTCGCCGCGCGCCGCGCAGGACCACGTCCGGGTCGCCCACGCACTGACCGTTCTGCCGCTGACCAGGGCGGAGTTCGCAGCCGGCCGGCTGTCGTTTTCGAAGGTCCGCGCGATCACCCGGGTCGCAACAGCGCAGGACGAGGCGGCGCTGGTCGACCTGGCGCGGTGCGCGACCGCCGCTCAGGTGGAGCGGACCGTCGCCGGCTGGCGGCGAGTCACCCCGGAGGAGGCGCACTCCCGTTACGCCCGCCGCCGGGTCGCCTTCCGGGTCCGCGACGACGGCCTGGAGCGCTGCCTGATCGACTTGGCGCCGGAGGAGATGGCGCTGCTCCGCGCCGCGGTCGAACGCCAGCAGGCGGTGATGGTCACGCCGCTCGCGGACTCCAGCACACACGGCGACGGCACGGACGGCGACGGTACGGCCGGTGACCCGGAGGGCGAGCTGGCTGGCTGCGCCATGCCGCAGCCGACCGCACAGGGCAGCGCCGCCGACGCGCTCGTCGCGATCCTCACCGGCTGGCTCGCCGCGACCCCGCTCCCCGACTCCGGCCTGGGTGCCGGGATCGGCGAGGTCGTCGTCACCATCGACGCCGCAACGCTGGCCCGGGCCAGTGCTCCGCGAGACGCCAGCCACGCACCGGAAAGCGTTCCGCGGAACGCTGACATCCCGACCGTGGTCGACCCGCTGGCGGTGCCAGGCCTGGTGCCGGCGCCGGGCGGACACCGGCCGGACGTCCGCCGCCGCAGCCCGGGCGGCGTCTCCCGCGTCGACGGTGGCCAGTCGATCGCCCCGCAGACCGTGGTCCGGCTGCTCTGCCAAGCCGCCACCGTCGGGCTGCTCCTCGACAAGGCCGGCAACCCGCTCGACATCGGCCGGCGCAGCCGGCGGATCTCCCGATCCATGCGCCGCGCCTTACGCCTGCGCGACGAGGGCCGCTGCCAGGCGCCCGGCTGCACCCGCCGCGACCACCTCGAGGCGCACCACATCCGACCCTGGTCCGCCGGCGGCCCGACCCGCATCGACAACCTGCTGCTGCTCTGCTCGTTCCACCACGAGCTCGTCCACGAAGGCGGCTGGGCCATCGCCACCCCAGCCCGCGGCGTCTTCCTGTTCCTCGACCCCACCGGCACGTCCGTGCCCGGCGGGCATCCGCTGCCCACCGCGACCAGCCCACTCCAGCACACCGTCGACCCTGAGCCGCTCACCGCCACCGACGGCAGCCGGATGGACCTCGACTTCGTCCTCTGGGTCCTGCTCAACAACCGAGACACCGCACGCCTCAAAGCCACCGCACAAGGTGAGACGGCACGGCAGGCCGCCTGAGAGGGACCGCGCTGGCTTCAGGCGCCGGGCGGGCCGGCTGTGCGCGATGCCTCGCCGGCGGGCTCGCTGTAGGTGACGCCGACGAGCGCAGTTCCGTCGTAGGTCAGTGACGTCAGGCTGGCCAGCCCACACTGGCGTCGGTCCGGGCGGTGCCAGAGCCGCCGACCCTCGGCGAAGCGCCGGGTCACCCAGATCGGCAGCTGGTGGCTGACGCACACCGCCTCGTGGCCGAATGCCTCGTCGCGGGCCTGCTCCACCGCCGCCATCATTCGCCCGGCGACGCCAGCGTAGGCCTCTCCCCAGGACGGCCGGAACGGGTTGTAGAGGTGCCGCCACAGACTCGGGTCCTTGAACGACCCCGCGCCGAACTCCACCGTCTTGCCCTCAAAGACGTTGTCGCTCTCGATCAGTCGGTCGTCGATCCTCGGCGTGCTGTTGAGGGCCTTGGCGATCGGCTGGGCCGTCTGCTGCGCCCTCTCCAGCGGAGAGGACACGAGCACCGTGACATCGCGTCCGCGTAGCGCCTCGGCTGCGGCGACCGCCATCGCCTCACCAGCGGCCGAGAGCCGGAATCCCGGGATCCGGCCGTAGAGGATCTTGCCCGGGTTGTGCACCTCGCCATGTCGGAGCAGGTGGACGACGGTGCGCGCGCTCATGCAGCGCCCGCCGCGGCGGCGGCACGGGCGGCATGCGGTGCTGCCTCTGCAATGCGCGAGAGCGCGTCATCATCGTGCGCTGCCGAGACGAACCACGCCTCGTAAGCGCTCGGCGGAAGATAGACGCCGTGCGCGAGCATCGCGTGGAAGAACGCTGCGTGCTGCCCGACGTCCTGCTTCGTCGCCGTCACGTAGTCGACGACCGGATCCGAGGTGAAGAAGAACGAGAAGAGACTTCCCGCCGTGTTCAGTCGGTAGGCCACGCCGGCCTCGTCGAGCTCGCGCGCCACCAGCGCCGCAACCGCGATCGCAGCCTTGTCGATATGGGCGTAGACGTCGGGAGTGCAGTGGCGCAAGGTGGTCAGCCCCGCGGCGACGGAGACCGGGTTGCCGGAGAGCGTGCCGGCTTGGTAGACCGGCCCGATTGGAGCAAGCTGCGCCATCACGTCGGCGCGGCCACCGAATGCGGCCGCCGGCAGACCGCCGCCCATCACCTTCCCGAATGTCGCCAGGTCGGGAGCGACTCCTTCGATGCCGTACCAGCCCTGCTCGCTGACTCGGAAGCCGGTCATCACCTCGTCGAGGATCAGCAAGGCGCCGTTGCGCTCGCAGAGGTCCTTAAGCCCGGCATTGAAACCAGGCAGCGGCGCAACCACACCCATGTTCGCCGCCGCCGCCTCGGTGACGACACAGGCGATCTCGTCCGGGAAGGCGGCGAAGGCTGCCTCGACGGCGGCGAGGTCGTTGTACGGCAGCACTACCGTGTCGGCGGTCGTCGCGCCCGTCACTCCCTGCGAGTCCGGCAGGCCGAAGGTGACGACGCCACTGCCGGCGCTGGCGAGGAGCGCGTCAACGTGACCGTGGTAGCAGCCGGCGAACTTGATGAGCTTCGAGCGGCCCGTGAAGCCGCGCGCGAGCCGCAGCGCCGACATCGTCGCTTCGGTGCCGGAGCTGACCAAGCGCACCTGGTCGACGTACGGCAGCCGCGTGGTGATGAGCTCCGCCAGCTCGACCTCACCGGCCGACGGGGTGCCGAAGCTCGTGCCGTGTGCTGCCCGGTCGACGATCGCCGCCACGACAGCGGGATAGGCGTGACCGAGGATCATCGGCCCCCACGAGCAGACGAGGTCGACGTAGCGCCGACCATCGGCGTCAACGAGCCAGGCACCCTCCCCGCGTTCCATGAACCGGGGTGTGCCGCCGACGGCGCGAAAGGCGCGCACGGGCGAGTTGACGCCACCAGGTGTTACCGCGCGAGCACGGTCGAACAGCGCGGCGGACGCCGGTGCGTCGAAGTCATAAGGCATGGCCAACATTCTCCCAGCGGAGGCTGGCGCCGCCGAATCGGCCGGGACGTCCCGCTGCCGACCGGATGGTTGGAGAAGGGACGAGCTAGCGGAGGAGGCGGGCGGCTTCGGCGGCCCAGTAGGTCAGCACGATGTCGGCGCCGGCTCGACGGATCGACGTCAGGGTCTCGAGCATCATGCGCTCACGGTCGACCCAGCCGCGCTCGGCCGCCGCTTCGACCATCGCCATCTCGCCGGACACCTGGTACGCCGCGACCGGAACGTCGACTGCGTCAGCAACGCGACGCACGACATCGAGGTAGCTCATGGCCGGCTTGACCATCACGGCATCAGCGCCCTCGGCAATGTCGAGTGCGACCTCGCGCAGAGCCTCGTCGGAGTTGGCCGGATCCTGCTGGTACGACGCACGGTCGCCGAACTTCGGCGCGCACTCCGCGGCGTCGCGGAACGGACCGTAGAACGCAGAGGCGTACTTCGCGCTGTAGGCGAGGATGGCCACGTCTGCGAATCCGGCCGCGTCGAGCGCCACTCGGATCGCGCCAACCTGCCCGTCCATCATTCCGCTCGGCGCCACGACGTCGGTGCCAGCCTGCGCCTGAGCAACTGCGGCAGCGGCGTACCGATCGAGAGTCGCGTCGTTGTCGACCGTCCCGTCGGCGCGCAGCACGCCGCAATGCCCGTGATCGGTGTACTCGTCGAGGCAGCAGTCGGTCATGAGCACGGTGGCCTCGCCGAGCTCAGCCCGCAAGTCTGCGAGAGCGACTTGCACGATGCCGGCGGGGTCGTCGGCAGCGCTGCCGCGACCGTCCTTCGCGCGTGGTACGCCGAAGAGGATCAGCCCGCCGACGCCGCTCTCGACAGCCTCGACGGCTGCTTTACGCAGCGACTCGCGCGTGTGCTGCAGCACCCCCGGCATGCTCGCTACTGCCGCCGGATCAGCGAGGCCCTCCTTGACGAAGAGCGGCAGGACGAGATCCGACGGTGCCAGGCGTGTCTCTGCGACGAGTCGGCGCAGCGCCGGCGTACGACGCAGCCGACGCGGCCGCACGGTCGGAAACCGCCCTTCGGTCACCGCGATGCCTTGCTGCGCACCGCCGGCTTCGCCACTGACGTGGCCGACTTCTTCGCCACCGGCCGGGCGGCCTTCTTCGCCACCGGCTGTGCAGCCTTCGGCGCAGCCGGCCGGGCAGCCTTCTTCGGTGCCGCCGGCTTGCGAGAGCGCGACGTCGGCGCCTCGACAGGTTGCGCGCGCTGCGCGAGCACATGACCGGCCAGTGCCGTTGCTACCCCCTCGACGGAGGGCGTATCGGCGATGACATCGACGCGCAGACCGAGCTCTTCGGCCGTTGCCGCGGTCTGCGGGCCGATCGCCGCCACCAACGTCGTGGTGGCTGGCCGGCCGGCCAGCGCGACCAGGTTGCGCACAGTCGACGATGACGTGAAGACCACTGCATCGAAAGCACCTGCACGCACGGCTTCGCGCACCTCGGCGGGCGGCGGAGCTGCCCGCACGGTGCGGTAGGCGGTGATCTCTTCAACGACCCAGCCCTTGGCCTTCAAGCCGTTGACCAGGCTCGCCGTGGCGATGTCTGCGCGCGGCAGCAACACCCGGTCCAACGGGTCGAGCTGACTGTCGTGCCACGGCCACTCGCTGGCGAGTGCCTCGGATGACATCTCCTTGCTCGGGACCAGATCAGGCCGCAGGCCGAAAGCCAGCAGCGCGTCGGAGGTGGCGTCACCGACCGCTGCGATCTTGACCCCCGAGAACACCCGGGCATCGAGGCCGATCTCCTCGAGCCGTTCGCGCACCGCGCGCACCGAGTTGGTCGAGGTGAAGGCGATCCAGGCGTAACGACCCTGTACCAAGCCGGCAACCGCGCGCTCCATCGGAGCGGGGTTGCGTGGCGGCTCGATGGCGATCGTCGGCATCTCGACGGGTGATGCACCGAGCGCGCGCAGCTGCTCGCTTAGCGCGCCGGCCTGCTGGCGAGTGCGGGGGACCAGCACGCGCATCCCGAAGAGCGGACGCGACTCCCACCACGACAGCTTCTCGCGCAGCCGCACAACCTCGCCGATGACCGTCACCGCAGGTGCTGTCATGCCGGCCTCGGTAGCTGCGTGCTCGATGGTGTCCAGCGTCGCGACGACGCTGCGCTGATCGGCCGTCGTACCCCAGCGGGTCATCGCCACGGGCGTATCACCCGGGCGCCCGTGCTCAACGAGTCTGGCGGCGATCTTGCCGATCTTCTCTACGCCCATCAGCAGGACAAGAGTTCCCGGTCCGGCGGCCAGGGCGCTCCAGTCGACTTTGCTCGACGGCTCTGTCGGGTCTACGTGGCCGCTGAGGATCGCGACGTCCTGCGTAATGCCGCGATGCGTCACAGGGATACCAGCGTAGGCAGGTACGGCGACCGCGGACGTGACACCGGGGACTACCTCCCACGGGATCCCGGCCTTCACGCAGGCTTCTGCCTCCTCGCCGCCACGGCCGAAGACGAACGGGTCGCCGCCCTTGAGGCGGACGACGGCCCGACCTGCCTTCGCGCGCGAGACGAGAACGGCGTTGATCTCGGACTGGGTCATGCCTTCACCGTGCGGCGCCTTGCCCGCGTGCACGATCTCCACGTCAGCCTTGCAGTGGACGAGCAGCTCGGCCGGCGCGAGCCGGTCGATCACGACGACGTCGGCGGAGGCGAGCAGGTCACGCCCGCGCACCGTCACCAACCCCGGATCGCCCGGGCCAGCGCCGACCAGCGCCACCGTGCCCATCGTCTTTCGTCGACTCGTCACCATCACTTCGCCCTCATCAGTTGCGCAGCACCGTCGTCGAGCAGCTCACGAGCGAGCGCCCGGCCAAGCTCGTGCGGATCAGTTAGTGCGCCGACGGCGCTGCGACGCAGCACGTCGCTGCCGTCGGGTGCGCACACGGCGGCGCGGAGGTACAGCTCGTCGTCGGCGACATCGGCGAGTGCGCCGACCGGCGCCGTACACCCCGCTTCGAGAGCGGCGAGCAGCGCGCGTTCCGCCTCGACCGTCGCCCGACTCACCGGGTCATCCAGCTGGGCCAGCAGCTCACGCAGCGACGCGTCGTCGGCGCGGCACTCGAGGGCCAGGGCGCCTTGCGCCGGTGCCGGCAGCAGCTGAATCGGATCGAACACCTCGGTCACCGCATCGAGCCGGTCCAGTCGGGCAAGTCCTGCTCGGGCCAACACCACAGCGTCGACGTCGCCGTCGATGGCCTTCTTGAGCCGCGTTTCGACGTTGCCCCGGATTCCCACGACCTCGACGCCGAGGCCAAGGGCCCGAATCTGCGCAGCGCGACGGGGTGAGCCGGTGCCGACTCGGGCTCCGGTCGGCAGCTCACCGAGGGTGAGCCCGGCGGGGCAGCACAACACGTCGCGCGGGTCCTCGCGCGGCGGCACGGCGGCAATCACAAGATTGTCGGCGGCGGCAGTAGGCAGGTCCTTGTAGGAGTGAACGGCGAGGTCGACATCGCCGGCCAGCAGCGCGTCGCGCAATGCCGTGACGAAGACGCCGGTGCCACCGATCTGGGTGATCGCAGCATCCGACGTGTCGCCGGCCGTGCTGATCTCAACGAGCTCCACCTCGCGACCCAACAACGCGATCAGCGTGGCGGCGACGCCACCCGACTGAGCGAGCGCGAGCGCGGAGCGACGGGTGCCCAGCCGGAGCGCGGTCATGACCGGTCCTCGATGGCAGTCAGGTCGACGGCCAGGTCGGCCAGGTCGGCCAGGTCGGCCAGCGAGACTGCCTCAGCGACCTGCGGGTCGAGGCCGAAGAGCTCGCGCAGCGCCTCGGCGTAGTGGTCGCCACCGGGGAACTCGGCGAGCTCTTTCACCCGCACGGTCGGTGCGTGCAAGAGCTTCTCCACAACGCGGCGGACGGCGGCATGCACCTCGCCTTGCTGCCGTGCGTCGAGGTCGGGCACCCGCTGCATGAGGCGGCCGAGCTCGGATTCGATGACAGCGTCGGCCTTGGCGCGCAGCGCCACGACCGTGGGAGCAACCTTCATCGAGCGCTGCCAACCGAGGAACGTGGCCACCTCTGCCGCGACGATCTGCCGCGCATCGTCGAGGTCACCGCTGCCGACGGCGTCGGCCTCGAGCGTCTGGCGCAGCGCATCGAGGTCGGTGAGGGTCACCCCGGGCAGGAGCCGCACCGTCGGGTCGATGTCGCGCGGCAGGGCGAGGTCGAGGAATGCCACTGGACGCCCGCCGCGTGACTGCACCGCCCGCTCAACGACGTCCGCGCCCACCACCACGCCGGAGGCGCCCGTGGACGAGATCACCACGTCGGCTTGGGCGATCGCGGTTTCGAGGCCGTCGAGGCCGATGCCGCGTCCGCCGAGTGCCTCGGCCAGGACGTCGGCATGCGCCGCCGTGCGATTGGCGACGACGATCTCGCCGACGCCGGCGTCGCGCAGCGTCGTACCGGCGAGAGCTCCCATCGCACCCGCACCGATGATCAGCACGGGACGATCGCGCAGCGAGCCGAGTGCGCTGGAGACCACGCGTACGCCGATGGCGACCAGCGAGGCACCGGTGCGCCCGATCTCGGTCTCAGTGCGCACCCGCTTGCCGACCCGCAGCGCATGCGGAAGCAGCTGCCACAGCAGCCGGCCGAGCGCCCCTTCGGTCTGTGCCGTCAAGAGTGCGGCACGGAGCTGACCGAGGATCTGCCCCTCTCCGACCACCATCGAGTCGAGCCCGCTGGCCACAGAGAACAGGTGCTGCACCGCACGGTCCTCGTAGTGGACGTACAGATGATCGGTCAGTGCCTCGAGAGGTACGCCGGACACCCGGCTGAGCAATTCGCTGACCTCCTGCACCCCGCCGTGAAACCGCGCGACGTGGGAGTAGACCTCGACGCGATTGCAGGTCGAGAGGATCAGCGACTCGGCGACGTGGTCACCGGACTGCAATTCGTGCAGCGCCTTCGGTATGTCACTCGTCGCGATAGAGGTGCGCTCGACAAGGTCAAGCGGCGCCGAGTGATGGCTGATGCCGACGACGAGGACACTCACGACGTGGCCCCTGCCGCGGCGCGCTCGTGCAGCTCACGGTCGACTTCAGACGCTCGCAAGGGCAGCGGCGCCGACTTGCGCTGTTCATGGAAGGACAGGATCTGCAGCTCGATCGAGAGGTCGACCTTGCGGAGGTCGACGCCGTCGGGAACGGCGAGTACGACCGGCGCGAAGTTGAGGATGCTCGTCACGCCGGCCGCGACCAGCCGGTCGCAGACGTCCTGCGCGGCATGCGCGGGCGTCGCGATGACCCCGATGGACACCCCGTGCTCGACCACGATCCGGTCGAGGTCGTCGAGGTGGCTGATGACCACGCCCGCGACCTCCCCGCCCACGCGGCGGTGGTCGGTGTCGACAAGCGCCGCCACGCGGAAGCCGCGTTGGGCAAAGCCGCCGTAGTTGGCCAGAGCATGACCGAGGTTGCCCAGGCCGATGATGGCGACCGACCAGTCCTGGGTAAGCCCGAGCTCGCGGGAGATCTGGTAGATGAGGAACTGCACGTCGTAACCGACGCCCCGGGTGCCATAGGAACCCAGGTGGCTCAAGTCCTTGCGCACCTTGGCTGAGTTGACCCCGGACGCGACGGCCAGCGCGTCGGAGGACACCGTCGCGGCAGCGGACTCAGCCAGCCCGACCAGCGCCCGGAGATAGACCGGGAGCCGCGCCACGGTGGCCTCCGGAATGCCCCGGTCGGCCCCGGTCGCACCGCGCCTGGACTGAGCCACCCTCACGTCTCCCGGTGCGTCTGATGTCCCGGTCGCTGACGCAGTCCGGGCGGTTCCCGCCAGCGTCGTCACGCGTCGCCGCCGCAGGACTTTGTGCCATTGAGAATACGCCTTGTGAACGTATGCACAAACTCGGGTAACGCCCGGCGACGCACTGCTCAGCGGGCGAGGGCTTTGCGCAGGCGGGCCTCTTCGACGGACCAGTAGCCGTGCTCGCGGCCGTCGAGCAGCACGACAGGCAGGCGATCGCCGTACTCGGCGTAGTCCGCCTCGGACGCTGTGGCGTCGCGCTCATCCAGCGGTACACCGAGCTCGGCGGCGACCCGCGTGAGCACGACCCGCGCCTCGTCGCAGGCGGGGCAGCCCAGCTTGCTGAGCAGCGTGAGCCGATGGTCAGCGGGGGGCACGAACGGGCTCCGGTGCGACGAAGGTGGCGCCGGGCACGGCATCGGGACCTACGCGCTCACCCGGCGCCAGCGTCTCCGCCTGCTCGTCGGCGCTACGCCGGCGCCGAGCCGAGCGGTGAGCGCCGGGACGCCGGGAGGCGACGACGAAGCCGGTGTACATGATCCCAGCGCCGATTCCGAGCGTGGCCGCGACCGAACCGACCTCGCCGAGGAAGGTCAGCCCGCCCGAGGTCGCCGCGACGAGGACGCCGACGACGATGAGCGCGGTGCCCTTGAACCGGGCCCGCGCCGCTGGACCGCCACCGCGGGATCGCCAGCCGGACCAGAGAGTGCCGCCGACAACGGTGAGGGTGCCGACCGCGTTGGAGGCGACGACAAGGCCGTAGCGGGCGCCCGCCGGGAAGTAGTCGCGGCCGTGGGGTAGGTCCGTCCCGAATCCCGGAGCACCGTCGACGAAGGACACGACCGCAAGCACGAAGGCGGCGTTGGCGGAGAAGACGACGAGGAAGAACAGCACGATGCGCGCGACGGGCGGGCGTACCAGCAGCTCGATCTCGCCCATGGCCAGCCAGGGCACGGACAGCATGGCGCCGCAAATGTAGAAGACGCGAAAGCTCGTCTCGCTCCAGCCGAAGGCAGTGCCGTACCAGAGTGCGGCGCACCCGGCTGCGAACAGACCCAGCGACAGCGCCCACGACCGCAGGTACGGCCGGCGGCTGAGCCACCAGCGCCGACCGAGCGCCAGCGCGAACTCCCCCGAGATCACGGTTGCGACCAACGGCAGGACAGCCTCACCCCGCATCGCCAGCGCGATCCCTACCCGGCGGCTGCGTCGAGCTCGCGCAGCTGACCCTTGGCGACCTTGCCGGTCGCGCCGTGCGGCAGCTCGTCAACGAACTCCACCGCGGTGGGGCACTTGAAGCGGGCCAGCGAGCGCCCGCAGTGCGCGATCACCTCGTCGGCGGTGAGCCGGGCGTCCGGTCGGCGTACAACGAGCGCCTTCACGCTCTCACCCGTGTAGGGGTGCGCGATGCCGAGCACCGCCGCCTCGAGGACGTCCGGATGAGCGGCCAGGACGTCCTCGACCTCACGGGGGTAGACGTTGAAGCCACTCACCAGGATGAGCTCGGTACGCCGGTCCACCAGGTGGTAGTCGCCGTCTTCGTCGACGTACGCGACATCACCGGTCGGCCACCACCCCTGCGCGTCGGGTCCGCCGCGACCGTCCGGCCAGTACCCGGCGAAGACGTTGGCACCGCGTACGACGATCTCGCCCGGGTCACCGTCCTCGGGCTCGACGCCTTGCTCGTCGACGAGCCGCAGCTCCACCCCCGGTACCGGTCGACCGATCGAGTCGGGCTTGGCCACGACGCTCATCAGCGTCGTGGTGAGCACCGGAGCCGTCTCGGTAAGGCCGTAGCCCTCGAAGACGTGATGACCGGTGACGTCGAGAATCCGGCGCAGCACGGTGGCCGGCAGCGGCGCGGCACCGGACACGGCCAGCCGCACGGAGACGAACGCGTCGCCGAGGTCCGGCAGCATCGACCATGCGACGTACATCGGCGGGGCGCCAATGACGTTGGTCACCTGATGCCGGCGCATCTCCACCAAGGTCTCGACCGGATCGAACCGCTCGACGAGCACCCCGGTAGCCCCGTGCTTGACCACCGCGCCGAGGCCGGCGTTGAGCGCGTAGATGTGGAACAACGGCAGTACGAGCAGCACAACGTCGTCGTGGTCGATGATCGGCGGCTCGATGCGCGCAGTCTGATCGAGGTTGGCCAACAGCGCAGCGTGGCGCAGCATGGCTCCCTTGGGGCGTCCGGACGTGCCCGACGTGTAGATGAGGACGGCGAGGTCGTCGTCGCCAACGCCGGTCTCCACCCGACCGGCGGGCTCGCCGAGGGCGATCAGGTCGTCGAACGTACGAGCTCCGGCCGGCGCAGACGCTGCGTCGGCCACGACGACGTGGTCGAGCGTGTCGACCTCGTCAACCAGAGCCAGCAGGTCAGTGGCCGCGCCCCGATGTCCGACCACGAGCCGGGCGCCGGAGTCGGCCAGCACGTGCTCGATCTCACTCGGCGTGTAACCGGTGTTGACCGGCAGGGCAACCAGTCCAGCCCGCAGCGTGCCGAAGTACGCCGTGACGAAGGCGGGCGTGTTGCCCAGGGCTATGGCCACCCGGTCCCCCGCGACCAGGCCCAGTGCCAACAGCCCGCCCGCGAAGCGGTCGACGTCACGGTCGAGAGCAGCCCAGGTCATCACATCGTCGCGATGGCGCAGGGCAGCGCGGTCGGGGTCCGCGGCGGCAGCGTCGCGGACGAGGTCAGCGAGGTTCACGCCGGAAGTGTTGCACAGTTGCAAGCGCCTTGATGCCGCTGCGCTGACGCCGATTTATTAGCCCGCCCGGCGCAGCGGCGGAGCCGCCAATGGGCCGTGCACGCCACCCGCAGCCCCGCCGATCTGGTGAGGGTGACTCAACCCGCGGCCGCTCCCGGCGACCGCACGGGCACCGGGCGCGCCGTCGGCGCGAAGTCCGTGCTCCGAGCCCTGGACCACCTCGAGCCCACGGCGCGAGCGGTCGTTCTCGTCGCCCTCGACGCCCCGGCCACCCTCATCGACGCGGTCCGCCAGCGGGCGGCTGGCCTCTCACTCACGGTGATCGAGGTACCCACTGCGGCGGCACTCGGTGCCCGGTGCGGGGTCGCTCGACCCGTCTCATCTGTGCTCGAAACGGTCTGAATCGCCCCACGGCTCAAGGGATTGGCCACGGCGGCCGATCACTCACGGTGACCAACACTCCCCCGAATCGCAGGGTGCACACCCCGCCGGAGGTTCGACCGTGATCCGCCGCCTCGCAGCCCTGATCGTCGCTCTCGTCGCCACGATGGCCAGCATCGGCCTCCTCGCCCCCGCCGCTCACGCCGGCCCGGGCGAAGGTGACTTCCTCAGCCGCACGAACAGTGCGCGCAGCAGCGCCGGCCGTCGCGCCTACTCCAGCAAGAGCGACCTCGTCGCCGTCGCGCGCCGCCACGCTGCCCGGATGGCCGCTCAAGGTCGGATCTACCACAACTCCGACCTCGACTCCGAGGTCGACAACTGGCAGGCCGTCGGCGAGAACGTCGGCATGGGTGGCGACGTCGCCGCGATCCACCAGGCGTTCATGAACTCCGCCGCTCACAAGGCCAACATCCTCGACCGGGACTTCACCGAGGTCGGCATGGGAACGGCAACCGACGCGAACGGCACCCTCTACGTCGCCCAGGTCTTCCGTCAGCCGCAGCGCAGCAGTGCCCCGGCCCCGCAGCCCACCGCCGCCCCGAAGCCGGCGCCGGCTCCCGCCGCCGCTCCCGCCCAGACCGCTCCGACCCAGCCCCAGCCGGCCGCCGCACCCCGGCCGCGCCCGCGCCGTACGGCCGCAGCTGCTCCCGTCCGGGCCGCCGCTAAGCCCGCAGCGGTGGCCGACCCCACCGCGCTCCTCCGCGGTCGCCTGGCAGCAGCTCGCCAGGCCGCCTCGACCGAGGCCACCGGCCTCGAGCGCGCGGTCGCCTTCAACGGCGTCATGACGACGCTCGCCGGCTGAGACCGCCCCAACTCTCACCTTCGCGACACCCCGAGCAGATGGACATCACCCGGGCCTAGCCAGATAACGTGGGCACTGGGGGGATTGCCAGCACGTCGTCTCGCACCCGGTAGCCCAGGGTCGCATCCCTACTGGGAGTTCCCTCATCCGTCGTTTCGCCACGCTGCTGTCGTTGCTGCTCGCCTTCGTACTCCCGGTGGTTCTGCCTGCCTACGCCGGCCCCGGTGAGTCCGACTCGGTCGCGCGGGTCCAGTCCGCCCGGTCCTCGCAGGGGCGGCCGCCCTACGCCGTCCGGGCCGACCTGACCTCCGTCGCTCGTCGCCACGCTGCGCGGATGGCGGCGCGCGGCGAGATCTACCACAACGACAACCTCGGATCCGAGGTGTCCGGCTGGCGCTCTGTCGGCGAGAACGTCGGTCGGGGCGCTGACGCCGCCGAGATCCACCAGGCGTTCATGGCCTCGTCGAGCCACCGCGGCAACATGCTGAGCAGGACGTACACCGAGATCGGCGTCGGCACGGCCGTCGCCGGCAACGGCGAGCTCTTCCTCGTCCAGGTCTTCCGGCTCCCCGACGGTTCGTCATCCAGCAGCCGCGCGTCGGCGGCCCCGGCGTCCCGTCCGCCCGCACCGGCCGCACCGGCCGCGTCGCAGCCAGCCCGCCGGACGACCCGGGCTACCCGCTCTGCCCCGCGCAGTCCGATCGCCGGCGCGCCGCGGCCCGCATCTCGGGCGTCCGCGCTGAACCGCTTGGCTGACCGCCGGATCCTGCTAGGGCACCGGCTCGGCCGCATCGCGGCCCTCGCCGCCGACCGACCCACGGGGGGCGTCTTCGACGACGTAGCCCGCTTTGACTGGACGGTGCGCTCCCTCGTTCGCTAGTGACCCGCGCCACCGGTGTTGGGTTCCGCCCGCTAGCCGTCGGGCCCCGATGGGCTGGCTGCCGGCGACGGGTCACTGGATCTCGACGGCTCCGGACTCGGCTGCTGCGTCGGCTCCGGAGTCGGCTCGGCGGTCAGCGTCGGCAGCGGGTTCGGCGGAGCCGACGCACCCGCAGTCGGCGAGGCCGACTGCGCCGTGGGCCGGGGTGCGCCGCTCGCCGAGACCAGTCCCGGCGACGGGCTACGCCGGCGCGGCCGACGCGTTGGCGACGGTGACGGCGACGCTCCCTCGACGTCTGCCTCGGCCCGCTCCCGCAGCTCAGAGACAGTGTCGAAGATGGTCGCGAAGAGCTTGGCCGGCACTGCACCGCCGGTGATCCCGCCCCGCACGCCGGCGACGTTGCGCACAGAAATGTTGCCCTCGCGGTGACCGATCCAGATGCCCAAGCACAGTGGCTGCTTCGCGTCCTCGGTGCACCCGACGAACCATGCGTCGGCGGCGTTCTGGCTGGTCCCGGTCTTGCCGAAGACGTCGATACCGTCGAGCTTGGCCCGGGTGCCGGTGCCTCGCGCGACCACTCCGCGCAGCACGTCGACGACCTCGTCGGCCACCGCCTTGGGAAAGGCCCGCGTGCCCTGCGGGGCACCAGCTTCCTGCACCAGCTCACCCGTGAGCTCGTTGGTGGCGCCACCACCCTTGCGGACCTCGAGCACGGTGCGCACCGGCATCCGGATGCCCCCCTTGGCAAGCGTCGCGAACCCCTGCGTCAGTGACAGCGGAGTGATCGCGACGCCACCTCCAAGACCCAGCGAGGGGATGCTCTTCGGGTTGACGGGGAACCCCTGACCCGGGCCGGCGCCGCGAAGGCCGGCGGCCAGAGCCGCTGCCTTGAGCTTGTCCTGGCCGATCTCGTCGGCGAGTTTGACGTAGATGGTGTTGGTCGACTTCTCCATCGCGCGGCGAAGCGTCTTGGTGCCGCCGCCGCGGGCGTCGCCGCCGTCCTCGGTGAAATTGCAGGGCCGGTAGCCGTCGGGGAACGACGGCGACTTCTTGCGGATGACGATGCAGCCGGGGTCGCGATAGGAGTCAGTCGTCTTATTGCCGGCCATCAACGCGGCGGCGAGCGTGAACGGCTTGATGGTCGATCCCGTCGACCGGTAGGCGTTGGTCGCGAGATTGAGCCCGCCGCGCCGGTAGGCGCTGGAGTAGATGGCCTTGAGGTCGCCGTTGCGCGGGTCGATCGCCACCACCGCGGTGTCCGGGTCGCCGAGGCGGAAGCTCGGGCTGTCCTTCGGCAGGTCCGGTGTGCCGGGGTCAGGCAGCAGCGCCCGCGCCGCGGTGTTCACCGCCTGTTGGAGCGTGAGGTCGATCGTTGTACGGACCTTGAGCCCGTCTCGGAAGAGGGCGTCGGGATCGTTGGGATAGAGCTTCTCGAGCTCAAGCCGGACGAGGTCGGCGAACTCGGGTGCCTCCGTGGGCAGCTCGGGCTCGCGGCGACGGACGATGTCAACCGAGGAGCGAATCTCGCGGGCCGCCTCCGAGGCCTGCTCGGTCGTGACCATGCCCTCCTCGATCATCCGTCCGAGCACGGTGAGCTGATGGCCGCGGGCTCGGTCGAAATCGCGCACCGGGTTGCGGACCGACGGCGCGGGCACGATGCCCGCCAGCATCGAGGCGCGAGCGAGGCCGAGCGACGGACGACGCTGCTTGGTCGCCAGGTCCACATCGAGGTCACTCGCCCGCACCCCGAAGTAGTAGCGGGCGGCGGCGTCGACGCCGTACACGCTGTTGCCCAGGAACACGCCATTGAGGTACGCCGTGAGGATGTCGCTCTTGCTGCGGGTTCGCTCGAGCCGGAACGCGAGGGCGGCCTCTCGGATCTTGCGGCCTGCGGAGCGCTCGCTGGTGAGGTAGACGTTCTTCACGTACTGCTGGGTGATCGTCGAGCCACCCTGCTCGGCCCGTTTCGCCCGCAGGTCACGGTAGGCAGCACGAAGGATGGCGATCGGGTCGACGCCGTTGTGGTCGAGAAAGCGGGCGTCCTCCGACGCGACGATGGCCTGGCGCATGACGTCGGGGATGTCCTCGGCCGAGGCGTCACTGCGGATGTCGGGGGCCCGGATGCTCGCGACGAATCGGCTGTCAGCGCCGAGGAGCACGACCGACTGGGGCGCAGGCGGCAGGGCGAGATCGATCGGCGCAACGAGCAAACCGGTGATGAACATCGCGAGCGAGACCACTCCCGCCACGAGACTCCAGCCCAGCAGCGCCGCGCTTCGGCGGCGCGGCCGCCTACGACGGCGCGGGGCTCGCAATGACGGCACGAGCCGAGGGTAACCCGGGGTAAGGTCGCTGCGCAGGTGAGGTGCCGAGGTCGAGACATGCCACCGAGGTCGGGAAGGGTGAGTCGATGACCGTTCGCGTCATGCTCGTCGATGACACCGACCACGTCCGACGGATGCTTGCCGAGATGCTCAACCTCGACGGCTTCGACGTCGTCGCGAGCTGCGCGGGCGCGGATGCAGCGGTTGAGGCAGTGGTCGCCGCAGACCCGCAGGTAGTGATCATGGATCTGCGGATGCCCGGCACCGACGGCCTCGAGTGCACCCGGCGGATCAAGGCCATCCGCCCGGACCAGGCAGTGATCCTTTACACCGCCTATCTCGACGCTGGCATCGAGGAGTCCGCGCGCAAGGCGGGCGTCACGCTGTGTCTGGCCAAGGTCGCCGGCCTGCCCGAGCTCGAGCGCGAGCTCTCCCGCCTCGCCCTCGAGGTGACCGACGCGGCAGAGCTGGCCTGACCCTCTGCCGCTCTCGTCACCGCACTGCGGCTGGCAAGTGCGGACGAGTTGGGACAAACCGCCCGGCACGTCAAGGAACTCGCTTCCCAGGCCGAGCCATAAGGGTGGCGAACCGGCAGAATCTGCCTTCGCGTCGCCGTACGATCACCGTGTCGCCGCACGGCGACCACCCAGCGAGGAGAGCACCCATGCGAGGCCCGACGGCCGTCGTCGTGCTGGTGCTGCTCGCCCTCATCACGCTCGCGTTCTCGATACAGCTCGTGCGGGCCCGATGAGCGGCCGCTCACGTCCCGCTCGGCAGCTGCCGAGCGGACCCGACCTCGACGGGCTCTCCCTCGGCGGGCTTGCCGAGCTGCGGGCCGCAGTGGCCCGCCACCGCGCGGTCCCCGGCGGCAACCAAGCCAACTCCGCCGACATGCTTGCTCCGTCGCGCACGCTGCCAGGACCCCGGGAGTCAGGGCTGGCCGGCTCGGCCGATCCAGTCGAGCACGCCGAGGGAGAGGACGGCGACCCGACCGGCGACGGATCCGGCGGGCTCAGCGCCGACGCCCTTGCCTCGATGGAGCTCGTCGCGCGGGCCCAGGCAGGCGACTCTGCCGCCTTCGGCGAGCTCTACGACCGCTACGTCGACCTCGTCTACCGCTACGTCTACTACCGGGTGAGCTCGAAGGCGCTCACCGAGGACCTCGTCAGTGAGACCTTCCTGCGGGCACTGCGCCGGATCACCACCTTCTCCTGGCAGGGCAAGGACTTCGCGGCTTGGCTCATCACCATCGCGCGCAACCTCATCGCCGACCACTTCAAGTCCGGCAAGTACCGCCTCGAGGTAGCCACTGCCGACATGCTCGACGCGGATCGCGCCACCGACGGTCCCGAGGGCGAGGTGCTCGACGCCATCACCAATGCCTCGCTCCTCGACGCGGTCAAGCAGCTCAACTCCGAGCAGCAGGAGTGCGTCGTGCTGCGCTTCCTCCAGGGGATGTCGGTCACCGAGACCGCGCTGGCGATGGGAAAGACCGAGGGCGCGATCAAGGCTCTGCAGTACCGGGCCGTGCGCACCCTGGGTCGGATGCTGCCCAAGGAGCTGATGCTCTGATGGCACCCTGTGGACAACTGGTGGTGACGGTGTCACCACCCTCGGTGATCGCCGGGCGCTCGATTCCGGGTAAATCGGACAACTCGGCCGTGAGTTCACCTCGATCCCGTAACCAGTGGCAGGCGCCGTCGTTGAGCGGGGCGAAGGAGACATCACCATGATGCGCCGCCCGCACCGCTCCGCTGAGCAGTTCGCTGCCGCGGTCGACAGCACCGCTGTCGACGCGACGCGCGACACTGCCCTGTCGCCGCTGCTCGCACTCGCGCAGCAGCTGCAGGCGCTGCCCCTTGGACCCACTCCTGATTTCCGTGACTCCCTGCGGATGCGACTCATGGCTGTCGCGGCGGTCTCCGCTCCCGAGCGAGCACTGCCTAGCCCCGCGGAGCGGCTGCGCGCCACCGTGACCGGCTGGCGCGTCCAGCGTGGCCTCGCGGCTGCCACGGCGGGGATGGCAGCCGTCGTTGGCATCGCCGGTGTCAGCACCGCTGGGGTGCGCTCCCTGCCCGGGGATCCCTTCTACTCCGTCAAGCGCGGCACTGAGGGCGTACAGCTCGCTCTCACTCGCGGCGACGTCGCTCGCGGCAAGCGGCACCTCACGCAGGCCGAGACGCGCCTCGACGAAGTCGGCGAGCTCGTGGGTGACCCGTCCGCTGCTGCCGCTCTCGCGACGGCGAGCGCCTCGGTCTCGTCGTACGCCTTCGGCGGCGGGACCACCGAGCTGGTCCGCGACACTCTCGCCGACATGGACGACGCCACCCGTACCGGGACGCGGCTGCTCACCGAGGCCTACGCCGAGGACCGTGACGACACCGCTCCGCTCAAGGCTCTCGCGTCCTTCGTCCGTCGTCAGAAGGCCGGCCTGGCCGACGTCATCCCTGCTCTCCCCGCTGGGGCGCAGGATGCCGGAGCTGCCTCACTTGCCCTTGTCGCCGAGGTGGAGATGCGGGCCAACGCCTTGCTGACCAACGGGATCTGCGGCACGGAGTGCGTTCCGGCAGCGGCGGTCGCCAACCCCGAGCCCGAGGTCGCGTCGCCGGCTCCGGCGCCGCAGCCGTCGCCCGGCGCGCCGACCGATGATCTCGGCCCGGCGCCGTGCGACTGCCAGGCTCAGCCCACGCCGCAGCCCGCTCCCCAGCCGACCCGCGACCCGCAGCCGTCGCCCAGCAGCTCGCCTTCGCCGCAGCCGTCGCCCAGCAGCTCGCCGAGCGAGGAGCCCCGGCTCAGCGATCTGGTGCCCAGCGCCGTACCGGAGCCGGTCCGCTCTCCCCTCGTCGGGGTCATTGACACGGTCGAGGATCTGCTCCCCACCCCGCTGCCCTCTCTGGCACCCCTCCCGGCTCCGAATCCCAAGGTGAGCAACGTCGCGCCCGCCGCGGCACAGCCCCAGCCCGAGCCCCAGCCGGCTGCCGGCGAGCTGGCCCTGCCAGGTGCGTCCTAACTCGCCTAAACCCGGATCGACGTCACCTCCGCCTCGTACTGCCAGATCCGTCTCGGGAACCCGGGGCGGATCTGCTGCGTTGAGCGTGCAGGCCCGGAGTGACTATGCCGCCGTGGCTCGATTCGGCGATGAAATGTCCTCGACGTTCCGTAATGTCCGGAATAGGCCGAATATTTCTTTAAGACAACCCGTATCTGGGTCGACACTGTTGTCGTTGCGTCTTACGTCGGCGGCCCTCAAACGGGGGGGCCGGTCCGGAAGAACCCACTACATGGTGTGGGAGCTCACCGGACAGGCGGGGAAAGTCAACTAGTCTTTCTGGCCCGAATGGACTAGTCACAAACCCGACCGGCACTAGTATTCAGAACACTGGCCCTCAAGGGCCGCACACACGGAGGTCGGGAACATGGCTCGAATCAACACCCGCGCAGGGCGCCTCACCGCTCTCGCACTCGCAACCGGCACCCTCGTGGTTGCCGCCACCGGGCCTGCCGGTGCTGCCACCGTCGCCGTCCCGGATGTCTTCGGCGGCACGGCGCAGGGCACAGCCATCCACATCGAGGTCAACCTGCCCATCGCGATCCCGGTTCCGGGTCTCGGTACCGTCACCGGCCTGGTGCAGGACATCTCGTTCACCGAGGGCAAGGCCACCAAGGACCAGACCAGCGTGACCAGCGTCGCCAAGGCCGTCCTCGGCAACGGCACGCTCACCCCGCTGAACATCGTCTCCGAGGCCTCCCTCACCGGGAAGCCCAGCGACTCGAAGAGCCTGGTCTCCATCCCGGTCAACCCGCTGATCAGCGGCGGCATCGGCACGATCACCTCGAGCGTCTCGCCCGAGACCGCCACCTCCGCGCTGACGAGCACCTCCTCGTCCTCGCTCGCCAGCCTCCGCATCGGCCTCGGTGGCCTCACGGATGCGCTGCCGCTGAAGACCGACCTGACCGCCGCGCTCGACACGGTGCAGGCCACGGTCGACGCGACCCAGGGCACCCTGACCCAGACGATCGGCGCCGCGCTCGACACCCTCAACGAGGTCTCCGCCGGCGCCACCGCCCCGGTTGCGGCCCAGGTCGAGGCCGTCGAGGCGCAGCTGACCGGCCTGCTGGACTCCCTGCAGGGCACGCTGGCCAACCTCACGGCTGACAGCGACCTGGTCTCCCTGAGCCTGCTCGAGTCCTCCAACACGATCACCCGCAAGGGCGACATGGTTGAGGCTCGCGCACTCTCCGCCGTGGGCGGCCTGGACATCCTGGCCGGCCTCGTGCACGTCGACGCGGTCAAGACCGAGTCCTTCTCCTCGGCCAACGGCGTGAAGGGCGCGGCTGCTGCCGACTCCCTGACCACCGTCCTCGGCCTCAAGGTTGCTGACGTCCTGGACCTCAAGCTCACCGACAAGGGCCTCTCGGGCACCGTCGCGGGCCAGACGCTCCCGGCCGCCGCTCAGACCGCCGTCAACACCGTGATCAGCTCGGTCAACGGCCTGCTGGCCACCGCGGGCGTCAACATCGTCTACGGCCAGAAGACCTCCACGGTGGACCCGAACGGTCAGTCGGCCAGCTCCTCCTCGCAGGGTGTTGGCATCATCGTCAACCCGCCGGTGCTCGGTCTGGCCAAGCCGCTCCTCGCGGTGCAGCTCGTCCCCGCCGGCACCGCGGTGAACGCCGCTCGCCTCGCGAAGCCGGCCGCGCCGGTCACCCCGCGGGTCACCACCCCCCGCACCTCGCTCCCCCGCACCGGTGCTCCTGAGACCGTTGCGATCCTGGGTGCCGGCCTCGTCGCCACCGCGGCGTTCGTGAGCCGTCGCCGCCGCCTCTCCACCGAGGCGTAACTCTCCACCGCACTTCATGCGAAGGCCCCCCGACTCCGGTCGGGGGGCCTTCGTGCTGTGTACCTCCCCAGGCCCGACGTCAGTAGCATCCCCGTCGTGAGGGGACTGCGGCGCAAACGGGACAGTGGCGTGGCGGCGGTGCTGGCCGGGGCGGCGTCGGCCGCTGCTGCTGAGGTCGAGGCCTCACTCGTCGTACCGCCGGACCTTGTCGCCGCGGCCTTCTTCGACTGCGACAACACTCTCATGCAAGGCGCGTCGATCTACTTCTTCGGCAAGGGCATGGCCGCCCGCAAGTTCATCACCACCAAGGATCTGCTGCGCTTCGGCTGGCAGCAGGTGCTGTTCCGGGTCGGCGGCACCGAGCGGCACGGTGCGATCACCGAGGCTCGGGAGACTGCGCTCGGCCTGGTCGCCGGCCGCGAGGTGAGTGAGATCGTGCGCTACGGCGAGGAGATCTACGACGAGCTGATGGCGGAGAAGATCTACTCCGGCACTCGCGCGCTGGCTCAGCAGCACCTCGACGACGGCCAGCGGGTGTGGCTGATCACGGCGACACCTGTCGAGCTGGCCAACATCATCGCCCACCGGCTGGGCCTGACCGGGGCGCTGGGCACGGTCAGCGAGGTTGAGGACGGCCGCTACACCGGCCGGCTGGTGGGCGAGCCGCTGCACGGCCCAGCGAAGGCCGAGGCGGTGCGCGCCATCGCCGCGCGCGAGGGACTCGACCTCACCCGGTGTGCGGCGTACAGCGACTCGTTCAACGATGTGCCGATGCTGTCGCTGGTCGGGCGCCCCGTGGCGGTCAACCCCGACACCGAGCTGCGCGAGCACGCTCGGGCGAACGGGTGGGAGATCCGCGACTTCCGCACCGCGCGCAAGGCTGCAAAAGTCGGCCTCCCCGCGGCCGCCGGAGCAGGCGCGGTCTTCGGCGGGGTGATGGCCGGCATGGCCTACCGCAACCGGCGGCACGGAAGGTAAGGCGACCCCGGTCACCCTCCGGCAGACCGTTCGGCGTTTCGGCCACTGCAACCCCGTACGAAGCCGGTTCCGGTGGCCGAAACGCCGTACGGTCAGCCGCACAAGGTTGAAACACGACTCAGAAAAAAACAGAACGTCTCTGCATCAGCAGCTTGTAGAGCGTTTGCTGAATGGTCTCGCGAACCTGGTCGGTGAGGTTGAAGACCAGCATCGGGTCGTCGGCGGCTGCCGAACCCAGATGTGCGGTCTCGATCGGCTCGCCGTACTCGATCAACCACTTCGACGGCAGCGGCAGCAGGCCGAGCGGGCCGAGCAAGGGAAATGTCGGCGTGATGGGGACGTAGGGCAGCCCGAGCAAGCGGGCCAGCGGCTTGATGTTGCCGATCATCGGGTAGATCTCCTCGGCGCCGACGATCGAGCACGGGATGATCGGTACGCCGGTGCGCAGTGCGGCCGACACGAAGCCCCCACGGCCGAATCGCTGCAGCTTGTACCGCTCGCTGAACGGCTTGCCGACTCCCTTGAACCCCTCGGGCCAGACCCCGACCAGCTCGCCAGCTGTGAGCAGGCGCTCGGCGTCAGCGTTGCAGGCCAGTGTGTGACCCGCCTTGCGGGCGAGCGGCGCTACCACCGGCAGCGAGAAGACAAGGTCGGCGCCCAACATCCGCAGGTGCCGGTGCGCCGGATGCTGGTCGAGCAGCGGCAGCGCGGCGCCAATTGCGTCGAGCGGCACAGTGCCGGAGTGGTTGGCGACGAGCAGCGCGCCACCAGTGGCCGGCACGTGCTCGAGGCCGCGCGCCTCGACTCGGAAGTACTTCTCGAACAGCGGGCGCACCGCCGCCATCAGCACGTTGTCCGCGAAGTCCGGGTCGAAGCCGAAGTCGTCGATGGGGTAGTCACCGGTGAGCCGGCGGCGGAGGAAGGCTAGCGCGCTGGCGATCTTGCGCTCCCAGTCGGCCGGTGGCGCGACGTCGACGACCTCCTCCGGCGCAGGCTCGACAGCGGTCGGCGTACGGCGAGCGGCGCGGGTCGGCGCCGCTGCGTCGCCGCGGCGGTCGATGGGAATGATGCGGGCCTCAGGCATGAACGGTCCGCCTCCGCTCCAAGGTGTCGAGAACCGCATCTTCGATCCCAGCGATCCGCTCCGGCGTCAACACTGTGTTGAGGGTCCGGGCGGCGATGAAGTGGTCGAACGCCTCGAGGGTCGAGTAGCGCGGAGTGAAGCCGAACCGCTCCCGCAGCTTCGTCGTATCGGCCACTCGCCCATGCTGGAGGAAGCGCATCTGCTCCGGGGAGAAGTCGACCATCCCCGCCCGGCGCAGCACCTGCCCGACGGACTGCACGAGCGGCGAGAGGATCGGGAACGGCACGTGGCCAGCACGTCGGATCGCCTGGGAGAGAAGCAGAACTCCGTCACCGCCGACGTTGACGATGCCTGGACGGTCGGTCATGGTCGCGAGCCGCAGCACTTCGAGGCCGTCGTCTTCGTGGATGAACTGCAGCCGCGGGTCGAAGCCGAGCACTGTCGGTACGACGGGGAGAGCGAAGTAGCGGGTGAGCGGCGTGTCGACCGTTGGCCCGATGAAGTTGGTGAAGCGCAGCAAGCTCAGCACGACATCGGGCCGGCGTCGACCGAATCCGCGGACATAGCCTTCGACCTCGACGGAGTCCTTGGCATAGCCGCTGCGCGGAATCGCCCGCGGCTCCATGTCCTCGGTGAACAGTGCCGGGTCCTTCGGCGACGAGCCGTAGACCGCCGTCGTCGACTTCACCACCAGCTTGCGCACGGATGCCGACTTCTGACACGCAGCGAGCAGCTGCATCGTGCCGATGACGTTGATCTCCTTCATCGCCGAGCGCCCGCCGACCGTGAGCGGTGTGGCGACGACACTCATGTGCACGACCGTGTCGACCTCGCTCGTTGCGATGACTTTGGCGATGAGCGGGTTGCGGATGTCAGCGCGGACGAACTCGATCCGGCCGAGGTCGCCCTGGGGCGGGACGGTGTCGACGCCGATGACCTTCTCGACCGACGGATCGGCTTCGAGCATGGCAGCGAGACGACCCCCGAGCTGACGGGAGACGCCGGTGACGAGAATGCGGCGGCCGGACATGTCGGTCGAGTCTACGGCGGTGGCGGTCGCTGGCCGAACGGGCCCTCGCCGAACGGGCCCTCGCCGAACGGACGCTAGGGCGCGAGACCGCGGACCTGCATGTCGAGCACCCGATCGACGAGCACGTCGCGGGCGGGCCAGGGGAAGCCACGCTCGCAGATCAACAGCGAGACCACGCCGTGCAGGCCGGTCCAGAGCTGCAGCGCGACGAGCATGGGGTCGTCGGGCGCGAAGGCGCCACCGTCCATGCAGCGGCGCACCGCCTCGACGAAGTGCTGCAGCGCCATGGTGCCCGCCAGCGGTGGCTCTCCCGACGTGCCGGCCACGTCGATGACGCGCTCCGACCGAGTCATGAACAGGATCCGGTACGCCTCGGGGTTGTCCACGCCGAATCGGGCGTAGGCCCGGCCCCGGGCCCGCAGGGACAGCAGCGGGTCGTCGTACGCCGACGCCGCCCTCTCCTGATCGGCGTCGAACGCGCGGAAGGTCTCCTCGCAGACCGCGAGGATCAGCGTGTCCTTGTCGGCGAAGTGCAGGTAGATCGACGGGGCGGTGACGCCGACCGCATCGGCAACCGCGCGGATCGAGACGAGCGACTCGTCGCCATGCTCGACCAGCAGCCGCCGGGTCGCCGTGAGGATCTCAGCCCGCAGCAGCTCACCGTCGCCTCGCCGGGCACGCGACCGGCGAGGTGACGACGATGCGGCAGTCGGCACCGTCATCGCGACGCGAGCTCGACGGAGTCGGGGACGAGGTCGGGGAGCTCGTCGTGCTCGGCGATGCCGAACCGGTCGTAGAAGCGCTTCAGCGGTCCAGGTGCCCACCAGTTGGCCTCACCGGCCAGCTTCATGAAGGCTGGCACGAGCGCACCGCGGATCAACGTCGCGTCCATGATCACCGCCATCGTCAGACCGACGCCGAAGAGCTTCATGAAGCTCACCCCCGAGGTGAGCGCGAACGCGGCGAAGATCACGCTGATGAGCAGCGCCGCAGCCGTCACGATCCGGCCGGTGCGCTCAAGCCCCAGCGCGACCGAGCGGGTGTTGTCCCCGGAGCGGTCGTGCTCTTCCTTGATCCGCGAGAGCAGGAACACCTCGTAGTCCATGGACAGGCCGAATGCGATGCAGAACATCAGGATGGGCATCGTGGCGGTGAGACTCCCCGTCGCCGTCACGTCGAGCAGGCCGGTGAGATGGCCCTCCTGGAAGATCCAGACCATCGCGCCGAAGGTCGCCGTGAGGCTCAGCAAGTTGAGCACCACCGCTTTGGCCGGCACCAGCAGCGAGCCGAAGGACAGGAAGAGCACGACAAATGTCGACGCTGCGATGAGCAGTCCGGCCAGCGGGATACGGCTGGTGATCGAGTCTTTGGTGTCGACCAGCTCCGCGCTCGGTCCCGCGACCAGCGCGGCGCCGAGTCCAGTCGGCGCTGCGCCGGGTCCAGTCGGCGCGGCGCGCACGTCGGCGGCTAGCCGTTCGCCCGCTTCGGACAACGGGTCCACGGCCGGGACCACCGAGAGGTAGGTACCCGCCCCCTCGGCGCCGCGGAACCGGGCTGACGCCGGGGTGCCCGGAAAGACCCGAGTGCCGTTGATGTAGGAGCCGGTCGTCGCGTCGACACGCGCAACACCGTCGATTGCCGACAGCGTTGCGGCGTACGACGAGATCTCGGTCGCCGCTGTCGGATCGGCGCCCGGCAGCACAACCGACAGAGCGGACGACTCCTGAGACGTGTAGTCCCGTCGGATCTGCTCCGTCACCTGACGGCTTGCCGCGTCCTTCGGCAGCGAGCGGTCATCCGGCAGGCCGAGCCGGAGCCCGAGGAACGGCAGACCGAGCAGCAGCAGCAGACCCGTCACGACAATGGCAACGGGAAGCGGCCTGCGCATCACGAAAACGGCGATGCGATGCCACATTCCCTCGCCTTCGACCGCGTGCTTGTGCCGCCAGAGCACCCACTTCTCGACGCGCGGGCCGAGTGCCGCGAGCATCGCCGGGAGCACGACGACGGAGGCGACCCCGGCCATGACGACGACGGCGATGCCGGCGTAGGCGAAGGACCGGAGGAACGCGAGCGGGAAGACCAGCAGTGCGGCGAGGGACACCGCCACCGTCAGCGCACTGAAGGTGACGGTCCGGCCGGCCGTGCGCACGGTGCGGACCACGGCGTCGTACGACGTCGCGCCTGCGCGCACCTCCTCGCGATAACGCGAGACGATGAACAGGGAATAGTCGATCGCCAGCCCCAGCCCCATGGCGGTGGTGAGGTTGAGCGAGTAGACGCTGACCTCGGTGAAGCTCGCCACGACGCGCAGCACCACAAAGGTGCCGACGATGCTCAGGATGCCGATGGCCAGCGGCAGGGTCGCTGCAACCACGCTGCCGAAGACGAGCACCAACAGGACCAACGTGATCGGCAGCGCTACCAGCTCCGCGCGCAGCGCATCCTTCTCGATGGTCTTGCCGACCTCGTCGAATACTGCGGCGATGCCGCCCGGGCGCACCGTGATGACCGAACCGGTTTCGCGGGTGTAGCGGGGGATGATCTCTTCGGCGACATCAGCGACGACGTCGTCGCCCCCTTCGATCACGGCGAGCACGAGGGCCGAGTCGCCGTTCTCGCTGCGCAGCGGTGGTGCATTGCCGAGGGTCCAGTACGACGCCACGGCGCCGATGCCCTCCTCGTTGCCGAGCTCCTCGGTCAACGCCCGACCGGCCGCCGCGACCGCCGCGTCGTCGACATCGCTGCTCGTCGGCTCGACCAGCAGGACCAGGTTGGGCTGGCCGCCGAAGCGCTCGTCGAGCAGCTCCCGGGCGTGTGTACTTTCCGCGCCCCGGTCCTCGAAACCGCCGAGGCTGAGCCGGTCGGCAACGCCACCCCCCAGGAACCCGGCCGCCATGAAGAACAGCGCAGCGACGACCAGGACCCCCCGGTGTCGATGGGCGGCGAAGGCTCCGATACGAGCGAGCATCATCTCGCCCCCCACTTCTTGATGTCGCTAAGTTAGCGCCGTCAAGTT
>Ga0136633_1000611_pt1 | contig 27416 bp, 24 predicted proteins | sample AntDrymeUQ832206_2_FD_105494 | JGI IMG/M metagenome (GOLD analysis project Ga0136633, IMG submission 105494) | Polar desert sand microbial communities from Dry Valleys, Antarctica - metaG UQ83 (22.06) | ecosystem: Environmental > Terrestrial > Soil > Desert | place: Antarctica: Dry Valley... | reverse complement strand
GACGACCAAGCGCAGGGTCACCTCCCACAGCTCAGGCATCAGGCTCACCGGCGGGTTCTTCGGCGGGCTCACCGGCGGGCTCACCGGCTGGCTCACCGGCTGGGGGAGTTGCCCGCGGCGTACGACGTGGCCTCGCTGCGGGTCCGGCTGCTGCGGCGGCCAACGTGTCCGGCTGGTCGGAGCCGGGTGCGCGCGGGCCCCACTGCTCGGGTTCGGGGACGCCGGGAGGGCGGGTACGACGGCGCGACGGCGCGGCATCATGATCGGACTCGCCAGGTTCCTTCGCGCCCGGGAACGGCTTGGCCACTCGCGAAGCCAGGATGAAGTCCTTGCGCAGTGGGTTTCCCTCGAAGTTCTCCGGCAGCAACAACGGCTCGAGCGCGAGGGCTTCACCGTCGACGGTGAAGTCAACACCGAACATTTCGTGCGTCTCCCGCTCATGCCAGCGCGCACCGGCGAACAGGTGCGCGATCGACGGCAGACTCGCCGCGTCACGTGGGATGAGGGTGCGGACGATGAGGTGGTCGATCCCGCCGACCCGATGGTCAGCCAGATGAACCACGATCCGGAAGCCGTCGTTGAGCTCGTCAACCGCAGAGAGCCAGTCGAAGAACGCGCAGTCAAGGCCATCCTTGGCAAGCGCGACCGCCTCCACCCAGCTGTCCATCGGCACGTCGACGGTGATCGGGCCGAAGCCGTCGTCGACGATCGCGGCGTCACCGAAGGTCTCTACGAACCCGGCGCGCACTCGACCCGGCCAGAGCTGGGTGAAACGACTCACGTGATGGCTCCGGGCGGAGGCTGGACCAGGCCACGGGTGAGCGACGCCGCGTCGTGGTTTCGGTAGCGCTCGCGCAACGACTCGCCGTCGATCTTTTCCTGCAGTCGCAGGATCCCCTGCAGCAGCGCCTCCGGTCGGGGCGGGCAGCCAGGAACGTACACGTCGACGGGGATGATCTGGTCGACGCCCTTGGTGACGCAGTAGGAGTCCCAGTAGGGGCCGCCGGAGTTGGAGCACGAGCCGAAAGAGATAACGTACTTCGGCTCGGGCATCTGCTCGTAGAGGCGTTTGATCGCCGGCGCCATCTTGTCGGTGACCGTGCCGGACACGACCATCAGGTCGGCCTGTCGCGGACCGGGAGCAAACGGAATCACCCCGAGCCGGATGAAGTCGTGGCGCGCCATCGAGGTTGCGATGAACTCGATCGCACAGCAGGCCAGTCCGAAGTTGAACACCCACAGGGAGTACTTCCTGCCCCAGTTGAGCAGGTACTTCGCCGGTTTCGGCGCGACCTTTTGCAGCACGCCCAAATGAGGGCCAGCTAAGTCAGGGCCAGCCAGATGGGGGTCAGGTCCCATCGCGGGCATGCCGAGCCCGACCGTCGTACCACTTTCTTGCGGGGTCAGGTCCACGTCAGCACTCCCTTGCACCAGGCATAAACGAGGCCGACCGAGATGAACCCGATGAACACGCCCATCTCGGCGACCGAGACCCAGCCCAGCCCAGCGAACACCGTGGCCCACGGGAACAGGAATACCGCGTCGACGGCGAAGATCACGTACAGGTAGGCGTACACGTAGTAGCGGACGTGGTTCTGCGCCCAACCCTCGCCGACAGGGTCCACGCCACACTCATAGGTCAGCAGTTTCTCCCGCGTGGGGTACGTCGGCCGCAGCAACCGGTTCCCCGCGAACATGGCGATCACGAGCACTGTGCCGATGACGAGAATCGCCACCAGCGGCAGGTAAGCCGAGTAGTAGTTCGACACGTGGCTGAGTGTAGGGCAGCCACGCCGCGCCACGACCGGGTTGTGGACTTCGCGGGTAAGCGGTTGAGCGCGGTCGTAGCATGAGAAGCGAAGGGCAACCTAAGCAATCCGGGTACGACGGTGTGCGCACCTCGTCCCGCGGAAAGAAGGCGTCACCGTGAGCAAGCAGGTCAAGCAGGTCAAGCAGTTGGACCGCGTGATCATCCGCTTCGCAGGCGACTCCGGTGACGGCATGCAGCTCACTGGTGACCGCTTCACCCAGGAAACCGCATCGTTCGGCAACGACTTGTCGACTCAGCCCAACTTCCCAGCCGAGATCCGCGCACCAGCAGGCACCCTGCCGGGCGTCTCGTCGTTCCAGGTCCACTTCGCCGACCACGACATCCTGACCCCCGGAGACTCCCCCGACGTCCTGGTGGCGATGAACCCGGCCGCGCTCAAGGCGAACCTGGACGACATCAAGAAGGGCGCGACGATCATCGTCGACTCCCACGACTTCACCACCAGGAACCTGAACCGCGCCGGCTACACCGAGAACCCGCTCGAGACCGCTGCGCTCGACGAGTACTACCTGCACGCGTTCGACCTCACCGACATGACCGTCGAGGCGGTCAAGGAGTTCGGCCTGTCCCGCAAGGACGCCAGCCGCGCGAAGAACATGTTCGCGCTCGGCCTGCTGTCGTGGATGTACGGTCGACCGACCGAGCCAACGTTGACGTTCCTCGAGCGCCGGTTCGCCAAGGCAGCTGACATCCGCGACGCCAACGTGACCGCGTTCAAGGCGGGCTGGAACTTCGGTGAGACCACCGAAGCATTCGTGGTGCAGTACGAGATCAAGCCCGCGCCGATGTCGGCCGGCACCTACCGCAACATCACCGGCAACCTGGCGCTTTCTTATGGGCTGATCGCCGGTTCCACCCAGTCCGGGCTCCCGCTGTTCCTCGGTTCCTACCCGATCACCCCAGCATCGGACATTCTGCACGAGCTCTCCAAACACAAGCGGTTCGGTGTGACCACGTTCCAGGCCGAGGACGAGATCTCCGGAGTCGGCGCCGCCCTCGGGGCCGCGTTCGGTGGCAGGCTCGGCGTCACCAGCACGTCAGGGCCGGGGCTCGCGCTGAAGTCCGAGACGATCGGACTGGCCGTCATGATGGAGCTGCCGCTGCTGATCATTGACGTCCAGCGTGGCGGCCCGTCGACGGGTCTGCCGACCAAGACCGAGCAGGCTGACCTACTTCAAGCGATGTTCGGCCGCAACGGCGAGGCCCCAATCCCGATCGTGGCTCCCCAGTCGCCGGCGGACTGCTTCGACGCGGCGGTGGAAGCGACCCGGATCGCGGTCACCTACCGCACGCCGGTGATGCTGCTGTCCGACGGCTACCTTGCCAACGGGTCCGAGCCGTGGAAGATCCCCGATGTCGACAACCTGCCGAAGATCGAGCCGAACTTCGCGACCGAGACGAACCACATCTCGGAGAAGGGTGAGGCGGAGTTCTGGCCCTACCTGCGCGACGACGAGACCCTCGCCCGGCCGTGGGCCGTTCCGGGCACACCCGGTCTCGAGCACCGGGTCGGTGGCCTCGAGAAGGGCGATGGTCACGGGAACATCTCCTACGAACCGGCGAACCACGACTTCATGGTGCGCACCCGAGCCGCGAAGGTGGAGCGGATTGCCGACTCGATCCCACCACTCGAGGTCGATGACCCGACCGGCGATGCGAAGGTGCTCGTGCTGGGGTGGGGGTCGACGTACGGCCCGATCGGGGCTGCGATTCGTCAGGTTCGCAAGCAAGGTGGCCGGGTCGCGCAGGCGCATCTGCGTCACCTCAACCCCTTCCCCAAGGACCTCGGCGACGTCCTGAAGAGGTACGACGCTGTCATGGTTCCCGAGATGAACCTCGGTCAGCTGTCGCTGCTGCTGCGCGCGAGGTACCTCGTCGACATCGTCGGCTACAACCACGTGCGCGGACTGCCCTTGCGTGCCGCCGAGTTGGCCGACGCGATCAACAACCTCGTGGAGACGACCCGCGACGATTCCAGCGAAGGGACGCGATGACCGTGTCGAACAGCACCGATCTTCCGTTCCCCGGCAACGGCCTGTCTACCGTCCCAACCGCCGATGCGCCGCAGAACCGCAAGGAGTTCACCTCCGACCAGGAGGTGCGCTGGTGCCCCGGGTGTGGTGACTATGCCGTCCTCGCCGCGGTGCAGGGCTTCCTTCCCAGTCTCGGGCTCAAGCGCGAGAACATCGTGTTTGTCTCCGGCATCGGTTGCAGCTCCCGGTTCCCGTACTACCTCGACACATACGGCATGCACTCGATTCACGGTCGGGCGCCCGCGATTGCGACCGGTCTGGCCACCTCGCGCGGCGACCTTTCGGTGTGGGTCGTCACCGGCGACGGCGACGCGTTGTCGATCGGCGGCAACCACCTGATCCACGCACTGCGCCGCAACGTGAACATGACGATCCTCCTGTTCAACAACCGGATCTACGGTCTGACGAAGGGGCAGTACTCCCCCACCTCGGAACTCGGCAAGGTCACCAAGTCGACTCCGCTGGGCTCGCTGGACACCCCCTTCAACCCGGTCTCTCTCGCGCTGGGTGCAGAGGGCACGTTCGTCGCCCGCACGATCGACTCGGACCGTAAGCACCTCACGGCGGTGCTCTCTGCGGCTGCTGCGCACCGGGGCACGTCGTTGGTGGAGATCTACCAGAACTGCCCGATCTTCAACGACGGCGCGTTCGATGCGATCAAGAGCAACGACACGAAGGCCGATGCGATCATCCCGCTCGTGCACGGCGAGCCGATCCGGTTCGGAGCCGAGGGCACTAAGGGCGTCGTCCGCGACCAGACCACGGGCAACCTCTCGGTTGCCGATGTCGCGGACGTCGGCGAGGACGCTTTCTTGGTCCACGATGCTCATGCTGACGACCCGACCACGGCATTCGCGTTGTCCCGGCTGACCGATGCCGGCTACCTCAACCAGGCACCGATCGGCATCTTCCGCCAGGTGCAACACCCGACGTACGACGACCTCGCCCGCGAGCAGGTCACCAGCTCGGCGCCTGGGGCCGACGATGCGTCACAGGCACTCGCAGGCCTGCTCAACAGCGGCGACACCTGGACCGTAGTCTGAGGCCGTGTCAGAGACTCGGCGTGGCTTCCTGCTCGGAGCCGCGGCGTACTCCATGTGGGGGCTGTTCCCGCTTTACTGGCCGCTGCTGAAGCCTGCCGGCGCGGTGGAGATCCTGGCCCATCGCATCGTGTGGTCCCTTGTCGCGACGGCCGTGCTGATCGTCGTACTCAAGCGCCGCAGCCGACTCGCCGTCGTGCTGGCCACACCGAGAACCCGCGCCATCCTCGCCATCGCCGCCGTCGTCATCGCGGTCAACTGGGGCACCTACATCTGGGGCGTCAACAATGACCACGTCGTCGAGGCGTCGCTGGGCTACTTCATCAACCCGCTGGTCACAGTGATGATGGGCGTACTCGTTCTCGGCGAACGTCTGCGCCGCCTTCAGTGGGTGGCGATGGGTCTCGCCACGGTCGCGGTCGTCGGCATCACCATCGAGTACGGCCGGCCGCCCTGGGTGGCGCTTGTCCTCGCCTTCTCGTTCGGCACCTACGGGCTGGCCAAGAAGAAGGCAAACGCCGGTGCGGTCGAGAGCCTGACGGTCGAAACTCTTGTGCTCACCCCGGTCGCGCTCGGGTATCTACTGTGGCTGATGGGCCAGGGCACGTCCACGTTCGGCCATGCGGGTATGGCACATGTTGCTCTGATCGTGGGCACCGGCGTGGTGACCGCGATCCCACTGATCTGTTTCGGCGCCGCAGCGACCAGGGTCTCGATGACGACGCTGGGACTGTTGCAATACCTGGCACCGACCATCCAGTTCGCACTGGGCGTCTTCCTCTTCCACGAGCCGATGCCCGCCATGCGCTGGGTCGGTTTCGCTCTGGTCTGGGTCGCGCTAGCGATCTTCACCTTCGAGACGGTTAACCACCGACGTCGTCAATTGCGGCTGGCCACCGAGGCGAGTGCGATCTAGGGACGCGTCCTGTTCATCCGGCGTCAACCTGCTTCACATCCTGCCCTTGCCTTGCATCCTTAGCGTCGGGCACGACGACGACATCCCTCACGCCCTAGGAGCATCACGTGGTTCCTCACTTCCTCCCGCTGCTCACCGGAGCACCGCACGGTTCGCGCAGGTCGCTACTCGCGGCCGGAGGTGCCGGTGCCAGTGCGTTGGTACTTGGAGGCATCCTCAACCCGTCGCTGGCCGCCGCGGCCACCGGGACGCGAGCAGCCAAGGCTGGTCTGCCGTCGACCATCGGCACGGCGAGCTTCACATCGGTTCCGCCCAACGTGGACGATCGGGTGACGGTGCCCGACGGCTACACACACGACGTACTCGTGCGTTGGGGCGACCCTGTAACCAAGGACGCGCCGAGGTTCGACCCCTACCGGCAGACACCGGAGTCGGCGGCGAGCCAGTTCGGCTACAACTGCGACTACGTGGGCGTCATCGAGATCACCTCCGAGACGGCGGTCCTCGTTGCGAACAACGAGTACACCGACGAACAGTTGATGTTTCCCCGTGACGTCTACGACGACGCGACGATCAAGAAGATCGCGATGGCCTCGCATGGGATGTCCGTGGTGCAGATCGAGCGTGGGCGAAGGCCCGGGTCGTGGAAGCAGTCCGATCATCGACGTGCCCGTCTCAACCGTCGGGTCACCGCTGACACCCCGTTCGAGGTTGTCGGCCCCGCCGCAGGGGACGCGCGTCTGAGAACGGCAGCCGACCCGAGCGGACGAAGGGTGCTCGGCACCTTCGCCAATTGCGCCGGCGGAACCACACCCTGGGGAACGATCCTCAGTGGCGATGAGAACTTCAACGGTTACTTCGACAAGTCCGGCGCCCTGGATTCTCGCTACACCGAGTCGTACGCCCGCTACGGGATCAACGGCGTGGGACGTGGCTGGAAGGATGTGGACCCCCGCTTCGACCTGACCATCGAGCCGCACGAGCCGTTCCGGTTCGGGTACATCGTGGAGGTCGATCCACTGGACCCGCGGTCGACGCCACGCAAGCACTCGATGCTCGGCCGGCTCAAGCACGAGGGCGCGAACGTCACGATCGCCACCGACGGACGGGCAGTCGTATACATGGGCGACGACGAGCGCGGTGACTACGTCTACAAGTTCGTCTCGCGCGACAAGTTCGACCCGGACACGAGCCAGACCGCACGCCGGCACAACCTGGGTCTGCTCACCCGCGGCACCTTGTACGTCGCACGCTTCACCGGCGACGGTAGTGGCGACGGGGAGTACGACGGGCAGGGCGAATGGATCGCACTCACCAGCGACACGGTGTCCCACGTCGAGGACATGAGCGTGTCCGACGTACTCATCAACACGCGGCTCGCCGCGGACAAGGTCTCGCCCACAAAGATGGACCGGCCCGAGGACATCGAGTCGAACCCGGTCAACGGGAAGATCTACTGCGCGCTCACCAACAACTCCAGCCGCGGCTCGAAGTTCGCGACCGACGAGGCGAACCCGTTGGCGAGCAGCATGGTGCGCTCCGCACTCGATGCACCACTCGCGTCCGCCTCGGGCAACCGGAACGGCTACGTCCTGGAGCTGACTGAGGACCAGAACGATCACACCTCCACGGCCTTCTTGTGGTGCCTGATGCTTGTCTGCGGCGACCCTCAGGCACCCGAAACGTACTTCGCGGGCTACCCCAAGCAGCTGGTCAGCCCGATCAGCTGTCCCGACAACGTCGCGTTCGATGCGGTCGGCAACCTGTGGATCTCGACCGACGGCAACGCGCTCGGGTCGAACGACGGCCTGTTCCGGGTGCCTGTCGCAGGTCCGGAGAGGGGCAACGTGCGCCAGTTCCTCACCGTGCCGATCGGAGCGGAGACCTGCGGACCGCTCGTCAGCACCGACCAGATGTCGGTGTTCGTCGCGGTGCAGCACCCCGGCGAGACCGACGGGGCGACGTTCGAGAACCCATCCAGCACCTGGCCCAACGTTGGCGCCTTCCCGCGCCCCAGCATCGTCGTCGCCTATTCCCGTTGAGTGGTCGCTCTTGCGGGGTTGAGTGGTCGAGCTTTGCGGACCCGGGCCAATAACTTCGACCACTCAACCCGCAAACCCCGACCACTCAACGGGGGTGGGGGGTTAGGAGGTGCGGGTGGCGATGAGGTCGGCGAATGCCTCGAGGGCTTCGCGGACCGGGCCGTCGGGAAGGGCCTTGAGCAGTTCCCGTGCCTCGTTCGCGCGGCCCATCACGTAGGAGCGGGCCTCGTCCATGGCGGGGTGCTGGCGCAGCAGGCCGAGTGCCTCGGCGTGTAGGTCGTCGTCGCGCAGGTCCCCGCCGAGCAGCTCGAGCAGGCGCGCGTCGGCCGGGTCGGTGGAACGCTGCGCAATGAGTACCGGAAGGGTCGGCACGCCTTCGCGCAGGTCCGTGCCCGGTGTCTTGCCGGACTCGTCGGATTCGCTGGCGACGTCGAGGATGTCGTCGGAGAGCTGAAAGGCCTCGCCGACCTTCTCGCCGTACGCCGTGAGCGCCTCCTCGACCTCGAGGGGTGCGCCACTGAACCGGGCGCCGTACCGCGCAGACGTGGCGATCAGGGAGCCGGTCTTGCCCGCGACGACCCGGAGGTAATGCCCGAGCGGGTCCTCGTCCACACCAGGACCGAGGGTCTCCAGGATCTGGCCCTCGACCAAGCGGGTGAACGTCTTCGCCTGGATGCGCACCGCGTCCGCGCCGAGCTCGGCGGTCAACTCGGAGGACTTGGAGAACAAGAAGTCGCCGGTCAGGATCGCGACCAGGTTGTCCCAGCGGGCATTGGCCGACTCGGTTCCGCGGCGCAGCACCGCCTCGTCCATCACGTCGTCGTGGTACAGCGACGCGAGGTGGGTCAGTTCGACGACGCACGCCGCAGTGATCACCCCGTCCGCGTCCGGGTCCCCGGTCTCGGCGGCGAGCAGCACCAGCAACGCACGGAACCTCTTCCCGCCGGCGTGCATCAGGTGCCGGGCGGCTTCGGTCACGAAGGCTGCCTCACTTTGGACCGCCTCGTCGAGCGCGACCTCGACCTCCTGCATGCGCGCACGCAGCCTCGACTCCAGCGCGGAGTCGAGAATTGGCAGAGCCAACGATGAGCCAGGCGATGACGACACCGCGGTGACGCTCCTTCGTTCTCACTCGCCGGGGAGGCGAGTGCTTAGCGGATGAACTCTCCAGCGGCGGCGGCCAGGTCCAGAACCGGACCCGGTACGACGCCTAGGGCCAGCGTTGCCGCAAAGCCCACGGCAATCACGATAGTCGTCAGCACGCTCGGCATCGCAACCGTGGGTCCCTCGCCGACCGGTTCGGAGAAGTACATCAGCACGATCACCCGGACGTAGAAGAAGGCGGCAACGACGCTCATCAACACCGCGACCAGCACCAGCGGCCATGCCCCGCCTGACATTGCCGAGGCGAAGACTGCCCATTTACCGGTGAAACCACTCGTGAGCGGAATGCCGGCCATGCCGAGCAGGAACACCGCGAACACTCCGGCAACGACCGGTGACTCCTTGCCAAGCCCCGACCAGCGGGACAGGTGCGTCGCCTCCCCGGAGGAGTCGCGTACGACGGTCACCACGGCGAACGCACCGATGGACATGAAGCCGTAGGTCACCAGGTAGAAGAGCACCGCCTGCAAGGAGGTGAGCCCGCCGTCCGTGACATCGGACAACTGCTGGGCGCCGACGAACCCGGTGAGGAGGAAACCTGCGTGTGCGATCGACGAGTAGGCCAGCATCCGCTTCACGTCGGTCTGCGTCAGGGCCAGGACACAGCCGACCACCATAGTGAGGATCGCGATGATCCAGATCATCGGCGTCCAGTCCCAGCGCGCGCCACCGAAGGCGACGTAGAACAGTCGCAGGAGGGCACCGAACGCCGAGATCTTCGTGCATGCGGACATGAACGCGGTAACCGCGGTGGGGGCACCTTGGTACACATCCGGTGTCCACGCGTGGAACGGAACGGCGCCGATCTTGAACAGCAGACCGACCGCGATCATGCCGATCCCACCGAGCAGCAGGCCCTGGCTGCCGGGTCGACCGGAAATTGCCTCGCTGATGTCGGCGAACTGCATCGAGCCGGCGTACCCGTAGACGAGCGCGATGCCGTAGATGAAAAAGCCGGAGCTGAACGCGCCGAGCATGAAGTACTTCAGGGCCGCTTCCTGGCTGAGTAGGCGGCGGCGACGCGCCAACCCACACAGCAAGTACAGCGGAAGGGAGAGCACCTCGAGTGCGACGAACATCGTGAGCAGATCGTTCGAGGCCGGGAACATCATCATGCCTGCGACCGCGAACATCATCAGCGGGAAGACCTCAGTGTGCTGGAGCCCTTGGGTTGAGGCCTCGCGTTCAGCCTCGGTCCCCGGCAGGGCCGCAGCCTGACCGGCGAAGGCAGTCACGCCACCCTCGAGATGACGCTCGGCGAAAAGCAGCACGCTGAGCAGTGAGAACACCAGCAATGTCCCCCAGATGAAGATCGAGGGCCCGTCGACCGCGATGGCGCCTTCGGCCGCGATCGACCCCAGGGCAGTGCCGCCTCCTCGTGGAGCCAGGTTCAGCCCGACGATGATCGTGGCCACGAGCGCTCCGACTAGACCGAGAATGGCGAGCAGGGTCTGCATGACGTAGCGGAGCCGTCGGGGCGCAAACGCCTCGATCAGCACTCCCGCGATCGCCACGCCGAACATGATCAGCAGGGGTGAAAGGAGGCTGTACTCGATGTGGGGAGCCTGGAACTCGATCACTTGTGGCTCTCCTCCGGGACGTCAGGCTGGGGATCGGAAACGCCTACCTGCTGCAGGGTGTCCTCGACGGCAGGGTTGATGATCGCTGTCAGCGGCGCGGGGTAGAACCCGAGCACCACGATCAGCACCAGCAACGGGGCGAGTGCGGAGATCTCGCGAAGGTTCAGGTCCTTCATCCCCGCGATCTCGGGTCGGGTCGGTCCGGTCATCGTGCGTTGGTACATCAACAAGATGTAGACCGCGGCAAGCACGATGCCGAACGTGGCGAAGATCGCGAACCAGTAGGAGTAGACGAACGTCCCGACCAGCACGAGGAACTCGGACACGAACGGCGACAGGCCCGGTAGTGACAGCGACGACAAGCCCACCAGCAAGAAGATGCCGGCCAGGATCGGTGCGACCTTCTCGACACCACCGAAGTCGCTGATCAGCTGGGAGCCGCGGCGTTTGATCAGGAAGCCGGTGACTAGGAACAGTGCCGCGGTGGACAGGCCGTGGTTGAACATGTAGAGCGTGGAGCCCGACTGCCCGTAGCTGTTCATCACAAAGATGCCGAGAACGATGAAGCCGAAGTGTGACACCGACGTGTAGGCGATCAGGCGCGGAATGTTGTTCTGCCCGATGGCTAGGAGCGCGCCGTACAGCACGCTGATCACGGCCAGCACGAGCACGACCGGCGTGGCCCACTGTGAGGCCTCCGGGAACAGCCCGAGGCAGAACCGGATCATCCCGAAGGTGCCGATCTTGTCCAGGATGCTGACCAAAAGCACCGACGTGCCCGGCGTACCTGCAGCTGCGGCATCCGGCAGCCAGGTGTGCACGGGAAACATCGGCGCCTTGATCGCGAAGGCGATGAAGAAGCCAAGGAACAGCCAGCGGCCGACCGTCTCGTCCATCGGGATCTGACTGAGCTCGGAGAGGAGGTACGTCGGACCCGTGGCGCTGTCCGCAGACACGACGTACAGGCCGACAACCGAAGCGAGCATCAAGAGCCCGCCGAGCAGGGAGTACAGCAGGAACTTCACGGCCGCATAGGAGCGGTGTGCTCCACCGAAGCCACCGATCAAGAAGTAGATCGGGATCAGCGTCGCCTCGAACAGCACGTAGAACAGGAACACGTCGGTGGCGGCGAAGACACCGATCGCCAAGCCTTCAAGGGCAAGCATCCACGCGAAGAACGAGTTCACGCTCCATCGGCCGAGGTCGCCGTCGTTCCAGGAGGCGAGGATGACCACGGGGGTGAGCACTGCGGTGAGCAGGACCAGGGTGAGACCGATTCCGTCGACACCGAGTGCGTAGTGCGCGCCGAAGGCGGCGATCCACTCGTGCTCCTCGGAGAGCTGGAACCGCTCGCCGCCGGCGTCGAACATCAAGCCAACGGCGGCCGCGAGAGCAAGCGCGAGCAGCGAGACGCCTAGCGCCACCTGCTTGGGCAAGGTCGTGTCACCCTCCCGCTTGGGAAGGAGCGCTACCACCGCGGAGCCGACGAGCGGCACCGCCATGAGAACGGTCAACCAGGGAAAGCTCATGCGAGGTTCACCGCCAGCATCGCGAGGACCACGATCAGTGCCCCCGCGAACAGGGACAACGCATAGGACCGGACGAAACCGTTCTGCCAGCGGCGCATCCGCCCGGACATGCCGGCGAAAGTGGCCGCGGTCGCGTTGACCGTTCCGTCGATGCCGGCTCCGTCGAAGGTGCCCAGCCCGGTGACGAAACGGTCGCCGGGACGCATGAACGCGGCCTCGTTGATGGCGTCGCCGTACAGGTCGGCACGGGCTGCCTTGGTGAAGATCGAGACGGATTGCGGAGCCACGCGGGGCACATCGTTCCTGCCGACGAGCAACAGGGCCGAGACCACTCCGACTAGGACCACGAGAGTCACGATCAGCGTGATCACGATCGGTTGTACGGCGAGGACCTCGTGCTCCGCTTGCCCGACGACCGGGCTGAGGAATTCGACGATCCAGTTCCCCAGCAGCAGAAAGCCACCGAGCATCGACAACGCGGCGAGCGCAACCAACGGGTAGGTCATCACCTTGGGCGACTCGTGCGGGTGCACGTCCTTCTCCCAGCGCTTGTCGGTGAAGAACGTCAGCAGCATCAACCGGGTCATGTAGAACGCGGTAATACCGGCCCCGAGCAGCGCGGTCAGCCCGACGACGAGGTTGTCGGCGAACGCGGTCTCGATGATCTTGTCCTTGGACCAGAAGCCGGAGAAACCCGGGAAGCCGATGATCGCGAGGTAACCCATCGCGAAGGTCAAGAAGGTAACGGGCAAGACCTTTTGCAGCGCACCGTAATGCCGCATCTCGACGTCGTCGTCCATCGCGTGCATCACCGAACCGGCGCCGAGGAACATGTTGGCCTTGAAGAAGCCGTGCGTGAGCAGGTGGAAGATCGCGAACGCGTACCCGGCGACACCGAGTCCCGCGGCCAGCATCATGTAGCCGATCTGGCTCATCGTCGAACCGGCAAGCACCTTCTTTATGTCGTCTTTGGCGCAACCGATGATGGCACCCCAAACGAGTGTGACCGCGCCGACGATGACGACTGCGGTCTGCGCGACAGGGGCGTTCTCGAAGATGAAGTTCGAACGCACGATGAGGTAGACACCGGCGGTCACCATCGTTGCGGCGTGGATCAGCGCCGACACCGGGGTGGGGCCCTCCATCGCGTCGAGCAGCCAGGATTGCAGCGGCACCTGCGCGGACTTTCCGCACGCACCGAGCAGGAGAAGTAGGCCGAGCGCGGTGAGGACGCCGTCCGAGGCCTGACCGGCGACAGCAGAGATGCCGGTGAACGCGGTCGTGCCGAAGGTGGCGAAGGACAGCATGATGGCCAGTGCCATCCCCATGTCGCCGACGCGGTTCACCACGAATGCCTTCTTCGCGGCGGCTGCGGCGGAGGGCTTGTGCTGGAAGAAACCGATCAGCAGGTACGACGCGAGACCGACACCCTCCCAGCCGAGGAACACGCCGAGGTAGCTGTCCGCCATCACCAGGATCAGCATGGCGGCGATGAACAGGTTCATGTACCCGAAGAACCGGCGCCGGCGAAGGTCGTCCGCCATGTAGCCGATCGAGTAGATGTGGATCAACGCGCCGACGCCCGTGATCAGCAGCAAGAACAGTGCCGACAGCGGGTCGTAGAGGATTGCCGCATCGACCTTGAAGCTGCCCGCCTCGATCCAGGTGTAGAGGTGCTGCGACACCGACCGGTCGTCCTCGGTGCGCCCGAGCAGAGCGACGAACATGATCAGGCTGATCAGGAAGGACGCGACCACGGTGGCGCAGCCGAGCAGGTGGCCCCATGCATCGGTACGTCGACCGCCCAGGAGCAGGATCGCTGCGCCCAGCGCGGGGATCGCGATGATCACCCAGAGCAGCGAGAACACGCCACCTGCTGCTGCCGTCTCCACGACAGGCACGTGAGGCTCGATAGCCAAAAACGTCACGACGTCTTCCCTCTCAGTACTTCAGCAGGCTCGCGTCGTCGACCGAGGCCGTACGACGTGTGCGGAAGATGGTCATGATGATCGCGAGACCGACAACGACTTCGGCGGCGGCGACGACCATGACGAAGAACGCCGCGATCTGACCGTCGAGGTTCCCGTGGACGCGGGCGAACGTGATCAGGGCGAGGTTGGATGCGTTGAGCATCAGCTCGATGCACATGAACACGACGATCGCGTTGCGCCGGGTGAGCACGCCGACGCAGCCGATGGTGAACAGGATCGCGGAGAGGACGATGAAGGGCGTCGCACTCATTCCTGCTCCTCCCCTCGAATTTGTTCGGACAGCTTCTCGATGTCGTCTGCGAGCTCAGGGGCCGACCGGACGGTGCCGCGAGCAGCGAGCACCCGCGAAATCGAGAGTTCGGAGACGGTGCCGTCGGGAAGCAAGGCGGGCGTGTCCACGGCGTTGTGTCTGGCGAACACCCCAGGCACCGGCAGCGGTCCGGGGTGCAAGCCATGTGCGGCGTAGTCACGCATCCGCTGGGCAGCCCGGTCGGCCTGGGTGAGCTTCGGAGTAAGGCGCTCACGGTGCGCGAGCACCATGGCGCCGATGACCGCGGTGATCAACAGGGCGCTGGTCGCCTCGAAGGCGAAGACGTAGCGCGAGAACAACAACTGCGCCAGCGCGGGCACATTGCCGCCCGTGTTGGCCTCCTCCAGACCGGTGACCGCGCCGACCGAGACCTGCGCGACACCGACCACCAGGGTCGTGCCGAACAGCAGGCCCACGGCGCTCGCCATCAGCCGCTGCCCTTTGAGGGTTTCGACCACCGAGTCGGAGGCGTCGACACCGACGAGCATCAGGACGAACAGGAACAGCATCAAGATCGCGCCGGTGTAGACGATGATCTGCACGGCGAACAGGAACGGCGCGTCTTGGAGGGCGTACATCACCGCCAGACCGATCATCACAACGGCGAGCAGCAAAGCCGCGTGGACGGCCTTGCGTGTGAAGAGGATGCCCAGTGCTGCGGCCACCATCAGCGGTGCCAGCACCCAGAAACCGATCACCGGGCCTCCTCGCTCTCTTCAGCAGGAGCGCTGGTCGGTTGGGACTTCAAGGTGCCGCGGTAGTAGTCAGACTCGTCGTCGCCCAACAGCATCGCGTGCGGGGGCTGCTCCATGCCGGGCAGGAGCGGGGCGAGCAGGTCCTGCTTCTCATAGATCAGGTCCGCGCGGTTGTTGTCGGCCAGTTCGTACTCGTTGGTCATCGTCAACGCGCGAGTCGGGCAGGCCTCGATGCACAGACCACACAGGATGCAGCGCAGGTAGTTGATCTGGTAGACGCGGCCGTAGCGCTCCCCCGGGGAGAACCGTTCGTCACCGGTGTTCGATGCGCCTTCGACATAGATCGCATCCGCCGGACACGCCCACGCGCACAGCTCGCAGCCGATGCACTTCTCGAGTCCGTCGGGCCAGCGGTTGAGCTGGTGGCGTCCGTGGAAGCGCGGCGCGGTCGGCAGTTTCTCGAAGGGGTACTGCTCGGTGACGACCTTCTTGAACATGGTCCGGAACGTGACTCCGAAACCCGCGACGGGGTCCCAGAACTGTTCCTTGAGGGTTGCCATTAGTTGTTGTCCTCCGGAGCGGTCGATCGGGTTCGCAATGTCTGCCCGGGCATCGGCGGGACGGGGTAGCCACCCGCGAAGGCGTCGAACTCTTGCTCGGCCGCCATCGCTGTTTCATCGCCTTCGGAGTCGCCTCCGAGGTAGAACAGCACGATGAACATCACAGCAATGACGCCGATCGCAGCGAGCAGATACGTTCTGTCGAAGCCGCCGCCGAGGCTCATCGAGCGGATGACCGCGACGGCAATGATCCAGGCCAGGGCGATCGGGATCAGGCGCTTCCAGCCGAACTGCATGAACTGGTCGTAACGCAGCCGCGGCAGTGTTCCGCGCAGCCAGATGAACACGAAGATGAAGATCATCACCTTGCCCAGGAACCAGAGCACCGGCCAGTAGCCGTGGTTTGCCCCATCCCAGATCGAGAGCGGCCACGGGGCGCGCCATCCGCCGAGGAACAGCGTCGTCGCCAGCGCGGATACGGTCGCCATGTTGATGTACTCGGCCAGGAAGAACAGCGCGAACTTCAGTGAGGAGTACTCGGTGTGGAACCCACCCACGAGTTCACCCTCGGCCTCGGGCAGGTCGAAGGGCGCACGGTTGGTCTCACCCACCATCGCGATCATGTAGATCACGAACGAAGGGATCAGGATCACCCCGAACCAGAGTCGCTCCTGTGCCGCGACGATCTCGGACGTCGACATCGAGCCGGCGTACAGGAAGACGGCCACGAGCGCGAGGCCCATCGCGACCTCGTAGGAGATCATCTGGGCCGAACTGCGCATGCCACCGATCAGGGAGTACGTCGAACCCGACGACCAACCGCCGAGCACGATGCCGTAGATGCCGATCGACGCGATGGCCAAGATGAACAGCACCGCAACCGGCATGTCGGTCAGCTGCAGCGGCGTGGTGCGGTCGCTGAACGGAACGTCGACGACGGGACCGAACGGGATCACTGCGAACGCCAGGAACGCCGGGACGACGGCGATCACGGGAGCGAGTAGGAAGACCACCTTGTCGGCGGCCTTAGGGATGATGTCCTCCTTCAGCGCGAGCTTCACACCATCGGCGAGACTCTGCAGCAGACCGAACGGACCGTGCACGTTGGGGCCGATGCGGTGCTGCATCCGGGCCACGACACGGCGTTCGAACCAGATGTTGAACAGAGTCAGGACAACGAGGAGCACGAAGATCAGCACGGCCTTGATCAGGACGAGCCACCACGGGTCCTTGCCGAACGCCGACAGGTCGTCGGCAGCCCTAACCAGAGTCATCGGGACCAGAGTCAGGCCGATCACTGGGTGCCTCCTTCAAGGCGTACGACGGACCCGGAACTCGCATAGAGGTCACGCATCAGGCGGATCCCCCCTGAGCTTGCCGGAGCCCACACCACACCGTCCGGCAGGTCAGCGACACCCACCGGTAGGTCCACCCAGCCGAGCTCGGTCGAGAGCGTTACCGACTCGCCCTCGGCAACCCCAAGACCCACGAGCGTGGCTGCGGACACAAGCGCGATGGGCTTGCGGCCGGTCGCCTTGAGGTACTCGTCGCCGTCGAGCATCCGGGCGTCGTCGATGAGCAGCTTCCAGGTGGCGAGAACCACTTCACCGGCACCGAGCTTCGACTGTTTCGCAGCGGGGACGGTCGGTGCTGACGCGCGTTTGCCGTCCCAGGGGCCGAGGTCTGACATCTCCGCACGTGCCTGCTCGACGGTGCGGAACCCGAGATCAACACCCATCTCCTCGGCGATGCCGGAGAGCACCCGGAGGTCGGGCAGCGAGCTCGGGTCACGAAAGATGCTGTCAAACAGCCGGACCCGGCCCTCCCAGTCCACGAAAGTGCCGGACTTCTCCGACACCGGGGCAATGGGGAAGACCACATCGGCGTGCGGAGAGACCTCGCTTGCACGAACCTCGAGGTTCACCACGAACTGAGCCGTCTCGACCGCGGTCGCCGCGGCATCTGGGTCAGAGAGGTCCGCGAGCTCCACACCACCGATCACGAGTGCCTTGAGCTCACCTGCTGCGGCAGCGGAGATGATCGCATCACCATCACGACCTACCTGACCAGGAAGCGACGAAACCCCCCAGGCGGCACCGGCATCGACGCGTGCGTCGGCATCGTCGACCGGGCGTCCGCCGGGGAGCAGGTTCGGCAGGCAACCGGTTTCCACGGCGCCACGGTCACCGGCCCGTCGAGGCACCCAGGCCAGCTTGGCGCCCGTCGTACCAGCCAGCGCCGCGACTGCCGAGAGTGCGCCCGGCACCATGGCCATCCGCTCGCCGACGAGGATCACCCCGCCGCCATCCAGGGCAACCTCACCGTCATCCGCGAGACCCTCGATGACCGCGGTCTCGGAGCCGGGAGCCGCAGGAATCAAGGTGCCGTGCATCTTCTTCAGACCGCGAGAGGTGAACGGCGCAACGGAGAACACCTTGGTGCCGTGCCGCGCTGCCTTGCGCAGACGCAGGAACACGATCGGCGACTCGTCCTCCGGCTCGAAACCGATGAGGACCACCTTGGTGGCCTTCTCCAGATCGGTGTACGTCGTGCTCAGAGACCGTGTAACAACGGTGGAGGCGAGGAAGTCGGCCTCTTCTGCGGAGTGCGGACGGGCGCGGAAGTCGATGTCGTTGGTGCCGAGCGAGACGCGGGCGAACTTGGAGTACGCGTAGGCGTCCTCGGCGGTCAGCCGTCCGCCAGTGAGTACGCCGACGGATCCCGCCGCGGCCTGCAGACCACGCGCGGCGATCGCGAACGCCTCGGGCCAGGAAGCCGGTCGCAGCTCGCCGCTGTCCTCGTCGCGCACCAGTGGATGCGTCAGCCGGTCGGCCTGGCGGGAGTACTTGAAACCGAATCGGCCCTTGTCACAGTTCCACTCCTCGTTGACCTCGGGGTCGTTGCCCGCGAGACGACGAATGACCTTGTCGCGGCGGTGGTCGGTGCGCAGCGCACACCCCGAGGCACAGTGCTCGCAGATCGACGGTGCGGACACCAGGTCGAAAGGGCGAGCCAGGAATCGGTACGACGCCGAGGTCAGCGCGCCCACCGGGCAGATCTGGATGGTGTTACCGGAGAAGTAGGACTCGAACGGCTGCTCCTCATAGATGCCGACCTGCTGCAGGGCACCACGATCGAGCATCTCGATGAACGGGTCGCCAGCGATCTGCTCGGAGAAGCGGGTGCAGCGCGCACACAAGATGCAGCGCTCGCGGTCCAGGAGAATCTGCGCGGAAATGTTGATCGGCTTGGGGAAGGTGCGCTTCTGCTCGACGTACCTCGTCTCACCGCGGCCGTTCGACATCGCCTGGTTCTGCAGCGGGCACTCGCCGCCCTTGTCGCAGACAGGGCAGTCCAGCGGGTGGTTGATCAGCAGGAACTCCATGATCCCCTGCTGCGCCTTGTCGGCCACCGCCGACGTCACCTGCGTCTTCACCACCATGCCTGGAGCGACAGGCAGCGTGCAGGAGGCCTGCGGTTTGGGGATCGGTCTGCCGTTGCCGGCGTCGACGACCTCCACCAGGCACTGACGGCAGGCGCCGACCGGTGCGAGCAACGGGTGGTCACAGAACCGCGGGATCTGCACACCGATCTGCTCGGCGGCACGGATCAGCAGGGTGCCCTTGTGAACACTGACCTCGACGCCGTCGATGGTGAGGGAAACCAGGTCGCTCTTTGCGATCTCTGAGCCCGTGGCTGAAGCAGTGGTGGACACGGTCATGCAGTCGCTCCCGCAGTCGCGAAGACGGTTGATGCGGTGTGGTCGAACGGGCACTCGCCCGCAGTGAAGTGTGCGATGTACTCGTCGCGGAAGTACTGGATCGACGAGGTGATCGGGCTGGTGGCACCGTCACCGAGTGCACAGAACGCGCGCCCGAGGATGTTGTCGCACTGGTCGAGCAGCAACTCGAGGTCAGCCTCGGTGCCGTTGCCGTTCTCGAGGCGGGCCAGCGTCTGTACCAGCCACCAGGTGCCCTCACGGCACGGGGTGCACTTGCCGCAGGACTCGTGCTTGTAGAACTCGGTCCAGCGGAGCACCGCGCGTACGACGCAGGTCGTCTCGTCGAACACCTGCAGCGCCTTGGTGCCGAGCATCGAGCCGGCCGCGCCGACACCTTCGTAGTCGAGGGGCACGTCGAGGTGCTCGGCGGTGAGGATCGGAGTGGATGAGCCACCGGGGGTCCAGAACTTCAGCTCGTGCCCTTCGCGCATGCCGCCGCTGATCTGGAGGAGTTGACGCAAGGTGATGCCTAACGGCGCTTCGTACTGCCCGGGACGCTTGACGTGTCCGGACAGGGAGTAGAGCGTCATGCCCTTGCTCTTGTCGGTGCCCATCGACGCGAACCATTCCGCGCCGTTCTTCACAATCGGGACGATCGACGCAATGCTTTCGACGTTGTTGATCACCGTCGGGGCGGCGTACAGGCCAGCCACCGCAGGGAATGGTGGCCGCAGCCGTGGCTGGCCGCGACGTCCTTCGAGCGAGTCGAGCAGCGCGGTTTCCTCACCACAGATGTACGCGCCGGCACCGGCGTGCACGGTCAGCTCGAGGTCGTAGCCCGAGCCGTGAATGTTCTTGCCGAGGTGGCCTGCGAGGTAGGCCTCCTGCACCGCGCGCTGGAGACGGCGGACCACGTGCAGCACTTCCCCGCGGACATAGATAAACGCATGGCCGGCGCGGATCGCGAAGGAGGAGATGATCACGCCCTCGACGAGAGTGTGGGGCGTGGCCATCATCAACGGGATGTCTTTGCAGGTGCCGGGCTCGGACTCGTCGGCGTTGACGACCAGGTAATGCGGTTTCGCCGCTTCCCCGTCCTTGGACTGGGGAATGAAGCCCCACTTCATCCCGGTCGGGAAGCCGGCACCGCCTCGGCCACGCAGCCCGGAGTCCTTGACGAGGCCGATCACGGCGTCCGAATCCATGGCGAGGGCGGTCTTGAGGGCGTCGTACCCGCCCGAGCGCTCGTAGGACTCAAGCGTCCAGGGCTTGTCGGCATCCCAGTCGTTGGAGAGCACCGGTGTCAGCCAGGGGTGCATCGTGGGGCTGTTCACTGGACGTCCTTCCGATCGGCCGCAGGTGCCTTCCAGCCGTTCTCGCGGGCGATCTCCAGCCCGACCAGAGTCGCGTGGCCGGCGGCCGGACCCTCGTCGGCGAGGTCGTCGGGGAATCCCGCCAGCACCCGCTCGGCCTCGCGCCAGGTGCAGACGCGTGGGCCGCGGGTGGAGGTGACTTCCTTGCCCTCACGCAGGTCGTCGACAAGCTCGGTGGCCGACTGTGGGGTCATGTTGTCCATGAACTCCCAGTTGACCGTCATCACCGGTGCGTAGTCACAGGCCGCGTTGCACTCGATGTGCTCCAAAGTAACGGTCTTGCCGACTCCATCATCTGGGGTCGTCTCGTCGTTGCCGACGTCGAGATGGTCCTTGAGGCGTTCGAAAATCTCGTCCCCACCCATCACCGCGCACAGGGTGTTGGTGCAGACCCCGACGTGGTAGTCGCCGACCGGTCGACGCTTGTACATCGTGTAGAACGTGGCCACACCGGAGACCTCAGCCGCGGAGATGTCGAGGAGGTCAGCGCACGCCTGGATTCCGGCGGAGGTGACCCTGCCTTCGACACTTTGCACCAGGTGCAGCATCGGGAGCAGAGCCGAGCGCGGCTGGGGGTAGCGCGCGACGATCTCCTTGAGCTCGGCCAACGTTGACTCGTTCAGCGTGTGCGTCATCGGTCCACTCCGCCCATCACTGGGTCGATCGAGGCGATCGCGACGATGACGTCGGCAATCATGCCGCCCTCGCTCATCACCGAAGTCGCCTGCAGGTTCGTGAACGAGGGGTCACGGAAATGTGCACGGTAGGGGCGGGTGCCACCGTCGGACACGACGTGCGCGCCGAGCTCACCACGTGGGGACTCGATCGGGACGTATGCCTGTCCGGCCGGAACCCGGAAACCCTCGGTCACCAGTTTGAAGTGGTGGATGAGCGCTTCCATCGACTCGCCCATGATGTGCCTGATGTGGTCGAGGCTGTTGCCCATCCCGTCGCTGCCGATCGCGAGCTGGCTCGGCCAGGCGATCTTCTTGTCAGCGACCATGATCGGTGCGCCCTCGAGGTCACCGAGCCGGTTCGCAGACTGCTCGACGATCTTCAAGGACTCCCACATCTCGTCCACCCGTATCCGGAACCTGCCGTAGGCGTCCATGCTGTCGCGGGTGATGACGTCGAACTCGTAGTCCTCGTAGCCGCAGTAGGGCTGCATCTTGCGCAGGTCCCACGGGTAGCCGGTCGAGCGCAGCGGCGGCCCGGTGATGCCCAGCGCCATGCATCCGGCGAGGTCGAGGTGCCCGACGTTTTCCAGACGGGCCTTGAAGATCGGGTTCGCGTTGCAGAGGTCGGCGTACTCCGGAAGCCGTTTCTTCATCAAGGCGATGAAGTCGCGGATCTCGTCGAGGGCGCCGGGCGGCATGTCCTGGGCGACGCCCCCGGGACGGATGAACGCGTGGTTCATCCGGAGGCCGGTGATCAACTCGAAGAGGTCGAGGACCAGCTCACGCTCGCGGAAGCCGATGGTCATCACCGTCAGTGCGCCGATCTCCATGCCACCGGTGGCGATCGCGACGAGGTGCGAGGAGATGCGGTTGAGCTCCATCAGGAGCACCCGCATGACGTCGGCCTTCTCGGGGATGTCGTCCTCGATGTCGAGTAGCTTCTCGACGCCGAGGCTGTACGTCGTCTCGTTGAAGAACGGGGACAGGTAATCCATCCGGGTGCAGAAGGTCACGCCTTGCACCCAGGTGCGGAACTCCATGTTCTTCTCAATACCGGTGTGCAGGTAGCCGATGCCGCAGCGGGCCTCGGTCACCGTCTCGCCCTCGAGCTCGAGGATCAGCCGCAGGACGCCGTGTGTCGACGGGTGCTGCGGGCCCATGTTGACGACGACGCGCTCGTCGCCCTCCTCGGCGATGCCGGAGACGACGGAGTCCCAGTCCTGTCCGGTGACAGTGAAGACCCTGCCCGTGGTGGTGTCTGAGGACCCGGCTTCGAACGTTGCGTAAGGGTCGTTGGTGGTTGTCATCAGGTGTACGACCTCCGCTGGTCCGGCGGGGGAATGGTGGCGCCCTTGTACTCGACCGGGATGCCACCGAGGGGGTAGTCCTTGCGCTGCGGATGACCTGGCCAGTCGTCGGGCATCTCGATCCGTGTCAACGCCGGGTGACCGTCGAAGATGATGCCGAAGAAGTCGTAGGTCTCGCGCTCGTGCCAGTCGTTGGTCGGATAAATCGCAACCACAGAAGGGATGTGCGGGTCGTTGTCGGGGCAGGTGACCTCGAGCCGGATCCGGCGGTTGTGGGTCATCGACAGCAGGTGGTAGACCGCATGCAGCTCGCGACCTTCGTCGTTGGGGTAGTGCACTCCCGAGACGCCGGAGCAAAACTCGAAGCGCAGCGCGGGGTCGTTGCGCAGCGTCTCGGCGACCTTCAACAGGTCGCCGCGGCGGATGAAGAAGGTGATCTCGCGGCGGTACACGACCACCTTCTCGACCGCGCTGACGAACCCCTCAGGGCGCAACGCCGACTCGAATGACTCGGCGAGCTCGTCGAACCATCCGCCGTACGGCTTGGGGCTTCCGCCCGGCATCGCGACGGGTCGGACGATGCCGCCGTACCCCGAGGTGTCCCCCGAACCCTGCACGCCGAACATGCCCTTGCGGACGTCGATCACCTCCGGTCCTTGCGACCCGGGGCGCGCCGGCAGGCTGTCCTGCGGTCCCTTCTCAGTCACCAGAGCATGCCCTTCATCTCAGAGGTGGGCATCGCGTTCAAAGCGTCGGACTCCAGGTCGATGATCTGGGCCTCCCTGTTCACGCCCAGCTTGGCGCTCTGGACCTGGTCGTGCAGCTTGAGGATCGCGTCGATCAACATCTCCGGACGCGGCGGGCAGCCTGGGAGGTACATATCGACGGGGACGATGTGGTCGACACCCTGGACGATCGCGTAGTTGTTGAACATCCCGCCTGAGCTCGCGCAGACACCCATCGCCAGGACCCATTTGGGTTCAGGCATCTGGTCGTAGATCTGTCGGAGCACCGGGGCCATCTTCTGGCTCACCCGGCCGGCAACGATCATCAAGTCGGCCTGACGCGGTGAGGCACGGAAGACCTCCATGCCGAAGCGACCGAGGTCGTACTTCGGGGCCCCGGACGTCATCATCTCGATCGCGCAGCAGGCAAGACCGAAGGTGGCCGGCCAGAACGACGCCTTGCGGAAGTAGCCGGCGACACCCTCGACCGTCGTCAGAAGCACCCCGCTGGGCAGCTTTTCTTCAAGACCCATCGTTTAGTCCCATTCCAGACCGCCGCGACGCCAGACATAGGCGTACGCGACGAAGATCGTGAGGATGAACAAGATCATCTCGATGAGGCCGAAGACGGCCATGCTGTCGAAGGCGACGGCCCAGGGGAACAGGAAGATGATCTCGATGTCGAAGACGATGAAGAGCATCGCGGTGATGTAGTACTTCACCGGGACCCGGCCACCGCCGACCGGCTGTGGAGTCGGCTCGATGCCGCATTCGTAGGAGTCGACCCTGGCCCGGTTGTAACGCTTCGGGCCGATCAGGGCGCTCATCGCGACCGACATCACCGCAAAGCCGGCGGCGAGCAAACCGAGCGCGAGTACCGGGGTGTACAACTCCATCGCTCGAACCCTCCTGTCCGTGTTTTGTCATCCTGCCTTGTGATGCCGGTGTTGCTACGCCCTTGGGGCGACCTTGCTCATTGCGTTGATCACTCGGTCCGACACGTCGCCGGCACGCGGGTCGGTCAGGTTTGCCAACATCTTCAACGTGAACTTCATCAGGGTGTGACGAGGCAGGCCGTACCGGGTGGCCTGTTTCATCACGTGCGGGTTGCCGATCAGCTTCACGAAGACCCGCCCGAGTGTGTAGTAGCCGCCGTACGCCGCGTCGAGTGCTGCTGGGTAGGCCTGCAGTGCTTTCTCGTGACCTGATGCGGAACGGCCGAGCGCTTGTACGACGGTCGCAGCGGCCATCTCGCCGGACTCCATCGCATAGGCGATGCCCTCGCCGTTCATCGGGTTGACCATGCCGCCGGAGTCCCCGACGAGCAACACGCCGCGGGTGTAGTGCGGCTTGCGGTTGAAGCCCATCGGGAGGGCGGCGCCACTGATCTTGCCGACCATGTTCTGCTCGCGAAAGCCCCATTCTTCGGGGGTGTTCTCGAGCCAACGCCGCAGCAGGTCCTTGTAGTCGACCTGCTGGAATGCCTTGGACGTGTTGAGGACGCCGAGGCCGACGTTCGCGGTGCCGTCGCCGACCCCGAAGATCCAGCCGTAGCCGGGCAGCAGGTTGGACTCACCGGGCTTGCCGTCCCACAACTCGAGCCAGGACTCCAACCAGTCGTCGTCGTGACGCGGCGAGTTGTAGTAGGTGCGCACAGCCACACCCATCGGACGGTCATCGCGTTTCGCGAGGCCGAGCGCAAGGGCGAGTCGTGCACTGACGCCGTCGGCGGAGATCACGATCGGCGCTCGGTAGGTGGTTTCGTCACCGACCTTGCGTCCGCGGTCGTCGACCGGTTTGGCGGTGACACCGACGACGCGACCGGTCTGTTCGTCGACGACCGGCCCGGTGACCGCCGTACGCTCCATCAGCCTCGCGCCGGCCTTCTCGGCGTGACGCACGAGGATCTCGTCGAAGTCCAGCCGGGTGCGGACCAGTCCGTACGGCGGGAACTCGGTGAGGTCCGGCCAGGGCAGCTCGATCTGATGACCGCCACCGACGATGCGCAGACCCTGGTTCTTGATCCAGCCTGGCGCGTCGATGTCGATGCCGAGACCCACCAGTTGCTTGACCGCGCGAGGGGTCAGCCCGTCTCCACAAACCTTCTCGCGCGGGAAGGAGGTCTTCTCCAGGAGCAGCACGTCGACGCCGGCCTGAGCAAGGTGGAAGGCGGCGGTCGAACCAGCTGGGCCGGCACCGACGACGATGACATCGGCCTGACGCTGGTCAGCGCTGGTCCGGCTCATCGTCGTACCTCGATCTCATCGTCGTCCGGAAGCACACATGTGACTTAGTGAAAACCTTCACTAACTCGCCACAACGGGACAGTCTAGAGGGCTGGTCCAGGTGATGCGACCCGGCCCTCAGGCGGTGGCGTGGTGCAGAGCGACGACGCCGCCGGTCAGGTTGCGCCACCTGGTCCTGGTCCAACCAGCTGCGGTGATCCGGTCGGCCAGCCCGGCCTGGTCCGGCCAGGCCCGGATCGACTCGGCGAGGTAAACGTAGGCGTCCGGGCTCGACGAGACCGCGCGGGCGATCGAGGGCAGCGCCTTCATCAGATACTCGATGTATACCTCGCGAAACGGTGCCCAGGTCGGGTGGCTGAACTCGCACACGACCAGCCGGCCACCGGGCCGGGTGACCCGCAACATCTCGCGCAGCCCGGCGTCCGGGTCCACGATGTTGCGCAGCCCGAAAGAGATCGTGACCGCGTCGAAGGTGTCGTCGGCAAACGGCAGCTGCGTTCCGTCACCCGCGGTGAACCCCAGGTGTGGCTTGGCCCGCTTGCCGACCCGCAGCATGCCGAGGGAGAAGTCGCAGGGGACGACGTGGGCACCACGGTGCGCGAACGGCTGGCTCGACGTGCCTGTTCCGGCTGCCAGGTCGAGGACCTTCTCCCCCGGTTTCGGCTGCACCGCGTCGATCACGTCTCGCCGCCAGCGACGGTCCTGGCCCAGGGACAAGATGTCGTTGGTGAGGTCGTACCGCTTCGCCACGTCGTCGAACATCGCGGCGACATCAGCGGGATTCTTGTCCAGCTCTGCTCGGGTCACGTGGATACCTTAGACAGCGCCGCCGTACGCTAACCAATCGTGAACCCACGCGTGACCTCTGCGGCCCAGACCTCCTCCGACGCGACCCCGCTCGTCGTGCGGACCGTCGTCGTCGAGGATCCCGGGCCGTTGTTGGCGCTCCTGCCGCGCGAGGAAGCCGTCGCGTGGGTGCACCGTGGCGAGGGTCTTGTCGGTTGGGGTGCGGCCGCGACCATCCGGACGAAAGGTGCCGACCGGTTCGCAGAAGCGAGTGCCTGGTGGAAGTCGCTGGCCCTCGCGGCCGTCGTGCGCGATGAGGTGCACCGACCCGGCACCGGCCTAGTCTGCTTCGGTTCGTTCGCCTTCGCCGACGAGCCGGGCGACAGCGTCCTGGTCGTTCCCGAGGTCGTCGTCGGCCGGCGGGGCGACATCACCTGGGTGACGATGACGAGCCGTGCCGCGATCAGCTCCCCGCCCGATCTCTCCCCCACTGACCAGCCTCTCGCGCCGGTGGGGGTGGCCTTCGTCGACGGCGCACTCAGTGGCACCGAGTGGGAGGCCGTCGTTGCGGACGCGGTGGCCCGGATCAACGCGGGTGCGATGGAAAAGGTCGTGCTCGCCCGCGACCTCATCGCCGAGGCCGAGTCCGACATCGACGTCCGCTGGCCGTTGCAGCGGCTGGCGGAGAGCTACCCGATGTGCTGGACGTTCCACGTCGACGGATTGTTCGGCGCCACTCCGGAGATGCTGGTACGCCGCGAACGCGGACTGGTCACGTCGCGCGTGCTGGCTGGCACGATTCGTCGTACCGGTGACGACGCACGCGACCTCACACTCGCCGCCACACTCGCCCGTTCCTCGAAGGATCTTGAGGAGCACGAGTACGCCGT
>Ga0136633_1000610_pt1 | contig 27435 bp, 29 predicted proteins | sample AntDrymeUQ832206_2_FD_105494 | JGI IMG/M metagenome (GOLD analysis project Ga0136633, IMG submission 105494) | Polar desert sand microbial communities from Dry Valleys, Antarctica - metaG UQ83 (22.06) | ecosystem: Environmental > Terrestrial > Soil > Desert | place: Antarctica: Dry Valley... | reverse complement strand
GTACTCGCGCATCTCCGGTGACACCTCATGCGAGCACGAGACGTCGATCCCGGAGGCGGCATAGGCGGCGGCGACAGCCCGCTCATGTCGCGGCTCGACATCGGAGTGGAGCAGGCACACCGCCACCGCCTCGACATCATCGGGCAGCTCCGGCATTGGTCCAAGAGGCTGTAGCTCGGCGCCATCGGGACCGAGGCGACCAGCCACCTCGAGACGCAGGTCACGCGGTACGAGCGGGATGGGCCGGCGCGCCGTGGCGTCGTAGAGCGAGGGCCGATCTTGGCGCCCGATCTCAATCAGGTCAGCAAACCCACGGTTGGTGATCAGGGCCACCCGCGCACCCCGCCGCTCGAGGAGTGCGTTCGTAGCGACGGTCGTGCCGTGAGTGAGCACGGAGGCACCTCCCACCGCGGCGACTCCCTCCGACACCGCTCGAGCCGGGTCGTCCGGCGTCGACGCGATCTTCGCCACGCGCCCGTCGGCTCCGACGACGTCGGTGAACGTGCCACCTGTGTCGACGCCGACGCGCATCCCGATGACGATAGAGCCGTCGTCGGCCACCTAACCTGAGCACGGTGCGAGCGCCGGCCCTGATCCTCGTGGTGGCCCTGGGGGCGACATCGTGCGGCGGGGATGATGGTGGCAGCCGGGCCGCTCCAGCCCCACCGGCCACGACCGTTGAGACGGCGACCACGAGTGCTACCTCCGCGCCCGTCACGAGCCCGCCGCCGATCACCGTGCCCGTACCCGCCGTCGTCCGCTATGCGAGCCCTTACCCCTCGCTAGCTTCCGCCCGCGATCTCGCCCTCGACCTCGCCGAGGCCGAGACCACGGTGCGCGACGCCAGCAAGTCACCCGACGAGAGGGCCAGAGCCGGCCGTCGTCAGCAGGTCAGGCTGCGTCAGCTGGCCGACGCCCCGGCCTGGGACGCAGGGGTCCAAGCCGCTCTGCCAGTGGGTCTCCGCGAGCCGACCCGCCGCAACGCTGAAGCAGGTCGCCTCCTGCTCAGCATGTTCAAGACGTTCCCCGACGCCCTGCCACCTTGGGAGATCGTCGACCCTGCGACCCCGACCGACCTGCTCCGGTACTACAAGGAGGCCCAAGCTGCTCTCGGCATCGACTGGACCTACCTCGCCGCCATCAATCTCGTCGAGACGCGGATGGGTCGGATCCGAGGTGCTTCCACGGCGGGAGCACGGGGTCCGATGCAGTTCATCCCCTCGTCGTGGGCCTCCTTCGGCGCCGGCGGCAACATCGAGGACGACCGCGACAGCATCTTCGCAGCCGCCCGCCACCTCGTGGCCAGCGGCCGCAAGCCCTTCGACATCGACAAGGCCCTCTACGGCTACAACCACAGCGACGCCTACGTGAAGGCGGTGAAGAGCTACGCCTCCGTCCTGCAGGCCGAACCACAGGCGTACGCGGGTTACCACGCCTGGCAGGCCTTCTACCGCACCCCCATCGGCGACTTCCTGCTGCCCAAGGGCTACAAGGAGACATCGCGCATCCCCATGTCGGAGTACGCCACCCGCCCCATCACTCTCATCACGCCCTGACCCTCACGTCGCGCCCCATTTAGGCCGCCGGGCGGTGCTCGGAGGTGATCGGCTCAGGTTCCGATGCCGGCGCCGGTGCCGGTGCGACGAGGGTGAGGACCGGGGACTCGCCGAGGGCCGCCCAGGCTGCGGCCCGGAGCCGGGCGCGGGCTGCAGCCGCGGGCCCGGGGGGAAGGCCGACGACCACGACCACGCCTTCGACGAGGTCCTCGACGACGGTTGCCGCCGGTCGGCCTCGCCGCCGTACAGCGACGGCCCCCCCTCCCGACCAGCGCCGCACGGTGCGGTCGACCCCAGGTGTGCGCGGTGGACACCGAAACGATGGTGCCTGCATTCCGATCTCGCCAGCTGCCGCCGCCAACGCCCTCGACACCTCCAAGAACCCTGCTGCAGTGAGCTCATCCATCGCCGACAAGGCTACGGACGGCTGTGACAGCGGCGGCTCAACCCGAGCGGCTGGCGGCTTCTCCCCGCGCAGGGCAGGCTCTCCGTTCATGGAGCCGAACACGCCAACAGAGCCCGCCCTCGCCGAAGAGACCAATCCACCCGTGGCCCACACGGGGACTGCAGCCCTTCGGCGCGCCGCGGACACCATCGCGGTGGGCCTGAGCGCCGTCGCCGCCCTCTACGTGCTGTTCAGCATCGGAGCGGGCCTGGCTTTCCAGGAGCGGCAGTTCCCGGGCGACGACCTGCATCGGGTTGGCCTCGTGGCAGCATCGGCCATAGACCTGCGCATCGGCCTCACCCTGGTCGTGGCGATCGCCCTCACCGCGGCTGGGGCGCACCTGGACCGGACCACGTCATCACCCTCGGTTCGCGTCGCCTCGGTCCTGACCGCAGCCACGGCCGTGGTCGTCGTGATCCTCGCCGCCCTCGCCGTCCGAGCCCAGTACCACCAGCTCGACCTCCGCAACACCACCGCCACCACGGCCTTCAACCTGAGCCAGGCCACCTATGTGGTCGGGTCCATCGGTCCCGCCATCATCGCCCTGCTGGCCGTGGTGCCCGTTCTCGGCGGAGACAGGCGCCGTTAGGCCCCACCCAGGGTTCCGGGATAGGCCCGCCGCCCGTTCGTTGATCCGATGACTACAACTTGTCGGCTGATTACGCTTCCGTCGGCCAACGTCAAGTGCGTGGTCACGCTCAGCGTGTGGGCTCCACCTTCTCGACGGTCCCCGTCTGGATCGACCGGATGGCGGCGTCGATGACGAGCTGGGCGGCGAGGCCGTCCCGTCCCGAGCCGTCTATGTCCTTGGGGTCGGCGCCCGCGGCGACCTCGTCGACGAAGCACCGGAGCCGGCTGCGGAACGTGTCGGTGAAGTCGCGCATGGCGCCGTCGACCCACATGTTGTTGGCGATGACCGTCTTCTCCCCGTTGTGGGCGCCGGCGGGGTAGAGCGTGAGCTCCTGGAACATGTCGATGAGGACGAAGCGGCCGCCCGTACCTGCGACCTCGCAGCGCTCCATCGGGTGGCCGCGGTCGATGTCGTAGCTACCCGTGAGCGTGCCGACCGCGCCCGACTCGAACCGGACCAGGAGCTGGGCCGTGGACCAGATACCACGTCCGGGCGCTTTCGTGGCCATACAGGCCACCTCGACGATGTCGCCGCAGAAGTAGCGCATCACGTCGACGGTGTGGGGGTGGAGCGCCTTGAGGTGGAACCAAGGCGACGACTCTTGCGGGTTGGATATCCACATCGACATGTTGCAGAACAGGATCGGACCCAGGCGCCCCTCGTCGATCCAGGAGCGGGCGCGGGCTGCCATGGGTGTGAACCGGTGGTTGAGGTTCACCGCGAGTCGGCGCCCGTAGCGATCCGCGGCGGCGACGATGGCCCGGGCCTCGGCGACCTCGTTGGAGATCGGCTTCTCCACGAGGACGTCGCATCCCGCCTCCAGCGCGGCGATGGCCGGGAGGTGGTGGTCGGACCCGTACTCGACGCCGCCCGTCGCCACCGAGACGATGTCGGGCCGGGACGCAGCCAGCAGCTCGTCGATCGAGGTGAAGCCCCGGACGCCGAAGCGATCGGCGGCGGCGGCGGCCCGGCCCGCGTCGATGTCGCACACGGCCACCAGCTCGCAGCCCTCGTAATCGGCGTAGACACGTCCGTGGATGGTGCCGATGGGCCCCATCCCGACGACGGCCACCTTCGGTGTCATCGGGCCCTGAAGGTGGCTGTCATCCAGCAGCCTCCGCGTAGCCGAGGTCGACGAGATCCTTCTCGAAGAAGTCGAACGTATGCCGACCGTCGTCGTGCCGCCAGCGCCCGACGGCGTCGGGAGTGACGGGGATGCGGGCCAGCTCGAAGCCGAGGAAATCCTCGATGGCCGCGAGCGTACGGCCCTGGTCGAGCACGAAGTCCTCGAAGCGCACCTGAATGACGTTGGCAGGCTTGGGTGTCGCAGCCATCAGCTCGCGCTGGTAGAGCCAGGAGATGGCGCGGTTGCGGCGCTGGTCGTCTGTGCGGTCATAGGAGACGCCAAAGAGCGAGAGGTCGTCGGTGACGTGTTGGTTCAGTATGGAGTCGCGGGGATCCCGGACCCACTCGATGTAATGGGCCGTGGGGAACATCTTCACGATCCACGGGTAGGCGAGTGTGGTCTCGGGGAGCTTCCAGCCCCGCCTGCTGGCGGGCGAGGACAGCACCGTCGTGAGGTAGCGCTCGATGAGGTCAACGAACTCCGGGGTGGGATCCGCTTGGAGGGCGCGGGAGAAGTCCCAGCTCAGCCCTCCCTCCCAGTCCACGAAGCGCGCGAAGACCCGGCAGGCCTCGTACATCTCCTCGGCGGGGACCAGGTCACCAGACTTGTTCAGTGGAGACCCGGTGAACACGCCGCTGGCCGACAAGGTGTGGGCCATGGCCCTTGTGCCCCCGTGGCCGCGGCCGATGACCGTGATGAGCCGGTCGCTCACGCCTCCTGATCCCCCTGCTGCTTCTCGCCCGCCTGCAGCTTGGTGGCCGTCGTGGTGTCCGCGATCCCGAGGGTGGCGTACGCCTGCTCGCTCGACTCGAACGCAGCGCCGATCTCGGGGTGCCCATGCCATGCGCCCTGGGTGAGCATCGGGTTCACGGTCTCCGTCTCCCTCTCGCGCCGGGCGATGAACTCCTCCATGCGCTGGCGCAGCATCGCCACGACGTCGGGGTTGTCGTGGGCCACGTTCTGGAGCTCGCCGGGGTCGGATACGAGGTTGTAGAGCTCGATGGGAGGCTTGAAGTGGAAGTCAGGCTCGAGCGCCACTATGAGCTTCCACTCGGGGGTCCGCCACCCGTGCTTGCGCATCCACGTGCATTCCGTGAGGTACATCTCCGGCTCGTGGCTGGCCACCTCCCCGCCGATCATTGGTAGAAGCGACGCCCCATCGAGCTCGAGGTCGGGCCGCTCGATACCCGCGAGCTCGAGGAGGGTCGGCACCAGATCCTGGTGGCGCGTGTAACCCGTGACCCTCTGACCGGCCGGCACGAAGCCGGGGTAGCGGAGGATCAACGGGACGTGGAGCGTGACGTCGTAGAGACCATGGTGGTCGAAGTAGCAGTCGTGGTCGTAGAGCGTCTCGCCGTGGTCGCTGTTGAGAACGACGATGGTGTCGTTCTCGAGGTCCAGGGCGTGGAGCCGCTCGAGCAGCGCAGCTATGCAGGCGTCCATGTACGCAATGGCCCCGTCGTACAGTGCGATCACGTAATCCGGGTCGGTGCAGCCGTCGGGGAGCCAGCTCTTGAAGTACCGCGCGAAGGGCGCGAACTCAAAGACCTTCTCCATGCCCGACTTGGCCGGGTCGCAGGGGTCGCCGCCGTAGAAGATCCGGTCGAACGGAGCGGGCGGCAGGTAAGGGCTGTGCGGGTCCATGTGGCGCAGGAACAGCAGGAAGGGGCGGTCGCTGCCGGCCAGCCGCTCCAGCTCGGGGCCGGCCACCGCATTGAGGTTCTCGGCCTTCGGGGCACGCCCCGTCGCCGAGTCCGGCACCCAGCTCTCGTACTCGATGTACTGGTCGAAGCCGCGGGACGCGGGGTTGCCGCCAAAGCCGATGCACGTGGTGTCGTAGCCCTCGGCTCGGAGGATCTCGGCCAGGGTGACCGCTCGGGCACCGAGCGGGCCCCGGTGACGCAGGGCGACGGCGCCGGTGCCGAAGCAGTCGAGGCCGGTGAGCATCGAGGCGTAGCCCGACGTCGTCGGGATGTGGGGGGAGTAGTTGCGCTCGAACAGCGTGCCCTGCCGAGCGAGCGCGTCGATGTGGGGCGACGTGAGGCGGTCGTAGCCGTAGCACGACAGGTGCGTCGCCAGGAGGGAGTCGATGCCGAACATGAGGATGTTCGGGCGGGGCTTGGTCATCGCCATGAGGAGGGTGTCCTTGTGGGGGAATGGGTCGATCAGCGCGCGCCGCAGGCTTGCAGGCTGGCCTGCATGTGGCCGCGCGACTCGGCTGCGATGGTCTGGCACTGCAACAGGTCCAGCTCGCGGGCGCCGATGACCTCCAGGTTCACGGGGCCGTCGAAGCCGTGCTCGTGCAGGACCCGGACGTAGCCCACCAGGTCGATGTCGCCGCGGCCGTTGGCCTGCAGGGGCGGCGGGCCGGGAGGTCCTTGCCTGCCCTTGCAGTCTCGGATGTGGACGTGGCGGATGCGGTTTGCCACCTCGCCGAGCGCCTTCACGGGGTCCTCGCCGGCTCGGTGGACGTGCGACGGATCCATGTCTAGGTGGAGGTTCGGGATCTCGGCCAGCGCCCGTAGCGAGGTCGCGGTGTTGTGCACGGCTAGACCAACGTGGGCCTTCACACATAGCAGGATGCCGGCGGTTTCGGCCGCGTCAGCGGCGCGTGCCAGGTTCTCGATCGTCGCCGCCCACGCGGACTCGTCGTCGGCCGGTCCGCCGGAGCCGATGTTGACGATCGGGCAGCCCAGGGCCCCGGCCATCTCGAACGCCTTGGAGAGCACCCCCATGTCCGGGTTGGCCACCTCTAGCGCCGACACGGGCAGCCCGTGCTCGGCGGAGAGCTTCAGTAGGGAGGGAACCTCGTCGCGCCAGCCCTCGAAGGTGATGTGCTCGGCCATGCCCGGCAACGCTGACAGCTCGATGGCGTCATAGCCCGCCATCGCCGTGCACCGGAAGGCGGTCTCGGCGTCGAATCCACCGAAGAGCACAGCGTTCAGACCTATCAGCATCCGGGGGATCCTCACGCGCCCAGGATCTCGGTGATGCCCACGACCCGCCGCTCGTCCCACGACTTGATGCAGGCCTCGACTACGGCCTGGGCCTTCAGAGCATCGGCGCCGCTGGCGTTCACGGCCTCGGCAGGTACGCCGGCGTCGAGGTCCTTCAGCCAGGCATCGATACGTGAGTCGAAGGTCTCCATGAACCCGGTCATGCCGCCCAAGTTGGTGAACGTCTCGATGTCAGTCGACCGACGCGGGTACAGCGCAAGCTCGACGCAAGCGTCGGTGATGACGACCCGAGCCTCGGATGCCACCAGCTCGCACTGCTCAAGGCCGAAGGCGCCACCCCCGTCGTAAGAGCCGGTCAGGTGACCCAGGACGCCGTTCTCGAAGAGGATGTTGGCCTGCAAGTTGGACCAGATCGTGCGGCCCTGCCCCTTGCGGAACGTGCAGTACACGTCCTTGGCATCACCGGCGAAGTAACGCATGACGTCGATCGAGTGCGGGTGCAGGGCCCGGATGTGGAAGTGCGGCGAGGACTCGTTCGGGTTGGGGATCCACATGCGCATGTTCAACATGTTCAGGGTGCCGAGCCGGCCGTCGTCGAGCCAGCTTCGAGCCCGCTCGGCCGCGGGCGTGAAGCGGTGGTTCAGGTTGACCCCGTAGCGCGTGCCCTTGGCCGCGGCGAGGGCCACCATCTCCTGAGCCTTGGCCAGCTCGTTGGAGATCGGCTTCTCGCCGAGCACGGCGATCCCACCGTGCTCGAGCACCTGCATGGTCGGCACGTAGTGGTCACCGCCGTTCTCCACACCTGCGGTGGTTACCGAGACGGCATCGATGGGCAGGCCCGCAGCCAGGAGCTCTGCCACCGAGTAGAAGGCGGGGACCCCGTACTCGGCGCCGGCCTTATCGGCCTTCTCGGGGATGATGTCGCACACAGCGACGATCTGAGCGAGCGGGTTGTCGCGGTACACGCGGGCATGGACGTTGCCGATGCCGCCCATCCCGACGATGGCGATGTTGAGCATCCTGGCACCATTCTCCTGCATCTGTGGGTTCGGAACCATCCCTACCTTACCTGCCCCCGATGCGCAAGCGCTAGCGCCGACACGAGAGCGGGGTCGAGCGTCCGCTGATCCGATGGCAGAGCGGAGTACAGCTCTGAGAACCGCCGTCGGTGCTCAGGCGAGGTTGCACAGAAGGTGCGCAGGCCCCGCTCCACGTCGCGTCGCTCGGCGTCGGGCGCATCGAGCTGGGGTGGACCGCCCGCCATCCACTCGCGGCCGTTCCAGCGATCGAGGAGCAGGGCCAGCTTGGTCTCGTCGAGCTGGTCGACAGCCGTCGGCGACGCGAGCTGAAGGTGCCAGAACGCTTCGTGATCGGAGCGGATGTTGAAGCGGAAGTGGGGCACGTCCTCGTCGGGGCCGCCTTCGTCGAGGATGGCCACGTTCCAGCGACGCGGGCCCGCCGGCAGCGAGAGAACCAGCGCCTGGCCCTCGGACTCCGGATCCTCCATACGACGCCTCTCGGTGCCGGGTGGCACCGGGACGGTGCTCACCTCGACGAGCGCGGGATCGACCGCCTCGAGCAGGCGGGTCCGGCCCGGTCCGGGTGCACACAGATCGTCGGCGCTCATGACCATGCCGGTGGTGATCCCCAAGGTGAGTGGCCGGGCTAGCCCCTCGTCGACCTGCTCGATGGGCACGAGGTTGTCCCCCGTCGAGAAGCAAGCGCTCACCGGGCAGGTGACCCGGTCGGTGTGGCCGACAGGCGAGTGCGTGAAGAAGACCTCGTCGTTGACGTCGTCGCCGTAGAGGGCGACGGCCTCGTTGGCGAGGGTCACGAGTGAGGCCAGGTAGGGCATCGTCGGCTGACCATCGAGCGTCGGCGCACTGGACATTGGGTGGTTGTCCCGCCAGAAGGCCACGTTGTACCCCAGGTTCACGACGGGGACGTCGGCGATGGCGCCCGCCAACGGAAATGTCTCGGCCGCGAGCATCAACGCCATGTAGCCGCCGGCGCTCCCGCCGGCGACGAAGACCTTGGCGTCGTCGACGAACGACGCCAGCCGGATTGCGTGCAGGAACGAGACGTCCATGTTGATCCCGCGCGAGATCGGGTTCGCGCCTGGTTGGACCGCACCGGCCTCCGGGGTCAAGAGGGTGGCGACAGAAAACCCGGAAGCGAGCCACGGGATGGCCTGGGAGGCCGCCAGCTCGTAGCCCGCGGCGACGATCAGAGGGGCCCGCCCGTCGAGGGATGCCGGCAGCCAGACGCGTGCCGCGCCGGCCGCCTCTGACCCGAACGCGTCGCGCCAATCGAAGGCAACCTCGAGCCGGGCCGCAGCAAGCTCGGGCAGGTCCTCGTCCGACGCCGTCCAACGGAGGCGGTCTGGGGCACTGGCGTTGAGCGCGGCGAGCATCCGATCGACCGGCGGGAGCGCGCTCAGCTCGGCGCACCGCCGCCGCGGGAGCCGCGCGCGACGAGCTCGGTCGGGAGCACGATCTTCTGGGGTGGGGTGTTGTCTCCGTCGAGCCGACGGAACAGGAGCTCCGTGGCCACCCGACCCATCTCCGCGGGGTCGTGGGACACCACGACGAAGGGCAGGGGCAGCATGTCGGCGAGCTCGAAGTCGTCCACGCCCACGACGTCGACCTCCTGGCCCCGCTCCCACAGGGCCCGGATGATGCCGACGGTGGCCCGGTTGTTACCCGCGAAGAAGGCGGTGGGGGGATCGGGCAGGTCAAGCAGCTCGTGAGCGGCGGCCTCGGCCTCCTCCGGCCGGTGGGGGCCGATCCTGACGATCGAGGCATCCTCTTCGATGCCCGCGGCGACAAGTGCGGCCCGATAGCCACGAAGTCGTTCGGCCATGGTGAAGATGCTGGAGCTGTCGCTCACCATCGCCACGCGCCGGTGGCCCCGCGCTAGCAGGTGCTCGACGCCCCGCCTGGCGCCCCGGCGGTTGTCGAGCACGACGGAGTCCACCTTGATGCCGACCGGCGGCCGGTCCAGGAACACCATCGGGGTGCCCATCTCGAGCTCGGGGACCAGATACTCGTGGTCCTTCCCTGCGGGCACGATCAGGAGTCCGTCGACCCGGCGCTGGCACAGAGACGACACGAGCTCGCGCTCGCGCTCGGGGTCCTCATCTGAGCTGCCGGCCACAAGCATGAAGTGACGGGGCTCTGCGACGATCTCTGCTGCTCGGGCGATCGTGGAGAAGAAGGGGTTGGCCAGGTCGCCGATCACGAGCCCGATCGAAGCCGAGGTCTGGCTAGACCGAAGGCTCCTCGCTATGTGGTTGCGACGGAACCCAAGGCGGGCCACGACCTCGCGGACCTGCGCCTCGGTCTTGGGGCTCACGTGCGGTTCGTTGTTGATGACCCGCGAGACGGTCTTCAGGCTCACGCCCGCGGCCCGGGCGACGTCAGGCATCGTCGGCCGTCGAATCGTCTCCACCCCGTTCCTCCCGCCCACGATCTGGTGCCCGTCCGTCGTTGTCATCGTATCCACAAGCGGGCTGTCCTCAGCGGACCCACTTCCACTTCAGCCGGCGTCGACCCGGACGATGTCCGGATCCGTGAAGACATCGAGGTCGTCACGGCTCTGCGTCGAGAACTCCGAGACGACGGCGCCCGCGGGACCACCCTGGAACCAGTGCCTCGTACGCGGCGCGATCGTGTGCTGGTCGCCCGGGCGCAGGACCACCTCGTGCCAGACCGTGTATGCGCCATTCTCGGCGCGTCCGGGCCGACACGCAGGTTCCGGTGTGGGGGGCCCAGGGACATACAGGTAGACGATGCCGGTCCGGCAGCGGAACGTCTCCTCCTTGCCCGGCGTGCCGTCGAACGGCGGGTGCCGGTGCTCCGGGCAAGTCTGCCCTGGGAAGAGAACAAGCTCCTTCGCGCACACCCTCGTGGTGTTCACATAGGTGACGATCTGGAGGCCCGTCTGCGCCAGCTCGGAGAGGCCGAAGTCGGCCACCTCGATCGTCGCCCTCTCGGCGTCGGAGAGCACGACACCGGCGTCGAGCAGCATCAGCGATGCCCGCTCACGCGCCTCGTGGACCTCGATGTCGCTCATCATCTTGGTGGACCGAACCCTTCCCAGGTGGCGCGTTTGACAACGATGTCTGTTTGCCGACACTCTACGGGTGACAGTCCCCGGCGTCAACACGTCGGGGCCGCCCGATCGCTGGAGAAGCCGTGATGAAGAACTATCGCCTGAATCGCCTGTTCGATGCCCACTCGCACCGCTTACTGGACGTCGCGGTGGACCACGGCTTCTTCGGCGAGCCGTCGTTCCTGGCCGGCATCGAGGACATGCGAACTGCGGTCGGCACCCTCATCGACGCCGCACCCGATGCCATCCAGCTGACCCCGGGCCAAGCCACCCTCCTCCAGTCCCATCCAGGCAAGCAGAGGCCTGCGCTCGTACTCCGTACCGATGTCGCCAACGTCTACGGCTCACCGCTGGACGACAGCCTCTTCTCCCGCGTGTTCCCCGACGCGGCCGAGCAGGCCGTGCGGCTCGACGCGGCGTGCGTGGTCGTGAACCTGCTCCACCTTCCCGGTCGGCCCGAGGTGAGGGCAGCGTGCATCGACAACATCATGAGGCTGCGGGCCGCATGCGAAGAGGTGGCCATGCCCCTCATGATCGAGCCCTTGGTGATGCAGGACAACGCCGTCGCCGGCGGCTACATGGTGGATGGCGACGTGACCAAGATCATCGCTCTCGTGCGTCAGGCCACCGAGCTCGGCGCCGACCTCATCAAGGCCGACCCCACCGAGCACGTCGAGGACTACCACCGCGTCATCGAGGCCGCCCGAGTGCCCGTTCTCGTCCGCGGCGGTGGCCGTGTCGACGACGCCGAGCTGCTCCGTCGCACCGAAGCCGTCCTCGACCAGGGCGCGGCCGGGATCGTCTACGGCCGCAACATCATCCAGCACCCCAAGCCCGCGGCCATCACCAGAGCCCTGATGGCGGTGCTGCACGACGGGTTCTCGGCCGAAAAGGCCCTCGAGCTCGTCCAGGTCTGATCATGGCCGAGACCGTCAACGTCGGGATCATCGGTGGAGGGCTCATGGGCCGGGAGCTCGCCGCGGCCATCGGCCGGTGGGCGGCTCTCGAAGACCACCCGGTCGTCCCCCGCCTCACAGCGGTGTGCGATTCCAACCCTGAGGTGCTCGCCTGGTTCGACCGCTGTGAGACTGTGACGCTGCGGACCACCGACCACACCGAGGTTCTCAGCGACGAGCGTGTCGACGTCGTGTACATCGCGGTGCCGCACCACCTCCACGAACGGATCTACCTCGACACCATCGACGCGGGGAAGGACTTTCTTGGCGAGAAGCCCTTCGGCATAGACCTCGGCGCGGCATCCCGGATCGTCGATGCGCTCGGCGCCAAGCCAGCTGTCTTCGCCCGCTGTTCCAGCGAGATCCCGTACTTCCCCGGCGCTCAACGGGCGTTCGCCATGGTCGCCTCGGGGGGCCTGGGCCCGATCATCGAGGCGCACAGCTCCTTCTGCCATTCAAGTGACCTCGATCTCGACAAGCCGATCAACTGGAAGCGCCGGCAGGAGTCCTGCGGTCGCATAGGCGTCATGGGGGATCTCGGGATGCACACGCTGCATCTCCCCCTCCGGCTCGGCTGGATGCCCCAGAGCGTGTACGCGGTTCTCCAGAACCTCGTACCCACCCGCCCCACCTCTGCGGGCAGCACCGAGCACACGACGTGCGACACGATCGAGAACGCCACGCTTCTGTGCACAGTGAAGTCGGATGAGTCCACGTTCCCGCTCACCTTGGAGCAGAAGCGCATCGCGCCGGGGGAGAAGAACTCCTGGCGCTTCAAGGTGACGGGCATGAACGGGGGCTTCGAGTTCTCCACCCGCTATCCCAAGACGCTATGGCGCTTCACCACCGACGGCGACGACCAGATCTGGCAGCAGATCGAGATGGGCAGCCAATCCGCCTTCGCCACGGTCACCGGAGGGATATTCGAGTTCGGCTTCTCCGACGCGATCCTTCAGATGTGGGCCGCCTACTTGGCTGAGAGGGCCGGCGCCCTCGGCACGCGTCTCGGCTGCGTGACACCCGAGGAGGCGCTCGCCAGCCACCTCGTCTTCAACGCCGCGCTCCGATCGTCGGAGACCAGCCACGCCGAAAGGCCCACCATCCCGCAGCCCGCACCTGTCTGAGCCAGGACGACTTCGAGTGTGACGGGCGGGAGCCAGGAGCCGAGCTCGGCATCATCAGCACGGCCATCGCGTGCTTTCTGCTGAGCCGCTGGTATCCGTCAGGCATTCTCAAAGGTGTTGCCCGCGTGGTCGCGGCCGCGAGCCAGCCATATCTTGTGGCCCCCGGGCAGCCTCTCGGCGTGGATGAGAGTGGTCGTCGGGAAGTAGCGCATCGTGTAGCCCGCTCGCCGGTCAGCCGAGGTGTTGGCCAGCGCACCGTGGATGATGCGGGCCTCATGGATGCTGCACTGGTTCGGCTCGAGAACGAAGTCGACGGCCTTCGCCTCGTCAACCTGCTCCTCGGTGATCGCGCTGCTGAAGATGTTCTGGTCCATGTCGACGGGCCTGTACTCGGAGAACCCGTTGACATGGCTGCCGGGGATCACGCGCATGCACCCGTTCTCCGTGGTCACCCGGTCGAGTGCGAGCCAGATGGTGCAGATGCCCTCCATGGTCGAGGCCAGTCCGTCCCAGTAGCTGGAATCCTCGTGCCAGGGCGTGGCCTTGCCGACTCTCGGCGGTTTGCAGATGAAGTGGCTGCTCCACAGTCCGATATCCGGGCCGATGAGCGGCTCGACGAGGTCAACGACCTCGTCGCTCAGGAGGAACTCGAGGAGTCGTGGGTCGCGGAAGTGGATGCGGTCGAGATCGTCCGGACCGTTGCGTTCGAGGTTCTCCTCGAAGACCTGGACGAGCCGATCGAACTTCTGCTCCGGCAAGACCGGTTCCGGGTGCAGCAGGTAGCCGTCCCTCCTGAAGCTGTCGACCTGTCCTGTTGTGAGACCCGCCGCTCGGTTCCTCATACGGGGTCCTCGATGCCGAAGAAGGTGTAGCAGGCTAACCCAACGCTCCACAGTCGGAGGCAGTCTGACCCGGGTGGGGCTTGAGGACGAAGGTGCCGTCCTTGCCTCTCGGCAGCCCGACCTAGACGCGGACGGCGACCTCCATGAAGTCGCACCCACCCTCGCGGACTTGGCTCGGCTGGTGCACCCACCCGGTCCCTTAGCTCGACGGACATCGGGCCGGCGCGGGTCAGCAGATGCGGCCGCGGCGCCGCAAACGCATGCTCACGATACCGAAGCCGACCAGCACACCGGCCGGGAGAAGCGGGGCGGCGTTGCCCGTGTGGGGGTGGATGTTGCTCTCAACCGGTTCGGCAGGGCTCGCACCGGAGGGCGGTTCGGCGGCGGGAGGATCCGCAGGTGAAGGACCGGACGGGGCGGGAGCCGTGGCTCCTCCCACGGCAGTCGTAGCCGTCGTCGCCGCCGTGGTTGGCCCGGTCGTGGCCGGCACCGAGCCGCCGCTCTCGGGGCTCGGTGGCACGATTGCCGGAGCGGTCGTGGCAGGTGAGGCGTTGGGGTCCGAGCCCGGGGAGTCGTCCCCCTGGATCACGAACAAGCCGACGACGGAGACGACGCCGAGCGCAAGGACGAGGAGGGCGAGGACGCGGACGTTTCGCACATCGGCGGCCCGCTTCGTCGAGTTCGGGGCTCGGGTGGCGGTCAAGGGGGTGCAGCGTCGCTAGGGATGCTCTGATGCTACGACGCTGGGAAGCCAATCGGTGTCATGGTGGCCTGGTCATCGCTCTATCGGCAACGTTGTCAGTACATGTTTCGAAAGCAACGCTGAAGCTCGCCCACTGCGGACTTCGGAGCCTTCCAGGTCAAGCCGATCCTGGTTCTGGTCGAGGTATAGCGGGGTCCCTGTACCGGGTCCTAGCCGGCGACGTACAGGTCGGTGGGAGGCTTCACCTTCGGGCGCTCCCCACGGACCATGAGTCCGAGCGTGCCTGCGGCCTGGCCGTCGACCTGGATGTTGCGAGGGTCGCGGTAGCCGACCCGGACGAGACGGCGTGCCTGGGGCGTGGAGTTGATGTACGAGCCGTGGATCGAGTTGATGCTCATGCACACGACGTCGCCCGCCTTGGCCGGTACGGCCACGGTGTCCTCGATGTGGTAGTCGTCGGTGGGGAGGAAGGGCGTGCACGGCCCGCTCGAGGTCTGGGTGATGTGCTGCAGCGGACCCTGGCGGTGGGAGCCCTCAAGGAACCGGATCTCGCCGTTCTCGTGGCACGTGTCGTCGAGGTGGACGAGCACGGCCACGAAGCGGTCATCGAGATGACGGTAGAAGGGGTGGTCCTGGTGAAGGGGGAAGGGCTGGCCCGACTCCGGCGGCTTGATGTGCAGGGTGCTGTGGTGGAGCTCGACCAGGGGGCCGAGCAGGTCGCCCACGACCTCCACGAGCCGGGGGTGGGCGACGGCCCGGGCCCACGCCGAGGAGAACAGCTGCAGATCGTGGAGTGCCGTCAGCCGCGAGCGCTTCGACATCTCAGGGTCCATGAGCACCTCGCGCCACGGTCCCGTCCACGCGGCCTCGAACGCCCAGGTCTGCACGAGCTCGTCGAGAGCGTCGGACAGCTCCTTGGTCTCGGCATCGGTAAAGACCCCGGGCACCCTCAGGTAGCCCTTCTCGCGGAAGAACCCGATCTCCTCGTCACTCAGCATGGCGTGCTCCGATTTCTGCGATCGTGGTGACAACGTTGTAACGACTGGTCGAGCAGGCGTCAAGAACTCGTCCATCCGCAGGTCGATCGTCGACGGGATGGGAGGCGTGTGGACGATCGGAACGCGGGGTACCGGGGGCGCTGGCGCGGCATCCCTGACAACGTTATCTTTCTTGAGTGGGCGCAGACGGGTCAGACGCTGAGGTGATCGGCGGGTACACGCGCGGCACCGTGGTGGTCGCCGGTCATGTGTGCATCGACCTCCACCCGCGGCTCGATGCTGAGCCTCGGGTGATTCCCGGTCAGCTGATCGATGTCGGGCCCCTGCGCATGCGGTCCGGGGGATGCGTGGCCAACACCGGTCTCGACCTGGCCTCCTTGGGCACCGCTGTACGCCTGGAAGCCGACGTGGGCGACGACGACCTTGGTCACCTACTCGTCGGGCTGCTCAACCGGCCCGGCGTCGAGGGGCGCGGCGTGCGCATGTCGGCTTCTGCCGAGACGTCGTACAGCATCGTCATCCAGCCGCCCGCCGGCGACCGCTCGTTCTGGCACCATGTCGGCGCCAACGCCCTGTTCACCGGTGAGTCGATCAGCCTCGACGGCGTCGACCTTCTCCACGTCGGCTACACCACGATCCTCCCCGAGCTGAGCGCCGACGGAGGACGTCGGCTCATCCGCCTGCTGACCCGCGCCCGGGAGGGTGGGACCACCACCTCAATGGACCTGGCCACGGTCGATCCGCGATCGGTTGCCGCTGAGGAGGACTGGAGCTTGCTGCTCGCTCGTGTGCTCCCCTTGGTCGACGTCTTCGCGCCGAGCCTCGACGACCTGGTTTCCATCGGCCGGGGCCGATCCGGCTCTTCCTCCCGGCATCTGGCTGGCGAGCTCGTGTCCGACGGCGTGGCCGTCGCCATGGTCAAGGACGGGGCGAACGGCTTGCACCTGCGCACCGGAGGACGGGAGAGGCTGGCCGACGGCGGCAGGGCTCTCGCTCCCCTCGCGGCCAGCTGGGCCGAGGCTGACGAGGGGCTACCTGCGCTGCAGGTTCCCGTGCTGGGCACGACCGGCGCCGGCGACGCGGCTGTGGCCGGTCTGCTCCATGCGCTCTACCTCGGCCTCTCACCTCTCGACGCGGCCCGGACCGCAACCCTCGCGGCGGCTGTGCGAGTAGCGCGCCACGGGCCGCTGCCCGCGGCGACCGAGCTCGAGGCCGCTCTGGCCGAACTCGGTGTCGGCCCCCCGGGGGACCCAGCACCAGCCCGCCTAGGGCCGTCACAGGCGGTCAGGCCGGACGACCCACGTCGGGTAGGTCCGTGAGCTCCAGGTTCGTGTGGGCGGTGCGCTCCTCCCCCGGCTCGACCCTGAGGAGGGTGCTCGCAGCGCGGGCCTTGGCCGCACCTTGACCCGGGTAGCTGGTGGCGGGCTCGATGGCGACGACGTAGGCGTCCGCAAACCAGGGGTGGTCGTCGGTGGCGTGGGCCTCGACCCAGAGCCACGCGTGTGGCATGGTCGAACCGTCCCACGAGAGCTCGGCACGCAGGCCCATGACCGGGTTCGTGATGGCGGCCCAGGCCCGGTCGAAGCCGCCAAGGTAACCGAACCGCTCCAGCCTCTCGTCGCTCCCCGGCACCCGGGAGAGGTCAACCGACCCGCCCCCGCGTCCAGCAGCGTGCGGCCAAGCGGAGCGGGCGCCGGCCGCAAGGTCGTTGTGCGGCCCGTGGCGCGAGTCGTCGGCCTCGAACCACGAAGCACCGGACTCGATCAGGCTGTCGCCGCTGACGAACGGTGCTCCAAACGCGGGGTGATGGCTCCACATGACGTCCAAGCCGACGCCGCCGACGTTCCTGACCGTCTCGACCACGTCGAGCCCGGCGTCGGTGACGCTGATCCGGCGGACGAGCTCGAAGGGCGAACGCGACAGGCGGGTCCGCATCTGGATCGTGCTCGAGCGGTCGCCATCGACAACGGGCTCCCAGCCCCACGGCACGAGGCTGGCCTCACCGTGGAAGCCCTGCTCCACCCCGCCGATCGCCGAGGCATCCCCGCCGTTCGGGAAGATCGTCTGCCAACCACCCGGGTAGTTCTCCAGCCAGTGGGCCTTGCTGTCACCTCCGCTCGGCAGAGCACCCTTCGGGCGCAGACCCCACGGCGTCGACCACAGGACGTCTACGTCGAGCGGCAGCCAACGGACCGCGAGCACGTCACCGCCCTTACCCGGCAGCACGTCCACCTCGACGCGACCGGACCTGAGCCGGACGACCTCCCACCCGCAGCACTCGACCGTCGTGATCACTGGTGCACTCTCCTCGCTGCGAAGGGTGATTGTGCGCTCGGCGAGTGCACCAGCGACATGTTGATGGACCGCTCCTTCGTCGCCGTCACAGGTGCACCATCAGTCGTCTGTGTAGCGCTGTTCGCGGAAGGGGTCACCGTAGTTGTGGTAGCCGTTCCGCTCCCAGAAGCCGGGCTCGTCGCGTTCCACCAGCTCGAGGCCGCGGAGCCACTTGGTGGACTTCCAGAAGTAGAGGCGGGGCAGGAAGAAGCGGGCCGGGAACCCGTGCTCGGGCTCGAGCGGGTGGACGTCGTAGGCCAATGCCACCATTGCCTTCGGCTGGCCTCTCTCGTCGAGGCCGAGGCAGTCCTCCAGCGGGATGTTCGCGCTGTAACCGAACTCGCCATGGGCGATCACGTGGGCTGCCTCCGGCGTCGGCCCACCGGCCAGGCCGAGGATGTCCTCGAAGGGGACGCCCTCCCACGCCATGTTGAACTTCGACCACTTGGTGACGCAGTGGATGTCAACGGTGAGCTCGGTCCGTGGTAGCGCCGACAGCTCGGCCCACGTCAGCGAGCGGGGGCCGGTCACGAGGCCGGAGATGTCAAGGGTCCAGGTCGAGAGGTCGCGGTACTCGGGGACCCGGCCCGCGTGCAGCACGGGGAACCGGTCGGTGAAGTACTGGCCCGGCGGGAGGCGGGCGGGCTCGATGCCGTGCTCGGCCAGCTGCTTGCGGTTTCGGTCGAAGAAGCTCATGGCGTGCTCCGTGCTGCGGGAGGGGTCGTGGGCGCACCGGGCTCGCCGGTCGCGGGCACTATCGGCTTGGGGCACTCGGGGATGTTGCCGTCGGCCTGCGCGATCGCCTCGTCGAGGGCGGTCTCCACCTGCGGGTTTTGCGGGTCACCGGGCGGGGCGATGGCCAGGTACGTGCGCAGCTCGCACACCGCCTCGCCGGGCCGCTTGTTGCGCAGGAGCACCAGGCCGCGGAACACGTGGGCGGGGGCGAAGGTGGGGTCGACCTTCACGGCCCGGTCGAGCGGGTCCAGAGCTCGGGCCACGAGCTCGGCGCTGGGCTGGCGGCCGAGGAGCCAGCCCTTGTAGGTGAGGGCCACGACGTTGTCCTGGTCCTTCGCCAGGACGCCGTCGTACAGCTTCAACGCCTCGAGCACGTTGTTCTGCTGCTCGGCGATGGCGGCCTGATCGAGGAGGTCGGAGGCCGAGCTGGCGGGGCCCCCCGACGCAGGCTGTCCCGGGAGCCGCTCGCCCGACGTGCGCATCACGAGCACGCCGGCGCCCACGGCCACGGCCAGCGTGAGGACACCGGACGCCACGAGCGGCCACACGGGCCGCCGCCTCCTCACCGTCGCCGATGCTGCACCCGGCCCGCTGAGGGCGCGGGCGGCTCCGGTGCCCGGCTTGCCGTCGAGATGGTCGATAGCGCGTAGGACGGCCGCGGCTCGGGCCGTGTAGTCGTCCTTGAGGGCTGAGTAGTCGTCCTCGTCGATGTCTCCTGCGTCCCACTCGGCATCGAGGTCGGCCAGCGAGGTGAGGAGGAACCGACGCTGCTCCAGGAGCTCCTCCCGACTCACTCGTGCGCAGCCTTGGCCACGAGGACGGCGTCGGCATCGGTTGCGTGGCGGAGGGTACGGCCTCGCCAGCGCTGGACCGCGATGGCCAGGGCGCCGAGCGCCAAAACCCCAACCACGACCGGGATGGCCCACACGAGCCCGCTCACGCCTCGGGCCGAGGGTCGGAGGAGGATCCCCGTGCCGAACCGAGTGCGCAGCTCCGCTTTGATCTCAGAGTCGGTGACCCCGGCCGCGATGCGCTCGGCGATGAAGGCCTGCGCGGCCTTGGCGGCGGGGGCATCGGACTCGGCAACCGAGAGACCCTTGCACGTCGGGCAGCGGACCTCCTTGGCCACGCGCTCGAGTCGGGCCCCAGGTGTGTTCACGCGCTCCGGGCGTGCCGCGACCACGAGCGCACTCACGAACAGGAGGCCCAGGAGAGCCATCGGGAGCCACCGCCTCACGGGCTGGGGCCCGCCTTCGCCCGCTTCAGCAGGTCTTCGAGTGTCGTCTCGTTGATCCCGCCCTTGATGCCGGCGAGCACTATGCCCTGGCGGTCTATGAGGTACGTCTCGGGCGGACCGGTGACGCCGTAGTCGAGGGCGAAGCGACCCGTGGGGTCCACCAGCACGGGCCAGCCACCGTCACCCCGCTCAGCCGCGAAGCGACGGGCGGCCTCAGGCCGGTCGTTGAACAGGACCTGGACGACCGTGGCATCTCCGGCGACCGAGTGGCGCTGCTGGAAGCGCACCAGGTCGGAGTGCTCCTTCTCACACGGCACGCACCACGACGCGAAGAAGTTGAGCACGACGTACTTCCCACGTAGGTCAACCAGGCGCAGCGGATCTCCGGTGAGCGTGGGGAAGGCGCGCTCGACGCCGGGCGCCGGGCGGCCGGGCAGGACGCTCCTGTCGGTGGGCCGCTTGGCCGACACGAGAAGGACCACGAACGCCCCGAGCACCAACACGGCTAGGGCGACGCCGAGCCAGGGGCCGCGGCGCCGGCGCGGGCGGAGGCCGAGCAGGAAGAGCTCGTCCACGTCGTCAGGTACCCGGGCCGCTTCGGTGGCGCCCTCGGCCACGGCGGTCATTCGGCGCCGACCGGCACGACCGGTCTCTCGTCGCCCGCCGGGGCCGAAGGCACGGCGACGCTCACCCCCCGGGGTCCGCTCGACGCGGCGCGGCCGCTGCGGGAGGAGGTGGGATCGGTGGGCCTGCGGCGCGAACCCGGGACGGCCGCGAACAGGGTGCCGATGCCCATCAGACCGGCGCCGAACCAGAGCCAGAAGGTGAGCGGGTGCACGAGGACGCCGATGGTGGCCGGCCCGTCGGGTGTGCCGGGAGCGTCGACGAGCGTCGTGTAGACGTCGTCGAGCAGACCCGTGCGCACTGACGGGGTTCCCACGCCTTGGGCCTGGAAGCGGTACTGCGTGATGGCCGGCGTGTAGACGTCGCCACCGTCGATGCGCACCAGTGCCGTCACCTTGGCGGCCTTCGGGTTCGCGGCCGGGTATCGCGTCTCCTCCGAGCGCAGGTAGGTGACCGTGTGGCCGCCCACCCGGAGGCTCTCACCGGGGCGCAGCGAAGCCTCCTGCCGCGATGCGTAGGCAGCCGACGCCGCATAGGCGACGGCGATCATGATCACGCCGAGGTGCACGACCATGCCCCCGTTCGTCCTCCCCACGAGACCTCGCCACCCCTGGCGCCGGGTGGCGAGGGCGAGCTGGCGCACCGCTGCGCCCGCCGCGAGCGCACCCAGGGACACGGCGAGGACGGCGAGCCAGCCCCGGTAGCCGAGGGCGACCATGCCGACGGTGACGCTGACGGCGAACGTGGCCGGCCACTGGAGGCGCTGGCGCAGCGTCTCGGCGCTGGCCTTGCGCCAGGGCAGGACCGGGGCCATGGCCATGAGGAAGAGCAGGGCCACGGCGATGGGGGCGGCCATGCGGTCGAAGTAAGGACGGCCGACAGTGATGCGGTCGTTGCTGAGCGCCTCCGTGACGAGCGGGAACACCGTGCCGAGGAGGACCACGAAGGCGAAGCCGCCGAAGAGCAGGTTGTTCAAGAAGAAGGCGCCCTCCCGGCTCAGCGGGCTGTCGATGGTGCCGGGTGAGCGCAGCCGGTCGGCCCGCCAGCCGATCAGGCCGACGGTCACGGCCACCGTGACGCCGAAGCCAGCGAGGAGCCAGGGCCCGATGTTGCCGTCGGAGAAGGCATGAACGCTGTCGAGCACCCCGGAACGGGTGAGGAAGGTGCCGAATATGGTGAGGCTGAAGGTGGCGCAGAGCAGCGAGAGGTTCCAGACCCGGAGCATCCCTCGACGCTCTTGGACCATCACCGAGTGGAGGTAGGCGGTGGCTGTGAGCCAGGGCAGGAAGGAAGCGTTCTCGACCGGATCCCAGGCCCAGAAGCCGCCCCAGCCCAGCACCTCGTAGGACCACCAGGCTACGAGAGCTATCCCAGCGGTGAGGCAGCCCCAGGCGAGCAGGGTCCAGCGCCGCGTCTCGATGAGCCATCCCTCACCCATCCGGCCTGTGGCCAGGGACGCTATGGCGAAGGCGAAGGGGATGGTGAAGCCGACGTAGCCCAGGTAGAGGATTGGCGGGTGCACGAGCATGAGCGGGTGGTTCTGCAGCAGCGGGTTGGGGCCGGGGCCGTCCAGCGGTACGGGCGTGATGGTTCGGAACGGGTTGGCCGGGCCCACGAGCAAGGCGAAGAACCACGTGCACACGGTGAGTGCGACGAGCGTGGCCCAGGCCACGAGCGGGTCGTCCCGGCGGTGACGGAAGCGGAAGACCATGGCCGCCACGAACCCTGCGAGGACCAACGCCCACAGGAGGATCGAGCCCTCGAGGCGCCCCCACAGGGATGCGATCGTGTACATCGTCGGCGTGGCCCGGCTGTGGTTCTCAGCCACGTATCGGAGCGAGAAGTCATGGGTCAGAAGCGCACGCTCCATGGCCACGACGGCCAGCACGGCGGCGCCCAGAACCATCCAGGCGTAGACCGCGCCCGTGCGGATCAGCGCCACCCTCTTGGTCGCGAGCCCGACGGCCAGGGTGACCACGCCGGCGAGTCCACCGGCTAGGCCGAGCAGCACGGCCATGGAGCCCAGGGTGGCGCTCACGAGCCGCCATCCTTGAGGTCGGTGGGGTTGGACGGGTACTGGTCGACGCGGTCGGGGTTCTCCACCCGGTAGGTCTCGGAGTGCTTCACGATGACGCGGTCGGACAGGTAAGTGACGCCGTCGGCGGACCAGTGGCCTTCCAGCACGACGGGGATGTCGTCACGGAACAGGCCGGTGGGCTGCCCGCCCCGGTGGACGATGTCCGCCGTCGAGCTGGAGCCGTAGATCCGAAACCTCAGCGCGTCGGGGCTCTGGGCGATCGACCCTGCCTGCACCACGCCCTCGAGGCGGAAGCGACGGGTGCCGAGCGAGGCCCGCTCGGCGACGGCCTCGTCGATCGTGCGGAAGTAGACGGTGGCGTCACCGGCCTGAACCACTATGAACACGACGGCACCGACGAGGGCGAGAGCGGCGACGGCGAGACGCATCTTCTTCACCCCTCTCCGGGCCGGGGCGGCGACGATCGGCGGGAGATCCTCGTCCTCCAGGACGGGTGCGTTCGTGGGGGTGCTCATCGGTGAGGCCGGGCCAGGCGGTGGGCGCGGCGGACGACCCAGAATGCGTAGCCGCCGATGCCGAAGAGGGTCACGGCGTATCCCGCGATTACGTAAGCCATCAGCTACGCACACCCGTGGCCTCGGCCCGGCGGTCGACCAGAGCGACGGCGAGAAGCTCGTCCTCGGCACCCTCCTCGAGAGCCTCCAACCGTGAGCGCCAGAGGACCAGCCACACCGAGACGAGGGTGAAGGCAACGAATCCGAGCAGCATGGCGAAGATGAAGGACCCGTCCGCGTTCTCCGCCGGCGCCGGCGCGGCGAGGGTGCCGACCTGGTGCAAGGACCGCCACCAGGTGACGGAGAAGTGGACGATGGGCAGCAGACCGAGTGTGGTGAGTGAGAAGACGGCACTGATCACAGCTCGGCCCCGCCCGGGAGCCAGCGCCCGTCGCAGGGCCACAGCTCCGAGCAGGAAGGCCATGAGCAGCGCCTCGGTGGTGAGGCGGGGATCCCACTGCCACCAGACGCCCCAGGTCGGCCGACCCCAGATCGACCCGGTGGCCAGGGTTATGGCCGTGAACACCGCGGCCACCTCGGCGCTCGCCGCGTTGGCGCGGTCGAACGTCGGGTTTCGGCGCACCAGGTAGAGCACCGAGCACGCGGCGGCGAGGCCGACACCGAAGTAGGAGGCCCATGCGGCCGGCGGGTGAATGGCGATGAGGCGGCTGTACTCGGCCTGCTCCTTGCTCCTGGGCAGGGCCAGGCCCAGGCCGACGGTGGCCCCGACCAGCACCAACGACGCCCAGCCCAGCGGGGCCGACCAACGGCTGGGGCGCAGCGGGTCAAGCGGGATGCGATCGGTCACGCTCGCGGTCACTGGACCAGCCTCCTTCCTGTGAAGGGCGATTGTCCGGTCATGCGGTCACGCCTCCTCCAGAAGGGTGCCGAAGCCGAAGACCCCGACGAACGTGTAGAGAGCGACGAAGCAGCCGAGGAGACCGAGCCAGCCGGTGGCTGCCCTCGGCGTGCCTGCGAGGGCAGCTTCGAAGGCACGGGTAGCCGCGAGCAGGACGGGGGCGAGAACGGGGAGGACAAGCAACGGCAGCAGCGTCTCACGGACCCGTAGCCCTGCGGCCATCACCCCATAGACAGTGCCAGCACCTGCGAGTCCCGCAGTGGCGAGGACGCACGTGAGGACCAGCACCCCGAACCCGCGCAGAGCGGTGCCGTACAGGAACGCCACCCCTAAGAGCAGCAGGGCCTCCAGGACCAGGAGCTGCACGGCGACTGCGAGGGCCTTGCCGAGGAAGATGCCAGCCGGGTCGAGCCCGGACAGGCGGAGACCGTCGCGGGAACCGTCCACGGCCTCGAGGGCGAACGAGCGCTGGATGGCGAGGAGCGACGTGAGAAGCACGGCGACCCAGAACAAACCCGGCGCGGCCCTGTCGAGGACGCCCCGGTCGGGGTCGAGAGCAAAGGCGAACAGCACGAGTACGACGAAGGCGAAGGGCACGACCTGGTTGACGCCGACCTTGGACCGCATCTCTATGCGAAGGTCCTTGCCGGCGACGAGGGCGGCGTCACCCCACACCCGAAGACTCCTGGGGCGTGGGCGCAAGGCTGGCCAGGCCCCCCGCGATCGTGACCTGCCGGTCGGCCAAGGCCCCGACCCGCTCCAGGTCGTGGCTGGCGACCATCACCGTGCGGCCCCGGCGGCGGGCGTCGGAGCAGAGCGCGTCGATGAGGTCGCGGCCCTCGGGATCGAGACCGGCGTGCGGCTCGTCGAGCAGCCAGAGCTCTGGATCCCGGATGAGGAGCGGGGCCAGAGCCGTGCGGCGGCGCTGACCGGCGGAGAGACGGCCCACCGGCACGTCACGCAGGCGGCCCGCCAGACCGAGGCTCTGGAGCGTCGACTCGAGCGCGTCCACGGAGCCTCCTGCGGCGCGTACGGTGAAGCGGACGTTGTCGGCGACCGTCAGGTCGTCGTAGAGGGAGGTCGTGTGGCCGACAAGACCGAGCTGACGGCGCACGGACCGTCGGTCGCGGCGGAGGTCGTGGCCGAGCACGATCGCGGTGCCGTCGACCATGGGCACGAGGCCGGCGAGGGCGCGCAGGAGCGTGGTCTTCCCGGCACCGTTCGGCCCGGCGAGGAGCACCACCTCACCCGAGCGGACGTCGAGGTCGACGCCAGCGAGGGCGGGGAAGCGTCCGAGGAGGCAGACGGCGGAGCGGAGGTGGACAGCGAGGCTCATGCCAGCCCTCACAGGCTACCGGCCGACCCGCCCCCACCACCAAGGCAGGCGTCGGGCTTCAGCTCCGCCTTCCGAGAGGCGCTCGACGCCGCGGGTCCCGCGCCCACCCCGCGCGCTCGCCGACGGCCCTGGTCGAGCGCGCGCCCCGCGGCATCTCCAGGCCCCCCACCGGAGGCCGTCGCCGAGGCCGCCCTAGCTGCAGCTTCGGCTCGGGCCCGAGGGGCCACAACCCAGGACCCGATGTGGGGTGCCGCGCCCCGGCGGGGTACGGGGCTCGCCACCGCACTCGCGGCCGTCGGGCGGACGCTGATCATCCTCGGCCTCGTGATCCTGGGCTTCGTGGCCTACCAGCTGCTCGGCACGAACGTGGCCGAGTCCCGCAGCCAGGCCCAGCTCCTCGACGGGTTCGCCGTGGTGGTGCCCGCGGCCTCACTGGAGGTGTCGACGCCGTCCGGTGAGCCCGCTCCCCCTCCCCCACCGGATGGACAGGCCGTCGCCCGCATCCTCATCCCCAAGATCGGGGTCGACAAAGCCGTGATCGAGGGCACCGATCTGCGCGACCTGCGCAAGGGGCCCGGCCACTACAAGGGGACGCCGCTCCCCGGCCAGCCCGGGAACGTCGCCATCGCCGGCCACCGCACCACCTACGGCGCACCCTTCTTCCGACTCGACGAGCTCGCGGTGGGCGACCCTGTGCTCGTGTCGACCGTGCAGGGGGCCTTCCGTTACGAGGTACGGGAGGTCCGCGTCGTCAAGCCCAGCGAGGTCCAGGTCGTTGCGCCCGCATCCGACAACCGCCTCACCCTCACCACCTGCAACCCCCGATTCTCGGCCGCCGAGCGTCTCGTCGTCGTCGCTGACCTGAAGGGCCCGGCGGCAGCGCCTTCCCCTCAGGTCGTCCGGACACTGACGCCCGAGGCTCCGGAAGCCTCGCCGCCATCGGCACCGCCGTCCGCGCCACCGGCGCCAGCCCCCGAGGTGGTCGGCGCGAGCGGCGACCCCGCGGCCCAACAGCCCGCCGCCCTTTGGGGGTTGGCCACACTGGCCATCGGCCTGGCGGCATGGGCCCTGGGCCGGCGTTGGCGACGCCTCCCGGCCTGGACCCTGGCCGCCCTCCCCCTCCTCGCCTCCCTCTGGCAGTTCTACACCTACCTCGCCCGCGCTCTGCCGAGCTAGCGACCGTGAGTGAAGTCTTCTGACTTCCGGCCAGGACCTAGCTACGCGACGCTAGGAGCGGGCCGAGCAAGACGGGCTCGGCCGTCTTCACGAGGATCGCCGCCCCCGCAACGCCGATCGCCACCAGCAGCGCGGCGAACCCCCACAGAGGCGCCCACCGCGGCTCGCGCACGGCTACGGCGGCTGTGAGCGCGATGACGCCTGTGGCCCATCCGGCGGCGCGGAAGGGCCCGCCATATATGGCCATGCCAACGGACGAGACCATCGCCCCGACCGCGGTCATCACCACGAGCGGGGTCTCAGCTGTGGCATCGCCCACTGATTAGCGCTGGCGCGGCAGGCTGGCAAGATCATGGACCCCTCCGAGCGACCCGACCCCGGCCCGCGTGACCCTGCCGACCTGCCCGAGACGGTGGCGATGCCCGTGAACGAGCGGGCGGTCGTTGAGGAGCGGGCCTACGAGAGCACCGTCGTCGATGACCGGCGCGGGCCCGCGGGGCCGCCGCGCAGCGGTTGGCCGATCGTCCTCGGCATCCTGGTGGCGGTCGCCGTGATCGTCCTTGTCGTGTACCTGTTGGCCGCCCGCGACGACACGCCGGTCCCGCCCACGACCCCATCCTCAACGTCCACCACCACGCCCCGCGCCACGAGCCCCAGCGCGGTCACCACGGCGCGCGCCGTCCCGGCACCGACGGTCCGCGCCACCACGACCACCGCGGCCGCGCCCACTTCGAGCTCCAGCACCTCCACGTCGTCGACGACGACGCTCCTCGCTCCGTAGCGGAGTGCGCGAGGACGGTGCGTCAGGCGAGGAGCGTGTCGATGATCGCGGCCAGTCGGGCCGGGAGATCAGCCCTGTCGAGGTGCTGGCGAACGGCGGCCTCGTTGGCTTCTAGGTCGGTCGGGTCCGGAGCGCCCATGGAGTTGCTGACGGCCACGGAGTCATCCAGGCCGAGCCAGCGAAAGCCGTATTCAGCCTCGAGCTCGGCGGCGACGGGGTAGCGGCGCACAGCCAGCGGCTTGCGGGCCACCGCGGCTTCGAGGAGGGGTAAGCCGAAGCCCTCCCACGTCGAGGCCACCACGACCGCGTC
>Ga0136633_1000609_pt1 | contig 27445 bp, 25 predicted proteins | sample AntDrymeUQ832206_2_FD_105494 | JGI IMG/M metagenome (GOLD analysis project Ga0136633, IMG submission 105494) | Polar desert sand microbial communities from Dry Valleys, Antarctica - metaG UQ83 (22.06) | ecosystem: Environmental > Terrestrial > Soil > Desert | place: Antarctica: Dry Valley... | reverse complement strand
GGTTACCCGTCAGTAGGTACGCTGTGCGCCCCTTCGTCGAGGAGCCCACGTGAGCCGTGCAGTTCGTGATGTCGTCTTCGTCGACGGGGTGCGCACGCCGTTCGGCATCGGCAAACCCACCGGCCTGTACGCCGGTACCCGCGCCGACGATCTCGTCGTCCGGGTCATCCGGGAGCTGTTGCGGCGCAACCCCAATCTCCCACCCGAACGCGTCGACGACGTCGCCATCGCGGCCACGACCCAGATCGGTGACCAGGGCTTGACGATCGGCCGGATGGCCGCTCTCCTCGCCGGCCTGCCGAAGTCCGTTCCCGGCTACTCCATCGACCGCATGTGCGCCGGGGCGATGACCGCGGTCACCACGGCCGCGAGCGGCATCGGCTTCGGCATGCAGGACGTCGTCATCGCCGGCGGAGTGGAGCACATGGGCCGGCACCCGATGGGCGAAGGTGTCGACCCCAACCCGCGCATCGTCAGCGAGAAGCTCGTCGACCCCTCGGCGCTCGTAATGGGATCAACCGCGGAGAACCTGCACGACCGGCTGCCCGATGTCACCCGCGAGCGATGTGACGCGTTCGCACTCGCATCCCAGCACAAAGCTGCAGCTGCCATCGACAGCGGGGTCATCGCCGAAGACCTGGTGCCGATGGCTACCTGGAGCGAGGCAGGCTGGGGGCTAGCGACAGCCGACGAGCCGCCGCGACCGGACACCACTCTCGAGGGCCTGTCCGGTCTGCGGACACCCTTCCGCGCCCACGGCCGAGTGACCGCCGGCAACGCCGCGGGAATCAACGACGGCGCGACCGGCTGCATCCTCGCCGCCGGCGACGTAGCAGCCCAGCTCGGTCTCACCGCCAAGATGCGGCTCGTCGGCTTCGCCTTCGCCGGCGTCGAGCCTGAGGTCATGGGTGTCGGACCGATCCCGTCGACCGAGAAGGCACTCGGGCGGGTCGGCCTGACCATCGATGACATCGGCGCCTTCGAGCTCAACGAAGCCTTCGCAGTCCAGGTGCTCGCCTTCCTCGACCACTTCGGCATCAAGGACGATGACGACCGGGTGAACCCGTACGGCGGAGCGATCGCCTTCGGACACCCGCTCGCGTCCTCCGGCGTGCGACTGATGACCCATCTCGCGCACACCTTCGCGGCTAGCCCGAGCGTGCGCTACGGGCTCACCGCGATGTGCGTCGGCATCGGCATGGGCGGGACCGTCATCTGGGAGAACACCGCGTGGGAAGGTGCGAAGTGAGCGCGTCGACGCAGACAGCCCAGGGGGACGAGGTCGTCACGCGCGCGTTCGTCCGGTACGTCGACCTGCCCGGCCGTGCCGGCCTCGCCGCGCTGATCACCTTGGACAACGGCTTCGACCACACCAAGCCCAACACGTTCGGTCCGGCCGGCTTGTCGTCCATCGACGCGGCTCTCGACGAAGCACTCGGCCGCACCGACCTCGCTGCCATTGCCGTCACCGGCAAGAAGTTCATCTTCGCGGTCGGCGCTGATCTCTCCGGTGTTCCGCAGATCACGTCCCGCGACGTCGCACGGGAAGTCGGCCGCCTCGGCCATCGGGTATTCGCCCGACTCGCCGACTCCACGGTGCCGACGTTCGCCCTGATCAATGGCGCCGCGATGGGCGGGGGTCTCGAGATCGCCCTGGCGTGTCACTACCGCACGGTGTCCAGCGGTGCCGCACCGATCGCCCTACCGGAGTGCTTCCTCGGGCTTGTCCCGGGCTGGGGCGGCACCCAGCTATTGCCGAATCTCATCGGTCCTGACAAGGCGCTGAGCGTGATCATCGACAACGCGCTGAACCAGAACAAGACACTCAGGGGTGCGCAAGCGTTCGACCTCGGCATCGCCGATGTCATGTTTTCGCCTGCCGACTTCCTCGAGCGCTCCCTCGAGTGGGTGAGCAGCGTCGTCCGCGGAGACATCGCAGTAGCGCGTCCGGAGATCGACCGCGGCGCGGCATGGGAGGAGGCGGTCGCCCGCACCCGGGCCGGCGTCGATGCTCGTCTTCACGGGTCGGCCCCGGCTCCGCTGCGCGCCCTGGACCTCATCGCGCGTGCCCGTACGGCGTCACGCGAGGAGGGCTTCGCGGCAGAGGACGAAGCACTGGCCGAGCTCGTCATGAGCGAGGAGCTGCGCGCAGGTCTCTACTCCTTCGACCTCACTCAGAAGCGGGCACGTCGGCCCATCGGTGCGCCACGTGAAGGTGCTAGGCCGATCACCAAGGTCGGTGTCGTAGGCGCTGGCCTGATGGCGAGCCAGCTCGCCCTGCTCTTCGCGCAGCGGCTGGAGGTGCCGGTGGTGCTCACCGACCTTGACCAGTCACGGTTGGACAAGGGCGTCACCTACGTCCATGACGAGATCGACAAGCTCCAGGCCCGTGGTCGGCTCTCGGCCGACCGCGCCAGTCGACTCAGAGCCTTAGTGACGGGCTCGCTGACGAAGGACGCGTTCGCCGACGCAGACTTCGTCATCGAGGCGGTCTTCGAGGAGATGAAGGTCAAGCAGCAGGTATTCGCGGAGGTCGAAGCCGCGGTCGCCGACACCTGTATCCTGGCGACCAACACCTCGTCTCTGTCCATCACCGAGATGTCCTCCGGTCTAGCCCACCCAGAGCGTGTCGTCGGCTTCCACTTCTTCAACCCGGTCTCTGTGCTTCCGCTGCTCGAGATCGTGCGGGCTGGGAAGACCGACGACGCCACGCTGGCCACGGCGTTCGCAGTCGCGAAGTCGTTGAAGAAGTCCGCGGTGCTGGTCAAGGACGCGCCAGCCTTCGTCGTCAACCGGCTGCTCACGCGCTTCCTGGGCGAGGTGACTCGGGCCGTTGACGAGGGCACGCCGTTCGAGGTCGCCGACCACGCGCTCGATCCGCTCGGCCTGCCGATGTCGCCGTTCATGCTGCTCGCTCTCGTCGGGCCCGCAGTCGGACTTCACGTCGCGAAGACGTTGCACGAGTCCTACCCCGACCGCTACTACGTCAGCGCCAACCTGGAGAAGCTCGTCGCCGCCGGAAAGCCGGGCATCTACACCTGGGGAGCCGACGGCCAGCAGGTTGACCCGGAGGTCGCGGAGATGTTCACGCCACTGCCCGGCTCGACCCCGCCGAGCGGCGACGAGGTCCGCGAACGGGCTGAAGCGGCCCTCGCGCAGGAGATCCGACTCATGCTCGACGAAGGCGTTGTCGCCGAGCCGCAGGACATTGACCTGTGCCTGCTGCTCGGGGCCGGCTGGCCCTTCCACAATGGCGGCATCACGCCGTACCTGGACCGGACTGGGGTGTCCGAGAAGGTGACTGGGCGCCGCTTCCTCCCGAAGGGCGTCGCCTCGCTTCCCACCTGAGCCTGCGCCGACCACTAGGTCAGCGGACCTGCCAGCTCACCGTCGCGACTAGCAGGCCAGCTCGAGGATCGGCAGGTAGCACCCACGACGTGGTGTCCGCGACCGTCACCTCCACGGTGAAGGGGGCGGCCGGTGCGCGGACCGTGCGCAGGTCGAGCGTGGACACGTCTCGGGCGACAACCCGTCCGTCGATCGTCCACGTCATGCGCAACGTGCTGATCCGAGGGGTGTTGATGCGCAGGGTCGCGTCGCGAGGCGCGGCCCCCGCCGGAGAGGCAGACAGCAGCGGTCGAGCGGTCTCGTAGAAACCGAGGACCATCGCCTCCCGACCTACCAGGTTGAACTGCCGACCAAGCGACCGCATGATCGAGTTGACACTGGGTCGGTAGTAGGCGACCGGGTTGTACCGACCACCGAGATAGGTGCCGATCGTCCCGCCATCGGGCGTGGGCTGGCCAAACCAGCGCCACCACTTCATCCGTTGCGCAAGCATGACCTGCTCCGGGAACACCGTGGCGTTCACCTCGGGTGCATCTCCGACGTGCGGCCGGGCGTAAGGGGTGTCGTACTCGTCGGCGAGACCACCGATCGTGTGCCCGAGCTCATGGATGGCAATCTGGCCGGCGAGGGCATTGCCCCCGGACGCAGTGGCAACGCGGCCGCCGGCACCGCCGTACTTGGTGCTGTTCCCGAGGGCGAGGACGTGGTCGACGTCGGGAACGAGCTCCTCCGCCGCAGCTTGGGCCTTGTCCTCGTCGACACAGAGCAGCCGTTCGGTGCCGAAGCACCAGAACTCCATGTCCAGCGCAGTGTTGCGCAGCGTGCCAGGCAGCGGGTCGGCGTCGACACCCGACTCGGCCGAGATCACCTCGACCAGCCAGATGTTGAACACGCCCCGATAGGTGCGAAATGGCTCCACGGCGAACAGCTCGGCGACTTTTGCCGCTGCGTGATCGCGGAACTTGCCCTGCTCGCCAGCGGTGTAGCCGTCGCCGATGATAACCAGGTCGAACGTGGTGTCTGACGGACCGCTGACCTGCAGCGGGACGAGGCGCGCTGTCGCGGCGGCGACAGTGCGCCGGACCGCTGCGGACGCCTCCGGGGCAACCGGCACTCGAACGCGGTCAATGCGGCCGTCGGGGCTGAAAACCTCGCGAATCTCGTGCGCCGGGATGGCTGCCGGCTGCTGCGCCGCCGCCAGTGACGGAAGTGCGGCGAGCAGCGCTGCCGCAGCAATAGCGAGCCCCCTCATAAGGTCAGGTTCTACAACAGCCCCTGTGATCCTGTCGGGGCAGGTGTCGGGTCGGCGACAGCTCAGGCGCCGGTGCGCGTCAGCGGGAGAGCTTCCTGGTGGGTGACCTGCAGGATCGACTCGGCCACCTGCAGGAATTCCTCGGCATCGCGCAGCAAGTCGTCGGCTTCGCGGGCGCTGACCTGCCCGGCAAGGCCGGCCTCCGCCGCCGCTCGTTTACGTGCGCCGGCCGCAAAGAACGCGGCCCACTCGCTCATCTCCGGAGCCACTCGACCGAGCAGCACCCAGACGCTGATCGGGCGCCGACGTGGGCCGGTGCGCTGGTCGGGTCGAGCCTTCGCGGCGACCACCGCGGCCGCAGCGCGCAGCGCGGCGAGGTGTGCGGCGGCATAGCGCGGCGCAGCGTCCGAGGCCATCGCCGCCTCGGCAACTCCACGTCGCGCAAGACCGAGCAGGCCTGCGCTGTCCGGGCCTAACCCGCCGCGAACGGTCATCGACGCGACAGACATGTGGGTCACCTCCTCGGCGTACGGAACCAGCGTCGTAGAACACCTCGGGGCGGCTGCCGGCCCGGGCGGTGCGCTTCCCCACGCACAACCCGGGCCGGACAGGTCCCGGTCGCCCAGCGCCGCGGGGTCGAGGCCGCGGCACTGGGCGGCGCGAGAAGCTTCCGCCCACCGTTGGCGAGCTCCGCGAGAGCCAGCCACCGGTGATCGAACAGATGTTCGACCTACCGCACAGTAGAACCCAGGTGTGACAGAACCGTCAACCGCTCCCCTACCCTGGCCCGGTGGACAGATCGGGGCCTGTGGACGGATCGGGGACAGGGTCATCGCCTCTCGTCGTCCTTCAGGTGTGGACCGTGCCGAGATCGCGGGTGCCACATGCTCTCGCCAGGATGGGGCTCGACCGGCGGCCGCTCCGCCGCACCAGCGGCCTGCGCTTCAGCAAGCTGCTCGGCACTGGCGACGGTCAGACGTTCACCGTCAGGGACGCCGACCCGCGCCGATGGGCCTTGTTGACCGTCTGGGACGCCGACACGTCGTACTCCCATTTCGCCGAGTCCTCCCCAGTCCCGCGGGCGTGGGGCCGGATCGCCGCGGAGACCTGGACCGTGCAGCTGCGACCGCTCGCCAGTCGCGGCACCTGGTCGGGTCAGGTGCCGTTCGGCGATCCGCCGCCCCGTCGCCACAGCGGGCCGGTTGCGGCCTTGACGCGGGCGCGGATCCGACCAGCCAAAGCCGCGACGTTCTGGCGGGCGGTCCCTCCGGTGTCGGCCGACCTGCGCACCGTGGCCGGGCTGCGGTGGGCGGTCGGCATCGGCGAGGCGCCCATCGGTCTGCAGGGCACGTTCTCGCTGTGGGACAGCGCCGCCGAGCTCCGTGAATTCGCCTACGGCCGCGCTGCACACCAGGAGGCGATCGCACGTACGTCGACCGTCGGCTGGTACGCCGAGGAGCTCTTCGCCCGTTTTGCCGTGCTGTCCAGCAACGGCACGGTGGAGGGCCGGGACCCGGCAGCCGGATGACAACGCTGGTCGCGCTGGACCGCGACGCCTTCGTCAACCACGTCGAGGATGTTGTCGCAATATGGCGTGCGGCCTTCGGCGAGGCGGCGTACGCCGAGCTCGACAGCGAAACCGAGCGTCGAGCTGCGGCCATGATCGGCCACGCGCAGCAAGAGGGCTTCCGCGCCTGGTGCGCGGTGGACGACCGCACGGCGATAGTCGGGTTCGCCTATGGGTGCACGGGTCGTGCGGGCACCTACTGGCACGACACGGTGAGCGCGCTCCTGCCGCCGGAGCTGGCCCAAAGATGGCTTCGCGGCGCGTTCGAGGTGTGCGAGCTGCACGTCATACCTGCGCGCCAGGGCGAGGGGATCGGCCGTCGGCTGCTCCGCGCGCTTGTCGACGCCGCCCCGGGACCGACCGCGGTGTTGTCCACCTGGCAGGGTGACACCCGAGCCCGGCGGCTCTACGACTCGTTCGGCTTCGACGTCATCGTGGACGACATCACATTCATTCCCCGCGGCCATCCCTACATCGTGCTCGGCGTCGACCTGCCCTTGCCATAGCGTTAGGGCGGACCGAACGGCAGGGTGGCGCGGGGGTGCCACCACTTGTCGTCGTCCTCTACCCACAGCGTGGCGTCGGCCGCAGTCGCTCGGATGGGCAATGACCGCGCGATGGCATCGGCGACTTCCTCGCGGCGCCCCGCATCCTCCGTACGCGAGACGCTCAGATGGGGAACCGAGTCGGGGAACTGCCCGCCGTAGGGACGAAAGCTCGGCCACCGGTGGGTGAGCGAGCGAGTCAGCCCGGAGAACACGTCGGACGGCTCGGGAAGCAGGTAGACCGTAGTCGGGAATCGGCCAACTCTGCTCAGCACGAAGTCGAAGCCATCAACGCCCGCGAAGTAGTGCGTGAGCTCCTCCACGACCCCGTCGTCGACCTGCGCAGCGTCGAAGAACGGGTAGAGCAAAGTGATGTGCGCCGGCATGCCTCGCGCGGCCGAGGGGTCGTCTCGCTCACGCCAATGACGTACGACGTCCTCCACCTCGGGCACTAACAGGACTATCGCGCTTCGACCCACGGGCCCTCCCTTCCAACCATCTCAAGCTATCGGAACGCGACGTTGCCTAGACTCGACCTCCATGCGTGACGTCGTGATTGTCGGAGCCGGGCACAACGCCCTCGTCGCTGCCTGCTACCTCGCCCGCGAGGGTCTCGATGTCGAGGTGGTCGAGTGCAGCGACGTCGTCGGCGGGGCTGTCTCCACCGTCGAACGCTTCCCGGGCTACCTGATGGACCGAGGGTCGAGTGCCCACATCATGGTGCGGCACACCGGCATCATCGAGGAGCTTCGCCTGGTTGAAGCAGGGCTGGAGTACCAGGACCTCGACCCTTGGGGCTTCGCCCCGTTCGGCGACGAGAGCATCTACTTCCACGTCGACCTCGACCGGACGTGTACGTCGATCGAGAAGGTCTGCGGCAGCAAGGATGCCGATGCCTACCGGGCTTTCGTCGGCGACTGGGCCGATCGCAACGAGCGCATCTTCTCGGCGTTCCAGTCTCCACCGACCGGTGCGAACCTGGGCCGCCACCTGTGGGGCATCGGCAAGAGCACCGGGCTCTCCGGCATGGAGCTGTCCCGGCAGTTCCTCACCACTGCAGACCAGCTGCTCGACACGCACTTCGACGACGAGCGGCTCAAGACTGCGTTGGCGTGGATGGGCGCGCAGTCCGGCCCGCCGACGCACGAGGTGGCAACTGCCGACCTCGTCGGCTGGAACACTCTGATGCACCGGCGACCCCCCGGGCACCCCAAGGGTGGGAGCGGCCAGCTGTCAGAAGCGCTGGCTCGACGGCTGCAGACCTACGGCGGCGTGTTACGTCTGGGCGACGGTGCGGCGCAGATTCTCGCTCGTCGCGGGCGTGCAGTCGGCGTCCGCACCACGAGCGGCGGCACCATCGAAGCGGCCACCGTTGTCGCTGGATGTCACGTGCTGACCACTATCGACCTGGTCGGCGACCAGCCGTCGGCGGGGGCGCAATGGCTCGAGCTGGCACACCGCGCTCGACGTACTGTGCGCACTGGCAACGGGATCGGGATGGTCGTGCGACTCGGCACCTCCGACCTGCCGCGCTACACCGCTGCCGACCCGGCGCAGGGTGGCGCCGAGCACCGCGCGATGCAGCTGATCACTCCCGACCGCATCGCCCTGCGGCGGGCGCACGGGGAGTTCAGCGCCGGGTTACCCCCGACGAGCCCGGCCGCATTGGCGATGACCTTCTCGGCCTTCGACGACACGATTGCGCCACCTGGCAAGCACAACGTCACGGTGTGGGGGCAGTGGCATCCCTATGAGCTCTCCAACGGCGAGTCCTGGGACGCGATCCGAGAGCGCGAGGGGCAGAAGCTCGTCGATGCGGTCGACGCGGTCGCCCCCGGTTTCGCGGCCACTGTCGAGCACATGCACGTGCAGACTCCGCTCGACCTGGAGCGCGAGCTCGGCCTGCTGCGTGGTCAGGTGATGCACGTCGAGATGGCCCTGGACCAGATGTTCGCCTGGCGACCACTGCCCGAGCTGGCCGGCTACCGGACCCCGCTCCCCGGTCTCTATCTCACCGGCGCATCCACCCATCCCGGCGGGGGGGTGTTCGGGGCGAGCGGCCGCTCGGCCGCGCGCGTCGTACTCGGCGACCGCTCCCCCGGCATCCTGACCCGGTTGCGCCGGCGGTGAGCACAGGCGGTGAGCTCAGCTCGGTGCGTATCGTGAGCTCATGTCCCGGACGGCCGGCCTCCGTACGACGTACGCGCTGGCAGCCGCGACGGTGCTCGCTCAGATCGGCTATCCACTGACCTCCGGTACGACGCGCGACCGCCTCACGATTGCCACCGTCGTCGCATTCTTCGCTACCTCAGTCACCCACGCGCTGATCACCCGCGGTCTTCGGTTCACCATAATTCTGCTCGTCGTGACATCGGGCGGCGGGCTGCTCGTCGAGGCGATCGGTGTCCGGACCGGCATTCCCTTCGGCGACTACGACTACGCCGATTCGCTGGGCGCCAAGGCTCTCGGCGTCCCAATCGTGGTCCCGCTGGCCTGGACGATGATGGCCTACCCCGCGCTGCTGGTGGCTCGACGCGTGACCAGGCGACCGCTGACCGGTGCACTTCTGGCCGGTGCGGCTCTGGCCTCCTGGGATCTGTTCCTCGATCCGCAGATGGTCGACGCGGGCCACTGGACGTGGTCGGCGAGCGGCCCTCACCTGACCGGCATCCCAGTCAGCAACTACCTCGGCTGGTTCCTGGTCGCGACGGTGATGATGGGGTTGCTGCACGCCCTCGTCCCCACGGTCGATCGCGGTGACGTCGTGGTGCCCTACGCCCTCTACCTGTGGACCTATGCCTCGAGTGTCCTGGCCAACCTTGCCTTCTTCGGCCGCCCGCTCGTTGCTCTCGTCGGCGGAGTGGGAATGGGGCTGGTGGTCGTGCTCTTCCTCCGATCGACCCAGGCCTCCCCCGCCGGGGTGCGGCGACTCGCCACCACATGAGACTCGCCACCAGATGAGACTCGCCACCAGATGAGTCGGTTGCTGACGGCCGCGTCGGCCGGTGCCGTAGCGCTCGCCGCACATACCGCGGTGAACTCTCGGCTCCTCCGACATCCTCCCGCGGGTCCGCAGTCGATCGAGGATCGGGTCAGCGTCCTGCTGCCCGCCCGCGACGAGGCCGACCGCATCGGACCCACGCTGCGTGCTTTGCTGGCTCAACGCGGTGTCCCCGGGCTCGAGGTCGTGGTCCTCGACGACGGCTCCGCCGACGCCACCGCGGAGATCGTTCGCGACATCGCCGGCGAAGACCCTCGGCTTCGACTCATTGACGGTGGCCCGCACCTCCCGGCCGGCTGGCTCGGCAAGAACTGGGCCTGCGCACGGCTCGCCGAGGCAGCCGACGCCACGAGCTCTGTGTTGGTGTTCCTCGACGCTGACGTCTGCCTGGCGCCCGATGGCCTTGCCCGCACGGTCGCGCTGCTCCGCGAGGCAGAGCTGCACCTCGTGTCGCCCTACCCGAAGCAGCTCGCCGACGGTGTCGGTCCGCGCTTGGTGCAGCCACTGCTGCAGTGGTCCTGGTTGACCTTCCTTCCGCTCGGTCTTGCCGAGCGCTCCCCTCGCGCATCGCTCACTGCGGCGAACGGCCAGCTGCTCGCCGTCGACGCGGCGGCCTACCGCGACTGGGGCGGGCACACCGCCGTACGGGATCAGGTGATCGAAGACGTCGCGCTCGCGCGGATGGCTAAACGGCACGGCTTCCGGCCCGCCGTAGCCGACGGCACCGATGTGGCTACCTGCCGGATGTACGCCGATTGGCCCACGCTGCAAGAGGGCTACACGAAGAGCCTCTGGGCGGCCTTCGGCTCTCCCGCAGGCGGCGCGGCGACGATGGCTGCACTCGGCCTCCTTTACGTGGTGCCACCGGTCGCCGCCGTCCGGTCGCTGGCCCGGGGGCGGCCGCGCGACGCCGTCGTACCGATGGCCGGCTACCTGGCAGGGGTGTGTGGTCGGGTCCTTGCCGCCCAGCGAACCGGCGGACGATCGGCGGACGCGATGGCCCATCCGGCGTCGATCGTGGTGCTCGCCGCGCTCACGGCGCGGAGCTGGCACGCACGCCGCCACGGACGGCTCTCGTGGCGCGGTCGATCGATCGACGACGTCGTGTCCGCGGGCCACTGATGGCCCGCGTTGTCGTTATCGGTGCTGGCGTTGGCGGCCTGGCCACGGGGGTCCGACTAGCCGCGGCCGGTCATCACGTCACGATCTGCGAGCAGGCCGAACGCATCGGCGGGAAGCTCGGGCTGCACGAGGCCGACGGCTTTCAGTTCGACACCGGACCGTCGTTGCTGACGATGCCGCACGTGCTGCGCGAGGTCTTCGATGTCGCGGGCGGGTGTCTCGAGGAGGCTCTGTCGCTACGCCCGGTCGAACCGATCGCCCATTATCGATTCGCCGACGGCACCGAGCTCGACGCAACGGGAGATCTCGACACCTTCGCGACTGCGCTCGACGACGTGCTCACCCCAGGCAGCGGTGCGGACTGGCGGCAATTCATGGCCCGCGCCGGCCGGATCTGGGACGCCACCCATGAGGACTTCCTCGACCGCGCCCTCGACGGGCCGCGGACGCTGCTCCGACAGGCCGTGCGCATCGGCGACCTCCGGACGGTAGCCCCGTGGCACTCGCTGCGGGACCTGGGTCAGCGCTACCTCCGCGACCCCAGGCTGCGGATGTTCTTGGACCGATACGCCACCTACACCGGCTCCGATCCGCGGCGTGCGCCGGGCGCGTTAGCCGTCGTCCCGTGGGTCGAGCAGACCTACGGCGCGTGGTACGTCGAAGGCGGGCTGGTCCGCATCGGCGGAGCACTGGGCGCGCTGGCTGCCGAGCGCGGCGCCGTCGTACGAACGTCGGCTGACGTCGTCGAGGTGCGGGTCGAGGGTGGCCGGGTGAGCGGGGTCGATCTCGCCGACGGCGAGCGCCTCCGGGCCGACGTCGTGGTGGCCAACGCTGATGCGACTCACCTCTACGGCGAACTCGTTCGCGACCCCCGGACGGCCGCTGCGCGGCGTCGACTCGCCCGCGCCACCCCGAGCCTCTCCGGCTTCGTGCTTCTCCTCGGGCTCCGCGGTCGTACGCCGGACCTGGCCCACCACACCGTGCTGTTCCCCGAGGACTACGACGCGGAGTTCGACGACCTCTTCGGGGCGGCCCCACGCCCGGTAGGAGACCCGACGCTCTACCTGTCCGTGCCCGACGACGCGGCGGTCGCCCCAGCGGGACACGAGGCCTGGTTCGTCTTGGTCAACGCACCCCGGCAGGGGCAGACACGACGCGACGGAACAGCAGTGGACTGGGACGCGCCTGGTATCGCCCACACGTACGCCGAGAGGCTGCTCGACCTCCTTCGCCAGCGAGGCTACGACGTGCGCGATCGCATCGTGCATCGCAGCGTGATCACCCCGGCGGACCTGGGTCGTCGCACCCGCGCGGTCGGCGGCGCGATCTACGGCACCAGCTCCAACGGCGTACGCGCCGCCTTCCTCCGCCCGGCCAACCGATCTCCGGTACCAGGGCTCTTCCTGGTGGGCGGGTCGTCACACCCTGGCGGCGGGTTGCCACTCGTCCTGATGTCCGCCCGGATTGTCAGCGAGCTCATCGGCGCTGGCCGCTGACCCTAGGACGCCGGCTCGCCGATCAGCGTGCGGCGTACGGCGATAGCGAGCTGGATGACGGAGAACGCGCTGAGCCCGCCCACTGCCGCGAGCCCCAACGTGGGCAACACCGGTGCGGCGGCCGGGAAGATCCCGGTGAAGTGGATGGTCGGTGAGCACAGCGCCACGCGGGTCGGTCGTTCGCCCGGAGTGACCACGCCGATCTCTCCCATGCCGGCATTGCCCGCGCGCGCCCTGAGGTACTCGAGAAGGAAGAGGGCGATTCCGGTGAGGATCGCCAGCTCGAGCGGTCCGCCCAGCGCGACGATCGCGGCGAGGTAGATGACGTCGCAGACGCGGTCGGTAAGGCTGTCCAGGACATAGCCCCACTTCGTCGTACGCCGGGTGAGCACGGCGACACAGCCGTCGAGGGCGTCGACGAGACCGCTGGCGACGACGAGCCACCCGGCCAGGATCGGCCAGCGACCACCCGAGTCGGCGGCGACGTAGACCGCGAAGGCCAGCCATACGCCCCAGATCGTCAATAGGTCGGGCAGCACGCCGCGGCGGGCGATCGGCCGGCCGATGGTGTAGGCGATCGTCAGCCAGCCGTTGGTGAACGCATTGCCGCGCGGGTCGTAGCCCTGATGCAGCGTGCTCCACCGCTCGAAGTAGCCGTCCCGGTCCGGCACCTGCTCGTCAGGACGGCGGGCCGTCGCCAGACTCAGCCCGACGAGCAGCACCGCGAGTCCGAGGAGGATCAGCGGCAGGGTCACGGTTGTAGACCCTACGGTGCGATAGAACTCACCCGTGCACCCCAGCGCCGAGCGAGTTCAGACCCTGCTTGCCGAAGCCAACTGCCCTGGTCACGTGAAGGAGCTCGCCGACAGCACCCGCACCTCCCTCGAGGCCGCGACAGCGCTCGGCGTTGAGGTGGGCCAGATCGCCAAGTCCCTGGTGTTCGCCGCGGGTGACGGCATGGTGTTGGTGGTGGCGAGCGGCGCAGACCGAGTAGACATCAGTGCCCTCTCGGCGGCGCTAAACGGAGCAAGGATCCGTCGGGCGGACGCGGACTCCGTGCGCGCCGCGACGGGTTATGCGATCGGCGGCGTCAGCCCGGTCGGCTTGCCCGAGGGCCTGCCTGTGCTCGTCGACCGCATGCTCTCGACGTACGACGTGGTCTGGGCGGCAGCCGGCACGCCGCACGCCGTCTTCCCGACGACGTACGACGAGCTGCTCAGGCTCACCGGCGGCGCCCCCGCCGATGTGCGGGAGCGCCCGACGGACTAGACGGCCGCGCGAGCCCGCCGGCGACGGGTCAGCAGGGCCGCCGGAAGTATCAGACCGGCGATCCCGAGCAACGCGAAGTCGGCACCGGTGGCCGGCAGTGGCGCTGGCTTCGGCACCGGCCGAGGCGCCGGGCGAGGAGCGGGCGCCGGAGCAGGTGCCGGGCGGGGTGCTGCTGCGGCCTCGATCTTGTTGGTCGGCCCGGTCCAGGAGAAGACGTCGATGCCGCGCGCGACGTCAGTCGCCATGAAGTAGTAGGTGCGCGTGCCGTCCGGGTGGTCGTCGATCTTGAAGTGCTCAGCGGTCCAGATGTCGTTGGGCTGCAGGGCGTACGACGCGATCTCGGTGAACGTGAAGGCGCCGTTCTCGTCAATCTCGTAGTCGATGATCTTCGTGCCCTGCGAGTACCACGCGGCGATGATCCGCTGCTCGTCCGGGATGTGCTCAATGACGTGCACGGTGCAGAACGTCGGTGATGCCACGATCTCCTTCGAGATGTACACCGCCTTGGACCCGTCTGGCTGCAGCGCGTAGGCGAAGTCGCCGTTCTCGTCGCGCTTGGTCGTGTCGAACACGTGGATGCCGCCGTTGCCGGCCGGGTTGTCGATGCTGCGCACGCACGTCGCACCACCGGGGACGACACCGCCGCCGCGCTCGTCGGTCACGAAGATGTAGCGACCGTCCGGGCTGGGGTCGACCTCGTGGGAAAGCGCGACACCCTCGTCCGACGGTGTCTCGGTGTTGCTGTTGCAGGTGACAGGCGCGCTGTTGCTGTTGCTGCCGCAGACGCGACCGGGGTGGTTGACGTTGCCGACGAACTTCCACCCGGTTGCAGACGGTCGCTTGGCGTCGATCCACGGCTGCACGGCATCCGCGCCGGTCTTGGTCGGACCGCCGAGCGAGCAGTCAGTGACCTTGGCGCCAGTCTTGGCGCCGTCGAGCGACGGCGTCGCGTCCACAACCGTGCACGGCAGCGGCACGCCCTTGATGTCGCCGCGCGGGTCGTTGGCGGCCGGGATGGCCGGCCCCTGGGCCACGGTGAGACCGGCGACGTCGAGGACAAGCGAGCCGTTGAGCCCGGCGCAGTAGATCCGCCCGGGGCGAGCCGTGACGTCATGGCAGGCCGCCGGCTGGCGCATCTCGCCGTCGGTCTTCCGCGCTGAGGTCCACTTGTAGTCGAAGGGGATCCGGAAGACCTTCGGACGACATGCCGTCCGCTTCTGGTCGAGGGTCTTGCCGGTGAGGTTGAGGCAGGTCCGGATGTCCATGACATCGACCCATGCCGGACCGATGCCCTCCGGGTTGGCATCGTCACCCGTAGGGTTGGCACCGAAGTCCGACGACGAGTTGTAGACGATCCAGGGCCGCATCGCGTCCACTGTGACCGTGTGGCTGTAGCCGTTGTGCCGGGTCAGGTGGATCTCCCGCGGCTCGAAGCCGTCGGTGCCAAGACCGCTGACATCAACGAACTCGAGGCCACCGCCGGTGATGTCGTGGCAGCGGCCGACGGCGTCGACCGTGTCGATGAGCAGCTGGGCATTGGGCTTCGCACCGGGGAGGTAGAAACCCTTCGTCGGGGTGACCTGGACGTCGTGCTGGAGGCCGGTGGTGGCTGCGACATTGCGCAGGTCGCCGCAGTTCCCGGAACCGTGGTCAGCAACGAACTCAGGAGCCACGGTGCCGTCGGCGTCCACCAGCTTGACCAACCGCTGGCCGACGATCGCCCTATCGGCCTGGCCGAGAGAACCACCGGAACCGTAGGTGACTCCGCCGACGTTGAAGAACTCGAGGTCGGTGCCCGTGGAGCCGCCGAGACTGGAGATGTGCTTCCAGGTGCCCTCGCCCGCCTCGATGGCCTCAGGACCGATCGGCACGACCGGAGTCAGCGGCGCGCTCGGGTCGGTGTGGTCGGCGGCCGCGGGTGAGGCGGCCAACGCGGCCACGGCGACGAGCAGCGCGGCGGCGAGCGAGCGGCGGGGGACAAAACTCATCGGGTGGCCTCCGGTGACCAACTGGGCGAGCGCAGGTGCTTGAGGTTGGTTTCGCCACGAACGAGTGGATTCCTGCCACCTAACCCAGTAACGGCTAGGGGGCCACGCCCAGGGCGGCGTAGATCTCGCGGGTCGCCGAGGACCTGTTAAGCGTGTAGAAGTGCAGGCCCGGTGCACCGCCGCTCAGCAGCTCACGGCACATGCTGGTCGCCACCTCAATGCCGACTCGACGTACAGCGATCGGGTCGTCGGCGACCGCGTGCAGCCGCTCGGCCAGGTCCGGGGGGAACGTAGCACCCGACAGCACAGCCATCCGCTCGATCTGGGCGACGTTGGTGACCGGCATGATCCCGGGAATCACCGGGACGTCGCAGCCCAAGGCCCGCACCCGACCGACCAACGAGAAGTAGTCGGCCGGGTCGAAGAAGAACTGCGTGATGGCAAAGTCGGCCCCGGCCGCGCACTTCTGCGCCAGGTACTTCGCGTCAGTGTCGCGGTCGGGCGACTCACGGTGCGCCTCGGGGAAGGCGGCGACGCCCACGCAGAAGTCGCCGAGCTCACGCAGCAGCCGGACGAGATCCTCGGCGAAGGCGAGACCTTCTGGGTGCGGCTCCCAGGCCTGGTCCGCGCCGCCGGGCGGGTCGCCACGCAGGGCCAGCACGTTGCGGATCCCGGCGTCGGCGATCGCGCCGATCACATTGCGCAGCTCGAAGCGTGACGCTCCGACGCAGGTGAGATGGGCCACCGGCGTGAGCGTGGTCTCGGTGGCGATGCGCTCGACGATGCGTAGCGTGCGGTCGCGGGTTGAGCCGCCGGCGCCGTAGGTCACCGACACGAACGTCGGTGCCAGCGGCTCCAGCTGGCGAATCGCCTGCCAGAGCTCGACTTCACCCGCATCGGTCTTGGGCGGGAAGAACTCGAAGGAGAAGGATCGACCCCCGGCGGCCAGGAGCTCGCGGACTGTGGTGCTCACGCCCGCAGGGTAGAGGACGCCCTCCCATCCGGGCACGGCGACGAGCCGAACCTCACGCTGGCAGACTGAGAGACCGTGGCCAGAGGAGACGCAGTGAACACCCCACTCGACGCCGCTGACCTGCGCGACCGAGTGCACAAGGCGCTGAGTGCCTTCCTCGCTGAGCAGGTCACGGCTCTCGACAGCATCGCCGAGGAGCTCGGCCCGGTCGGGGCGACGCTGTCGGACTTCCTGCTCGAGGGGGGCAAGCGGCTGAGGCCTGCGTTCTGCTACTGGGGCTGGCGCGGCGCTGGTGGCGCCGATGGCGACGAGATCGTCGCCGCCGCGTCGGCGCTGGAGCTGTTGCAGGCGTGCGCACTGATCCACGACGACGTGATGGACGGATCGGACACGCGACGAGGCCGACCAGCAGTGCACCGGGGCTTCGCGGCAGTGCACCGTGGTGAAGGGTGGCTCGGCGACCCGGAGGCATTCGGCACGTCGGCCGCGATCCTGCTCGGCGACCTGTGCCTGATCTGGGCCGATCAGCTCCTCAACACCTGTGGGCTGCCCGACGAGGCGCTGCGACGCGCTGCGCCGACGTACGACGAGATGCGCGTCGAACTGATGGCTGGCCAGTACCTCGACCTGCTGGAGCAGGCACTCGGCGGCCGGGACATCGACCGGGCGCTGAGGGTGGCTCGCTACAAGAGCGCGAAGTACACGATCGAACGCCCCATGCACCTCGGTGGCGTGCTTGCCGGGGCCTCGGCCGAGCTGCTGGCGTCGTACACGGCTTACGGCCTGCCGCTCGGCGAGGCGTTCCAGCTCCGCGATGACGTGCTCGGCGTTTTCGGCGATCCGTCGGAGACCGGCAAGCCGGCTGGCGACGACCTGCGCGAGGGAAAACGCACCGCGCTCATCGCCATCACGGTGGAGCGGGCGACCCCGGACCAAGCAGCAGTCGTCCGCCGCTTTCTCGGCGACCCTCATCTCGACGGGTCTGGAGTCGCCGCCTTGCGAGAGGTCATCTCCGCCACCGGCGCGCGGGAGGAGGTGGAGTCGCTCATCGCACGGAGGACCGAGCAAGCCCGGGTTGCTCTCGATGCCGCGACAGTCGAATCGACGACCCGCGACGCCCTTCGCGAGCTGGTGGAGACAGCCACCATCCGGTCTCAATAGGACATTTTGGTAACTATCAGTAACGAATTCTTTGCCGAATTTGCGGAATGACTTACAGAGAGTGACATCGCGCCTATCTTCGGCTCAGTGGCAGCACTCGTTGCCACTACCACGACCGGGGCACTGACCCTGTTCCGGACGCGGACGAGATGCGCAGATCCAGGTGGTCCCCACCGATGCCGGCGACGGCACACGGAGACGATCGGTCGCCTAGACCACCCGGGGAGCAAGGGCGAGACCGACTCGTCCGGACGCGCCGAGCCAACCGGCTCCGCGATCCGAGACGGGAGCAGGGCAGATGTCCACAGGGATGATGGTCGGGCTACGCCGCGTCGGCGTAGGAGCAAGCCTGATGGTGGCGGTGATCGCGGGCATCACGCCATCGACTGCGGCAGCACCCGGGGGCAACGGAAACGGCAACGGCCGCACTCCCGTCGTGGCGCTGCCGGTGGAAGCAGCGGCGCCGGGCAACAGCGACTACGCGCCCGGGCAGGTCAAGAAGGAAGACCCGCCCCCGACCTCGGCGACAACTCCGACGACGACCGCGTCGTCGGACAACGCGTCGTCCAGCGGTGTGGCATCGAGCAGCTCCGCGTCCAGCAGCTCCGCCACTGCGGCGGCTGGTCCCACGGCCACGGATCGCAGGGACCACACCACCACCTGTCCGAACCGTACGCCGTACCCGGCCAACGGGCAGGGCGCCAACCACTCCGGTGCTTACGACACGACGTGCGATGGCACGGCCTCGGGCAATGGCAACGGCGGGGGCAACGCCGGCGGCAAGCCGTGTGGGGGGTGCGTCGGCAATGCGGACAACAAGAACCCGCCCGGACAGGCTCCAGACGGCTCTGACCACAACAACGGGTACGAGTGCGACGGCAACAAGGGCGTCGGCAGGACCAACCCCGCACACAGCGGCTGCACGACACCCCCGCCGTGCGTGCCGACCCAAGCCAACAACCACTGCAAGCCGCCCTGCGTGCCGACCCAAGCCAACAACCACTGCAAGCCGCCCTGCGTGCCGACCCAAGCCAACAACCACTGCAAGCCGCCGTGCGTGCCGACCCAAGCCAACAACCACTGCAAGCCGCCGTGCGTGCCGACCCAGGCCAACAACCACTGCAAGCCGCCGTGCGTGCCGACGACCGCGAACCACCAGTGCGGTACGCCACCCTGCGTGCCCACCGCCGCGAACCACCAGTGCGGTACGCCACCCTGCGTGCCCACCGCCGCGAACCACCAGTGCGGTACGCCGCCCTGCGTGCCCACCACGGCGAACAGCCAGTGCGGACAGGGCAACCCGTGCGTGTCGACCCAGGCCAACCGTCAGTGCGGGACCTTCAACCCGCCGTGCGTGAACAGCGCGGTGAACAACAACTGCGGTCAGGGAATCCCGACTGCGGTGGGCGGCGTCACCGTCCGCCGTCCTGTCGAGCCAACCGTCCTCGGCGTGAAGATCGTGCGACCGCTCGCTGCCTCGAGGCCGGCTCCGCTGCCACTCACCGGCACGGGGACGGTCGACATGCTCGAGACCTCAGTCGCGCTGCTGGCCCTCGGGATCAGCCTCGAGGCACTCGGCATACGTCGGCACCGTCGTCGGCGTCGATCGGCCTAGCTCACCTGTTCGACGATGGAGCCACTCCCGGTCGGGGGTGGCTCCATCGTCGTCGTGCGTCCGGTTATACCGTCATCCACATGCGCACCGTGAGCGGTCCCACCGATCGCGTCGTCATCGTCGGCGCCGGCCTTGCCGGACTATCGGCCGCACTGCGGCTGGCAGGTGCCGGACGTGAAGTCATCGTGCTCGAGCGTGAGGACATCCCGGGGGGTCGGGCCGGCCGCATCTCCGATGCCGGGTATGAGTTCGACACCGGGCCCACTGTGCTGACGATGCCAGACCTGATCCGGGACGCCTTTGCCTGCGTCGGTGAGGAGATGGACAACTGGCTGACCCTGCGGCCGCTGTCGCCGCTCTACCGCGCCTACTACCCCGACGGCTCGACCTTGGACGTGCACAGCGACACCGAGGCAATGGCCGAGGAGGTCGCCCGCGTCTGCGGTTCGGCTGAGGCGGCCGGCTACCGCCGCTACGTCGACTTCGTCAGCGAGCTCTATCGGCTGGAGATGGCCGACTTCATCGACCGCAACATCGATTCGCCGTTCTCGTTGCTTCGGCCGTCGCTGGCCCGGCTGGCGGCGATCGGCGGGTTCCGTCGGCTCGCGCCCAAGGTGTCGGAGTACCTCAAGGACCCGAGGACGCAGCGGGTGCTCTCGTTCCAGTCGATGTATGCCGGTCTTTCGCCGTACGACGCACTGGCCATCTACGCCGTCATCGCCTACATGGACTCGGTGGCCGGCGTCTTCTTTCCTGAGGGCGGGATGCACGCGGTGCCGGTCGCGCTCGCCGGCGCTGCCGTCAAGCACGGCGTCGACATCCGCTACTCCACGACGGTCACCCAGGTCGAGGTCGCAAACGGTCGCGCCGTCGGCGTGCTCACCGCCGCAGGCGAGCGCATCCCGGCCGACGTCGTCGTGATCAACCCAGACCTGCCGGTCGCCTACCGCGAGCTGCTCCCACCCTCGGCGACCCCGACGCGGGTGAAGTCACTGACCTACTCCCCCTCATGCTTCCTGCTGCTGGCCGGCTCGACGGCGTCGTACTCGAAGATCGCGCATCACAACATCCACTTCGGCCGGTCGTGGCGGGGCGTCTTCGACGAGCTGATCGATCAGCAGTCCCTGATGTCCGACCCATCGGTCCTGGTCACCGCGCCGACGAAGTCCGACCCGTCGCTCGCGCCGGACGGTCGCCAGATCTACTACGTCCTCTTCCCAACGCCCAACCTCGACGCACCGATCGACTGGTCGGTCGTCGGTCCGCGATACCGCGACGAGGTCGTCGGCCATCTGGAGCGGCTCGGCTACGTCGGCTTCGGTGACGCGATTGAGGTCGAGCACGTGACCACGCCGGCCGACTGGAAAGCGCGCGGAATGGAGCGCGGAGCACCTTTCGCTGCCGCGCACACGTTCTTCCAGACCGGGCCCTTCCGACCGGCCAACCTCGCCCCGAAGGTGGACGGCGTCGTCTTCTGCGGCTCCGGCACCCAGCCCGGCGTCGGCGTACCGATGGTGCTCATCAGCGGTCGCCTCGCCGCCGAGCGCATCCTCGGCCCCGGCACGCGGTAGCGGCGCAGCGACCAGCGGACCGAGTGGGAGACTGGCGGGCATGGGGTTAGTGCAGGCGGCGGTGTCGCGCGGGGAGCTCGCCCGGGTCAGCGACCCGACCCTGCGTGCGTCGTACCTGGCGTGCAAGGAGCTCAACGCCCGCCACGGTCGCACGTACTTCCTCGCCACTCTGCTCCTTCCGGCCTGGAAGCGGCCTTACGTGCACGCGCTCTACGGCTTCGCCCGCTACGCCGACGAGATCGTCGACGACCTTGGCTCGACCGCCACTGACGCCGAGAAGTCACGACACCTCACCACGTGGGGTGACCAGTTCCTCGCCGACGTACGACGCGGCGAGAGTGTCGACCCGATCTGTCGCGCAGTGGTTGACACGGTGCAGCGGTGGGATATCCCGCTCGAGCACTTCGGGGCGTTCCTGCAGTCGATGCAGATGGACCTCACGGTCACCGACTACAAGACCTACGACGACCTGCTCACCTATGTCTACGGCTCGGCCGCCGTCATCGGTCTGCAGATGGTGCCGATCCTGGAGCCCAGCGACCGCATCGCGTACACCTACGCCGAAGACCTCGGGATCGCGTTCCAGCTGGCGAACTTCATCCGCGATGTCGGAGAGGACCTCCGGCGCGGGCGCATCTACCTGCCGATGGAGGACCTCGAGTCCTTCGGCGTCGACCGCGAGCACCTCGAGCGGGGGGTGGTGGACGGCCCGGTACGTCGCCTGCTCGCGTTCGAGGTCGCCCGCACGCGGGAGATCTTTCGGGCCGCCCGCCCTGGTGTCCGGCTGCTGCACCCGACGAGTCGTGACTGCATCGAGACTGCCTTCACGCTGTACGGCGGAATCCTCGACGAGGTGGAGCGAGCCGACTACCAGGTGCTCGACCGACGGGTCGCCGTGGGGCTGCCCCGGCGCGCCGCCGTCGCCGGTCGCGGGATCCTGCGGGCGCGGCGAGCACGCCGAGACTTCTGAACGCGTAGCGTCGGGGGCAGCAGGTAAGCACCGGGCTCTCGGCGAAGTGCAGCCACAGCTGCCTCCGCACCCTCACTAGGAGTAGTCATGCGCGCTCGAGCCACTCGTCTGTCCCGGTCGCTGGCCCTCGGCGGCGTCGCTGCAGTCGCTGCCGGCGGCGCGACGCTCTCCCAGCCGGCCACGGCGGCGACGCCGTGCACCGTCCCCGCGACGCCGATGACCTTCGACGAGCCGGGGTACGTCGACACCACCCGTGCCGGCGGCGAGCCGATCATCTTCACCCACCCGGACGGCAGCCTGCTCTACGGCTCCCACGCGGGTACGACGCACTTCTTCGCGCCGGAGAGCGCCGACGAGCAGATCGCTGCCTTCGCCGGTAAGTACCGCGGCCAGACCTACTACTACTACTCCGAGGACCACGGGAAGTCGTGGACCTACGTCGACCGGACCTTCCCGCCGGACTCGACCGCCGGGTCGGGCTTCTCCGACCCGGAGTTCGCCTTCGACAAGGCCGGCAACGTCTACGTCTCCGAGATCAACCTGGCCAACATCTCGATGTCCAAGTCCGGCGACTCGGGACGCACCTACCAGGAGCAGAACTTCTTCGCCCAGACGGTCACCGACCGGCAGTGGACCGAGGGTGACGAGGAGGACGTCGTCTACATCATCGCCAACTCATTCGGCGGCGGCACGTTCCCCTCGCGGCCGGCCGGGAACAGCGGTCATTTCCTCTACAAGAGCGTGGACGGCGGCAAGACATTCACGCCGGGTATCCCCGATGACAACGGCCTGGGCGACATCCGGGTCGACAAGAGCGACGGCACCCTCTACGAGGCGCAGTACGCCGGCGCCGGCGGTGACCTGGTGATGCGCGCCTTCCGGGGCGCCCGTGCCGACGACATGACCCCCGAGGACAACGTCGTGGCCGAGGGCGTGAGCATGCTCGCCCACTGGCCCACCTTCGACCTCGACCCCGCGGGCAACCTCTACATCACCTGGGACGAGTCCGGCGAGGGTGAGCGGCCAGCCGGCATCTACTACGCCTACTCGATTGACCGTGGCAAGAAGTGGTCAGCCCCGGTCCGACTCGACAAGGACAACAAGACCGACATCTGGCCGTGGCTGGCTGTCGGCGACGAGGGTCGAGTCGCCATCTCGTGGTTCCAGGCCGATGTCATGCTCCCGGCCGAGGACGCTCAGACGAAAGGCGACCACGGCTGGACGGTCCAGGCCGCGCAGAGCCTCAACGGCCTCGGCTGCCTGACCTCACCAGTGCCCGCCTTCCGCAACGCGACCGCGGTGCCGGAGGCCATTCACACCGGCACGATCTGTCAGGGCGGCACCGTCTGCCAGGCCCAGGCGATCGACCGCCGGCTCGGCGACTACTTCAGCGTCGAGATCGCCGGTGACGGCAACCTCGTCCTCGCCTACTCCGACACCCGGATGGGTGGACCGGTGGCCCTGCCTGGCTTCACCCGACAGACCGACGGCCCGTCCTTCTTCGGCAAGCCGGAGCCGCGCTTCGGGAGCAAGGGCGCAACCCGGCCCGCTCCCGCGCAGCCTGGACCGCAGCGGCCCGCGCCCCAGCCCGCGCCGAACCCGGCTCCTCTGCCGGCTACCGGTGGCTCACTGGCCGGGATCGGAGTGGCCCTGCTGGTCGCGGCCGGCGGCGTGCAGGTCGTACGGCGACACAGGCGGCACACTTCCGCGGTGTGACCTCTCGTTCACGACGTAGCCGCTGGGCCCTCTGGGCGCTGACCGTCAGCACGACGGTCAGCCTCGGGCTCGGCGGCTTCGTCGTCTACGGTGCCCGTGCCACTCACCCTGTGGGAGTCGACGACGCGCTGCGTCGCTACGCCGAGCGCCCGACGTACGCCGGACGGTCCGGCGTCGACAGCCGGCCCATCGGTGTTCGGCCGGCGGCCGGTGTCTACCTCTACGCGACTGTTGGCTCAGCTCGGGTCGACCTGCTCGGCATCGACCGCCGGTATCCCGCGACGACATCGCGCATCATCAGGCACGGTCCGGGTTGTCAGTGGGAGGAGGAAGTCCCCATCCTGCTGGAGCATGTGGAGGCCTACTCGGCCTGCGCCGCCGATGGCGACCAGCTCGACACCGGCTACAGCACCCGGCTCACCTACTTCTTCGTCGTCGGCGTCAGTGACGCCGCGTGCGCCCCAACCGGCACTCGCACCGGCTATGCGCTCGGGCAAGGAACCAGCCGCGCATTCCGCTGCCTCGATGCTTCGCGCGGAGTGCGGACCGACGGCACTGCGACATTCCTCGGCGACGACACAGTCGACGTCGCTGGTCACGCTACCGCCTGCCGGCGAGTTCGCATTGTGACCGTGATGAGTGGGACGACTAATGGCGCTGCGGTTCGTGAGCTCTGCAGCGACGCGACGAGCGGGCTCCTGCTGCACGAGACGAGGACCGTCGGGCTGACGGTAGAGAGCGCCTTCGTGGGACTCGTGAGGTACGTCGAGTCGGCCGAATTCGTCCTGCGGTCGACCACGCCCCAGCGTTGACCACGACACCGGCGTCGCGCCGTACGTAAAGCCCGCCTGCTAGTCGCGTTCCCAGATGCGTACGCCGCTGCGACTGAGGTGCGTCGGAATCCACTGGAAGAGCGGGTCGGCCTGCGCCAGCGCTGCGACCATCGCTCGCTTCTGCGTCGCCGAAGGCCCGCACAAGATGGTCAGCGAGCCACCCTCCCCGCCGGCGCCGTTGACCTTCCAGCCCACTGCACCGTGGGAGCGGGCCACGTCGATCACGGCTCGAGCGTCGGCACTGACGAGATCGGGATGCAGCTCTGCCTGTGCCTCGGTGTTGTCGATCATCGCTGCGCCGAACGCGCTGAAGTCGCCGGCCATCAGCGCGTCCCGGGACCTCTCCGCGGTGCCGCGCAGTGCGTCGAGTCGATGTCGACCGCTCTCGCCCTCGATCTCGGCGATGACCTGCGCGTGCACCGCCGAGGACACATGGCTCCGCCCCAGGAAGATCAGCGCCACTCGGCTCTCGAGCTCCCACTGCACTGCGTCGTCGACGGCGACCGGGTGGACCGTAGCCTGCGGGTAGGCAGGCATCTCGATGAAGTTGATGCCGCCGTACGCGGCGCTGAGCTGGTCCTGGATGCCGCTCTGCAGGCCGAGTCGATCTATCTCGATGCGATGCGCAGTGGCGGCGAGCTCGAGCGGAGTCATCCGGCCCGGCGTCAGTGCGTCGAGCGCGCCGACAAGAGCCACGGTGGCCGCCGCCGAGGTCCCCGTTGAGCAGCCGGCAGGCGCTGCCGAGTGGATCGTGATCTCGACGGCGAGATGGTCGGGAATGGTGATCTCGTCGATCGCCGCCTCGAGCAGGGGATGCGCGCCCGGTCGAGTCCGGTCGGGGTCGACGACGTAGCGGTCACCGAAGTTCTCCGCGTGCACAACGATGCGGTCTGGGCGCGACGACCGGTCGAAGACCTCGATCTGCACTTCGACACATGGGGAGACCGCGATGGTGAAAATCTTGCCGTGACCGGCGAACCACGTGTCGGTCCAGCCGCCGTTGTCGCAGATTCGGATGGGGGCGGCGGCGTTGACAACCCGGTGGAGCAGCGAGGAGCGCACCGCCGGAGGTTAGCCCAGCGAGACAGCACGGTTCCGCCACCTGACAGACCGCCCGCGACGCCGGTAGACCCATGCCTGCATGTGGTGCGCCGTGAGGAGGAGATCCGCGAAGGGCGCGAGAAGTGCCGGAGAGAGTGGCTGGCGCGCCACCGAGCGGGCGGCCAGGTTGGCACCGATCTGCGCTCCGACCGCAGCGCGAGCGAGCGCCCGCGTGGCCGGTCGCTGCGACCAGGAAAGCCACACAGGCGCCAGGCTCAACGCAGCGGTCGCCATCTCAACGGCGACCGAGTTGCGGCGCACGGCGGAGGTGTTCTTCAGGAGACCCGTCCACATCCCGGCCGCGTCGTCGTACATCCGGACGGTGAAGCCGTCGAATGCGGTCGCCAAGCGCACCACCCCACCTCGCGACGTCACCAGCCGGGCCAGCGCGATATCGTCGACGACCTGATCCGCGATGGCGAGGTGCCCCCCTACTGCGTCGTACACCGAGCGCCGTACGAGCAGGCAGTGGCCCACAGCGAAGCTCGCCGATGAGGTCGGGTCCGCGATGCGTGCGGGATCGGTACGACGAGCAACGGCCAGGCCGACCTCTGGCAGCAGCCAGCCGGTCAGCCAGTCCGCCGACACCAGGCGACCGACGGCACTGATGAGGTCCGCATCGGTCTCCTCGGCGACAGCCAGCAAGCGACACAGCAGATCCGGCTCGACGCGCACGTCGGCATCGACGAACCAGAGCCAGTCAGACGCCTCCGCTCGGGCGCCGTACGCGCACGCTGCCGGCTTGCCGAGCGCGCCCCCCGGCAGCTTGGGCGCGTCAACGACGTGGATTCGGCGGTCGGACACTGCCCGCGCTGCCGCAGCCGTGGCGTCCGATGACGCGTCGTCCACCACGACGACTCTCGACAAGACCGGGCCCGTGCGGCACAAGGATTCCAGGCACTCACCGATCCGCAGCTCTTCGTCTCGGGCCGGCACGACAGCGCAAACCTGAGCCGATAACGACCCCGCAGAGAGCACCTGCGGGAGCCGGTGGGCAACCGCTCCGAATCGGGCCAGCCGCGCCTGCCGGGACACGGTGAGAGCTAGCGAGCCCAGACTGATCAGTCCGAGCACCTCAGCGCGAGACGGTCGCATCGGTGACGTCGACGGCAGCGCGAGCTGCTTCCCGGCGGCCCCACCACACCCACCACAGCAAGGTCTGCACGACCAGAGCGAATCCGAAGAGCAGGTCCTCGACCGGGGCGAAGACGATGCGCAGCCCGACGATGGCGTCGTCGTCGTACGTGACGATGTCCCGACCGGTCAGCACACCGTTGGTGATGAGCTGGAAGAAGATGACGATCGCATAGCTCACCCAGAAGATGCGTCGACGAAGCAGCCCCGTGCGGAGCACGAGCAGCTCCAGCAGCAAGGTGGCTCCGACGCCGAGCAACGCTGCAGCCGTGTACGTCATTGGGGCGGCCTCTCGTCGCCGCCACGCCACCCGGTGGCGGCACGGACCGCCTCGAAGGTGAGGATCGCGCAGCTGGGTATGACGATGAAGAAGAGCAGCTCCTCGAGCGGCAGGTTCCCCGGCAGCTCGATGCCGCTGGTCTGCGCCGGGTCGTAGTCCCAGTGACCTCGCGCAATCGCCCACACGTCCCAGATCACGAAGACCACGACCACAGGGAGCAAGGAGAGCAGCCAGCGTCGAGGTCGGCGGTAGACGCGGGCGTGGTAGTAGAACTCCAGCGGCAGCGTGGCGAGCGCACAGGCTGCGAGTACGAGGAGATAGGCCGCCTTCACGAGCGACATCTTCGCAGTACGACGTCCTGGACTGCGGAACCGACGTAGCTGATCCCCTCGTTAGACTCGATGAGTCGGTCGAGCTGAGGAGTCCTGTGAACCGTCGCCAGTTCCTGCGCGTGAGCGCGATCGGCGTTGCGCTGCCGGCCCTGGGCTCGTGCGCGAGCGACG
>Ga0136633_1000608_pt1 | contig 27456 bp, 51 predicted proteins | sample AntDrymeUQ832206_2_FD_105494 | JGI IMG/M metagenome (GOLD analysis project Ga0136633, IMG submission 105494) | Polar desert sand microbial communities from Dry Valleys, Antarctica - metaG UQ83 (22.06) | ecosystem: Environmental > Terrestrial > Soil > Desert | place: Antarctica: Dry Valley... | reverse complement strand
GGTGACTCCGCTGTTCAACAGGGTGATGAGTTCGAGATCTGAGTTACGGATCTTGAGGGCATACAGTTTCATTGCGGTACTCCTTTATGTAGGGGTCTCACTATAGCCCAGGTTATTCGTGCGACTGACCTACAACCACCCAAAATACGCAGCGGTGTGCATCAAGAGATTCCGAGTCTCTCGACCGTAACCGAAGCGGTCGGCATTCTGCTCGTCTCCTCAATGTCTAAATGGCAAAAAAGAATGAGCCCGTGTTAGGGGCTCAGACTTTTAGGTCCATTCGATCTTGTCGTATAGATTCAGGCGGGTCATTCCGGTGTAGCGGTAGTGGCTCGCGCGGAGTCCAGCGTCCGTGATCAATGTGTAGGCGATGGTACCAGGGCAGTTGTCGACCGTCACGAGGACAAAGGTTGTAAAGCCTCTTTTGGCATTACACTCAAGGTTGTCATGATAGTCGGACAAGTCAAACTGGTGCTTCTCACCATCAGCAATGATCGCGTCGATGTTCTCGGCGGTCAATTTCGCCACGTAGAAACGAGGGGGCATGATGATCTTCTTTCAGATAGGGGTCTCATTATAGGACAGGTTATTCGTGCGACTGACCTACAACCACCCGAAATACGCTGCGGTATGCATCAGGAGATTCCGGGTCTCTCGACCGTAACCGAAGCGATCGGCATTCTGCTCAATTGACGTTTTAAGGTCGCCATCATCGTGGCGCATTGTCGCCGCCTTCCAATCGCACAACATCTCGAGCATCTGTACGAGGTTCATACCGTGGATGCCAACATTGGGCGAAAGGAGTATATCTCCTTGCATCTGGCGGGACGGCGGTTGCTCAAGGCGTCTCCCGCTCAAGTAACCGCCAATGAAATGTTCGGGATGGTGATCGTTAACGGCGTAGTGATGTTTTAGACCAACCCCCATACTAGCCAGGAACCCTTTGTATTCCTCGCTACCATATGTGCTATCTTTAAGCTTAGGCGAGAACTCGTCAAAGACACTCACCTCAGGCTCTTCAAGCTTTGATGCATCATGAAGTTGAGCACGTTTTAAAAGATCATGAATAACCTGGTCCAACTTGTGCCGTACTTCGTGGATATGTTTCCAGGTATCTACACGACTATCGTAACCCATATCAGCTCTCGCTTTCTGATTTCCGTTTGGCAATTTGGTTCATAGCAAGAAAAAGACTTGCTGCGTCATTAAGCTGTTCGCTTGTCGAGCAGAATTTGAACATCGCCTGATCAATTTCCCACGGTGGAACGCCGGCAGCAAGCGCTTCATCGGTCACCGCTTTGATTCTTTCAGCAGTCTTACGCAGCTGTTTATGTACTCGAGCGGCTTCTTTTCCGGCATTACTGAGTCTAGATAGATCAAAATCGTGGGGCATAAGATTCCTTTTGTTTAGATAAAAAGAAAGCCCGAGTTAGGGGCCCTCTTTTTGAGGCGTTTACTTCGTGGCTGTAGAGGTCAAAATGGCGACGTGCTTCTCGCGATCGGCGATCATCTCGTCGAGATACTTGATGCGTTCGGCGTTGGGTTTATCCGAGTTTCGGATGGTCCAACGTTCGACGGTCAAGAACTCGAGGACGGTCTCGATGCGCTGAAGGTCTGTAACTCGTTCTGAAATCATGGTAGTCTTTCGGTAGAGGGGTCTCACTATAGCCCAAGAATATGATGCGACCTAGTCAACGCCACCCCTTACGAATGCTAACTGTGCGACGACCCCAGTTGCGAGCCGTGCCGCAACCTGGGACCCAGAAATCGAGCTGTGTGCCATAACCGATGCGATCACGAACAACAAAGTGTCGCCGGCCTGTAGGCGAGGGAGCAATAGTCAACTTCGTACCAAGAGGGAACGAGTTGGAAGCAACCGAGCCGGCACGGACCCGAGATCCGTCTGCCATGGTTCCGCTGAGACAATATGCGGTTGAGCCTACGTTTGAATTTTGGTTACTACCAGTGTGCGCGTTTGCCGTTGTGGCAAATAGCAGCGTAAAAAATGTAACGAGTTGTTTGATTGAATACTCCAATCTTAGGGAATAAAGCAAACGGGTAGGGCGCCTAAGCCGTTCCAGGCCCAGACGCCCATTACCGTATACGGATTAGCACTCATTTATCGTGCCTCACCGCGCCCTGATTCTTAAAGCTCGCACAGGGCATCGCGAGTACTGCTCGAGTCCCGTCATGTTTTCACCGCAGACGGGTGCGCGGTCTTCTGTAGACCCGTCTCTTACGAGATACAATACGGGTCGGGGGACCTACTCGATGTGGGCATGAACGAAATATCCCCGACTAGCCAAGCCTCCCAGCTTGATCGGTGGTTCCCGAAGTGGGCCTACCCTGACCGACGCGTTCGGCCTAGTAAGCTCGCATCTTCTCGTCTCGCCTGTCCATCCACTCTCGAGTAGGGGTTCCCCTTGTGGGGCGCCGGTATCACAATGTCCCCATCCGGGTGCCTTTTTAAAGGGTTCCAGGAGCATAGCGCACACCGTGAAACCACGGAACTGCTTGGAACCGTCTGTTATTTCGCATACACTACACCTCCTTTCCCTATCAGATTATAAAACGTTCTGCGCTGCCTGTCACTACCCGTTCAGGGGATAGCCGGTCACTCTCTACGGGTCACAAAGAAGTGTGTTGCTTTTTGGCACTCACCCACTCTTGTTTAGAAAACCCTCAATCGCATGCTCGCGTCACCGAACCGAGCGAGGCACCACGCAGATATATTACATTAAAGCAAAGTTTGATTCGTTTGGAACTTCTTTGCGCATCTGCTTCCACCCTCTGAAATTACCTTCAAAATTAAACTGATCGAGCTCGTTTATGTGCGGGGGAGACCCCTGCTTTTGGTATTCCAAAATATACGCAGCCTGGACCGCCGCTCGTCGTCTTGCTTCGTCGTTTGTCCAGGGGCGCGCTACGTGTTCAAACGGAGACCAGTGACCATTACCCATAAGCATCTCAGCTCGTTTGATAGAGGCTTCGTGTGTCTCAAAGTTTTCGTGAGTATCGTATGAAACTCTGGCGCATCGACCAGCCGAGATCATCTTGGCTTGTTGTAGGTCGAGCTCGCCACTAGCTTGTTCTTTCTCAGTAACAAGCGGAAGATGCCACTCGTGTGGTGTTAATGCAACCGGTGTTCCACTAGCTAGCGCTTCTTTCATCATACTAGCAATAATTTGGAATTCGGGTTGAGCAGCAGGATGATCTCGCAACCCGAAGAAATTATCCCACTCTGTTGCTGACACAATAGCAGTATGCCACATAAACGGTTCGAGCAATCGATTAATTCGACTTTTGTCGCAGTCCAAATTAACAAGAGCGCGAGCGGCGAACGCCGCAGAATTTCGAGCGTCCAGCCATTGATACAACGCATCCTTGGTGTCGGCTTCTGATAGCACCGCTCCCACGCCCATACCGGGGACACGCTTATTCATTGTGGGCACAAACGGATCACGTAAAACTTGGTTGATGATGTCTTCAGGCTTTTTAGCTCGACTCGAAGCAGAGTTTCGTGAGAACATTCGATGCGTGTTAAGTTCAGCAAGAAGAAATCTTGGTAAAACAATCTCCAACGTAGTGAGACGAACTTCCGTGGTTGTAGCAAACGAGTCAGCCAACGTCTTAACAGAGTATCCCATATGGTCTTTCTTTTAGTACAACAGAAAATAAGTCTGGCGTCTGCACCCACCCCTTGACTCTGGACGTCTCCAAATATAGAGTGTTCAGTTTCTTTACCCCGATGATGGCTCAAAACGGGAACCAGACAATTAAAAATAGAAGGGGAGCACAGACGAATCAAGTCTGGCCCCCCTCCGTCGCGGATGCATCCGCCGGTTTGTTTGCACACCTGGTAGAAATACGGCGTACCGAACGTCTCATGATTGACGAACCGAGTAACCTTCTCGGGATACCCCCACCCGAAGGTGGGGCGCTCAGAGCCTAAACCGGTTTAGCCTCGCCCTGACGAGGTACTAGTCGTCTGACGAGCCCGTGCCGGGCGGGCCCGCGGGCTCCGAGACCTTCTCTGTCGTCTCGGTCTTCTCGGTAACCTTCTCGACCGGCTGCGCGTCCCGCTCGTCCTTCTGCGGGTCGTCGCCTTGGCCGATCCTCTGATCCTGATCGAACATATACATTCTCCTGGGTGTGAATGACTAGGCACCTACGTTCTACAAAGAACTGGCTTAACGGACCAGTCGTGAGAAAATGCTGATAACCTTCATCCTTCACCGAGAAACCCTACTATCTCAACAATCCAAACAGTGTTTTTTGCTGTCGGATACTTATGCCAGCAACAGTCTTTGATGGTGGCATCTGACAACGTTGCATGATCTTAGTTGTCTTAACTTGGCCGTGTTTGGGTAAAGCGAGTAAAAGGTCGAACACTTTCATGTTGCCAATCCATACTGGCGGATCGGAAATAAACGGCCTAATCGCCACACGCTCGGCTTTAAGATCTCGCTTAAGCTGAGCACGAAGCCTTCGAACACTGTTTGCCCGATCTAGGGCGTCTCTACGCTGTTGAAGTGATCTCTCGGGCGGATTCATTTACGTTTCCGCCAAACGGCAATTGCGTCGAGTATCACCGAAGCCAGCGTCGGTTTATCCTTACGCCGCCGGAAAAATGCCATATCAGTCCTCCCTCATGGCATCAGCAGCCAACTGCTCGTCTTCGTCTGCCGCTTTGAGGACGTTCTCATCTGTGATATCGATGCTCGCCTTCAGAGCCTCGTCCTCATCTACATCGACACCAACGTGTGTGTTGGGATCTTCGGGAGTGCTCATGTGCTGTGTGCCCCCTTCGGTTGCGTTGTGCTCAATTGTCGGGATTCCCTGTTCAGCTTTGAGCTCAGCGACCTCGGCGTTGGTGTGGGTCACCACGTCGGTCTCACTTGGCTGCATATGAGGCGGCAAAGCGGGAGGACGTTCACGTACCTCCACATCGGAGGGTGTCGGCTGCTCTGGCATCGGTTGCGTACCGACCGCCGGCACGGGCGGTGACACTTCCACTTCGGTAATCGGGGCTGCCACCGGAACTGCTGCGGCGGCAATAACCGGCTGACCTAGAATTGCTCGCGCCTGCTCCCCTGTAATTTCGCCACGTTCTGCACGTGCCCAAACGTCTGCGGCTTTAGGGGTCTCAGTTGGAGGGCTGGCCACAGCACTCTCTGGTAGACCTACGTCGCCAAGGTTCTGCTTTGGCATTGGCAAGGTCCCTACCGGTTGAACGTCTACTGCTGGAAGGCGATTGATCTGCATCTCCGCTTCCTCAGCTTTAATCTTCCCGAAAGCGGCTTGGTTACGAATATCCGCCTCTTTCACTCGTCGTCTGGCAACGCGCTCATCCTGCGCAATGGTATTGTCAAATGCCGGTTCCTCGGAATATGCAATGGGCGTGTTAACTAACGCAGAAGCACGTTCAAGGGTGTAGTAGTTCTCACCCTTCCAGCTGATCGTGTCGTGAGTAGACGGATCCGCTGTATGACTATTGCCGGTGTCCTTATCCGTTCCAGTAAAGACCTCCGGTCCAAGGACTGTGACGTTACCATCCGGATACGGATATGACTGCAGCCTCACCTCATTGACCTTGTCAAATGCCACCGAGAACGCTTTGGGAGTATATACCTTATACCCACGCTCAGACGTTAGAATCCAATCCCCCACGCGAGCCTGTTCCTGCCGCTCGGTTTGAGGACGGGTAACCGGCACATGAATAAACTTCACCATCCGGTTACGGAGACTCATTGTCTCTTTAATCACACCGCCACACCAGCCGGCGATAACTTCGAAATTCTCTTCAGAGACCTGCACCGCGTCCACGTAGATGGGCTTTCGCACATAGGTGGTTGTAGTAATACTCACGCTAGTTTTCCCCTTTCGGGCCCTTTTGATAAAAATAAATACTTCGTTACAATCCTTCGGTCTCCTTACGGCGTGTAGCCAAAAATGCCGCAAGAAGAGAAACCATTAGACTTGATAGATAAAGACCAGGAGGAATCTTCATATAAACCTCTCTTCTGGCTCATTGTTTACGTCTGCATCTGTTGTCGGTGGAACAAGCGGGGCCCTTCCAACATAATAACCAAGAAGGAACCCCGCAAAGAACGCCACCATAACAAGAACACCAACGGCGATCGCTAACCCAACCATTCTACATCAATTTCCACACAGAAACGATACCGTAGATAATGACAGACAAAACCAACGCAGCCAAAGCAATGAGAATGATAGCACCTAGAACGAAACCGAGTTTACTTCCATCGATGTCTTTCTTCACTGAGAATCCATCTCCGCGTACTTACGCTCCAGCTCGTCTTCCTCGATGGTGACAAACATGCTACGCAGGTAAGCCTTTACTCCGGTGTTACCGTTAACTTCCCAGTTGCTTGCCGCCACAATAAGGTCGCAGTTCTGAATATCAGCAGAGTCCAACAATGCGATGTTGTCCTCGCCGAGAATCGTCTTGCCTCGGGATGTAATCATGACAACCTTCGGTGGCTTACCCTTGCGGTACTCGGCCGCCACAGGAAGCCAGGGGCGCCCCACCGCATTGGGGTCTTCAGCCAGGTCCTCATCGCGTACTTTCGTTCGCTTAATGTTCCAGCCGTCTTCTGCCATAGCTTCGGCGACGTCCTCGGGGAGACCTACCGCAAAGTTTCGGTCACCCTCTTTATTGTACTGCCCTTCCTTGCCCTCAAAATTCATGTAGAAGATATCGACGCCTTCCATCACAACTGTTACGCCAGTTTTGACTGCCATGTTCATGTACTCCTTCGACTGATTGGGAAATATATAGTGTAAGGTCTACTGATCTTCTTTAATACGATACGTCAACTCGAACTCGGTTGATCTAGTGGGATAGGTGTCTCCGTCAACGGTGGTGACAATATAGTCACCGGGACATACCATGAGGGCGCTTTCGTCATCGCCAATCATGCCGTGTTCGTCCATGATATAACCACACTCAACGCAAACGGTCCTACCCAAAATATTAAGATGGCGAAAGCGACGAACTACTTTGCCCTCTGTAAGAACAGTATCGGGAGTTCCGTTTGTCTCCGTACCCAGCGTAACTGTTTCGCTATTGTCGAGAGGGTGATCGCCGTTGGTGTTCCACCGCACGGCTTTGATTTCGGTATTACCTGTTAAATATGTCTTGAGTGTGCTCAAACCTCGACCCCTTCTTTTGCACTTATGTCTTTGATCCGGACAGTTGAAAGAACTTTTCCCACGGTACTCGATGTGGCCAGCCGGTCACTATAAAGGGCTCGATTTGCAACCTTTATTGCGGCTTCTGGACTATCCGCTTCCACTTGGATCTCGCGAATCTGTGTCACTGTGTATGCGATCTGAGGCATGGTCGTCCTTATAGGGGAACACGGGCATTGGGCCAATATCGATTCCCGCACCAATAGCTCGTTGCAGGACCGGGTCGGTCACGTCGGTTGAAACAACTCGAACTCCGGCTGCAGTTACTTCGACTACTGCTTCACCAACTACCCTATCGCCAAAGCGTAGAGGAACCGTCTTATGCTCTGTGGTTCGAGCTTCTCTGCTGGCGTTCTGTTCAAATATGTTCTCATGAGGCGCCATGACGACTACCCTCAACTTCAGCTATGTCGGGATTAAACAGCGGTTTATTAACGTCCGCCATCTGATTACAGCGAGGGCATAGAAATATCCTATGATGTATGGGTGAATCTCCCTTGCCACGATCTTCGCCCCACACAAGGCGACATTCAGGGCAGCGACACGTAATCATGCGTTATCGTCTCTCCTTTTTTAGGCTTGGACGGGGGGCGTGCTGGCCGTATGGCCCGAAGAAGCTTTATGATTACCTTCGTGGGCCATAGGGAGAACACAAATATGGCGCATAAGTTGGACATCGTTACGTTCGTCGTATCCAACCACGCGATCCCACTCAAATGTACAACGGAACTTTTTTATAGGTTTTGGCTTTTTAGCCATTACACTCCCTAGTTTTCTTAGTTTTCTTATTCTCTCGATTTGATGTGTGTTAGACGGTGCTATCGGTTCTCTAATTGAAAACTCTAAAAAGCTTTCACCGGTGTGAGAATCCGTAGAAATCCAAAGTCCTGTAATAGTCTTTAGTTCTCCATTAACCTTAGTTTTTAATCGCGGATTCCCACCGTGACTACCTATGTCGTCTAGTATTTGAATAAGCGCTTTAATTCTCATATATGTCTTTTCGGTTCAACGAATTCTTCAAACGACCCAAATTTTTCGATCGTCTGTACGGCGGCGTCTTTGAGCTTTTCAAAATATGCATAATCAATCTCGAGATTGTCGTCCATGCCCTCAGCTATATCCGCCTCCATCCATTCAAAACCTTTTGTTCCGCTTACTGCATAAAATTTCTCTTCGAAAACCCGGTAAAGTACACCGCCACCCTCGGTCACCGGAACAAATCGTCCAGTCTTACCGATATGACGCATGTTAGTAACTTGCTTGTCACTGTCTTTGTCAGTGAGTTGATGACGATCAAGATACATCGCACCCTTATTGACCGATTTTGCCTCGCAATAATCGTCAAAGCAGAGCGCTTCTTTCGAGAAAAGACTCTTGAAAACGTAAGGGTGAGCAAACTGGGCACCGACAGCAATCCACCGGATATCGGGAACCTCAGGGGGATCAAACGGAACGCCTTGGACTCCAGCAATATAGACCGCGTCATTCACCAAGGCAAACTTGTCATATGTTTCTTCGTGTTCAAACTCGTAGCCGAATTGCTTACCGTACTCTTCGACAATACGAATAATTTTAGCATCCGCATTCGGGATCTTGATTGAATCAGTTTTCACGTGAGCAACCGTGTATCCCGCTTCTTGTACTAAGAGTTTAAGATCGATCATGAACAACGCGCCACGCTTGGCTACGATGTTATCGACGTTTCGAATATCACGAAAAGGGTTGTCAAACTTCGCTGACGTGAGACCATAGACGATGTTAATAACGATCTTTAGCGCAAAAGACAGCGCCTCCGCCGTAGTCTCATCGTCCAAAAATGGCTTCAGCCGCCCGTTTAGCAATCCACGAGCTCGCTCAAATTCTCTACGTTTGATAGCAATACGGGCTTCACGAAGTTCAGCAAACCTCGGAGTATACTCTCCAAATACATTCATAATCTCAATCGATGATGGGTGCATAGACGCAACGTCGAGTACTGCTACATTTGTATATAACCCAGGCTCGGAGTAAACATAGCCACCTTCACTAGGATCCTCGCCTTTATAGGTAGATTTACCCATCGCAAACCGATACCCCGGAAACTCTTCGGAGAGATCGGTGTATTTAAACTTCTTCTGTGGGCGTTTGTCATCGCCAAAGATTATCTTGGCGGTGTGGTTTTGCGTGGTATCGTTGACAGCTCTACCTGATAGCTCTGCTAGAATCTGACGAGCCACAAAGTCACCCTTACGATCCTCAAACGTAGCCTCGGTAGCCGCCACGTCGTTGGCGCAGTAGTTAACGACCTTTTCCCAAAGCTCTTCGGGAACCGGCTGATCCCACGCAAGGTCCATTTCCATATGAAGAATGCCCAAGTCAATTTCAAACTTTTTCAGAGACTGTTTTTTAGAAGAGAAGTCCCAGATGTCTGCATACGACAAAGAATATGCCGGAGCATAAGGCGCTCCTCGATCATTATTGATTAGCTTTGAAGACAACTGAAAGAGTTGAATATTGGTGAGTCCCATTGCTGCACCATACAGAATATGGTTATCATACCTACGATTGTAAAACCCTACCAACTTCATCCGAAAGAGCGCTTCTACCTCATGCGCTTTTGGATTGATCATTCTAACTATCTCATCTGCTCCTTGGTATTTCCAGCACACGATGAAGAGGTTAGGGTAGATCTCCACATCAAAGAATACCAGCCGATCGTCTGAAATATCGACAACTGCATCAGGATCGTTTGTTATCTCTACTTCCGAGGCCCACTTCATCTCGCCTACGTTTTTAAGACATATACTTGCCTGATTACTTGAGTTGTTGGCAAACGCAATGATACGCGAGCGAAGGTTACTCACATCATAGCACATGTCTGACTCATATGCATCGTCGAGAATTTTCTTAATAAAATCGATTGACGGCTTGGTACCTGGGTGAATTTCCTTCTTGAGATTCTGCTCAATCAGTCGACGCAGTCCTTGTTCGCTCTGCATGGTCTTCGTAGCGAGCATATTCTCCTTCTTCTGCTTAAGCGGTAGACCGCTACTTATCACCGAAACGGGCACCGCATTGCACCGTGTGAGCAAACGTCGCAGGGACGCATCCCCCCGGTACACTTTGATCTCAATTCCATCAGCATACGTTGTTGATAGCTTGGAGACGTCTCCACCATAGGTGTAATGGAGATGGACACCCTCTCCAGATTTTGAGATTTCTCCGTAGGTGGGCGGCCATTGACTCGCGGCCTCAAGGTTCCGTTCAAGCGCTTTTGCTCCATTGATATCCTTTAGGTCGAAGTCAATGACCACGTGCTTATCTGGAACTTTAACAAAGTGGAGCTTACTAGTATCAATATCCGCAAGCGTGGTTTTAACGTTTGTCCACTTCGCTTTTGGTAAACCGTGTTCTGTTGCTGCTTGCGCGGGTTGAGCAACCAAGTCTTCATCAAGTAAGGACTTCGTCTCTTCTAACACAAGCGAGAACTCCGCTTTGCTTTCTTTCTTAGGCGCCTTGAACTTATCGGCGGTAAACCCGAAATATAGACTGCGTACTTGTTGCCCATCTACTTCGCCCCGATCTTTGAATTCCTCGAAGTAATTTCGAAGTTCTTCTCGAAATTTATACTGGGGTAGAGGGCGGTCAATGCCGCTTTCATCACAGAACTCCTTATAGAGAGCATAGGCTTGCTTAACCGTTGTGTAATTCTGCTGTTTGAAGACATCAAAATTAGCTTCAATATAATTGAAGAAAATGTCGGTTTGAAGCATCATCTCCAGAGGACGATACGCATTGTAATAGTTCTTACCCATAGCCAAGAACGTGTCTAAACAATGCTGGGCAATAGCACCTAACTCAAAGTCCACCTGTCCGATGAGCGTCGAGTAGTGTTTGGCTGGAATCTTTACGCCTGTCGGATGAATATCGACTAAGCGGCGAATAATACCTGACTTGGCATCCGAAATTCGTACGGGTTGATTCGTACCCATAAACAATAACGCATCTACTCGTGAAGTGTAGCTTGGCTTGTACTTCTCGTTCATTGTCATGTCTTCGTGAGCAATGATAGAGTTTAGTCGAGCGTTGTCTTCAATCCTAGACAGATCTCCATCGTGCTGTAGAGCTACCAGAGGATTGTGCTTAAAGACTTCAGTTGCAAATGCCGAGCTTGAACTTCCTAGCGCCTTCCCGTCGAAGGCTGTCGTATACCCCTCGAATAGTTTTTGAATAATATTCAAAACGGTAGACTTTCCCGTTCCGGGTGGTCCGTAAAACACTAGAAACTTCTGGATCTTCTTCGAATCTCCTGAAACAACCGAGCCGATTGCCCATTCAATCTTCGCCCGTTCTTCGGGAGAATATAGCGTAGCCATCAACTCGTCCCAAGCGAGATGCTCTCCTTCTCCCAACGCATACGGTAAACGCTTAGACGCGTAGTCACTCTTTTTCACAACCGTATTTGCAAACACCAACTTCGAATCTAATGAGTGAGACGAATCCGAAAGATTCATAAGAAACTTTCGAAAGTTTCCCCACGAAGTGCTTCCCCAGGAGCGCATATATTTAACGTTTGCTTTGATTCCTGTGGTCTTTTCACACTTCTCAGCTTCAGCTGCAAGTTCTGCATCAACCAATCGCTGCACATCATACTCATCACGCGACCACAACCCTGCGGCCTCATCCCAAATGGCATAGAAGGTACGACCTTGGACCATCAGATCCTTGGAGCGACCAACTGTGAAGTCGGGGTACATCTCAAGCCCCTTCTTCGTTTCTCGAGTAAGGATCCGATAAAAATCCATGCCACCTCCTCCCTTCCCTTATCTATTCTGTATGATTTAGTCGAAGCGCCAAGGTAGTAGTTATTGAGGATGAGTCTCGTTTTGCCATGCGTACTTCTTTCCGTCTTGTTCCTTACGCAGTGCCCCATCATAAATTTCTTTGTACCCCAGCGCATCGGGTCCCACATAACCATCCGCTCGGGCATGCGAATTAAAAACGGCATGGTTGGTAGAATCAACCACAACCCACATCCGTAGACGATTTGGCATGACGTGGGCTAGCTTAAGTAGAAAATGGTCGCCGCGTTTACCAATTTCATGCTTTAAATTCTGAGGATACATCCAATATCTCATTATTCGCCCTTTCTCTCACGAAACTTCTCTTTAACGTCCTTGTGGAATTCAACAGCCGTAAGCGCTCCTGCTTCCCACTGATCTTTTTTCTCTTGAGTAAGCACTTCCCACGAAGGAAGGGGTACACCTACCGCCGATGCGCCTTGTGTTTTTGTGACATACGACTCAAACGCTATTTGTCCTGGTGTTTTAAACATTGTAACCCCCATATGGGTTCTCATAAGCTTCTTGCTCGGCTAAATATGCACTCATCTGATACCACAACTCAACGCCTGTTTGATCACGTTTAGGATTAGCTAACGGAAAGAAGCCACCCAATCCGGAAGACTCGTACTGTCTCCAAATAAGACGATCAAGCATACAATCAATATCTTCTGCCAACCTACGACTGATTCTGCCGGAGTAACGGTCGATCCTTAGGTTGACCATAAGCTGCCAAGCCCATTCACCAGGATCCGAACTTGTCTGATACGCCAACCGTTTAGAAAGGGCAATCAGAACCTCCAGTACAGATATAGCACCCAATATGTCGGTGGAGACATAGGGTTTTACCTCAAATTCTCGGAAACAGGCGTGCCGCAAATCTTGCACGTCCTGAGTCCGAGAGCTATCGTTGGCAACAACGTAAAAGAATTCTTTTGAATACAAAATATGAAAGAGTTCTTGGAAATTACGCTGCCGATTGGGTGTAATCTGTGCGCTCAGCCACTCAAGATAGGCGGCTAAGGCGCGATCACTCATCCTCGAAAGTCAGCCGTCCTCGCCAAGACTTATCCGAGTGCTGAATGTTATCCTCAGTTTCATCCGGGTCAATTCCGTGTACCTCAAGCGAATATGATCCGTATGACAGGACAACCTCGTAGTCGACTTCACGAACCTCGTTGCGTACGTGGACCGTGTTGGCGTCTGCCCCGCCGTGACCAAAGCGAGTTAGGTTATCAATTCCGATTGTTTCTTCTTGATCGTCAACAATGACGTCGTTGTCTCCACATAGAACCCCATCGGATTCGTAGTAGGTGAGACCTTTCTGTTCGTGCTCCAACGAATTTTCGCGGAACTCGTCTACGTGAACAACGTAAGGAGCTGTCGGGGTTCGAGTTTTAATTTCTGTAGAGTAATCCCAGATCGGTGCTTTGGCATCACGTTCCGCAAAAATGTTCTGCGTGTCTTTCACGAACTGTGCACGCTCTCCCCGACGATCCGGGTTAACAACTTCAATCTCTGAAGCCATTCGCTCACCTTCTTCACGAACGTCACGCATTTGTTTTGTTTCGGGAGCATCACGCATAACTTGCGCGGGCGTTTTACCCGAAAGTGTGGCGGAAGCCGACGGAGGAACGTATCCAAGCTCTTCCGGCAGCGTTTCTGCTATTTTTTGTTGCTGACTAAACGTAGCCAGATCCTCAAGGGCTGGCTTTTGGCTTTCTGCATTGTGCGCTATTAGCTTTTGCTGGTAGTGATCTCGCACCTGGGCAGTCTCTTCTTCGAGTAGCTTGTCGAACTTACCCCGCATCCGCTTCTCAGCGATTCGGAAGCCCACGTAACCTCCTGCAACCGCACCGACACCGAGACCGAGTAGCACAAGCGAAATATCCCTACCTGAGACTCGGCGAGAGACCTTTGCTACATTTGTAAATTGTTCAGCCACAACTTCAGCACCATCCGCTACAAGCTCAGTAGCTTCATCTGCAATGTGGGGAACGTTGACCTGCTTTGCTTTCTTCACAAGCTTACGTCCCTTAACGTATGACTCGTGTACAGCCGCTTCCGCTATAGCCTGATTTGGTTTATCTGCAGCAAGGGCCTTTGCTGCGACTTTTTTAGCGGTCTTTGGCGCTTTCTTTGAAGCCAGCGTTTTTGCTGCCTTGGTTTTTGTTTTGCTCTCGCTCATTATTTGTTCTCCTTCTTGCTCATCTGGTCGAGCAGGTGGTAGATGGGCCCGTCGACGTTGAAGTCGAGCAGGATCGAGTTCTCCCGACCATTGATAAAGTCGTTGGCCGTCTCGTCGCTTCGGTAAAGCCCGAAGTCGATATATGAGTCGCCTTCGCCATCCATAAACCAACCAACAGCCTGCCCTGCCGTAGTCTGCATAAGCCCCAACGCCTTATATACCTCGTTGAGAAATACAAACCTCCGGACTCGAAGGATGTCGTTAAACCAGTTCTGTTGATGAGTCAGAAATGCGTAGTTGTATTCGCTTTCGCGCTGCCAAGAAGTACTAGTCTCATCGAAGTACTTTGCATACATCGATGAGCCACCGTCTAGGTTGGCTTTCAAACAAACGACCTCTTTACCGGTCTTATCGTCGATGACAACAACGTCTTCGCTCTCATACCGAAGAACCCGGTCTTCTTCCACGCCATACTTTTCAACTACTCGAGCACGGTACGCCTTAAAGGCTTCGTCAACCGCGGTATAAGCAGAGGCAAGCGCTAGGTTGCGCTCCTTTAGAATATGCTGAGACTTCGTCAGGCAGGCAATTGACGCTGCACCCACCAACATTGCTGGTGCATACAACTTGCCTACTTCAACCGCACCACGGATATAGATTACTGCAATGTCCTGCTTCTCATCCTTCTCTGAGTAAAACTCCGGCTTAGTTTCACGGGCAAGATGTGCTTTGCCAAGAAGCGAGTTTGTCTCTTCCAGCGCATCTTCCAACTTAAGAGTGGCACGACAGGCAAGCACGGTGCTGACAAGCGAGCCGGCAACCCCCGCTCCAAAGAGAAGCGAGGGTGAATTCTTCTTTACAACTAGGGCTTGTTTAGCCGCAATGCGGGCCAGCCCATCTGGGATAAATTTCATAAATTCTCCTAAAATAGAGTATCGTCGTTGGCGGGCGGCTGCCCTTTTGCTGCCCGCCGCTTCTCAGCCCGAGCTTCTGCTTCTAGTTCTTCACGCTTTAGCATTTCTCGCTGATATATAGCAAATATCTGTACATCCGACATTGCATGAACTTTCTTCTGCCATTTATCGGCTGAATACATTCTACTAACTACGTTCTGCATCTCTTCTGTGCTGATGCGAGACACGACTATTCCCCCAAATATTCAGGACGAGGAAGGTCGAGTATGTAGGCACCCGTTCGAGTACGACGAGCGTTTGATCCATTTAGATTGGTCCATCCCCACTTACGATCTACGTGGTTAGCCGCAATCCCCGTAAGAGAATATAGGTCTGCGACCGTTACATAATCGTACTGGCCGTACAACGTGTACAGAGCATCAAGAACGTTCTGCGCTTCTGTATGACTGACTACTTGGATCTCACCAAAGTCATGGTGCTGACGTGCACTCGAAGACATTTGGCGTGGTAGTTGAGACGCTTGGGGCTGGCGAGTCATATTGCCATAATTGATCCTACCCGGTGCACCACCTATAATATTATTGCTTGGACGACGACCACTGTAAGATTCACCGCGAACCAATCGTTCGAAGCCCTGTGTAACTGAGTCAACCAGTAGGTCTTTGATCTGCGGCATGATTACGTTGGAAAATACGTACGTTCCGGTTGTCTTGGCATCACCTGAAATGAATGTGTCTTTGAATTTTCGGCCGAGAGGCGCCCGTTTTTTGTGAACCTCAGCCTGAGTCACCTGGTCAACACGCCTAGGCTCCTCGGTGCTTGGCTCTTTTGCCTTCATTGCCCGTTCGGAGTTGGGCGGATATGCGTCCATGGTTTCCTTTAAGATTGATTTTTAAAGTGAGGCAAAAACCAAAGCCCCAGAATGGGGCTAAGGCTTTAGGACTCTGTCGGTACTTCGGGGGTCTGCTTGGCGGTCTTGCGCGCGGCGTACCAGTCGGCGATCTTGTCGACGTAAGCGTCTGAGTGCTTACTTGTCAGCATGTGGGCGGTCGATCCAGCGACGGTGGCACTAACCTTGACTGTAATGTCGTCGGGTTCGTGCGTCGTTCGCTCGAGGATCTGTTGCTTTGTGTACTTGTAAGTTGCAGCGCCTACGAAGGCGTTGATCGCGTTCTTGGCGATGTCGCGTACATTGAGGGCTTTAAGCATGAATCTCCTTGATGTTAGATAGGGTCTCACTATATGGTCAGAATTTCTCGCGAGGTACAAAACCACTCATTCCGACGTAGAGGATTCGAACCTCTCTAAATAAAACACAATAGCAGTCGCATCTTGTTCTTACCCTCCTGCCTCAACCGCTGCTACGGGTCGGGAGGGAACGCCGGAATCAGTGGTCTTATACTTCGATAGGGAATGCACGGGCACAGATTTACACAAGATCCGAGGATGGATCTATACGTGTGAAGCTGTCGTTTAAAGCTGGAGCGCATCCTGACGCAAGCTCCCGTGCACTGAGACCCCCTCCAACCTGGGCGCCTTTACGTCAGCCTGGAAATCTAGGCCTGAGCGGTCGTTTAAGGTCCGCGTCTCACGCGAACCCCCAAAAAATACTACCCCTGGATGGTAATGCTACCGTCAGCCAGGCCTTGTTGCAATTCTGTAGGGTCAATAGACCCAAGTTCGGCTTGAGAAACCGCTCGAACGGCTGTTGGCGGAGTCGGCACAGGAGCATCGACCTCAGGCGTAGGTATAGACGTTGCCAACGCAGCAGGGTCGGGGCTGGCGGTCTGAAGAGCGGCTCTTTCTTGGACTTTGGCCGGCATGATTCCCTGGAAGAACTGAGCCGCCTTTTCAGGATTTTCCATCAACTCAATAATAAGCTCTGAATATGCCTCGGTGTTCTCAAAATCCTGCCGAATTTCTTCGGTCTTGAGGAACCGTTTGCCGTCTTCAGACTTTTTACCCACTGCCATGAGCACAATCTTCTTAAACTCATGATAGATTTTCAGGTTGTCCTGGGTATCAATAATCGACTGAAGCGCTTTTGCCATACCCGACGGTGCTTCCGGATCTATTTCTTCACCTTCAATAACGTACGGAAGGTTTAGCTCGAGGATTTGCGCCTGGGTAATGTGAAAGAGGTACGTCTCTGTAATGGGCCCCTCAAGGCCTTCGAACGTAATGGTTTTAGTCAGCATAAGTTAGGGCCTTACGGGTTGGAGTTTTTTTTGTTTTTGATTCCGGTTTTGCACAACGTTTTGGGTTTCTTGATGGCGAAGCATTAAGATACAACACCCTGCATGTGCCAAGTGTGGCTTACCTGATTCTTCGTCTAACTCTTCGCCCCGCCACCAAGCGAATACGTGACGAAGTAACGCCGCAAAAATTCTGGCCTGGTCTAGACCTAAATAATTATAGTCGTGATACTTCTTTGCGCCAAAAGTAAACACTTCGACTATTTCGTGAATAGGACCAGCAGGGAGAAGATCGTATCTAGCCTTTCCCCCGTCGTGCTTTCTCGCTTCTTCTGGTTTCGGGTCTTCTATCACTCGCCCTCCACCACAATAACCGGTCGTCGACGTTCTTCCTTAAGCGCTGCCACGGTAGCGTCGGCGGCGTCGTTTGCCTCTCGAGCTGCACGAATACCGTAGACTGCCGCAGCTCCCAGAGCAAGATATGCCTTGGTCAGGTTAGACTTTTTCTTAAGCATGGCGCCGATAGCGACAGCCTTAGCGAGATAGATTTGGTTCTCAGTCATAATGTTTCCTCAGATTTTGACGTTTTTGAATAGGGGTACAGTTTCCCGAAGGCGTGTTAAATTCCGCCCCCTTCGCACGGGGTTCCATCTTTACAACTCGAACATGTTATATTGCGAGTATGACCAACGAATTCCTCGTCTTGATTTGAAGGTTTTGTGTTCTGGATTACTGGCGGTTCGACAACCTCTTTACTAGAAACATCCGTGATGAAGTGATTGTTTGCACATCCAGCCATACTCTTACCTTTCAATTGGACGATGCCGCGCCCCTCTAGCCTATGAGGAACGCGGCAATAAAGTCATTCGTCTCAGAAATCCTCGTAAATCGGCCGTGGTGCGTTAATGAACGTCAGCACCAGACACGGGCGCTGGTCGGCAGTCAGCTGCGTCGTGAAGTCGATTTCGCAGAACGACTTCGATGTCCAAGCAAACGACTCCGAAATATCCGTTTGCTTCATCCCGATCTTCTCGTAGAAGTCACCTAGACTTGCCTTCCCTAGGTTACCCAGCTCCACGTTGATCTCGTTCTCACCCCGGCGGATCTTCTCCACGGTGGACTGAAAATAAGTACCTGAGAAAGCGTCCAGGCAGAGCACCTCACCCGAGCCGATGATCATGATACCTTTGTCTGGCGGGGGATTGTCAGCCATCTTCTGCTGATCGACAGCATCCTGAATATCGGAAGCTTTCTTGGGGGTTACGTGCTCGACAACCTTGTCTTTGTACTCCTGGAAGGCCTTCTCCGAGATGCCGTAGGCGGCGGCTAGGGCGGCGCTTTTCGATACGCTGATTCGATACGAGAACACGATGGCGCCGATAGTGGTCACGCCGGAAGCAACTGCCGGTGCGTAGACCGGAGCGAGGAGTTTAAACTTCTCACTCGTAGTGATGTACTCGACCGAAAGCGACTTGGCCTCTGGTCCCTGTTCTGCCAGGGCTATGATCTTACGCTTATCGTACTCGTCCGAGATCACCCTATCGGCCTTGAGCGCCGCTTTTCCCGTGAGTACTGCGGTGGTGATGACACCAATAACACCGGTTCCGGTGAGCAGCGCAGCCGAGTTACTGGCGATGAGCTGCTGAGCCTGCTTAAGAATCTGGCTATTCACTTGGACTGCTCCTTGAGATTGGTCTGCTGATGGGGGGTCTCGAGCGCCGAATTGGCGTCATGCTGTTTACCAACGGTGTCTATCTTGTTGGAGATAGCGTTGAGCAATTTCCACAGTCCAGTGAAGAACACCAGGGTGGCAACAAAAATCAATGCGTACACCATCAGACCACCTGCTCAACCCGGTGGACTTTAACGGCGCCGCTAACGCGCTTCATTGCGCGACGCCCTGCGATGTTTGCGTCGGTGGCCTTGACCTTGATATGGCGGACGCCACCGGTAGGCATCTCGAGAAACACGAGAAACAGTCTTTGCTGCGACTTGTTTTGCGACATGTTATCCCCTCCGCAGTTCGCGGATAAGGATCCAGATGACCCACAGCCCACCGGTGACAAGCACAAGAAGGGCGTCCAACAGGAATCGAGCAAAGCCGTAATGACGGCGATGCGTGCATAGGTCGTAACAATCACAACGCATGATTAAATCACTTTCTGATTGGTTAGGTACAAAAAAGATGAACCCGAGATGGGTTCTGGAGAATGACTATTATGTCTCTCTCACTATAGGACTAGTTTTTCTCGCGAGTTACCCAATTGTTCCCACTCCAATAATTTCGTACACCTCGTTGTTAATATGAGGAATACGACCATTCAAGTGGCCTGACATTCTTGCAGCTTCGACACCCTCTGCCGCAGCGGCATCTTTAACTGTTTCCCAGATTTTACCATCTGATAAACGTCGAACGATTTTTGTAGTGTACCCACCGAAATTGATGGTGTTGCTCATCACAGGAGCCACAGTGATCACAGGAGCCACGGTAGTGATGATCTGTGGTGTGATTCGGGTCTTGAGCACAACAACCGTTATCACTGAGGAGCCGACCGCAGCAAAGTAGACGTTTTTGTTGGCTCGAATATGCGTCTTTACTTCTTCGATTTTCTGCTTGACGTCCATTTACTGTACTCCTTTTAGTTTTAATGATAAAAAAAGAGAGCCCACACACGTGTCGTATCGGTGTCTGCTATGCAGTCTCCGACAAAGGTGTCTGCTATGCAGTCTCCGGTGTATGGGTCTCACTATAGGACTAGTTTTTCTCGCGAGGTACGCCTGGCCACTTTGATCCGTTAGCCAAATCACGACACATAAAATCGAGTGTCCTTTCCTCCTGTGATGCTGCACGATAGCAACGAGTAATTCGTTCCGAGTCGCATACGGAGAGAATCATACCGATCATTTTATCAACGTCATCACCAACCAGATCGTTGACAATACAGAACATGCCGTCCTCCATGGCTCGCAGACGCACTAGCGGGGTAACCTCCGCAAGGGAGAGATCGACGACTTGTTTTGCGTTGTATTCAGGTGTGCCGTGATAGATACCTGGGGTAAAAATGTTCATACTAGTGTCCATATTACTATAACTCCTCTAGATTGGACGGGGGGGGGTCTCGTACTACTTACCTTTGACGCAAACGGTATAAATAATCGTTTGACGAAGCGTATCCGCTGCCATGTACGTAGCGATGACGGCCATGGTACCAAGCGCAACCACGCCTACGGTGTCGGCAACATTAATCGGTTGAGCAGGCACTACGTCAGGATTGGGGTCAACCTTACGGTCGAGTAGCTTTACTTGAAATGTGCGGTTCTTAAACATGTGTATTCCTTGAGTTAGCGTGCTAGGGTGAGACGAAGACGGGCCTTTTCAGCTTTTGCGTAAGTGTCGTATCCGTTTTTCGTTCCTACTACGTCACCTTGGGTGAGAAAATAACGCTTACGATGCGGATTGTAACGTAGGCGAATCGGGGGGGGGTACGCCATAGAACTCCTTGATTTGCAGGTGAAAAAGCATACCACTCGTTAGAGGGTATGCTTGGGACTTCAGCGGTAGGGCTATGGGTGGCGGTCCATGAGCCAAGTGCTGACGCGGTCCATGCGGGGGCGGGTGTTGACCCAAGCGATCTTGGGGAAGTCGGGGTCGCGGGTGCCCACGCGGATGGCGATGCGCCAGTAGATGGCCCAGAGGATGCGGTAAAACATAGGTCCTTTCGTTGGGGTCTCATTATAGGGTGGGTTTTTGACGCGAATGAAGCAAAAGTAAAAGCCCGGGTTAGGGGGCTCTTACTCTTACTTCACTTTCCGCGGATCTTCGTGATGAACATTTCGCCCTTGGGCGTGTCCATCAAGTACTCCGAGCCGGGGGCCACCCTCTCGCGCATGAGTTCGACCGGCACAGCCCAGATCCGCTCGTTGAATGCGATACTGTTTCGGTACCGGATCGCAACTGCGGCGGTGGCTGTGCCGACAGCGAACGCTGTGGCATGGGGGAGGTACACCTTGACTCGGTCCTTGATGGACGGCTTGGTGAGCGTGTCGGTCATTGGGGGTCCTTTGGGTTGAGTGATGTTTCATTATACCCCGTGTTTTTGACGCGACAAAAATGAGACCCCTCACAAACTCTACTGCCACAATGGCTCGTAGAGGATTCCGGTGGTCGCAATGACGCACTTGACTGTCACAATGACTCGTCTTGAGGTGGTCGAACTGTCACAATGACTCGTTCAGGTGAGGGGTCTCATTATAGGCCGGGTTTATCTTGCGATTACTCGCCTGCCTCTCCAAGGATTTCGTAGTGGAAGCCGTCGACGTTGTCGAGAAATCCATGTAGGTGCTTGTTGAGGTCGCTCAGGTTCGCATCCTTAATCGAGGCCATCCGACGGATGCTCGCAGCCACTTCGTTGGTCTCGACGCATCGAACAAGGTAGCCTGGATGCATGCGTCGCGTGGGCGGAGTGAGTACCTGAACGACAGTGTTTGAGGTCGGTGACCAGAACTTCAGATTCCAAGAGTCCACGATTTGGATGCTCTTGGGACCCAGTAGGGCCACAGCAACACCGCCGCCAACGACACCTGCTACACCGATGGCGTACTCCTTCTTGTGTTCACGAATATGTGTGATCGGGTTCTTCATGAGATTACTCCTTCTTGAGTGGATGATGAGCGGTACAGTAGTGGGCCGCCTGGGATTCGAACCCAGAGTCAACGGATTAAAAGTCCGGTGCATTGACCGTTATGCTAGCGGCCCGAAATATCACCTAGTGTACCCCAGCTCCTGAAGGGCTGAGCTAAGCGTCCGTTCCAAAATAACCGGAAGATCGAACGCAACTCGGCGAAGGCGATCCGCTGCTTCACGCGCCGGCTCTTTGTCCTGGGAAAGGCCGTAAAAGCCGACCGTTGCCACATCCTCAAAGATGGCGTCAGCCAAGTTCGGGTACTGAAACTGTACGCTCTGATAGAACGTTGTGAGCAAGCGCTGACCGACCATGGGTATTCTCCTTGTAGATTATTGAACCAATTAAAAAAGCATACCGCTCGATATGAGGGGTATACTTTTGAGTTTACAGCTCGGCGGGGGCCGGGGACTCGCTGTTTTCGATGTCTTCGGTCTGCTGTTCTTCCATGGCGTTTTGAAGCGCGGCGAAGCCGATGGCACCGGTGATGATGCCGACGGCGAACGCAGTACTGTGCGTGACGACGAGGATGAAGAGGTTCTTGAGGACGTTCGAGATGGGAGCGAACATTTGGGGGTCCTTTGTGAGTTGATAGAGGGTCTCATTATAGGGCAAGAAATGTACGCGGTGGCAAAAAGAGTAAGCCCGGGTTAGGGACTTACTCAGTGAGGCTAGACCCGCTAAATCTGCGGGGTCTGTGCCTTGACGAGGGCCTTCTCAGCCTTCCGGCGAGCGCGGAGAGTGAGCAGCTTAGCCGTGAGCACCTCGAGGCTTCGGTAGGCGGCGACAGCAGTTACGCTGATGCCGACGACCTTGGCGGCGTGGGTGATCTCGGACGAGTGCTCCTCCACGACGTCGGGGAGGTTGTCGGAGGTGTCGTTCTGGGGCATGTGATACCTTTCAGTTTAGGGTATAGGTCTCATTATAGGGTAGGAAAAATTCGCGAGGTGGCATCTGGTTAATGGTAAAAAAGAATGAGCCCGGGTTAGGGGCTCAGACTTTAGAGCTGATGAACGTGAAGGATGGTTTTGTTCTTGAGGACACGAATCTTCTCGGGCATAGAATGCTCCTTTGATGAGGGTGGGGTTGGGTCTCATTATAGGCCGAGAAAAAATCGCGTTCACAAAAAAAGCATACCGCTCGACGTGAGGGTATGCTTCTGAGATTGCATGTGCTACTGAGTGAAGCTAGGGTCTGTATCTCTCTTTACGAAACGGATCGTGTAGAGGACCACACCTGCGATCAGCGTCCACATCAAGACGAAAGTGGTCTTGAGGATGACGATGATGAAGATGAGGGCGACGATGATCTTTCCGATTGGGAGGTCTGACATTGCTGTCTCCTTTGGTAGGGGGATGGTCTCATTATAGCCCATGAAATCTACGCGAGTTTGTTCTCACCAAATTTCCCCACCCGGAAAAATTTACTTTTTAAAAAACCATACCACTCGTTTGAGAGAGGGTATGGCGTGAGGCTAGTTGTCGTTCTGGTTTTGGATGTCTTCGAGTTCGCGCTGGAATCGGCGGTCGCAGTGCGCCATGTATGCGAACCACGCGGCAAGCAGAGTCGCGTTGAGGGCGACGTACTTGACGGGGTGGTTGCGCATCCAGACGCGCTGGGCGGTGGGGCTGATCTTGTGGTAGAACTTGAGCATTGGGGTCTCCAGTTGGATTGGGGTCTCATTATAGGGCAAGAAAACCGTGCGAGAGCAGGCAAAAAGTATACCGCTCGTTTGAGGGGTATACTTTGAGCTACTAGCGGCGGGTGTTGCGCTGCTCCTTCTTGACGCGACGGTTGACGTCCTTGGCGTAAGCGTTAGAGCCACGGAAGCTTCCGGCGGCGTCGATGATCTTACTCATTCCCATGAGCAGACCACCGGTGGCGGCCATGAAGGTGACGGGGTTCTCTTCGAACTTAACGATGAGGGCGTCGACGTCGAGTTTCTTGTGGGGCATTGCGGGTCTCCTTTTTGTTGGTAGGTCTCATTATAGGATGGGAATTTTCTGCGAGCTTCAGAATTTTTACTACCATTTTGAAAAGGTAAAAGCAAACCGCTCGTTAGAGGGGCTTGCTTCTTGAGGCTACTTCTCGTGGGCCTTGACAAACGGGCCGTAGGTGTCGTCACGGTCACGCCATTCGAATCCGGTGTTGAAGTCTTTGAGAACGACGGCTCCGCATGAATCCGGCTGCAGCTTTCCCGTAGGCAAGTTCAGCATCATCACTTCAGACCCGTCAGGAACGGATGAGAAGTAATCGATGATGGACTTGGCGTGGGTTTGGCCGAGGTCGGTTTCCATGAGGAAGTTTTCGATTTCGAAGAGATCTTTGTGCCAGACGCGAATTGCGTAGTGCGTGATGTCAGCCATGGTGTTTCTCCTTGGTTGGGATGTAGGGTCTCACTATAGGCCGGGTTTTGTGTGCGAGGCAAAAAAGTATGAAGTGACAGGGTTACGAAGCCTGTCTAAAGACTCTGACATAGGTTGATGCGTGTGACGCATGTCGGTATGTTTGGCGTGGTGTCTCCTTCATTATAGGACAAGATTTATATGCGAGGAAAAAACTATAGCCCCCGAAGGGGCTTTAGCTTTGAATCCTTACAGCAGGGCCTTCAGCTTCGCCTTCGTTTCGTCATCCAGCCAGGTGGTGACCAGCTCTTCCATGTCTACGGGGTCGCAGGACTTGATGAGCTGACCAATCTCCTCGATGGTGATGTCGTTGGGAAGGGTACGCATGTGGTGCCTTTCGTTTGGGGGTTCACTATACGGTAGGTTTTATACGCGAGGCAAAAAAAGTAACCAAAGAAAGAGCCCCCGGTTAGGAGGGCTCTCGCTTTGATACTACTTCTGAGCGGGGTTAGCGCGCCGGACGGATGAAGTTAAACGCCTTCGACGTGATGACGTTGAAGTGCTCGTGCTTGATTACCAGGATAATGCCGGCGATGTTCGTCGCAGCAAGAACCAGGGTGTCGGGGCTGATGCGCTGAGGTGGCTCGGGTTTATCGAGTTCTTTCAGCTTGTACAGCGCCGTGAGTTGGTTCACGCTTTTGGCGTACTCTTCGGTGGCAGGATCTTGGTGAGCAAGTGTAAGCAGAATCTGATCGATCACTGTTTGCAGGTGCTTGGGCTTCACTTCGATGGGCGGGGGCATAATACCTCTTTCGTATAGTAGGTCTCATTATACCCCAGGTTTTATCCGCGACCCCTCGTTACCGATCGACTACCAGTGCGATCTCTCCGTTCTCATTTAGCAACCGTGCCAATACTGAAGCGGGAAGCCGTACAATATGCGGATAGTCTTTGCCCCAACTGTTCAGAACTTCAACATAGTCGCGCTCTGGCGTCCCCAGCACAGCAAGAACCTCATCGATTGACGTGGCCCACCGGTTCGCGGAGATACCTTCGTCTGCGACTTCTGGCTGCGATGTTCCTGCTTTGACTCGACGATGCCCACGATTTCGCAGAATATCGCATGCTGCGCGCACCGAGGTTCCGTTACTATCGCCGGGATTGGTATCGGCCCATTCGTCTATTAGCTTTGCTTCGTTCCAGAGCCAGCGAGCGTCGTATCGTTTCCGGTTTAGCATTGACATCATTCGCGACGCACCAAAACCAACGCACGCACCTTCTCGCCCCTGATTGTAATACACCCACCACGGAGTAGGGTCGGTCAAACCCTTTGGCTTAAGGCAGACGCAATGACCGCCTCGAGCGGTTCCTAGTTCACCGCGTCCGATCCAATAGGACGTACCGTCCTTAACGGGCGCGTCGAAATTGGAAAACCACGACACACCAATCACCACCGGTACACACTTGGGCTGCTCTTCCGCCGAAAGTGCGCTCAACGGGTACTTCTCAACATGGGCAAAATCTTCAGGTACTCGCCGACCTAGCGGATTACTCATAGACGGCCTCGATACTGTCCGTTGAACGCCACACCCACAAATACCAAAACGGCGACAAGCCCCCAGATTAGGTCTTCCTGTGCAAACTGGGTAATGGCTGTCCCCACCGCATATACAATCGCCGCAAGCAGAAGCCCTAGAACGATCGAGATGATGAACGAAATCTGCATGTTTGTCTCCTTTTGCTTTCTGTAATGAAATGTTTTTTCGCTACGCACGGTTCACTTTCAGTACGATCTGTTTTGAGTTCTCTATAACTTCAGCCGAGATCGGAAGTTCAAGATGGAAACTCCTATGATCACCATCAATTGCGCCCATCTGAATTGTCCCATCGTAGGCAGACCTGCTCCGATTATACGTCCATGCGCTGAAACAGAGAAATAAGCCAACACAGGCATCAATCACCAAAATAGTCCCCATGACAGTCGCCACGACGGGTAGATCCAAGAGCGCAGCCAGACCAAAGTATAACGAACCCAACGTTGGCAGAAAGATCTGAGCGATAAACTTCAACTGACTATAGCGTCGATTACCCAGAAAGTGATCAGACCTGGGAGAAATCACTTACCCTTCCCAATTACGGCGCGGTCCGCTGTCTACATGAATGAAGCCGCTGCGAATATACCTACCGCATCCGCCACGGCCCCTTTGTCTCCATCTTGCGACGGTCTTAAACCTCCACCGAGCGCTGCGCGCCCATGCGGTGGGATTTCCACGCGCAAAGATGAGATCTGCGGCCACGCTCGCCGGCGCGTCATCATAAATATGCTGAGAGTATCGGGCGCCGCCAATGCTGACGTTATAGGCACGAGTTCGATATCCGCTCATGACCTTACAGGGGCCATACTTCTTGCGCAGAGGCTCGAGAACGAACATGCACAATTCTTCGAGTGCCGGGATAGCCGATGAGGGTACCTTAGTGCCATCGTGGCAGTCGAACTCCTCGATTGTAAAATTGGGACTGAGTTTCTTACGACTCATTACCAGTACCTCTTGTTTCGATTGGTTTTTTGACGTCCACGCGCCCAACGAGCACCTAAGACAACGCCGGTGGCAAATAACAAAGCACCGACGCACATTGATACTACGATTGCGAATAAGAACAAAAGCCTTATCACTTAGACGCTACGCGCACTGCGTGCCCGGTAAATATATACGGCGTTCATGGTGTCGTTGTGCACATCATCGTCCCATCCGGCGCAGGCGGATGGCACGTGAACGTGGTGGGAGCTGGTCCCGGAGGCCCTGTAGGCCCATTCGGACCAGGAGGACCTGCAACGCCTGGATCTCCTTTAGCGCCCGGAACCCCCGACGCACCGTCCTGCCCGCGCGGTCCGCTCGACCCATCCCTACCGTCCATTCCTGGTGTGCCATTTATACTGTCCTTTCCTGGTAATCCCATTGGTCCGGCTGGTCCTACTTGCTCTTGGCCGTCGTCACCGTTAGCGCCCCGGGGGCCTTTCAGACCACGTATGCCGGCTAGACCGGGGGGTCCTGTGACCAGCTTAATGACTTCCTCCACCTTTTTCTCAGCGACGACC